>Ga0209748_1000293_pt1 | contig 28046 bp, 18 predicted proteins | sample BarGraIncu00421A_FD_185490 | JGI IMG/M metagenome (GOLD analysis project Ga0209748, IMG submission 185490) | Arctic peat soil microbial communities from Barrow, Alaska - Barrow Graham LP Incubations 004-21A (SPAdes) (version 2) | ecosystem: Environmental > Terrestrial > Soil > Wetlands > Peat... | reverse complement strand
ATATAGGTTGGAAGTAACCCCGAAAAATATTGTCATCAGCGCTAATCAGGCCAATGGATTTTTCATGGCAGTTCAAACACTGCGTCAGCTGATGCCCATCGAAGGAAAGCAAATGATTATTCCGGCTCTTTCAATCATGGACAAACCTGAATTTACATGGAGAGGAATGATGCTTGATATTGGACGCCATTTCTTCCCAAAAGAGGTGTTGAAAAAGTACATCGATCTGATTTCATTTTACAAGATCAATGTGTTGCACTGGCACCTTACTGACGATCAGGGCTGGCGGATCGAGATTAAGAAATATCCGAAACTCACTGAAATCGGGGCCTGGAGAACAGAAGCCGATGGCAGTCGTTATGGGGGTTTCTACACGCAGGATGAGATCCGTGAAATAGTTGCTTATGCTGAGTCAAGGGGAATCACTATCGTTCCTGAAATTGAAATGCCGAGTCACAGCATGGCAGCCCTGACTTCTTATCCATGGTTATCATGCACAGGTGGCCCATTTACTGTTCCCATTGGTTGGGGCGTTTTTGAAGATGTTTATTGTGCCGGGAAAGAATCTACTTTCAGTTTTATGCAGGATGTCCTGACCGAAGTGATGGATTTGTTTCCATCCAAATATATTCATGTCGGGGGTGATGAATGCCCTAAAACACGTTGGAGCCAGTGTCCGGATTGTCAGAAACGCATAAAGGATGAGCATCTTAATAATGAGGCCGAACTACAAAGCTATTTTATTCACAGGATCGAAAAATTTCTCAATTCAAAAGGACGCAGTCTTACTGGTTGGGACGAAATTCTTGAAGGAGGTGTGACGCCAAATTCAACCATCCAGGTTTGGAGGGATTGGAAATATGCCAAAGAAGCCGCGGCTAATGGTAATGATATTATTATGACTCCAACCAGCCATACCTATTTTAATGGAATGCCTGAAGGACTGACCCTGGAAAAGGTGTATGGTTTTTATCCCATGCCGGATGACTTCCCGGCAGATCTTCGAAAACACATATTGGGAGGTGAATGTGCCTTGTGGACAGAGCGTGTATTGGATCGGGACAGAATAGATTATTTGATCTTCCCAAGAATACTGGCGATTTCTGAAGGCATGTGGAATGGGAAAACCCGTCAACCTTATCCGGATTTCAATCTCAGGGTTCAAAAAGAATATATCCGTCTTCAGAAAATGGGAGTGAAGTATGGACCCGAAGGACCGGTTTATACAATGGCATTCAGCTACGATAAAACAGGTGGTGAGTTTGTTGCAAAAGTCAACCAGTTGAGTAAAGGGTTTGATTATCATTTTACACTGGATGGCACAGATCCTGCAAAGAGTTCTCCCACAGTTATCAATAACGAGGTTCGTTTCAAAGGGCCGGTTCAGTTTAAGCTGCAGTCGTTCCAGAATAACTATCCGAAAGGGCCTTTGACCAGTCGGACATTTGTGATCCATGAGGCACTGGGAGCTGAGGTAACAATGATAAATCCCGCGGGCAAGAGCTATCCGGGGACAGGGAAGAATAATTTATGTGATGGTATGTTGGGTTCGTCGTCATTTGGTGATGGTTTCTGGCAAGGGATTAGTTATGATGATCTGGTAGCTATTGTTGATCTTGGTGAGACAAAGACGATTCATGAACTCAATCTGAGCATGCTCAGCAGTGCAAATTCCTGGATTCTGTTTCCATACAGTGTTTTCTATGAGGTTTCAAATGATGGCAAGGTGTTTAAGGGAGTTGGTGCAGTACAAAATGACCTTCCGATCAAAAGCCTGGGGGATATGCAAAAGATTTTCAGTCTTAAACTTTCTGAACCAATCAAGACCCGTTATATTAAAGTGACTGCCAAGAACCCGGGCTTACTGCCGGACTGGCATATCGGGAAAGGGAATCCCTGTTGGATCTTCTTTGATGAACTTATTGTAAAATAAATAATTATCCTGATTACGATTACGGACAAAACTTAAACAGTTTCTGAAATTTATTTACCTTCATCACAACTTTTAATCTTTTAAGTCATGAACCGTAGATTAATGCTTTTACTCATTACAATTGCACTGGTGTCCTGCAAACCAAAGCAGCAAACATCCGAAAACAATGGTGCAGCAATGACACCAAACATTACCGTTGTCAACAATGGCAATATGAAATTTGATACTTACTTCAAAGATAAAACGATGCGACTGGATTATTTTCATTCCGGTACGGCTTCAGAGGAACATTTTGCTGTAGATCAGACTGTGAATGATGGTGTCTGGCCGGGTAGTAAGACCCTGTTGATTGATAAACTGGATCTCGGACTTTACTTTTTTGAAGTCATCGACAAGGAGTCAAAAGTATTGCTTTACTCCCGTGGTTTTGCAAACGTGTTTGGTGAGTGGCAGAGTATTCCGGAGGCCAAGACGCAATGGGGGACTTTTCATGAGTCGCTTCGTTTCCCATGGCCGCTAAAACCAGTTACTGTTATTGTTAAAAAGCGTGATGCCCAGAATAAGTTTGCAGCAATCTGGTCAACAGATATTGTTCCTGATTCCCGTCAAGTCAATCCTGCTGAAGCAATCCATGCCAATAAAGTTGATGTTTTGATGGAAAATGGACCTGCTTCAGAAAAGCTTGATCTCGTTATTCTTGGTGATGGCTATACCAAGGCTGAAATGGAAAAGTTCAGAAAAGATGCTAAACGGCTCACCGGAGCTCTGTTTAGTGCCGAACCTTTTAAGTCAAGAAGTAAGGATTTCAATGTCCGTTTGGTTGAAACTCCTTCAGAAATGTCGGGTGTCACCAAGCCCCATCACAATATTTACAAGCGGACTCCCCTGTCGGTTCATTACAGCAGCTTTGATTCTGAACGTTATGCTTTGACCTATGACAATAAAACGATCCGTGATGTCGCTTCTGTCGTGCCTTATGATTTCATGGTTATTCTGATCAATGAAAAGACCTATGGCGGAGGTGGGATCTATGGTCTCTATACCACAGTTTCTGCGGACAATAAGTTTGCCGAATATATCATGATTCATGAATTGGGACATCACATGGCAGCGCTTGCCGATGAATACTACACATCTGCCGTCTCTTATGAGGTTCCAAAAATTACTGTTGAACCTTGGGAGACAAATATCACGGCCATGTTTGATAAGAAGAACCTGAAATGGAAGGACCTGGTTGAAACCGGAACTCCCCTACCCACTCCATGGAACAAGGAAGAATTTGATAAATTTGGTTACAATATTCAGAAGACACGTGACAGTATTCGTGCAGCCCTTTTGCCCGAACCGGTGATGGAGGCATTGTTTGATAAACAACTCAAGGGTGAGGATACATTTTTCGCAAAGGAAAAATACAAGGATAAAGTTGGAGCCTTTGAAGGTGCAGGGTATAATCCCAAAGGAATGTATCGTTCACAGCTTGATTGTATTATGTATACCCGACATAGGATCTATTGTAAGGTTTGTCAGAATAGCCTGAGCAAAGTAATGGACGAGTATATTAAATAAAGATCAGTTCCGACATTCCTTTTGAGACACTCAATATAGCTTCCCGGCCCATTATCAATGCTCGGTTGTCATCAGAATGTCCGGTAGGGAAACCAAAACAGACGGGATAATCATATTCAGAAACGGCTTCAAGGATGATTTCTTCAGCCGTTGCCCCATAAGGTATTGTATTGTCTTTCATCTCTGTCAATCCACCAATGATAAGACCGGAGAGGTAATTTAACTTCCCTGACCGTTTCATGTTCTGCATCATCCTGTCGACATGATAGAGGTATTCGTCCAGATCTTCTATGAAAAGAATTTTTCCGTCGGTATTGATATCCGATTCTGTCGCACTCAGGCTGTATAAAATTGAGAGGTTCCCACCAATCAATTCACCCTTCCCCTCTCCTGCTTTCGAGTAAGACGAAGTTGAAATCTGATAAGAAAGTTGATTTCCGAATAGTGCTGCATACATGCTTTCGGTAGATTCATAATTCGGATTGGCGTAGACGTTAATCGGCATGGTTGCATGCAGTGTTTCTATTCCAAAGCGTGTATGAATATGAGAATGAAACACCGTGATGTCACTGTATCCCACGATCCATTTGGGGTGATGGATAAAGTTTTCGAAATTGAGCAGATCAATGATTCTCACTACTCCATAACCTCCCCGGGCACAAATGATCGCCTTGATATCTTCATCATCCAGCATCTTTTGAAAGTCTTCAGCGCGTTCGGTTTCAGTACCCGCAAACTGGTTGTGAACAGCAAAAAGATTCTCGCTTAGCACCACTTTCAGGCCCCATTCTTCGAAAAGTGTTATAGCCGGCATCATCTCTTCGATGCTGACGCTTCTTGCAGGGGCCACAATGGCTACGGAATCACCTTTTTGCAGGTAAGGAGGAGTTTTCATAAAGCTTTTAAAAATAAATATTTTCAGTGAGCGAATTTACTCAGAAAACTGCGTAATCATCCCATAATACACTGTATTTATTTATTTTTGGCATTAATATTGAATTTGAAAAGTCCCATCATTTGTTAACAAGAAGCTCAAAACTGCATCGGGGTATGATATTTGCTCTAAATGCATTTAAATAATCTTACTGAAATGAAACTGCTATTTTTCACTTTAATTTTACTTTTCACAACGACCCTGACTTATGGTCAGCAACCTGTAAGTATAGATAACCTTTTAAAAAACTGGCCCATCGAACAGTTAAATAATGCCAGTGTAGACAACGACGTTCTCTTTATGAATCAGGAGGAAAAGGATGTTGTCTTTATTTGTAATCTTGCCCGGGTGAATGGTCCACTATTTATTTCAACTATTCTTGAACCTTACATGAATTCCGAAAACATTAAAAGTGACTGGTATGTAAAATCTTTGATCAAAACACTGGAGCAACAAAATTCATTTCCGGCATTAGGAACCGATAAGTTGCTTTTTCAACTGGCTTATAATCATGCGGTAGAATCAGGCAATAGAGGAACATTAGGCCATAATGGATTTAACTCCCGTTTCAATAAAGCCAAAGATTACTACACAAATTTTGCGGAGAACTGTTATTACGGACGCGATATTCCTATTGAAATTGCTCTGGGGCTGCTGATTGATAAAGGGGAAACAGGTTTGGGGCATCGCAAAAACATACTTGACCCGAAATTGAAATATGTCGGCGTCTCTATTCAACCGCATCGCAGTGTATATGAGTCAAATTGTGTAATGGAATTTGGAGGGAAGCGTTAAGCCGCTATTTGGTAATCACCCTGCCCAATTGCTCAGACTGGATCTGCATACTGATAGACTTTAAGGTCTGAAACTGTTGCATAAGTATCATCATCTCATCTCCATCGGTTTCTGCTTTGAGCTTTTGTTGTAATTCATCCAGCATGTGTTCAACCTTGCGTGCCTTCATGGCCAAAAGAGAATGCAGGACAACTTTCTTCAATCTGGTTGGCTCTTCCTTGATGAAAATATTGCTCTTTTCCCATCCCGAAGCCGTGACTTCATATCGGGTAAACAACAATTCTACTGCTGTGGTTGAGACCAGGGTTTCACTGTGGTTCAGGAAAAATAATTTATCCGGAAACGTTTCTTCTTTGACTGCATTCAGATAAGCTTCGTAAATAAACTGATAAACAGGATTCTCAAAAGAAATTTCATCTGTCGATAAGTCGTTCACAATAAACAAGGCAACCTTAACGGGAACCTCTATAATTTGCTTGAATTCATCCTCGTGTTCAAACAAGATGTCATCATTACCATAGGACAGCAATAAACGGATGATCTCTCTTTCCTGTCCTTCTGAATTATTTTCTTCTTCCTTTTTTTGCTGTTCAGCCTGAATCTGTTCCTGTTCCGGCTCAGGGATACTTTGTGGATCAAGATTATGATCCTTAACCAGTTTCTGTCGAAGTAATTTATTTACCTCTGTATTCAACACCTGCTCCTCGATATTTAGCAGCGAAGAACATTCACGGATATAGACAGTCCTGACAATCTTGTCCGGGATCAAAGTGATCGACTGAACGATTTCTTTGATCAGATTGGCTTTTTTGATAGGATCTTTCCCGGTTTCACTTAGCAGCAAATTGGTCTTTAAGGTGATGAAATCGGAGGCCTCTTTTTCAATGAAGTCAATGACCTCCTGCGACCTGTGTTTCCGTGCATAAGAGTCCGGATCCTCCCCATCGGGGAAGAGAACGATTCTGACGTTCATTCCCTGTTCCAGAATCATATCGATGCCTCTGAATGAAGCCTTTATGCCGGCTGAGTCGCCATCATACAGTATCGTGATGTTTGGCGTAAACCTTCTGATGAGTTTGATCTGATCATTGGTCAAAGAGGTGCCTGAAGAGGCCACGACATTGTGAATTCCGGCCTGATGCATGGAAATCACATCGGTATATCCTTCAACCAGGAAACAAGTATTGGCTGATACTATCGCACTCTTAGCCTGAAAGATGCCATAGAGTGTATGACTTTTACTGTAGATCTCCGACTCAGGTGAGTTGACATATTTGGCTTTGGTTTTATCCGACGACATGATGCGCCCACCAAAACCGATAACCCGTCCGGTCAGATTCTGAATAGGAAACATTACCCTCCCACGGAATCTGTCAAACAGTTTATTTTCTTCTTTTTTTACAATGCTTAATCCCGATTTATCCAGGAAGTCGAGCTTGTATCCTTCTGCAAGTGCATGCTTTGAGAAGTCGTCCCAACTGCTGTTGCAATAACCTAACATGAATTTTGATATTGATTCATCGGTTATCCCTCTCTCACGAAAATAGGAGAGGCCCACTGACTTGCCTTCATCGGTTTGCAAGAGCTGATCTGAGAAATATTTTTGAGCAAAGGCAGTGACCTGCATCAGGCTTTCACGTTCATTTCCGGCCTGGATCTGTTCATCTGTCTGCTTTTCTTCGGCGACTTCTATGTTGTATTTTCTGGCAAGGAACCTGATGGCATCAGGAAATGTGAGCTTTTCATGCTCCATCACGAAACTGACTGCAGTACCGGCCTTTCCGCATCCGAAACATTTATAGATCCCCTTAGCAGGAGAGACCGAAAATGAGGGTGTCTTTTCATTGTGAAAAGGACAATTTCCCCACATATTAGCTCCCCGTCTTTTTAAGGAAACGAAATCGCCAATCACCTCTTCAATGCGGGCAGCTTCAATAACGGTTTGTATGGTATCCGGATTAATCAAATCTTGATTACTTTTTTTCTTGTTCTTCTATGGTGTAAGTATCATCATTTTCGTCTTCAAAGTCCTTCGGATCGGGTTCGGGATAATTTTCGACCGCTTCCTCTTTCTTGAGACGGGTTTGAACATACAATGACACCAAAGTAACCACCAGACCGACCAATACTAAAACCAAAGACATTGTGGATTTAGCTTCCATATTTAGCAACACTCCGGTGAGTACTAACAATAAGCCTAACAGAAAAGTAAATCGGGTGACAAATGGACGCATGACTGATTTTTTAAAGTTTCTCTACCTGCAAATTTACACAAATTATCTGCCTGCAAGGAGCCATTTACAAGTCAGTTGATTTTTATTATTTTTATCATTCCTTCATGACTCCCGGATCTCACGTTGAATACCTTGAGGACATCCTGATACGACTTATCCTTTCCACACACCTTCAAAGAGCATACTCCGAGGCCTCGCCGTTCCTGGCCCCCATGAAGCTATTCGGTGAATGTACGTGAATGTGGGGTGAATGTGGGACCAATGTGTGGTTTACCCTTATGTCATATCCAAATTTTATGGATTATTTTTCTGTTTCATCTCTGATTTTTGTCTTCATTTTCTTTCGAGGGGAAAAGACGTGTTTTGTGTTATTTGCCAAAATATTTGGACCACTATTTGCTTCAGTTATCATTTACCGGCATTTATCTGTTCTATTGCGTTCCGATAATTCTTAGACAATCTTCCTAATACTTACCCCAACACATCATAATCTTTCGGTTTTGTTGATTCTTTCTTGGTGCTTTCTTCATCTTCCGGAACTAAGATCAGAATAAGAATATATCAAGAATACATGAAGAAAATATAAAGAAAGGGAGGCTTTTATGAGAGTTTTATGAGAGTCTTGGGAAGGTCTTATTGGAGTTTTCGGTCACTGGTTTATCGTTGAATAATGGGGTCAGCCACAATTCTTTTAGAAATCGTAGCTGACCCCATTATTCCCTAAAAAGATCGTTCAAGTTCATTATCAATCTTTAAGAGTTCAATATAATTCAACCAATTCAATTTGTGAGACACTGTCTCACAAATTGAATAAATAGTGCCTGGGACCATTTATTTCAGAACGATGATGTAGCCAACAGCATGCTCTCCCGTCCACAGCGTTTTCCATATGGAACCGACTATGTTTTAAAAGATTTTCTTAGCATTTAATTGTCAGAAACTGCTTAAATTTGTCTGCGGGTCTTTAACCTAAGAAATTCATCGTGTCTTAAATTTCCACCAAACAACCTAAAAAATAAATAACTTACAATGAAAAAACTTATTCTGTTAGCGATGTTAGCTGTATTTTTCCTGATTACTTCTTTTACAGGAAGAGAAATTAAACCGGTTATTAAAGGAAATCAGGTGCATAAGTTCACTGGTGCTAAAGGCGAAGTAAAATTGATGATCCTGGATCCCGGTCATTTTCATGCAGCACTGGTTCAAAAAAACATGTATGACCAGATTAGTCCGGAGGTATTTGTCTTTTCTCCGGTTGCAGGTAATGATCTGAGCGAACACCTGAAAAAAATAGATGGTTACAATACAAGAGCTGATATACCAACTGCATGGAAAGAAAAGATCTATACCGGATCAGATTATTTCGAAAAGATGCTTAAGGAAAAGCCAGGGAATGTAGTCGTACTTGCTGGTAACAACCGCATCAAGACAGATTATATCATGAAATCGGTAGCTGCCGGATTGAATGTACTTGCCGATAAACCTATGGTTATAACTCCTGAAAAATTCAGTGAACTCGAGGAAGCCTTTAAAATTGCGAAAGCGAAAAAGGTTTTGCTGTATGATATCATGACGGAGCGTTCTGAAATTACCTCAATGATGGAAAAAGAACTGTCACATATTCCGGCTCTTTTTGGAAAGTTACAAATCGGAACTGCAGCAAAACCTGCTGTTGAAAAGTTAAGTGTGCATTTTTTCTATAAAACTGTATCCGGAAGTCCACTCATCCGTCCGGCATGGGCTTTTGATATCAGGCAACAAGGCGAAGGTATTGTTGATGTCGCTACACACCTTATTGATCTTGTTCAGTGGGGATGTTTTCCTGAACAAATCATTCAGAAATCAGATATACAAATGCTTTCGGCAAAGAGATGGCCAACCATTATTACATTGGATGAATTTAAAGATGTCACAAAGGTGAATGAATTTCCTGCATATCTCAAAAATGAAATCAAAGATGGTAAGCTACAGGAATATGCTAACGGAGAAATGACCTACAAGATCAAAGGTGTTTATATAAAGGTTACAGCTGAATGGAGATATAAAGCCCCCGAAGGCAGTGGAGACACCCATTATTCCGTTACCCGCGGCACATTGTGCAATCTTGAAATTCATCAGGGGAAAGAAGAAAAATATTTGCCCACCCTTTATGTTTATGCTAACAAAGGAGCCAATCTTGCTGTTCTGGAAAAAGAACTTGAAAATGCAGTAGTTAAAAATATGACGACTACAGGATGTACGCTGGAGAAATTAAATGCTACAACCTGGAAAGTCAACATTCCCGATAAATACAAGGTTGGTCATGAAGCTCATTTTGGACAGGTTACAGAGCGTTTCCTTAGTTATCTGAAAGCTGGAAAACTACCTGTTTGGGAAGAGCCCAATATGATTGCTAAGTATTACACTACAACCAGCGCATTGAAACTTGCTTTAAAGAGCAAATAATTAACCGAAATAATGTAGCTGTTTATTATTGTCCGTAGGACATAAATGACAATAGAACAACCTGCTATATAAATCTTTTCCCCGTAGGGGATTAACAAATTAATGTTAATGTCCTACGGACAAAGGTCTGGGGTATCAATTTTTCTGTTGTCATTAATGCCCTAACGGGCAAAAACAAAAGAATAACCAGTCTCTATGGTTTTAATTTTAATTTATTTCAAATGAAAAGAGAATTACTGCTCGGGGGAATACTGATTGCCGGAAGTATAAGCGGCCAGACGCAGGGTGTTGTAAGAAAGAGTAATCAATCATTAAAACCCAATATCATCTATATTCTGGCAGATGATCTGGGTTATGGTGACCTGAGTTGTTATGGACAAAAGAAGTTTAGTACCCCAAATATTGATAAACTCGCTTCACAGGGATTACTATTCACCAATCATTATGCAGGCTGTGCTGTCAGTGCCCCTTCCAGATCTTCTCTTCTGACCGGTTTGCATACCGGACATACGCCAATTCGTGGCAATCTAGGCGTTAAACCTGAAGGTCAATGGCCTTTACCGGCAGGAACTGTTACTTTTCCAAAGCTGTTACAGCAGGTAGGATATAAAACGGGGGCATTTGGAAAATGGGGACTGGGATATATCGGGACTGAAGGCGATCCAGGCAAGCAGGGTTTTGATGAATTCTTCGGATATAATTGTCAGTCACTGGCACACAACTACTATCCCGACCACCTGTGGCACAATCAGGAAAAGATTCTTTTACCTGAAAATGCAGATCATAAAACAGGCATTTATGCGCCCAATCTTATCCACAAAAATGCCATTGAATTTATCGATAAGAACAAGAATAACCGATTCTTCATGTTCTATTGTACGACGATCCCTCATGCCGAGTTATCTGCTCCGGATGAGTATGTGGCAAAATACAGGAATAAATTTCTCCCTGAGAAATCATTCAAGGTCGTTGATTCGGGACCAAACTATCGTCAAGGTCCCTATGGCTCTCAACCTGAAGTCCATGCAACATTTGCTGCAATGGTAACATTGCTGGATGAGAAGGTTGGTGAGATTGTTGCAGAACTCAAAAAACTTGGTATCGAAAAGAATACACTAATTATTTTCTCATCCGATAATGGTCCACATGTAGAAGGAGGCGCCGATCCTAACTATTTCGACAGCAACGGTCCACTCAAAGGCTACAAACGTGATCTCTATGAAGGTGGGATCCGTGAACCAATGATTGCCATGTGGCCAGGGAAGATTGCAGCCGGTAAGACGACTGATCATGTTTCTGCTTTCTGGGATGTAATGCCTACTATGGCTGAAATCGCAGGAATCAAAACTCCGGCAGGTATCGACGGGATCTCTTTCTTGCCAACTTTATTGGGAGGGAAACAACCACAGCATGAATATCTCTATTGGGAGTTTTATGAAAATGGAGGTCGGATTGCAATGAGAATGGGCAAGTGGAAAGCGGTTCAGTACAATATAACAGCCACACCTAAACCACCAACCGAGCTGTATGATTTATCAAATGATCAGGGCGAAACCAAAAACATTTCTTCTGAACATCAGGATGTTGTAAAGAAAATGGAAGCATTGATGAAGTCATCACACACACCTTCGAAAGTGTTTACATTTGTCGACAAAGCAGTTAAAGAATAAACAAGCCCTTTCAGGGCTATTAAATAAATATTATCGATCCCCCATCAAATAAAGGTCCGTCATATAATTCGATGATATTCAACGAATGCAGGGATAGAAAATCCTTTATTTTCTGACCCTCCGGAAAACATGAAAGGCTACCGGCAATAAAAACATTGTTTTCAAAAACCCCACAAACTCCACCAATAAAACCATTTGGGAAACCTTCAAGCAAAATTCCCTCCGGGTTTACATACAATACTTCAAAGCCTTCGTGTGTTAGTACTTTAAAGATTCCTTTATCAGAAGTAATAAACTTTTCCCCGGGTAAGGAGAGGAGGTTGCATCGTGTATATCCCTGGTTGACATGTATTTGTTTCCTTGCCCCGGCAAGTTCTAAGATCTTCGGATCAGTAATTGTCAGATTATGAATCAATAAATGATCTGAAACAACAGCATTATAGCAAGAACTATCCGGATAGGTGAAACCATTTGGTTTGACCCCATAAACCCATTTTATAGCATTGATATGGAATATCTCAGTATATTCTGTTGGCAAGGCAGGGGATACAACCAGCATCTCTCCAACAGGACAACAAAACACATCCGGATGTCCAGAGATGGCTGGATAGGTAATATTTTTACCAATAATTCCAATCACCTCTCCAAATTCAGCCAGTCTGATTTTTGCAGGTGTTGGGAGTCGTTTATCACAAAGGATCAATGGTTTCACTTTATGATTTTTTATTTTGATCCGGGGAATTCACTGTTCGTTTTCAAGACTCCGTTTTCAATAAACTTTCCCTTTGAAGGCTTTCTGTATTTAACCCCCATCTGGTCGAGCACCTTTAACTCCAACTGTCCCACGGTATTTGCAAATTGATTCCAGTCAGCATTCAATGCCTCTTTCCGTTTTGCCGGATCGGTTTCAGACTCCCATGTAGGTTTCTTTGCCCATGCTCTTTCTGCCAGCGCCAATAGACGAGGGAAAAGCATGTAATCGACCAATGCGGCCCCTTTGACATTTTCGCCCCAGAGACAGGCCTGGATACCCATAATATTTTGTTTCCCCTCAGGAGTCAAAGCCGTAAAGGTTTTCCGGATGACATCCTGATCCAGACCATTGCCCAACCTGTCTGTGAAAGCACAATTGGGCAGCTCGGTAGGTGTGAAAGAATAGATCGTCTTAGTGTCAATAAATCCGGCCCAGGTATATCCCGGTTCCACAGAATCTTTGCAATAAGCGAGGTCCAGATACATATATGGCGCATTACACAACACGACTTTATATCCCGCGTTGGCCAGTTTATATCCGGTGTCTTCACCCCCCCAACCCCAGACAGAGTTCCAGATATATGGAAACATCCTTTTTGAAGTGAAATCAGGGTTTGGAACAATAGTCTGTTTTCCGGCCTGATTGACATGCATTAGGGCGATTTCTTCCCAGCCAGCAGTATTCATGTTTTTTGAGAGCAACAGATCACTGATCCGTTTATTGAAATAAATCGACAGACTCTTTGTATTTGGATATTCGGGATTTTTTGAAATGAAATCATTGCACAAAGGCGATTTCGTCCAGACCCCTTGCGGCACCTCGTCTCCTCCGGTATGAATGGTGTTCAGTTTCAACCCGGCCTCCTGATACATTGCTGCCAATTCATCCGTTACTTTTTCAATGAAATGATATACCGATTCCTTGCAGGGATTCACTACATTATCGTTCCACATTTGAACCGATTCATAAACAGACTGATCATTGGGGTCTAATAACCTGTACTCATCAGCCTCAGCAGTTTTCCCCAGTTTCATCAGCTTATTATAGCGATACTCCATAGATTGAACAGCTGCACGGGAATGTCCGGGCAAGTCTAGTTCAGGGATGATCTCAATGTGGCGGTCGGCTGCATACTTCAACATTTCAACAAAGTCGGCTTTTGAATAAAACCCACAGCCATCCGATTTCCCTGTTTGAGAAAAAGGACCTGAGCCATTTGAAGGAAACAGATGATCTTTTCCATCGGCAGTATGCCCCCTGAATCCACCAAACTCAGTCAGTTCGGGTATCCCGGGAATGGCAATGCGCCATCCCTCATCATCAGAAAGATGGAAATGAAGTCGGTTAAGTTTATAAAAAGCCATCCTGTCGAGCAGCTTTAAGACAGTTTCTTTGGATTGGAAATTCCTGGCTACATCAAGCATTAAACCACGATAAACAAAACGGGGGTTGTCCATGACCGTGATTTCGGGCAATGCGGCAGGAAACTTGATGAATAGAGATTTCAGGCTCTGGATCCCATAAAACAGACCGGTATTCTCTTCGGCTGTAATGCTTATCCCGGTTTCAGGATTGATATACAGGAAATAAAATTCAGGTCTTTGGGTGTTGTTTTGCTTCTCAACTTTCAAGTTAATGATACCGGGACCTGTGACCGGTTTTTGTGCTTTATTAAGTGTAGCGATCTGGATATTAACCTTTTTTCCTGATTTGATCAGAAAGTCGGCCAGCATATTCGCTTCATTTTGTGTCTCGGGCGATGTAATTATTGTCAGTAAAGGGGCAATTTTCAATAACCCTTTGCCTTTATTGAGAAGGGTAGGTGATGGAATGATGGGGACCAACCAATCTTTAGGAATCACTGTTAAGTCTGCAAATTTCTTAAATCTGATTTCAGATGTTTCCACCGGCATCTTGTCACCGGAAAAGCGCATAGTCTGTTCGGGTTTCAGGAAAGGAAGCACATGGATCTGAGCCGGAATGAGTGTTCCGTTTTTCACAAAATAACCACCTTCAGGAGCATCTGCCGGCATGAAGGCCCAGGTATTTGAAACGGTTCTGATTTTTATTTCGGCTCCGGGTTTTAAGGATGGGAACGAAGCTGTGGGTTCCATCTTATAGAAGTCACCATTGATCCGGGTGATCTTAACCTGTGGGGAGACGCTGTCGGTAAAGACTTTCTTGCACGAGTTAAACCAGAAAGTCCAGGTCTTATCTTTGAATTCGAGCTTTCCCTTGTTTTGGAAAGTGAATTCAGAGACGAACAACAGCTTTCCCTGGTATCCGTTTTGAACGACACCCCAGTTGATGTGGAGGTTTTCGACTTGTGAATAAGCAGTAATGCTGAATAGCAGGCTAAATAGAAATATGATAAATCGGATCTTCATTTCATTGTTTTTGCTGAAAACACAAAGTTAAAGCTTATTCGATTATATTTTATTTTATAAATTGTAGTTACAATTATCTGATCATGTCACCCCTACGGGGCTTAACCACTGTTGTTGCTGTGTGTTACAATCATGACGTGCCTACGGCACTTTTCTTCAATTCCCAAAGGTATATACGATTGCTAATCTTCAGTCCTGGAGGGACGTCATGATTGTAGAAAATAGGATATATGAATTTTAGCCCCGGAGGGGTGACATGATAAAAACAAAACGCACTTATCTTAGAAAAGCCAATAACTGAACTGATGGTTTCGAAGGGAGGCGTTTTCAACAAACTGCACCTTTTTATGTTTTAACGATAATTGCTTTCTGTTGACGGCATTATAGCCGATCGCCATATTGCGTTGTCCAATAGGAACAGATATTTCAAGAACATCAGAAGAAGCCTGTAATGAAAGATCTTGAAACAGATCACCCCAAAGCGCCGTTTCAGCCAGCTCCCGAAACGAAGGATGAAAAGGCCCTGCCACCAGATCGTCCCCATTCAACAACCCTTCAGAAGGGTGCAATCCAATCCGCAGGATGGTAATATCTGCCTCTTCAAAAATCGGTATAATCTGTTTTACTCTGAAGACAGCCTCTTCAACAGACAAAGGCACATATTGTTCGGCAAGATAAAGGTCTTCCAGTTCAGTGTTTTTAATGACCAGTGCAGGATAGATCCTTGTATTATCAGCCCCCAGTTCAACAATCCGGTGAGCAGTCATTAATGTCTTTTCAAGAGTATCCCCCGGCAAACCCGTCATCATCTGCAACCCCAACGAAAAGCCATAAGAACGAATCAGCGAAGCAGCCTTTTCGACATCAGTAATGCTGTGTCCTCTTTTCGATTTTAGCAAGACCTCTTCATCGAGCGACTGTGCACCCAGTTCAATGGTCGTAACTCCATAATTCTGTAACAAATCAAGCCGGGACTCAGAAATATAATCAGGTCGTGTCGAAACCCTGATCCCGTGAACCTGTCCATTTCTTAAATAGGGTTGGGCAATCCCAAGAAAATGTTCCTGTTCATTAACAGGCACACCTGTAAAGCTTCCCCCAAAGAAACCTATTTCAATATGTGCTCCCGGAGGAAATCCCTCTAAATACATTTCGATCTGAGCAATGATTTCAGCCTCTTCCGGGATCAGGATCTGTCCGGAGATCTTTTGTTGGTTACAAAAGACACAACGATTCGGACAAGCCAACTCGGGAATGAAAACAGGTATAGTATAATGTTTCTGCGGCACTTTTTCGATAGAATTATTGACTACAAAAGTATTTGTTTGTTCCGGTTTTACGTGGATTGGTTTTTGATGTAATAGAAAATTGATACCTGATTTGGAATATTTAATGGATGTATAATATTTTTAAGTATTTTGCAACATCTTTTATAAAAAGTGAAGATGTTGACAAGTATCTGATTAAAATGCAAATAACAACTATCACCAAACAATATTTCATAATTTTAAACAAATAATCATTGAATAATTATTACTAAAAAAGAACAGGAGAATCAACAATGTCAGAAATTTTAAAATTGGAGTGGATAGATTACCTGATTATGGGAATCTATTTTGTGTTTGTACTCGGCATCGGCTGGGTGCTGAAAAAGCACATGAAGACTGCCGGTGCTTTTCTGGAAGCTGGTCGATCGATGCCTGCATGGGTAGCCGGTTTAGCTTTCATCTCAACAAACTTAGGTGCACTTGAAGTAATGGGTATGACAGGTTCCGGAATGAAATACGGGATGCTGACGACACATTTTTACTGGATAGGTGCTATTCCTGCAATGATTTTTCTGGCGCTGTTCATGATGCCATTTTATTATGGCTCAAAAGCACGTTCAGTACCTGAGTTTCTAAAGCTGCGGTATGATGAAAAAACCAGAGGCTTAAATGCAATCCTTTTTGCAATCATGACCATTCTGGCTTCAGGGATCTCAATGTATGCTTTGGCACTATTGATGAACTCGGTATTGGGATGGGATTTCAATTTAAGTTTATGGGCTTCGGCAATCATCGTTCTGGCTTACACTTATCTCGGTGGACTCTCTTCTGCGATCTATAATGAAGTATTGCAGTTTTTTATCATCGTGATTGGTTTATTGCCATTGGTTATCCTGGCGCTTATGGAAGTTGGTGGCTGGAGTGGTTTGAAAGAACACCTTGCCCCAATTGTTGAAGCAAAAGGGTATGCCCGTGATGCCTATTTGACAACATGGAAATATACAGCTAACATGAAAGGCAATCCCTTGGGCGTTGAATGGTTTGGTATCTTATTTGGACTAGGATTCGTAATGTCATTCGGATATTGGTGTACCAATTTCCTGATCGTTCAAAGAGCCATGTCAGCTGAATCTAAAGCGGCTGCTATCAAGGTTCCTTTGATTGGCGCTCTTCCAAAAATGTTCATTCCTTTCCTGATCATTGTTCCGGGTATTGCAGCAATCTGGCTATCAAGCATACATCCTGATGCCTTCAAAATACTTGCCCTGGACAGCGGTCACCCAAAATATGACTATACGATTATTGCACTGCTTCAGTATTATCTTCCAACCGGTTTGCTTGGATTGGGTATAACAGCACTTCTTGCTTCGTTTATGAGCGGTATGGCAGGAAACGTTTCAGCATTTAACACTGTTTGGACGTATGATATCTATCAGAGCTACATCAGACCTGCAACAAAAGACAAAGAAGGTGATGACAAACATTATCTGAAGGTTGGTAAAATCACAACGATTGCCGGTGTTTTACTGAGTATTGCTGCTGCATATATTGCCGGTAAATTTGGTAATATCATGGACTTCCTGCAGACCATCTTTGCAATGATCAACGCCCCACTGTTTGCAGTTATCTTCCTTGGTATGTTCTGGAAAAGAACAACAGGGCATGCTGCATTCGTTGGTTTGTTGGCTGGTTTCTGTATCGCTTTATTGCATCACGGTTTAACTATCCCTTATGGTAGTGACACGATGTTTAAAGGGGGTTGGTTGACAGATCTTCTGGGCATGAAGGAAAACCTTTATGTATATCCGGTAGAAATGGCACAAAACTTCTGGACCGCGATCTTTGCGTTCACAACTGCAGTTTCCCTAACCGTTGGTTTGAGCTTTGCAACGAAACAACAAAAATCGGATGAAGAATTAAAAGGACTCGTTTATTCACTGACTCCACGTGTAAAAGTACATGTTGACGAATGGTATAACAGACCTGTAGTTCTTGCCGTAATAGTTGGTGTAATTATGATTAGTTTAAGTATAATCTTTTGGTAGGAGGAAAAAAAATGGGACTAGATATCAGAATTCCGATTGGCTTGATGTTTTCAATCTTTGGTGTAATCATCACCTTGTTTGGAATATTTACACATGCAAGCGTCGATTTGTATAAAAAATCCTTGGGCATCAATATGAATTTATGGATGGGGATTGGAATGTTAGCTTTTGGTTTATTTATGCTTTTATTGGTTAAATTATCCAAGAAAGAAGATAAGTAAATAGCTGAATTTGCATAAAATAAAGGGCTCCTCGTTTAATCGGGGAGCCCTTTTGTTTGTAGGGACAGGTCACGACCTGTCCCTACGTGATACTTATATTTTCAGCCGAAGATGTACAGATGTCCCTGTATGGTTAGGATCCATCATCTGAACCATATGAAAATGTTCATCCGCTTCTTTTGAATGTCCCAGACCAAGATTGCCCAACCCAATCAGATACAGGCAATGAATCAGATTTCTTCTGTTCACGAGATCGTCCCAGATCAACAGATCAGGCAGCGAAACGGCGAAATAATCAACTTTAGATTCATCACCGACATGCTCCTGTCCATGCTTTATCAGATTGTTGAAACATTCATTTGCTTTTGCAGTATCTCCAAGCTTTAATAGCGCCAGCCCCTGGTAGAAGATCTGATCGGGTTGCTGATCGTTATAAAACATGGCCACAGAAGGTACATTTAAGCCCGTGGAAGCCTTTTTCCAATAAAGTCTTGCAGTTGTATCATCCTTGAGTCCGGCATAGGCACAGCCCATCCAGTAGTGAATATCATTTTCTCGGGCACCCCAGAGTTTTCCTTCTCCTAAATTGTGAGGATAATTTTCTGTTGCTTTGAGATGTTCAATCGCCTTTTCAAATTGTTTCTCATCGATTGCCTTTTTGGCAAGTTCAATATGTGAAAAGAGATATTGTCCCGTGACCTTTCCTTCGCCACCTTCCCAAGGATGGAACTTCCGTTTCATGATCAACTCAAGAGCCTTATCATAGTTGGCGGTCATATTGTAAAGCATGACCCTTTCCAGATAGAGATCATCACGGTCATTCATACATTTGGGATACTTTTTGAGAAGTTCAAGTCGCGACTCAAATGATTTTCCAATCTTTTTATACAACTGATCGAGTTCCATCAGGATCCTTGCATCTGAAGTATCCAGTTTAAATGCCACTTCAAGTTCAGAAACAGCTTTGTTTTGTTCTCCAAATTTATTGTAATAAGCCAAAGCAAGATTTCTTCTGACTGTCGGAAAAGTTCCATCAAAATCACGGGAAGATTCCCAGCAGTGGATAGCTTTGAGATATTGTTTGTTGGCGTACCAGAAATTGCCTAGATAGTAATATGCTTTTGGAGATTCGGGAAGCATTTCTATCGCACACCTTAAAGCCAAAACCTCTTCAAGCCGGTTGGGGAAACAAAAATCAGGTTTCACGGCCTCCGCGATTTTAAACCATTCAATGGCTTTTTTAGTTTCACCTCTCATAGCCTCAAACCATCCTCGGAAATACAAAGCCATAGGGTACACTTCATCCTTATCTTCCATCCCGACTGCAAGGAGACTATCTGCTTCATCAAACAAACCGGCCATTGCATAGTCTATCGAATATTCAATGTAAGTATGAATGTTTCCACCGATTAATTCCTTCATCTTGTCAAGGCAAGAGACATCATTAAATATCTGATACCGCTCAAAGAGTACAGCATAATTAAAGCCATCCAGTTTAAGCGATTCCTGAGACCATTTCTCTAATTCTTTAAGCCTTCCACGATAGTATAATATTATACATTTTAGAAGCCGGGCTTTGTGGTTGTGGGCGTTACGAACCAGGGAATGGTCAATGAGTTCCAGTGCATCTTCCCAGTCTTCTTTTGCAACTGCCAATTGAGCCAGATTAAAATAACCCGCGTCCTGCCACGCAACATTCCAGACAGACTTATAAAAAGCATCATAAGCTTCATCGTTACGTCCCTGGTATTTCAGACTGAGTCCAAGATTGAAAAATGGCTCACCATCATATGGGTTTGGGTTGTATTGAGTAAGTGTCTCTATTGCTTTTCTGAAATAGGATTCGGCAATTTCAAATTGTCCCCCACGAAACAGCAACAGGCCCAATGCATTGTTGCAACGGACATCTCCGGGTTCACGTTTTAAAGCCTCAGTGTAATAATCAATAGGGTTAAAAGTCGCATGCCGATATTGTTCAAGATGCAACCCGGTCAGATAAAGCTGTTCGATGGAGTCAATCTCATTGGGTAACTTTGCAGGCTTTGCTGCCTCAGGTACAGGTTTATGTATGGCCGTTTCAGGTTTGTAGCTTACCAGGGGTTTTCCGTCCCTGGTCCTAACGACAAGATAAAAATCCTCGGGTGACAGGTTTTCATCTATTGCTACTCTTTTCTCAAAAGAGGTTTCAGGAGAACCGTTAAAAAGTTCACCCATAATAACATTACCCCTTGCTTCGAGTCGAATAAACAATTTACGATAAACTCTCGTGGTAAATACTTTCACGATGGCCATGCCATCTTCAAATTCCAGGTTGACCATAGCTTCTTTCGTCGCATTTTTAACCACACCCAGATCGCGATAAGGCATAAAGTACTGACTGAAACATCTTTCTTCATATGGCATGATCCATGAAAAGTCAGGCTGGTTGTCTGTAAACACACCACACATCAGCTCAATATAAGGCCCATCTTCATCGGTAAGATTTCTGTCCCATGCCTGACCAAAGTCACTGTTTCCCCAGGTCCATTGTTTCTTCCCCGGTGATACATGATGATTGGCAACATGGAGCAATCCACCCTTTGTGTCGTTTTCATAGCCACCCACGAAATTGTATTTGCTCTCGACTGCCATATAAGAAGTGGGAACGGGGATGTTTTTGTAGCGTGAAATGTCAACCCCGGCAGAGTAGTCCACTTTGTAGTAGGTTCCTTTGGCAATAGGGAATTCGGAAACATCCCGTTTTCCATGATCAAAGACTGCATGGACATCGGGCGGGAAGACAGACTGATAATGTTCATTGACATGCACAGCCGGATTGGCCCACCACAGGAAAGTCTGAGGTTGAGAGGTCCCGTTATAGAGTTTGGCTTTGATTTCGAGGTAGGCCTTGTCGGGATAGAGCGTGAATCCCGCCATGGCCTTGGTCCGGAACATCCGTTCCAACTCATTGCACCACACCGTTTTGCTGCCATCTTTGTTTTCTTCGATTGACCATTCGGTTGGCTCGAAAGTAGAGGGGCGGTGATGCTGAGGCCAGTTGAATTCAATCCCTCCCGAGATCCAGGGACCGGTCAAACCAACAAGTGCAGGCTTGATGACCTGGTTATAATAGACAAAATGGCGTTGTTTGATTTTGTCGTAAGCCATCTGGATCCGCCCTCCCAGTTCGGGCAGGATCATGATTTTCAGGTATTTGTTTTCAAGATAGAGGGAGATATATTCCTTGTCTTCCTTCTCATCCAGGATCTTTTCAATGACAGGGTGGGGGTAGACCGCACCACTGCTGCCCTGGTAAATGCGTTTCTCTAAAAATATAGGATTCTTTTCAGGTTTTCCGATTCCGTATGTTGGAATCGTCACAACCTCTTTCCATGCTTTGACTTCCATGATATTTTATTTTTTTTACCCCGAAGGGGTGAAATTATTATAGAAATTTATGATCAAAAACGTAGAACCCCGAAGGGGTGAAATGATTATAATATTAGTCATACACCATTAAGTTCTGAGATTTGAAAAAATCATTTCATCCCTTCGGGATTCGAAAAAGGGAATAATCACATGCTATAATCATTTCATCCCTTCGGGTTTTTATGCAATAACTGATATTCGATCTCTTCCAATGACTTCCCTTTTGTTTCAGGCAGCTTTTTAAATATAAACACAAACCCACTGATACAAATTATACCATACAGCCAGAATGTCCCGGATGCCCCAAAAGCATTATTCAGTAAAGGAAAAGTATAGGTTAAAATAAAACACGCTGCCCATAATCCAATGGTTGCAACCGACATGGCGGCACCACGGATCTTATTCGGGAAGATCTCAGAAAGCACCACCCAGGTCACCGGCGCCAATGACATGCTGTAACATGCAATTGCCAGAATCACCAAAACCAACAAAGGCCATCCCTGGAAATGGAAATAATACAACGTTCCCATCACGGCATAAATCCCTGCCAATCCACCTGCCCCCAACAACATCAGGAACTTTCTTCCAAGTTTGTCAACCGTGAAGATCGCTACGAAAGTAAAGATCAGGTTTACACTCCCCGTGATGACGATATTAAACAGGATGTCATTCACGCTGTAACCCGCTGAAGAAAAGACCTCCTGTGCATAGTTAAAAATCACATTGATACCGCACCACTGCTGGAAAACAGCCAATACGATCCCCAACAACATGATTCTGCCTGCCCCGTTTTTGAACAGACTGAAGAATGAGATACCCGATTCATCGGTATTGATGGCTTTTTTGATCTCGGCCAATTCTGTCTGAGCAACCTCTTCACCAGTAATCCTTTTCATGATTTTGAAAGCCTTGTCCGATCTCCCTTTTGCAACAAGCCAGCGGGGACTTTCAGGAATAAACAACACGAACACAAAAAAAAGAATAGCCGGGATTGAGCAAACCCAAAACATCCAACGCCATCCTTCCTGTCCATTCCACGAAGCAAGAATATCAGCCGCAGTAGCTCCGGCAGGAACCGGTTGTGCAATCTGCCAGTTGATCAATTGGGCTGCCAGGATCCCTATTACAATGGTCAACTGGTTGAGCGAGACAAACTTTCCCCTTACTTTGGATGGGGAAACCTCTGCTATATACATGGGGGAGAGGTTTGACGCCAGACCAATACCAATACCTCCCAGGATCCTGTATACGATAAAGAAAGTAAAGTTATTCGCAGCACCTGTTCCGATGCTGGCAACCACAAAGAGTGCAGCAGCCAGCAAGAGCAACTTCTTCCGACCATAGGCATCACTCAGCAGACCCGACAACCATGCCCCGGCCAGACAGCCGATCAATGCACTCCCCATCGCCCAACCCTGCAGGTATGGTGAATTGGTAATCTGAAAGAAGGGTTCGTAAAACGGCTTAGCGCCGCCGATCACCACCCAGTCGTAACCAAACAGGAGACCACCAAATGCAGAGGCGATCGATATAGCCAGAATGTAGGGAAGATTAATTTTATTTTTTTCCATTTGCTATAAGAGTTAATCTCAAAAATTAAGTATTTAAATGTAAGGCTTTAAATGCATTAATTGTAAAGCGATACTATTTTTTGGATATCAACATTTTGTACCGGTGAAAATTCAGCCTTATCCATATAACTTTTCAAGCTGAATAACAATTGCCTTGCCTCAGGACGCATGTTTTGATCGGTAATCAAATCAATACCGGAAACAATCAGTTTCCCATTTCCTGCTTTACATTCAAAGACTAATCCCAGCGATCTCGCAGTAACCCAGTCGTCAATCACACGGACAATTGGTTGTAATCCTTTTGAAACGGCATCCAACCTTATGGCATTGGAATGTGACATGGCATCCCACCATTGCCAGTTGCTGTAACTCTGAGTCGGAAATTCTTTTAAAGCCGGGTTTTTAGGGTCACATAAAATGCCCAGCGTTACCGGAGGTTGCACATGTGTCCATGCCGTATTCCAGAATATGCTTGAGAACCCTATCGCTACATCTCCGCCCATCTCTTTTTTAAGCGTGCCCTTCTTCAACGTTAACAATACTTTACCACCTTTATCGAGTGCTTCCAATGCCTTTGTATCAAGAGACTGTGTCACCAGAATTTCAGAATTGGTTTCAGGTAAATCTTTTGGGTAAACAAAGAGATCCCATGAATTCCTGTGTTCATTTACAGAAACGGTTAACGTAAGTTTGGAGGGTTTGGTTACCGAAGACAACGGTTGTTTGATGGATCCCAATGGAATGGCATTCCCCAAAGGTAAATCCTTCTTATCCATTGTTCCCTTGAAAATGATTTTACCCTCTTCGTTCTTAATTTCCCATGTAGGGGTGACGCTTTTCAATATTTGAGACCCAAACTGGGCAACTTCTGCCGAAAAAGTTAATTCTTCATTATTCAGGTAAACCATTTTTGGAAGCCTGACAAGTGGCACGATTGCATTGCAGAAACGACTGTATTCTGAAGCCGTGATATATCCCTTATCCCCCCAAAAAGTATTTACAACTCCAACCAAAGCTGTACCTTGTCCGGGAAAGTCATTGAGTCCCAAGAGCTGAAATCCACCAAAACCGGGAGTACGCAATGCGGCTTCAATATCAGCCTTATAACACAACGCTTGTAGTTTGCCCGAAGCAAAAAGAAAATCTGACGATAAGTTAGCCATTCCATTGACCGCCAGTTTGTCTTTAAAGATCTCAAAATTCTTTGCTTTAAGGACCCCATCATATTTGGCAATTTCTTTAAAGTCAGGATACACACACCATTGACCAATTTCGTGACTGACTGTAGGTTGATTCCATTTTTTTATGATGCCAGACCAGTCATAATCGCTTTGCGGGTTTTTGCTATTGATCTGGCTTTTCAGTCCGGCTCCCCATTGCTGGATCCGTGGATCCGATGTACTGTTAAAGTCGTTTTCTTTGATGATCGGCCATCCTGCAGCCGTCGTATATAGTCTGCGTGGATCTTTTTCCTGCCAGTATTTTACAAACCCTGTAAGGTATTGAACTGATTTTTTGCCGGCAGGTTCATTGCCATAAGCCATCATACAAAAGGATGGGTGGTTGCCATAAGCCTTGACAATACGGTTGCTTTCATCATAGATATACTGATCCAGCGGTTTACCATCACCAATTGTCGCTCCCTGGTTTGCCCAGGATCCACATTCAATATGCAGGTATAAACCCAGCCTGTCAGCTGCTTCAAATGCTGCATCGGGAGGACACCATGAATGGAACCTGATGTTGTTCAGGCCATAATCCTTGCAGATTTTAAACTCTTCCATCCATGAAGCGACATCTGTAGGAGGAAAACCTGTTTTAGGAAATGCAGCACATTCCAGCGTGCCACGGAGCATTGTAAGCTGACCATTGATCGTAAATTGCGTTCCTTTTGTTGAGAATTCACGCATACCAAACAATACCGATTTATGATCTACTCCGGTTGCATCTGTTGATAAACTGACGCTCATTTTATAACAGTCAGGATGAAATTCACTCCATAACTTTGGATTTTCACCCATTGGGTATGCTATTTCAACTATTGCAGTTTCTCCAATGCTTTGGTTTTTAGTAAAACTTTTAAGTTTTTCAGCATTAATGTTTTCAGTTGAAGCCGCTAACACTATTTTTGCATTAATCTGCTTTCCGGTAATATTGTTAATTTCGATCCGGGCTATAACCTGGTGCTTTTTCAGATCGGGATACAATTGAACATCTTTGATATAGACAAGGGGTTTTGCCTCTAAAGAGAGTTTTCCAATCATCCCGTTCCAGTTTCCCTGGGTATGATCAGAAATACTGTGAGAATTCATGCCAAACGCAATGTCTTTGACCCTGTTGTCAACCCTGATGGTGATCTGGTGTTTTCCTGTAGTTAACACTTTTGAAAGATCGAAAACATGGGGTGTAGCCAGACTGTTTTGCATACCGATCTGTTTGTTGTCAATCCAGACTGTTGTTTCCCAATGACTTCTTTCAACAAACAGTTCAATATATTTATCCTTCCACGATGAGGGAATATCAACTATTTTTTGATACCAGGCGGCACCTTTATAATATTTAACCGGTTGCAACCAGAATGGGACTTTTATATTTCCCGGTTTTCTGTAAGGGGCATATTCTTCTTTTTTAAACCATGAAGAATCAATGATATCTCCGGTCCACGGGGTATTGACCGAAATGTCGTTTCCAATATTATTTGTGGTTAGAGAACCCGGCAGAAGGATTTGGCCGGTGAGCTGATGACTGTACCAGTGTTGTTCAAAACCCTTATCGAGAGAATCAAGTTGGAATGTCCATTTTCCGGAAAGACTTATTTCCTGACTGTCCACTATTTTCCTGATTGTCGACTGTGAATAGCCGATCATATTTAGTGAAAATTGCAATAAAATCAACAGAAGAAAGGGGGTATACTTTTTCATTTAGATAATTTTAAAAATCAACAACATAGCGTTCATAAAATTAGAAGCACCATGCATGCTAATAAATGGATAAAAGATTTAAATAATGGATTTTCTTACGATATATCCTATATTTATCCAAAATTACAAAAAATGATGACCCATGGACTATTATTGGGTTCACTTTACAGGCAAGTGGCACAATTGTCACCCTCGCATTTTTCCTTCAATTTTTAAGAATCGAACACAAAGAGTACCAATGGAATATTTTATCTTTTTGAAGATTCAGAAATCATGTCATTTATTGGATACTTCAAACATGAGGATAAAAGAGATTTCATCGAGCTTAGGATTTGAAGATCCTTATTATTTCTCACGTCTTTTTACTAAAATGATGTTAGTCTCACCTGTGGCATATCGAAAAATGAGAAAAGGTTGAGATTGAATACCTTTATCCTGCCTAATGCATAGAAAATCGTTTCAAATCGCGCACAATACCGTTTGTAGAAGCTTCAAATAACCAGGGCAGTTCCGTGTTTTCTTGATATTCCCCCCGTATTTGTTTCATATCTGCTTCGTATCCTGGATACCAAGCAACTACGAAACAAACAGGAAGACAATACGGAACAAACACCTTACTGCGGAGAGTATTTAAAGCGTTGTGTTTGCTTTTTGTTCGGGTCATGTTTCCTTTATCGAAGAAATAACCCGGAACTATTTACCCCATAATCATGGTTGTTCTTTTTTTGACTTTTAGTCAGGCAAATAGCAAAAATTTATTTTAGATATTTTACCTTAAAATGCACTTAAGGTCCTTTTTATGATGATTTTATTTATGAAATTTCATCTAAAATTTCAATTGTTTTGATAAAAATTCGGTAATAAATCGGCATTTATTCGATATTTATTCAAGCTCCTGTAACAGATTGGTGTTTGACAGGTATTTGACAGGTGTTTGATTGGTGTGCAGCATACCAATCAAACACCAATCAAATACCCTTTAAATATAAATCCTTTACCAATCCTTGAATAAATACCGGATAAATGTCAAAGAATAACCAAAGAATAATCAAAAAAGTGCTGATTTTTTTCCTTTCTGATGATAATCGCGAATAATTTTATTGTTTTTTATTCAAAAACATAATCTCTGTCATAAAATAGTGGCAGGGCCCATTTATTCTTGCTAGTATTACTTATAGTTAATAGAATCGGTAATGTTTACTATATTCACACTCTAATTAACCGGATTCACATTGGTCAAAACTATCGAAAAAAAGGAATGTAGTTTTGGTCAAAAAAAGCCATATGAAAAAGACAATTCCATTTTTAGCGTTAATGCTCATTTTAGCCCAGTTGGTTAATGCCCAATTCAAGAGGTCTGAATATTCAGAATCTTATCAAAATGATTTGAACAATAATGTTTCAACAATAGGCATTATAATTGCTATTCATAATACGAATGATTCCTTTTGGGTTACAAATAATAGTTATGCCCTTTATGAATCCCTTTTAAATGATTCTTCGTTTCTAATTAATCGATCTAAAAATTTTATTTCAGTTGCTTCTTTCGATTCCACAGATGCTCAATTTTTTCTTCATGGAGTATTTAAAAGTAACGCAAAAGAATATGAATTCAGGGTTGTTGAAAATCAATTCAAAATAGTTATTCCGTGGTCCAATATTACTAAATTTAGTACTGATACTGTTCCTACCAAATCTGGACCTCAGTGTATGGCTTACCTTGGAGGATATAAAACCAATATAAGGAATAAAATAATAGTCGATGTTAGGAAAAAGGGAAGTAACAAAATCTTAACAAGCGCAGTTGTTCGTTGGGCCCCTATCAGTCCAATTTTACTTAATATTTATACAGCTAATGAATTAAATGAATTTTTAAAAAGGTTGCAACAATTTG
>Ga0209748_1000292_pt1 | contig 28083 bp, 24 predicted proteins | sample BarGraIncu00421A_FD_185490 | JGI IMG/M metagenome (GOLD analysis project Ga0209748, IMG submission 185490) | Arctic peat soil microbial communities from Barrow, Alaska - Barrow Graham LP Incubations 004-21A (SPAdes) (version 2) | ecosystem: Environmental > Terrestrial > Soil > Wetlands > Peat... | reverse complement strand
TGCGAGGGCTTCTTCCAAAAATGGATACTTTTTCAGCTCATCCTCGACTATTTTTCCGATTGTAAGCATGTTAGAATTTTAACATGGTGTTAAGAATAGTGTAAAATTACAAATAATTTCCTTTCAAGCAATAATCTTATTAATTTTGTCATGCCTTTTAAAAAGGTTCTTTTTGCCAAAAGATTTACAAATAAAAACAGGGGTGCAATTTGTACCCCTGTTTTTTAATCAAAAAAATTTAAAATGATCATTTATAAATTCGGTGGTACATCAGTAGGCAATGCTGATCGTATGAAACAGGTGGCCAGCATTATCGGAGACGAAAAGCAGAAAATAATCGTTCTGTCAGCTGTTGGTGGAACAACCAATAAGCTGGTCAGACTGACCGGCTTTTTTTATACACAAAAACACGATGAAGCAGTTGAAATTATAGAATTGCTGCGAGATGAATATTATGGTATAATCAACAATCTTTTTTCATCTGATGCCTATAAAAAAAAGGCAACTCATTTCGTAGACGGTATACTTGAACTGTTATTGGCTCAGGAAGGGGAGCAGTTTGCTGAAAAAAATGAAAAGGTCATCCTTGCACAAGGTGAGATAATGTCGACTAACCTGTTCCATTTTTATCTGCTCGAAACAGGTGCCAGTGTAGCATTGATTCCTGCATTGGATTATATGCGCATTGATGCCGATGGTGAACCCGATACTGTTGAAATCAGACGATTGCTAAATCCACTGCTTGAAAAGGATGCTGACAAACATCTCATTATTACCCAGGGTTATATCTGCCGCAATCTTCAGGGTGAAATAGATAATCTGAAAAGGGGCGGTAGCGATTATTCAGCAACATTGGTAGGTCAGGCAATGGATGCCGAAGAAGTTCAGATCTGGACAGATATAGATGGAATGCACAACAATGATCCCAGGGTTGTAGAAAACACTTATCCTGTTGATTATCTTTCTTTTGATGAAGCAGCCGAGCTTGCATATTTCGGAGCTAAAATATTGCATCCGGCCAGTGTATTACCGGCCCGTGAAGCTGAGATCCCTGTAAGATTAAAAAACACATTTGATCCTGCTGCTTTTGGAACACTGATTTCTGCCAATTCAGAACCGGATAAAGTAAAAGCAATAGCCGCCAAAGATGGTATCATTGCAATAAATATTATTTCAGGGCGAATGTTACTGGCATTCGGTTTCTTAAGAAGAGTGTTCGAGGTTTTTGAAAAGCATCGTACTTCTATCGACATGATCACTACATCTGAAGTTGCAGTTACTCTGACGATAGATCACACAAATAATCTGAAAGAACTTACAGATGAATTGAACACTTTGGGCACTGTAATGGTTGAAGACAACATGAGCATTGTTGCTGTTGTCGGAAACGGTGCAGGTGGTTCTTCGAAAGTGCTGAGCAAAATTACAGCTGCTTTAAATGGATATTCTGTGAGGATGGTTTCTTTTGGAGGTAGTCAAAACAATATATCTTTGTTGGTTCCGACAGCAAATAAAATTGCTGTTCTGAAGTCATTAAATACCCATATTTTTAAATAAAATGCAAGGACTTGAAACTAAAAATCTTAAAAGGAAGAAAACACCATTCTACTTTTATGATATTGATCTTCTTCGTAGAACACTTTCTCTCGCCAAAACAGAAGCAGCAAAGTATGGTTTTTCGGTGCATTATGCCCTGAAAGCAAATGCCAATGAGCGAATACTTGCAGAAATGCATCGTGTTGGTTTTGGGGCTGACTGTGTAAGCGGCAATGAGGTGTTATCTGCAGTGAATGCCGGATTTAAACCCTCATCGATTGTTCTGGCAGGAGTAGGAAAGAGTGACGAAGAGATTAAGATTGCTTTAGAGAATGATATCTTTTGTTTCAATAGCGAGTCTTTGCAGGAACTGCAGGTCATTAACGACATTGCTATTTCGATGGGTAAAACCGCCAGGATTGCAATTAGAATCAATCCTAATGTCGACGCTCATACGCATCATTATATTACTACCGGTATCAATATCAGCAAATTCGGAATAGTAGAAAGTGATTTACCCGAAGTGATTGCTGAATTAAAAAGACTTCCGGCTTTGAATTTTGTAGGTTTACATGTTCATGTTGGCAGCCAGGTAACCAATCTGGATGTCTTCAAAGAATTGTGTATCGTACTCAATCGTATTCAGACAACCTATTTTTCCGAGAATGGATTCACACCAAAGTTCATTAATGTAGGGGGTGGTTTAGGTGTCGATTACGAAGATCCTTTTTCAAATCCTGTTCCTCCTCTTGCAGAGTACTTTGAAATATTCCATAAATCGCTGGTTTTAAAACCCGGACAAACAGTTCATTTTGAATTAGGACGATCACTGGTAGCCAATTGTGGGGTATTAATTTCTAAAGTTTTGTATACAAAGAAGAGTTCCGGAAAGCATTTCATGATTCTTGATGCAGGCATGACCGAATTGATCCGTCCAGCTCTGTACCAGGCCCATCATCAGATCCAGAATATTTCAAGAACTACAGCTGCAGATGAGCAGGAATATGATGTTGTAGGACCTATCTGTGAGTCTTCCGATTGTTTTGGAACAGATATCAATTTGCCGGTTTCACAACGTGGTGATTTGGTTGCAATTCATTCAGCAGGAGCTTATGGAGAGGTAATGTCTTCTAATTATAATTTACGTACGAAGGTAAAATCGTACTATTCAGATACAATCGGGATGAAAATTCATCCTGAATTGTTATTTAAAGAACACTAAACAGGATTTTCCTGAGCGAAAAATTGGTATATGCGTCTATTAATCAGATATGTGAACATGGAAAAAAATAATCTGAAAAATATTTGCTTTTACTTGCACGATCACTTATTTTTGTTAAATACAAAAAACAAAGCGCTCTTGGTTTCCGCATTCTTAATTCGTTTTTTTCGAAATTATAGCGAGAATGCCGACCCAAGAGCAATTGTTTTAAATACACACCAAAATTGCTAACTAATATGAGTTTGCCGATTTCAGTTGCTGTCCTTATCGATGGTGGCTTTTTCCTGAAGAGATACTATAAAGTGTTTCCGAATTCAAAAGACCACACCGCCGCAGAAGTGGCGAAGAATCTTTACACAGTTGCCTTAAAACATGTAGGCAACGACAACTTCCTGTTCAGAATCTTTTACTATGACTGTTACCCAATATCCAAAAGGGTACATCACCCTATCACAGGTCAGGTAATTAATTTTGAAGCTACCGATCAGGCTAAATTCCGTTTGGAATTATTTGAAGAGTTAAAAAAGAAACGCAAAGTAGCCCTGAGAATGGGTTCATTGCGCGACACTGGAAGCTGGCTTATCAAACCTACCGTTACCAAAGAACTGCTTAACGGCAGAATGTCAATTAATGACGTAACGGAAAATGATGTTTTTTATGAACTTCATCAAAAAGGTTTAGATATTAAGATTGGTCTTGACGTTGCTGCACTGGCTTTTAAAAAGCAGGTACAACAGATCGTCCTTATTTCCGGAGATGCAGACTTCGTTTCTGCATCCAAACTAGCTCGCCGTGAAGGCATCGATTTTGTGTTAGATCCCATGTGGAACCCTATTGACGACACACTGTTCGAACACATTGACGGATTACGTTCAACCTGTCCAAAACCAAACCAGGCTCCCTTTGAACCAGGTTCAGGTCCTACACCCCGCGAACCGGGAACAGGAAACAGGTACTAATTTAAACAAAACAAATTGAAAAAGCTGCTCCGAAAGGGCAGCTTTTCTTTTTTGCGTCCAGAGCAGAAACACTTAAACTTCAAAACCGAACGAACGTGATGTAGGGAGGCCCCTTGTGGGTCTCCTAATCGGTAATAAAGATTTTAAATGTTACTGCCCTGGAGACCCACAAGGGGCCTCCCTACATTTTCCTTATAACTATTATTAACAGCAAAAACCTCTCTCTACCTCAAAGAGAAAGGGTTTTAAAGTAATTTAATCTGATAGTTTATTGCTTAATGTAGGTTGACAAGTTTTGAGGTAAGTTCATATTTCAGGATCATTTTTTATCTTTAGTGGTGGATTTTCCACCTTTCTTTGTGGTTATAATAATGATACCTTTTGCTGCTTTTTCACCCCACAGGGCTTTTACAGCATCACCTTTCTTTACTTCTACCGATTGGATATCATCAGCCTTAACGTCACTTATTTTACCTTCAACGCCATCAATAATAACGAATGCATCATCAGGGTTGATATTAACGGTTGAATGAGTTACTGTTTTTCCGTCCTTTGTATCGGAGTCAGTATTTATAATTACATATTTTGAATCACCTTTCTGGGATCCATATCCAGTCACTACAATACCTTTCTGGGATCCATATCCAGTCACTACAATATCTTTGTCGACAACTTTTTTATTGCCATCAGCTGAAGTGGTAACATTAACTGTTGAACTTGAACTGCCCTCTCCTTTTCCTTCACCAGTTCCTTTTGAAGTAACAACAATAGTTGTTCCTTTTCCATCACCCGATCCTGAAGTTCCGGTTGAAATATAATTATAAGGTGGAGTAGTGGACTGCTCACCTTTCAATGTAATTGAAACTACACCATTTTTACCCTTGTCTCCGTATATCGCTGTTGATTTTGAATCTTTAAAAACGGAAATACTCTGAATTTGGTTAGGTTCAAGATCCTTAATACCAGCTTCACTCTCTTTACCATTTATGATATAAAGTGGTTTACCCATTGGTTTTATCGTAGTGTCGTTCACCTGATAGGTAAAAGAGACTGTTTTTCCAGTACCCGGTTTCTTTGAAGTGATCAGGACTACACCGTTCTTGCCTTTTTTGCCATAAATATCTGTTGCATCTTTTCCTTTTAAAATGTTAACAGAATAAATGTCATCCGGATTCATGTCATCCATTTTTGCCTTATCAATAACCTTACCGTCTAAAATAATTAATGCTTTATCGGGTGTCTTTTCAGGTTTTTGTTGCCCGTTCGTTAGTTGCAGGTTAGTAAAGTGTTTAACTGTGTCAATGATAGGTTTATCCTGAGCAAAAGCATAGCTGAAAACCATGCACAATAAGATTAGCGGGATGACGAGTGCGTATGCTGCAAGGCCGTACCTTGACGATTGATTTTTGTTCATCATGATGATTCTGGTTTTGAGATTAGACAAGTTAAAATGATTGGTTATGACGATTTGGTTTTTAACAGAAGAGAGTTTCAGCAGACTGTATTGGTATTCCTTGCAGTCGATGCCCCGGTGAAGCAAAACACGATCAACTTCAAATTCAATGTTTTCCTTTACCGCTCTACAAAACAACCAGGAGAAAGGGTTGAACCATAACAGGATTTTGAAAAACTCAGACAACAGAATATCCACAGAGTGGGTACTTGTTTCATGAATTTTCTCATGCAGAATTATAGCAGATAATTCAACAGGGGAGTGGTTTTCAGGATTCAGAAATATGAAGCCAAAAAACGAAAAGGGATTGATTTTTTCATCGACTACCCGAACTTTTACACCATTGATCATCCTGACTTCAGATTTCTTAAAAATAGCACGCAACGAAAAGATCTGAATCATCAACCGCACAACCATAAATATTATCCCGGCAAAATAGAATAATTTAAACGCCATTTCAAATCCAAAAGTGGGTGTTTCGGGCTTAAATTGCATCATCAATGCCGAGATCGGGATGTAAACAACCACCTGTCGGACCTGTGGAGTCATACTAAACCATTCGGTAAGTGGCAACAGTGGCCATATCATTGAAATCAGGATTCCTCCCAAAAAGAAATAACGGTTCAATCTGTGAAAAGTCATCCGGCGAAGGCACAAATAATAAAATGCCCACAGGATGAATACAGTCGTTGATGCTTTGAGCAGATAAATAAAAAGTGGACTCATGACTTGGATGTATTGGCTTTGGTTTCAATCAATCTGATAATATCTTTTAACTCTTCCGATGAAATTTTCTGCTCCTGTGCAAAAAAAGTAACCAGTTCTTTGTATGAATCGCGGAAATAATCTTTGACTACCCCCGACATCATTGTTTGCTGATACTCCTCCTGCGTGATATTGGGCCGATAGAGATAAACATTTCCAATCTTTCGGGCAGTGATGAAATTCTTTTTCTCAATATTTTTTACGACAGAAGCAAGTGTAGTATAAGGAGGACGGGGATCGGGATAATTGTCGAGATAATCTTTCACACAACCCTCGCCTGTTTTCCAGATGATTAACATCGCTTCCTCTTCCTGAGCGGTCAATTTTTTCATTGTTTACAATTTTATCGCAATATTACGACATTTTCGTAGACAAAGTCAATAGCTTTTTACAAATATTTCGTAAAAAAATGTTAATTTTTATTTTAGCAAGATTTATTATCTTTGCAATATCAATTTAACTTCCTTCTGATCATCACAATACCCGGTTTCATCCAAGGTTCAATAACTATTCAAAAAAGCATATAAATCTCATACAAAATTCCTATAAACAGGAAGGAACCTCCACCCATTCTCCACCCTACCTCCACCCTTTGTCCACCCTACCTCCACCCTTTGTCCACCCTTACTCCACCTTATAAGATGGTGGACAACGGGTGGAGATGCCCTGGAGGTTAGCTGGAGAATGGGTTGAGGTTCCTTCCTTCTTATAGGAATATTCCCTTCTTTTTGGAAGAATTATTGAAGAATTAAAGTTAAAATGAGTCTTAGGTATAAAACTGTAGAGACGCAATATTTTGCGTCTCTACAGTTTTAATGACTTTTATTAAAGTCTTTTAAAATTTATCTGCTACTGGTTAAAATACTTATGCTTCGATTGCAGTAACTCCTGGGAGTTCGCGGCCTTCGATATACTCCAGCATAGCTCCACCACCGGTTGATACATAACTTACCTTATCGGCAAGGTTGTATTTATTGATGGCTGCAACAGAATCGCCACCACCTACAAGTGTATAGGTTCCATTGGCAGTTGCCTTGGCAAGTGTCAAAGCCACCTCTTTGGTTCCTTTTTCAAAACTGCTCATTTCGAATACACCCATCGGGCCATTCCACAAAACAATCTTCGAATTCATGATTACTTCCTGGAATTTAGCAGTAGTCTCGGGACCAATGTCCAGGCCCATCCAGCCTGTCGGAATCTGATCTGTTTTCACAGTTTTCTTGTTGGCATCGTTGTTGAAAGCATCAGCGATAATAGTATCTGTAGGAATCAACAGATTCACACCTTTTGCTTTTGCATCAATGATCGCCTTTTTGGCTGTTTCCAGAAAATCATCTTCAACAAGTGAGCTGCCCACTTCACCACCTAAAGCCTTGATAAAGGTAAACATCATACCGCCGCCAATAATAATATTGTCGCATTTATCCATCAGATGATTGATGATCTGAATTTTTCCGGATACCTTGGCGCCACCCAAAATAGCAGTGAAAGGATGTTCGCCGCTGCTCAGTACTTTTTTCAGACTGGCAACTTCGCTATCCATCAGGAATCCAAACAATTTATCTTTTGGGAAGAATTGAGCAATGATTGTTGTTGAGGCATGAGCACGGTGAGCCGTTCCAAAAGCATCATTTACATAGCAATCGCCCAGAGAAGCCAGTTTCTTGCTGAATTCGAGATCACCTTTTTCTTCTTCTTTGTAGAAGCGAAGGTTTTCTAACAACAATACTTCACCCGGTTTCAGATTGGCTGCCTGATCAATTGCAGACTGGCCAATGCAATCATCGGCAAACTTAACTGCAGGACCAAGTTTCTCTTTCAGATATGGCAACAGGTGACTGAGTGAGAACTTGTTTTCGGGACCACCCTTTGGACGACCCAAATGTGACATTACGATTGCAGATCCACCTCCGGCAAGTACTTTGCGGATTGTTGGAAGGGCTGCATCGATACGTGTAGTATCGGTAATGGTGAAAGCATCATTCAACGGCACATTGAAATCCACGCGGATCAAGGCACGTTTTCCTTTAAAGTTATACGTTTCTATGGTATTCATAAAGTTTGAATTTAGTCAGTTTTAAGGCAAAACAAAGATAAATATTTCTATTGATAATGGAATAACAATCAACAGATATTTGTAAGTCGCATCATTTTGATTGAATGTCAAAACTTTCCGCCCTTTAAAAAGTTGTACCTTTGTCAATTATCTATTAGCATTGTGATTAAACATTCGCGTTATGAATCAAGACCTGAAAATCACTATCATACAAAGCGATCTTTTTTGGGAAGACACTAAAAAGAACCTCAAACAATTTGATCAGCAACTCGAGTTGTTGGACGAAGAGACCGATCTGATCGTGCTTCCCGAAATGTTTAATTCAGGATTCGCTATGTCGCCCTTAAGGATTGCTGAAGCAATGAATGGTTCCACAATGCAATGGATGACACGCAAAGCGGCTGACCGGGGATGTGTCGTGACAGGTTCTTTGGCCATTTCAGAAGGTGGTCGGTTTTATAATCGCCTTATATGGATGAATCCGGACGGTACTTATCAGTATTACAATAAACGACATCTGTTCAGGATGGGCAATGAACAACAGTTTTTTGCTGCCGGTGAAAAGAAAATAATTGTCGAAATAAAAGGATGGAAGATTTGTCCGCTCATTTGTTATGATCTCAGGTTCCCGGTCTGGTCACGGAATCGCTTTATAAACGATGAATATGCTTATGATCTGTTGATTTATGTAGCCAACTGGCCTGCTTCCAGAGAAATCGTCTGGAAAAGCCTTTTGGTTGCCCGCGCACTCGAGAACATGTGTTATGTTGCAGGTGTCAATCGGATTGGCATTGATGGACATGGTGTTGCGCATCAGGGAGATTCTGCTGTCATCGATTTTAAAGGAAGACTGATCACAACGTTAATGCCAAACATCAAGGGAATCAACACTGTTCATTTAAAACTCAGCGAATTGATCTCTTTCAGGAGAAACTTTCAGGTTGGATTGGATTGGGATCAATATAAAACCATCGGATAACAATTAGTGGAAAAACTGCCTTCAAATAAATATATCTGGGAAATATCCTACCCCATCATTCTTGGAATGCTTGCTCAAAATGTAATCAGTGTCACGGATACTGCATTTCTTGGGCGGGTTGGTGAGGTTGAACTCGGTGCATCTGCTATCGGGGGGCTCTTTTATGTGGTCATCTTTATGTTGGGACTTGGTTTTGGATCAGGCGCCCAGATTCTCATGGCCCGAAGAAACGGGGAACAGAAATATGCTGAGATTGGCAGTATCATGGATCACAGCCTTTACTTTCTGGTTGGCATGGCCATATTCATCATGCTGGTCATTCAGTTTATAGCCCCGGCACTTCTTAACACTATGATAAAGTCTCCCGCTGTATATGCCAAGACGATAGAGTTTCTCCACTTCAGGATCGTAGGACTGGTCTTTGCATTTATCATTGTAATATTCAGGTCATTCTATGTGGCCATTACCCGTACGCTCTGGATTACATTGACAGCTGTAATCATGGCATCAGTAAATGTCGTTCTTGCATGGTTGTTGATTTTTGGAAAGTTTGGTTTTCCAGCAATGGGTATAGCAGGCGCAGGTCTGGCATCAACGATTGCCGAAGCGGTAGCTGCAGTGGTGTTTATTATCATCACTGTCAGACAAAAGGATCTGAAACAATTTTGTCTGTTTAAGTTTCAAAGACCTCGACTGAGCATTATCAGGAAGACTTTAAGCATCTCGGTTTTTGTTATGCTGCAGTTTTTTATCTCGTTGAGTGCATGGTTTATATTTTTTCTGATAATTGAAAAGTTGGGTGAACGGTCTCTTGCAATCTCTAATATTATCCGTGCGGCTTATATGATGTTTATGATCCCGGCAATTGGATTCAGTATTACAGCAAATACCCTGGTCAGTAATGCGATCGGTGCAGGCCGGATAGATCAGGTGATTCCGATTATCAAGAAGATAACGCGCATTTCAGTCTGGGTAACCCTTTGTATTATTTTGGTTTCCACTCCATTGGCCAGCTCTATTATTCGGGTATTTACTGCCGACCCTGATCTTGTCAACAATACGTTGGCGTCATTTTATGTGTTAATGGGAGTGATGATTTTCTTCTCGATTACCAATGTGATTTTCAATGGGGTTTCGGGAACCGCCAATACTCAGATCGCATTGTTGTTTGAAGCGGTCACACTTGTTTTCTATCTGACAACTGCTTATATACTGGCCGTTCATTTGCACCTGCCTGTTGCACTGGTGTGGTTGAGCGAACTGGCCTATTTCATTGTCCTTGGAATCCTGAGTGTTTTCTATTTAAGGTATGGAAACTGGCGGGATAAAAAGATCTGATTTTCTATAGATGCGGATTACAAATCCGCATCAACAGAGTTCTCCGTGCTGATACGGATTACAAATCCGTATCAGCTTAATAGGGTTTCTACATGCAACGATTGATGGTTGTAAATGTCATAGAAAACCGATACTATTGCACAGTCAATTCCTACACCTACAATAATGAAAAAATTCCTGTTATTCTGCTTGTTAGGGCTACTCTTTACAGCCCAAACTCATGCATCAACGCCTGCCGTTAATGACTCAACAGTTATACTGAAATGGCTCGATAATCATAAAATGACACAACCTGTGGGTGTAAGCTGGGGTGTGCCCTGGCCAAAAGGCGCCGTTAAAAAGAATCAGGTTTTCACTTTATCAGGTACAGACCAATCCAATATAGCTTTACAGACATGGCCACTAGCATACTGGCCTGACGGTTCATTGAAATGGAGTGGCTTTGCTGCTGTTGTTGGTTCCGGAACAGGTTCTCTGAAATTAACCAAAATCAAGAGAAAAGCATCATTGGTAACTAATCCAATTCTGGTAAAAGAAAACAACAAAGAAATCAGGATTAATTCAGGATTGTTGCAATGTGTGATTTCAAAAACCGGGAGCAACCTCATAGATTCTCTGATCGTTGAAAGCCGGGTTGTAGGTTTCAATGGTCATCTGGAATGTTATGTCCAGACAGGTGCCGATGATGGTTTGAATTCTCCTGCGAAACAAAAATACGTAAGTAAAATAACAAAGGTTACGGTTGAACAGACCGGACCTGTCAGGGCAGTAGTCCGGATCCAGGGTGAAGTTCAATCTCTAAACGGAGAGCGTTCATGGTTGCCATTCAGTATCAGGAGCTATTTTTATGCGGGATCGACTGCTGTTAGGTTTGTAAATACCATCACCTATAATGGAAACGAACAGGCTGACTTTATTAAAGGTCTGGGCATGATATTTTCTGTCCCCATGCGTGAAGAGATGCAAAACCGGCATGTCCGTTTTGCTGGTGAAGGCAATGGCATCTGGGCAGAACCCATACGTCCTTTAGTTGGGAGAGCATTTTTCTCTCTCAATGGTAAAAATATTTTCCCTGATCAACTTACTGGAAAAACTGCAGGAAATCTCGCACAGTATGATCCACGCATACAGGCAAATATTAAGGATTTACCGATCTGGAATGATTACAGGCTTGTTCAGAATACAGCCGATGGTTTTAATATTCAAAAAAGAACAAATCCGGTAAGTACATGGATAGATGCAGCTGCCGGAAAACGTTCTAACGGACTTGCATTTGTCGGAGATACCAAAGGTGGACTGGCCGTGGGATTGAAGGATTTCTGGCAATCCTATCCAACCTCACTCGAAATATTAAATGCAGCTAAGGATATAGCCGAAATTCGGGTCTGGCTATGGTCTCCAACTTCAGAGGCCATGGATATGCGTCATTATGATACCATCGCTCATGGACTCAATGCCACTTACGAAGATGTGCAACCCGGGTTCAGTACAGCATATGGAATAAATCGTACCAGCGAACTTACCCTGTTTGCCAGTGCAGATGTCCCATCCAATGAGGTTTTAAGCAATGAGGCGCAGTTGAGTAATCAGACACCTTTATTGGTTGCTTCTCCTGAGTATCTGCATTCGGTTAAGATCTTTGGTGAATGGAGTCTTCCCGATCGTTCTGTCCCCGGCAAGAAATGGATTGAAGACCAGTTAGACAAGGCAATTGGTTTTTACCAGAAAGAAATTGATCAACGGAACTGGTATGGATTCTGGAACTATGGCGATGTGATGCATAGTTACGACCCGACACGGCATACATGGCGTTATGATATTGGTGGTTTTGCTTGGGACAACACAGAGCTTGGAACAGACATGTGGTTATGGTACAGTTTTTTAAGAACAGGACGGGCCGATATCTTTAAAATGGCTGAAGCGATGACTCGCCACACCAGTGAAGTGGATGTTTATCATATTGGCAAATTAGCAGGACTAGGTTCACGTCACAATGTGCGTCACTGGGGTGATGGATCAAAAGAAGTACGCGAAAGTCAGGCTCCATATCGTAGGTTCTATTATTATCTAACAACAGATGAAAGAACAGGTGATATGATGCATGAGGTGGCTTTGAATGCAGATGTGGCAATGTCTTTGACAGATCCGTTGAGAGAGATCCTTCCTAAAACACAATATCCTACTCATGCGCGTGTTGGTCCGGATTGGTTTGCCTTGATCGGGAACTGGATGACAGAGTGGGAGAGGACAGGAGACACCCAATGGCGGGATAAGATCATGGTGGGCGTGAACAGCTTTGCTAAAATGCCTTACGGATTCTTTTCGGGTGCACAGGGGGCGTTTGGTTATGATCCTGCAACCAAGAAAATGTATCAGTTAAACGATACCATCGGTTATATTCATTTATCTGTATTGATGGGAGGTCCTGAAGTTAACTTTGAACTGTCAGACCTTTTGCAGGAACCGGCATGGAATAAACTATGGTTGCAAATGTGTGCATTATATGGAGCACCGCGCGAAGAGGTATTGGCTTCTATAGGAAAAAGTGTTGGCATCGGAACTTCCGGAAACAACTATTCCCGACTGGCTGCTTATGTTGCAAAGTCCGGGGGTGATCCTAAATATGCACAACGGGCATGGACGCAGTTCTTTGGAGATCGGATGGGATCGGGTCTTTTTGAAACCATTACTCAGGAAGGATGGAGTGTTTATAAGCCATTACAGGAAATCCCAAGGGTTTCGACAAACAGTACCGCACAATGGTGCCTGAATGCCATCGAGGTTTTGGAGATGGTAGGAGATAAGATCCCTGCTGAAAATCCGTTATGGAATGGAGTTTCTGTTTGAAAATAGTCCCGGAGGGACGTCATGATTGTAACAGCTTAATTTATTAACTCCTAGCCCCGTAGGGGTGACATAATTTTGAATTTAAAAGAAAAAAATGCAGATAAAGAACATCACTGTTGTCTTTTTATTTACACTTTCACTGATGCAATTAAAAACATCAGCCCAAGTTGTAAACACCGGCCCTGATCTGTACCAAAAAGACAATCTGATCTATAAAGAAGATTTTGATACCGACTTGAAGGGGTGGATTGCAGAATTCCCTCCATCTCCCAATTCCAGCGTGACAACAAAAAACGGAAAGCTGGTCATAGATGTGTTGGGAGGTGCAACATTCTGGCTGAACAAAAAGCTGTCCGGCAATCTGCTCATTGAATACAAAAGAAAAGTAATCCTCAACAATGGTCCCAACGACAGACTTTCAGATCTTAACCAGTTCTGGATGGCAACCGATCCCAGAAACACAAATCTGTTTACACGGACAGGTGTCTTCGCTCAATACGATTCACTCCTTCTGTATTATGTGGGTTTTGGTGGAAACACGAATTCTACTACACGCTTTAGGAAATACAATGGCAAAGGCGATAGGGTGTTGTTGACAGATCTTACCGATAAACCTCATCTGCTTGAACCAAACAAAGAGTATTCGATAAAGATTACAGTTTACAATGGACTCACTAAGTTCTTTGTCGATAATGTAGAATACTTTTCATTCCTGGATAAGGAGCCATTGCTTGAAGGCTACTTCGGATTCAGAACAACTAAATCAAGGCAGGAAATAGATGACTTCAGGATTTATGCCCTTAAATAAGTTTAGGGTAAATGCGGGATAAACTGTATAATGCGATTAAACTATTGGTGATTCTAATAATCAAACTTAAACAAATAGAAACTGTTAATAATTAAATAACGGTTTCCTGTTTCATTTGCCTTAACTAATGATTCTTATACATATATATGACAGGAATTTCCGCAGTAATAATAACGCTGAACGAAGAAAAAAACATAGGCGATTGCATTGATGCCCTCAAAGAGGTTGCCGATGAAATCATTGTAGTTGACTCCTGGTCTACAGACAATACATCTGTAATATGTGCCCAAAAGGGTGTTCGCTTTTTTCAGACCGACTGGAAAGGATATGCTGAGACAAAAAACTATGCCAACTCGCTTGCGGCCTATCCACTCATTCTCTCAATTGATGCCGATGAAGTACTTTCTCCTGAGCTGAAAGCATCTATTTTACAGGTTAAAGAAACCCCCCAATTCGACTGCTATAAGTTAAACCGTTTAACAAATTATTGCGGACACTGGATGAAGCATCTCTGGTATCCCGATGCGAAAATCCGTCTCTTCTATAAGGATAAGGCTGTTTGGAATGGTCCCTCTGTTCACGAAGAACTCAAAATGGAATCAAATAGTACGATTGGTTATTTAAAGGGTGATTTGTTTCATTATACATGTCGAACCATAAGTCAGCATATGTCAATGACGCACAAGTATGCAAACCTAAAAGCTATTCAGGCAAATAAAGATGGGGAAAAAGCAACTATTCTTAAGACTATCTTTGCCCCATTGCCAAAATTTTTTAGCGAATACTTTTTAAAAAAAGGCTTTCTGGATGGTTATTATGGTTTTGTAGCCTGTGTTCTTTCCGGGTTCGGTACATTTATTCAATACGTTAAATTACACGAATTGAACCATAACAAGTCAATGTAAATTAAATATCTTTGTGGGTCAACAATAATTTGGTAAACGTATGAAGGGCGATTGGTTTGTAGTGGTTAATCCCAACGCCGGAAACGGAAAGGGGAAGAAAGATTGGAAGCAGATTTCATTGTTGCTGGATAATGCCGGACTACCACACACTAATATTGTAACAGAACATTCAGGACACGCCATCAATCTCGTCCAACGGTATATCAATATGGGATACAATCGCATTATTGTTGTAGGTGGAGATGGAACACTGAACGAAGCTGTAAATGGCATCCTGAAACAAAGAAGAGTTTATTCTCATGAAATCGAACTGGCCATGATCCCTGTCGGGACAGGAAATGACTGGGTACGTACACACGGGATCCCCACTGATTATGCCAAAGCAATAGATATTATCCAAAGAGGTAATGTGGTCAGACACGATGCCGCATTCGTTAATTATATAGATGATGATATTCCTCATAAACAGTATTTTATCAATATGGGGGGGATGGGTTTCGATGCTGAAGTCAATCTGAAGGTCAATGCTAAGAAGGGTCTGGTGAAATCAACACAGATGGCATATTTTTATAACATCTTTACGACGCTTCTTCAGCATTCCAATTCACAGGTCAGGCTTACTTTGGATGGGGTTCTTCATGAAATAGAGGTCTTCAGTATGGCTGTAGGAATCTGTTGTTTCAACGGAAGCGGAATGAAACAGTTGCCCAATGCTATATTCAATGATGGACTGCTCGATGTTACGGTTATCGGTAAGGTCGGCAAACTGAAGATCATCAAAAGTATCAAAGACCTTTACGACGGTTCTTTTGTAAATTTAGAAGAGGTTGAAACATTCAGGTGTAAACATCTGATTGTAGAATCGGAACCGCTGTTCAGGATGGAAGCTGATGGGGAATCATTGCCCCCTTCAACATATGAAATCCAGATTATGGAAGGTGCTTTATCAGTCGTATTGCCGTAATCAGGCTTCAAACCATCTTCCATCGCTTTTGATCAGTTCAATGAGTTTCATTACTGCCTCATCCTGATCAATATTTTTGATCACCAATTCTTTTCCCCTGAATAAACTCACTTTCCCTCTTCCTGCTCCGACATATCCATAGTCAGCATCAGCCATTTCACCGAGACCATTCACGATACAACCCATAACAGCAATCTTGAGTCCTTTTAAATGTCGGGTTGCTGCCTTGACCCTGCCAAGTGCCTCCTGAATATTGTATTGCGTCCGTCCACAGGATGGACAGGCAATGAATTCTGTCTGCGATACCCTGCTTCGGGTAGCCTGAAGGATTGAAAATGCAGTCTCTACTACTATTTCCCGGATCTCAGGATGAACGGCTTCAAGCCAGATCCCATCACCCAGACCATCTGAAAACAAAGTACCCATATCCGTAGCGCTTTGAATCAAAAATTCTTCAGTGTCTGTAGTTGTATAACACCTTTTCAATACTACCGGTATGTTTTGATTCATGGAAGCCAATGTATTTAAAACATTGCGGAACCACTTGGGAGCATCATTATCAATGCCTTTGGCTACAAGAACTGCATTGTGAAATTTCATGGACAATGTTAACAGCTCCGAAGTAGGTAGTTCGGGTTGCTCCAATGTAATAAACCTGTTGAACAATGGAAGTTGATCTTCAGGACTATCCATTTCTACAAAGTCGGGTTTAAAAGTAGCATCAAGCGCTTCGGGAAACGATGAGATCACTACCGGCAGATTGTTACCTCCAATCATTCCTGCGGCACGACTCTTTCGTTTCAGAAAAGTGAAAGGATCAATATCTAGCCTGACTTTATCATTTTCTTCGGTATTGATCCTGTTATTGTATCTCCGGGTCATTAATAAAGCAACAGGAATCTCTTTTTCAGGATCTTCAGTCAGGGAGACCCTGATCGTATCACCAACGCCATCTTCGAGCAGACTACAAATTCCGGCAGCCGATTTGACTCTGCCCTCTGCTGCATCGCCGGCTTCTGTTACCCCCAGATGGAGTGGATAGCATTGGCCATTCTTTGACATCAGTGCAACAATCAGTCGTGTAGCTTCGATCATGACACGGGTATTGCTGGATTTCATCGAAATGACCAGCTCTCTGAAATCGAAGGCCTCACAGATGTTGATAAATTCCATTGCCGCTACAGCCATTCCCATTGGGGTATCACCATAGCGACTCATGATGCGTTCGCTCAGAGAGCCATGATTGCTGCCAATTCTGAGGACAGTTCCATGCGTTTTACAAATGGTGAGTAAGGGTTGTAACCGTTCACGGATTTTATCAATTTCTGCCTGGTATTCTGATTCAGTAAACTCAAGTTTCCCGGTGTTTCGGTCTGTATAATTACCCGGATTTATCCTGACCTTTTCAACATATTGTGCTGCAAGTTCAGCTACTTTAGGGTTGAAATGAACATCTGCAATCAAAGGCGTCTGATAACCTCTTTGGCGCAATCCATGTTTGATCAGTTTGAGATTTTCAACTTCTTTGATACCGGGAACAGTGATACGGACATATTCACAACCTGCTTCAATCATTCTAATAGATTGTGCAATAGTGGCCTCAGTATCCATGGTATCGGTACTGGTCATGCTCTGAACTCTGATGGGTTGATTTCTACCTACCGGGACCCCACCAATATTAACCTCACGGGTTATAATTCTATGATAACCTTTCGCTAGTAATTCGAATTTCAAATCTTCTATTTTCACAGCCCATCTATTTAGTTTACAAAGTTAGCCTATTTTGACAAATCCAATAATTGGATTAACAATAAAGTCTACCCTATCTTTTACCGGCAAAAAACGCCTTCATCAACTGGCCGCATTCTTCTTCCATGACCCCTGATGTTAATTTTGTCTTTGGATGAAACAGGGGAACCCCAACCTTAGAACAACCCCTCTTCTCATCAAGGGCCCCAAAAACAACCCTTTGCAACTGCGTCCAGAAAATAGCTCCGGCACACATCACGCAAGGCTCAACGGTAACATACAGCGTGCAATCGTTCAGATATTTACTCCCCAAAAAATTAGCAGCAGCCGTAATTGCCTGCATCTCTGCATGTGCAGTAACGTCGTTAAGCAGCTCAGTCATGTTGTGTGCCCTTGCAATGATGCGTTCATTGCATACCACTATAGCCCCGATAGGAATCTCTCCACTCTTGAAAGCATTTTTGGCCTCTTTCAAAGCTTCACGCATAAAATATTTGTCATCTAAAATAATTCCGCCCAAGATGTACTGTTTTAAAATGAACAATAAAACTATTAAACAAAGTAAAGAAATTATTTCATGAATATGGTCTAGTTGTTTCAAATATTTACTAATATTGCCATCTGTTAATCGAATCACATAAGATAGAAAAATAATAATACATGAGCCTAAAAGTCAGGAGGTTCTTAATTTTTGCCGCTATTGTAAGCACTGTAGTTTTCTCAGCGTTTATCAATGAAAATAGCAAAAATAACAGTTCGCCTACAGCAAAAAGTGAAGCCACTGCTTCCGAAGGTACACAAAACGAGAAATTTAATCCGGGTGTAATGATCATGGAGCATGTTTTAGATGCTCATGAATGGCACATCACTCAATTTGGAGATTATCCTGTCGTTTTACCTTTACCGGTTATTCTTTACGATCAGGGCAAGTTTGTTTGCTTCATGTCAAGCAAATTTGAACATGGTACAAAAAGCTATCTCGGTTATAAAATAGAAGAGGCCGCCGGTCCGAATAATGGTAAAATAGTCAGAGCGCTGGAAAATGGAGAGACCGATAAGGCCGCAAAGCTACCTTTCGACTTCAGTATCACCAAAACAGTTTTCGCAATGTTATTGAGTCTGGTCATCATGTGTCTGGTCTTTATCTCTGTTGCCCGCACTTATCGCAAACATCCGAATCAACCTCCAAAAGGATTACAGTCATTGCTCGAACCCGTCATACTGTTCGTCCGCGACGATATCGCAAAACCTTCTATCGGAGCAGATCGTTATGCACGTTTCATGCCATTCTTGCTGACTGTGTTTTTCTTTATCCTCACCAATAACATCATGGGCGTTATTCCAATATTCCCGGGTGGAGCCAATGTAACCGGTAACATTGCAGTCACCATGACGCTGGCCGTGTTTACATTCATCATCACAAGTTTCAGTACAGATAAACACTACTGGAGACATTTGGTCGATATGCCCGGTGTTCCAATCTGGCTAAAGCTCCCGATTCCTATTATGCCCTTCGTCGAGATTTTTGGTGTATTCATTAAACCGGTCGTATTGATGATCCGACTATTTGCAAACATCACCGGAGGTCACATCATCATCCTTGGATTTGTTTCACTGATCTTTATTTTCGGAGAGAAGAATGTATGGCTTACAGGTATAGCCGGTCCGTTCTCCTTCCTGTTCATGATCTTTGTTTACTGTCTGGAATTGCTGGTTGCATTTCTACAGGCATACGTTTTCACATTATTGTCTGCCCTCTACTTTGGAATGGCAAAAGTGGGTAGTCATCATTAAAAGTTAAACCTTTTTTAAACTAATATATATGTCAATGTTAACAACAATGTTACAAGCAACCATGGATTTAGCTCCTTTTGCTAAACTTGGTGCAGGAATCGGTGCAGGTCTTGCTGCAATCGGTGGAGGTATCGGAATCAGTGGAATTGGTCGTGGTGCTATGGAGGCGATTGCTCGTCAGCCTGAAGCTATCGGAGAAATCCGTTCAAACATGATCCTTGCCGCAGCGCTTGTTGAAGGAGTTGCCTTCTTCGCAATCGTGGTTTGTCTGTTAGTCCTCTTTATCTAATTAAAGAACAGTGACTGTTGCAACGGTTGGTTGCAACAGTTACTTCAATTGAAATCAGGAAATCAAAATAATAGAACACCTATGGGACTAATAACACCTAACCCGGGTTTGCTTTTTTGGACCGTACTGGCCTTTTCCACCGTTTTATGGATTCTGTGGAAGTATGCTTATGGCCCAATTCTTTCTTCTTTAAAAGATCGTGAGGATTTCATCGCCCAGGCGCTCAATGCTGCTGATGAAGCATGTGCACAGATGTCACAGCTTCAGAACGAAAACGAAAAACTCCTTTCTGTTGCCCGTGAAGAACGCGATCAGATTCTTCGTCAGGCCAGAGAAATGAGAGATTCAGTTATCGATGACGCCAAGAAGAAAGCCCAGGAAGAAGCCAACCGAATCGTTGAGAACTCAAGAACGCTTATTCAGAATGAACGCAAGGCTGCCCTCAGCGAACTGAAAAGTCAGATTGGCCGTTTATCGATCGAGATTGCAGAGAAGGTACTTCAGGAAGAACTGAAAGACAAGGCTAAGCAAAACGAGATGATCGACAAGCAACTTGAAAACATTCGGTTCAATTAATTGACCAGTAAACGGAATAATGGAAGATTCAAGAATTCATAAGCGTTACGCCCTTGCACTTTATCAACTGGCCGGAGAGCTCAATCAGCTTGATAGGGTGTTTGATGATATGCAGATTGTTGCTCAGACTTGTCTGGATAGCAAAGAGCTGATGCGCGCACTCGCCAGCCCTATTATCAGGGACACTAAAAAAGGCAAGATTCTGACTGAAATCTTTGGTAGCAAGATCTGTGATTTGTCACAAAGGTTTATCAACCTTGTGGTCCTTCAAAACCGCGAGATCAGTCTACCATCTATTGCTATTGAATATATGCAATTGGTCAAGGATTTCAAAGGCATTAAGACTGCATTACTCACATCAGCTCAACCACTCGACAAAGAGATGCGTGCCAAGATCATCGCACGGCTCAAGGAACAAACCGGTGGTGAGGTTGAACTGGTTGAAAAGATCGATCCCGAATTACTGGGAGGATTTACTCTTACACTCGAAGGCCAACTATTTGATGCATCTATCAAAAATACGATGCACAGGCTTCGCAAAGAATTTAATGAGAATACAAATAACAGCGAAATTTAAACTCTTTCAGATATGGCAGGAATTAAACCCGCCGAGGTATCGGCCATCCTTCGTCAGCAATTAGCTGGCATCAAGACTGAGGCCGAATTACAAGAAGTAGGTAGTGTTTTAAGCGTAGGTGATGGAATCGCCCGCGTTTACGGATTGACCAACGCAGAGTCAGGCGAATTGGTTGAGTTCACAGAAAATGGTATCATGGGCATCGTGCTCAACCTCGAGGTCGATAATGTCGGTATCGTTTTGTTGGGCGAAGCCCTCAAGATCAAAGAAGGCGACACCGTTAAAAGAACAGGTCGTATTGCATCTATCCAGGCAGGCGAAGGCCTCATCGGACGTGTTGTAAATACACTGGGCGAGCCTATCGATGGTAAGGGTCCCGTTGAAGGTAAGACATATGAGATGCCCGTAGAGCGTGTTGCTCCCGGTGTTATCTTCCGTCAGCCTGTAAACGAATCTCTCCAGACAGGCATCAAGGCGATCGACGCCATGATCCCTATTGGTCGTGGACAACGCGAGTTGATCATCGGTGACCGTCAAACCGGTAAGACAGCTATCGCGATTGATACCATTATCAATCAAAAAGAATTTTACGAAAAAGGTGAACCCGTCTATTGCATATATGTTGCCATAGGCCAAAAAGGTTCTACTGTTGCAAATATCCTGAAGACACTGGAAGATCACGGTGCGATGGCTTACACGGTTATCGTGGCAGCTACAGCCTCTGATCCTGCTGCCATGCAGTTCTATGCTCCGTTTACAGGTGCTGCCATTGGTGAGTTCTTCCGTGATACGGGACGTCCTGCCTTGGTGATCTATGATGACCTTTCAAAACAGGCTGTTGCTTATCGAGAAGTCTCCCTGCTGCTCCGTCGTCCACCCGGACGCGAAGCTTATCCCGGCGACGTTTTCTACCTGCACTCACGCTTGCTGGAACGTGCTGCCAAGATCATTGCTGAAGACAGTATCGTTCAGAAGATGAATGACCTGCCTCCATCTCTGAAGGGCATCGTTAAAGGTGGTGGTTCACTGACTGCCCTCCCGATTATCGAAACCCAGGCCGGTGACGTTTCTGCATACATTCCAACGAACGTAATCTCCATTACCGACGGACAGATCTTCCTCGAAACAGGACTTTTCAACTCCGGTATCCGTCCTGCTATCAACGTTGGTATCTCGGTATCTCGTGTAGGGGGTAATGCTCAGATCAAGTCCATGAAGAAAGTTGCAGGTACTTTGAAACTCGACCAGGCACAGTATCGTGACCTTGAAGCCTTCTCTAAGTTTGGTTCCGACCTTGATGCCAGTACAAAGATGGTACTCGCCAAGGGAGCCCGTAACGTTGAGATCCTGAAACAGCCACAGTATTCACCGATGCCGGTAGAGAAACAAATTGCCATTATTTTCTGTGGAACAAAAGGTCTGTTGCAGAATGTGCCTTTGAATAAGATTTCCGAGTTTGAAGCTACTTACCTGCAACATCTGGAACTGAACTACAAGGAAATTCTGACCGCTTTGCGCAAGGGACAATACACAAATGAAATTGCCAATACCCTCGAAAGTATTGCAAAAGAAATCGCTCACGGTTTTGAAAAATAAAACTGTCAGCATTCACAATTTTGAATAACTCAATCGATTGTTTGGAAACCGGGTTTAACCGGTTTCCTGATAATCAAATATAAAAAAGAACTATGGCCGGACTTAAAGAGGTTCGTACGCGTATTGCTTCTGTTATCTCGACGCAACAGATTACAAGCGCCATGAAAATGGTGGCTGCATCTAAACTGCGTAAGGCTCAGAACAATATTGTAGCTCTTCGCCCTTACGCTTTGAAACTGAAAGGCATCATTCAGAATATCAGCGAGAACGGTTCGATGGCGGATAGCGTTTTTACCAAAGTGGAAGATCCCGATAAGGTTCTTCTTGTCGTCATTACTTCGAACAGGGGAATGTGCGGAGCTTTCAATTCAAGTGTGAATAAAGCTACGCTCGAACATATCCAGACAAACTTTGCCGATCAAAACAAACGTGGAAATCTTCACATGATAACCATCGGTCGTAAAGGAACAGAGTTCTTCAAACGCCGTAATTATAAAGTAGAAGCCAGTTTCAACAGTGTTTTTGATAACCTTGTGTATCCGAATGTATCAGAAATAGCCAACCAGATAATGGATTGGTACAAGGATAAAACCTATTCAAGGGTGGATATCATTTACAACCAGTTTAAAAATGCTGCAACGCAGATCCTGGCAGTAGAACAGATGTTGCCGTTGGTTCCCGAAAAGGTTGAAGTTACCCAGAAACAGTTTCACAACGACTATATTTTCGAACCCGAAGAAGAAGAACTGCTTTTAGCTGTGATCCCACAACTATTGCGCATTCAGCTTTTCAAGGCGCTTCTCGATTCATATGCATCAGAATTTGGCGCCCGTATGACGGCAATGCACAAGGCCACCGAGAACGCCGGCGAAATCCTCAAAGACCTCAAGATCCGTTACAACAACGCCCGCCAGGCCTCCATCACCAAGGAGCTCATCGAGATCGTCTCTGGTGCCGAGGTTTTGAAGAAATAAAAAATCATTCTAATATTTTAAAAGGCCGTTCCATTTGGATCGGCCTTTTTTATTGTAAAAAAATTATTTCTCAACATAAACCATAATCTCCCCAAGGCAGGAAGTTTTGGCTTCGGTTTTTCCTTCAAGAACAATTTTCAACTTGCCGGTATTTAAAGGCGTTTTGAAAAAGTACGGATCCCAGACAAAATAACGCCGCATCGGGTCATGGATAATCTGTTTCCATTCCCCGGCCTGATCCTGATAATAGACATCCACAAACCCTTCGTTGTAAGTGTCTTTCAGATAAATCCCTTTAACAGACAGGCTGCTTTTTAAATCAATAATTGCTTCTAAAGGCAAAGCAGTATTATTGGTCCACCCTGTGGCAGACTTATTTTCTTTAAAAGTACCATCAAAAGGATCCCCCTGGTTTTGCTCATCAATGATCCCTGAAGCCTCAACTGGTCCGGTCAACATTTCCTGCGTCAATTGAATCCTCTTGATCTGAGGCGCCTTAACATCCTCATTACCTGTCACTACAAACAAGGGCGTCTCTGAAACTTCTAACTTCAGATTGTTATCCGTAACCGAAACGACCTTAGTCTCCCCTGTTGTACTTCCATTCACCAGGGATACGATTTTCACATCCGACTGTCCCTGACCTTTAAATGAATAGCTGATTTTTTTCCCTTTACTGGTCGGGCACCAGATAGCATAAACTCCTCTTTGATTCAGACTGTCTGCAAATTTATAAATCCTGATTTCCGGTTCTCCAGCATCAATCTCTTTAATGAAGTGCAAACCACGCATAACGTTTCGCAGAGCCGAAACATAATACCAGGAAAGTTTAGGCTGTGTCTCGCCATCTCTGTGGCTCAGCAACCCCGATGTATTATAACGAACTTTCGAATCCCCCTCATCAGACATAGCGAAAAGAACGGCCCGGTCAACTCCCGCTGCAGCCAGCGCCAGGAACGACCTTGCGATCCATTGTGCCTGCGTCTCTTCTGTCGTCTGTCCCGGAATGGCCTTAACCCCCTGCGTAGAGCCTGTCCACGTATCATAGCCAAATTCACTGACCCATATTTCCTTCTCCGGCATTTTCAGATTCCTGAGCTGAACAAATTCACCCATTTTTCCCCTGAGGTGATCTTCTTCAGGACTGATGCCATTGACAGGGGAAGTATGTTCGGGAGCGCTGTTGCTGTAATGATGCAAATTGATGACATCCATAGGGATCTTATTATCCGGTCGATTCAACTGTCCCCACATTTGAAAAGTCGACAGATAAATGAACGAAGGATAAGCCAATCCCCCCATCACCAGTTTAACCGGGGATTGATTCAAAGACTCACCCGATGAAATTGATTGCAGCGCATCATAATCGGCACTACACATGGCAGCAAACTCACCGGGTTTGAAAGTAGCCAAAGGCCCGTACCAGTCCTTGTCCGGCTCATTCCAGTTTTCGATATATCTGAGTCCGGAAGGAGAAAAGACCTCAGCAAATCTTTTGATAAAGGCAGACTGTTTGGTAAAACCTGCAGCCTTTCCTTTTAATTGATTATTGTCAAGCGGCTGGCTCTGGTCATTCATTCCGGGCCTCATCAACCATGTGGGCGTCTGCTGAATGACCGGAACCGCGGTATGGCCCAGTGCATCGAGGTTTGAATAGTATTGGCTGAAATCAATATGTTGCTGTGGATTCCAATCTTCAACATCAGGCTTTGGCTGATTCCACGACCATACATGAAACTCCCTCACCATCCCGGCCACGCTCAACCTGCCCAACGGATCTTTGTAAGTCACATTCACACCCATCATCTGATCGAAAGCAGGTTGCTGATGAACCGCTTGCTGTGCAAACCCCATCCCGGTAATCAGAAAACACACCACAAACAAACCTCTTTTCATTGCATCCATTTTCTATGAATTCTTTGCTTAGTCCAAAGATAAAGTTATTAACTTTATCGACGAATTTGAATATTATTTTTGCCCTGACATACAGTCTTGTAGCTAAAGAATCATTCAACTTAAACCAATTATTTCCTATCGGAACAAACTTAAATCTACCAAATGAAAAAAGGTGATATCGCCCTGTTATTGTTTTTCCTTATTTTGTTTTTACCCTTTGTCCTGAATGCTTCTCTCTTATCGTTTTATAACGACATGAACAGACAGCACGGATTGATCATGAGTTTTCTGAAGTTTGCTATATTGGCCACTTTGGGTGAAGTAATCGGTTATCGTATAAAAACAGGCGGTTATCAACTATCCCGGTTTGGAATATTGCCCAGGGCAATTGTCTGGGGCGTGATTGGCGTAACCATTAAAGCCGCATTTACAATTTTCTCATCCGGAGTGCCTTCGTTTTTAGTCTATTGTGGATTAACAGAAAGTGCAACATCTATGATTCCGGGATCCCCGATTACCGGCATAAAGGTCTTTACCGCATTCAGCATCAGTCTGGTTTTGAATGTGCTTTTTGCCCCGCTGATGATGACCTTTCACAAAGTAACCGATGCACACATAGAAAGCTATCAGGGTTCTTTGATTTCAATTATTCGGATGCCAAAATTCAGAAAGATCCTCTTCAACATCAACTGGGACGTACATTACGGTTTTGTCCTGATGAAGAGCATCCCCTTTTTCTGGATCCCGGCACACACCATCACTTTTCTCCTGCCCCCGCAACATCAGGTTTTATTTGCAGCACTTCTGGGAATTATGCTTGGCGTAATACTTTCTGTTGCTGCCGTGAGTGGAAGAAACAAAAACGAAGCACAAAAAATCTAACTCCAACAGGGCAAGGAAAGCAAAATAAAACTTGCTTTTAGCCTGATTTTGATATACTTTTACGAAAAGGGTTGAAAAATATATTTAACCCTGAATTGAAAATTCCCTTGATATCGTTCGAATATTCAAAGACAACACCCTAAATACTCCCCTAATATCCTCATTTGACTTAAATTAATGCCATATCGAAGCCATATCAAAGCCATATTGAAGCCATGTCGATCTCATATTACAATAGTTGGGACCAATATGGCTTCAATATGGCTTTGATATGGCTTCGATATGGCTTTTAAGAGAGTCATATGGGAATATTACTTATGTTGTCTAAGAATATTTAAAGAATATTCGATGTATTATCCGAAAATGAATTGCAGAAATAGTTTCTTTAAAAACAGTTTGTTTTGTCAACTTTTAAATGGCAATGACAAATACAAAAATACAAATAATCAGCCCTGAAAGCAAATAATGTGCGGTATTCCGCTTATTTTTTTGCTCTTTTTTCTTTGAAAGCTGCATCGAGTTTCTCGTACCACGCTTTGCCGTATTTCCGGATGAGTGGTTCCTTCAGGAATTCGTATACACGGACATCTTCGCGCCGACCGGTTACCAATGCCCGGTCGCAGATTGGCCATTTGTGATAATTGAGCGCTTCGAAATCTTTGAATTTTGTGATACGGATCGGGTAGAGATGACACGAAATCGGTTTCTTAAAAGAGATCAATCCTGCGTAATAAGCCTTTTCGATCACACACTTTGCTACCCCAAAGTCATTGTAAACAAAGGCACATTCGCAATCATTTACGAGTGGCGTCACAAAATTCCCTCCTGCATCATAATCGAAAACGCCGGTTGAGTCAACTTCCCGGATTCCGGCCTCGGTCATAAACGGACGAACTTTTTCCAGAATATCTTCCAAAACGCCAATCTCCTCCTCATCCAGCGGCGCCCCGGCATCACCTTCCACGCAACAGGCGCCATGACACTTCCCCAGATCACAGGTGAAATAGACATCACCCAGATCATCACTTATCAACGTATCATCAATTGCTATCATCGTGCAAAGATATTTGGTATTATTTAAAAACTGTTTCTGTTTTATTCTTTCTTATGAATTATTGTATTTGCATTATGATATTATAATAATTACATTTGCATAAATGTAATTCGATAATTATGAGCAGGATTAAAAATCCATTTATTACAAGTGGGTATGTTTCGGGCGAATATTTTTGTGACAGGGAACGAGAAAGCGCTGAGTTAATTCGTTCGATCATCAACGGGCAGAATATGGCTATCATTTCACCGCGTAGAATGGGGAAAACCGGGTTAATAGAACACTGTTTCCATCAACAAGAGATTGAAAGCGAGTTTTATACATTTTTTATCGATATATACGCGACCGGAAGTGTAAAAGAATTTGTTTTTGCTCTTGGCAAACAGATTTTCGAAACACTTAAACCAAAAGGCAAAAAGTTTTTGGATAACTTTTTCGGTACCATAACTTCTTTGCGTCCAGCTTTTAAGTTAGATCCCATAACCGGAGCCCCGACATTTGATATTGGTATTGGGAATATCCAGCAGCCGGAATATTCTCTGGAACAGATTTTTAGTTATCTGGAGTCTGCCGATAAACGTTGTATAGTGGCTATTGATGAGTTCCAGCAGATTGAAAAATACCCAGAGAAAAATATTGAAGCGTTGCTTCGTACACATATTCAAAAATGTCAAAATACAAATTTTATTTTGGCGGGTAGCCAAAGGCATATGATGCAAAATATGTTTTTTTCTGCTTCAAGGCCTTTTTATCAAAGCGTTGGAATATTAAACCTGGATGCAATTACACCCGAAAAATATATTCCTTTCATTCAGAAACATTTTGTTGATGCCGGCAAGACGATAACGCCGGAGAACATATTGC
>Ga0209748_1000291_pt1 | contig 28083 bp, 24 predicted proteins | sample BarGraIncu00421A_FD_185490 | JGI IMG/M metagenome (GOLD analysis project Ga0209748, IMG submission 185490) | Arctic peat soil microbial communities from Barrow, Alaska - Barrow Graham LP Incubations 004-21A (SPAdes) (version 2) | ecosystem: Environmental > Terrestrial > Soil > Wetlands > Peat... | reverse complement strand
TATAACCACAGGTGATGTGATTATACCAGGGGAAGTAGATTACTCATTTAACCTTATGTTTGAAGACCGCAAGATTATGATCAAAGCCTATAATTTAAACACCATCCTTGCAGAAAAAATTGAATCCATTTTAGTCCGGAATGTTTCCAATACCAGAGCAAGAGACTTTTATGATATCTACATCCTTGCGATGTTAAACAAAGCGAATTTCGATAAGTCAGAATTTAAAAAAGTCATCTGGAAGAAAGCTGAGGAAAGAAAGAGTACAATTTATATTGAAGATTATGAGAAGTATCTAAACGATGTTTCCGAAAGTAAAGATGTGCTTAATATCTGGAATTCATACAGAGAGAAATACAACTATGCCAAAGACATTGAATTTGAAAGCATTATTAAAATCATAAAAGATATAATGGCAGGATAAGGATAGTCATTTTACAAGTGATTATATTCTAAAGAACTAAAAAGATCACAATGCTCAATCTATGTTCATCAGAGATAAAGCATGCTAAATTATAATAGCGTTTAAGGTACTAAAATAAAACGAGGTAATTCAATTTCCAATCAATAGGTCGGGATCAAACCATTTGTAAAATCTGATACCATAGTAGGGATGAATACATTAAGAAAATACGTTGTTTTTAACAACTGCACCCAAACGGCACCCGACATAAAAAGAAGCTGATATACAGGGAAAAACCGTTGACTCTTAATCAGGGCGTCCAAATTTTACTTTATTAGGGTATGTGAAAATATGCTGAGCAAATTCACAGTGCACAATTTGTGCACATCAGGGATAACATAATGAGCTTAATGGGTATGTTAGTGAAAAAAATAGTATATAAATAAAAAAAATTTGAATAATTGGATTGAAAAAACGAATGAATTCCTTGCGAATCGCGTATTAAAGCGGTTTTAAGCGTTTGCTCATGTCGATAATAATATTCACTGTGAAGTGGTTCGACCCACCATCACCTAAAAAAGCGACAATGTTTTGATGAAAATTATAGAAATTCGCCGAATACAACGATAATATCTTAAATCATTCTTAATTAAAATCGACTTTTTGCCTTGGTTAATGTCGTGCATACGGGAGGGTACGCCCAGGGCACACCATTTTTTAGCATATTAGAGCCGTTTAGGCTCTTTTTTTGTTTGAGGAATACCATGCGTATGCACGACAACGTTAATGAAATTCCAAGTATTCACCCTTAAAAAGGGTGATTTTTTTATTTTTTAAAAAAATATTAGTGTTTTGAAAAAATAGATTTTCATTATTTCTGTTGGATTTTCCAAAGTGCCAGCTGATGATGATTAGGTGGACGTGCTAAATATACCGGTTAAAGAAACCATTAATATCAGATCGAGTATTGCATAAGCAATTGGTGTCTCGTCATTTTTTCATTCTATTTGACTTCTTTTCATTGTAGATTGGACTGTACTTTTATGATATCACTCCATCTTTGAAACTGCCATATTGGAAGCGGATATTCCTGATGGAGCCTATTATTTATGTTGTGCATCCACAATACCCAGAATAAATCTGCACTTAAAGGTGCAATGCAAAAGAGTTTCGGCTATGTAGGTATGCTTGGCAGCATTAAAAAGACAAAGGATATTTACAAACAGCTTGATGAAAAAAGCATCAGCAGGGAGTTGCTCGAGCAAGTTCACACCCCAGTTGGGTTGGACATTGGGGATATGTCACCTGAAGAGGTTGGCTTTTCCATACTGGCAGAGATGTTGATGATAAAAAATGGCGGCACAGGCAAACCTTGTAAGGAACGAAGAAATGCAGAAAAAACAATAGGCGTTTGATGATTAAATAATTAAACCTAACAAGTGTAGAAAGTGAAAGGGACGTTTAGTAGCGTCTCTTTTATTTTTTTGCGACTTAATAAAGGGAAGAAAGAAATAGATAACAGCAAATAGTAAAAATAGTTGACAATGGAAACTAATGTGACTATAATAATAGTTGACAATGGAAACCATAAACAAAAGAAGGAGGTATACCATGAATAAAAACATATCTGATATTTATAATTTGATACAAGAATTATCCTGGTATTTCGGAAATCAGGGGTTCAGTGGAGAGTGCTGCGAGGATCTATCCCTGGTTGAATTTATGGCAGTAAAAAAGGTTCATGAAAAGGATAATATTACGATTCAAGAAATAGGGAACGTATTGAATATCACCAAAAGTGGAGCAAGTAAAATTATTGATCGTCTGGAAAACAAAGGTTATGTCTTGCGACAACATTCTTCAATAGATGGCCGGGTATGTTGTGTTGCAATTACTGAAAAAGGAGCGGAAGCCATTACAAAAATTGTGGAACATTATACTCACTATGTCGGTGAGATATTAAAAGACGTTGATTCCAATGCAGTTGATAATGTAAAAAATGTATTGGAGACGTTGATCTCATCAGTTGAGAAACAAGGATTTATAAAATCGAATTGCAATAAAGGAGGAAAATAGCAGTGAACACTTTTATAGTAACACTTCAATATTTTCTATTCATAATGGGAGAACTTATAGTACTGTTCATTGGAATCAGTACGCTTATCGCATTGGTATTTATTTATATACCAGAGGACAAATTAAAAAAATGGATGTCAGGAAAAGGCCTGTGGGGTAATATCATGGCTGTTGTTTTTGGAGCTGTTACACCTTTCTGTGCATGCTCTACAGTTCCAATGACCCTTGGATTACTCCAAGCGGGAGTTCCTTTCGGCACGGTTATGTCTTTTCTAATTGCATCACCGTTAATGGATCCGTTAGTCTTTATATTGCTTGGGACATTTATGGGTTGGAAGGTAGCCATTGGATTCTTTATTTTGACATCCGCCTTTTCAGTTATTTTTGGAGTACTTCTTGAGAAAATAGGATGGGCAAGCCAAGTTAAAACTGTAAGAATAAAAGGAAACAGGCATGAAGCAAATGAGGAAGCACCAAAAGGGTTCACAACCAGGATAAAGCTATCATTTTTGAAAGCCTGGAGAGATTTTAAGGCAGTATTTATCTATATGGTAATTGGAGTGGCGATTGGGGCGGCTATTTATGGATATATGCCTACTGATCTTCTTGCAAGAGTTGCCGGACCAGATAATCCGTTTGCTGTTCTAGTCGCAGCATTAATCGGCATGCCATTATATATTCGTGTAGAGGCAGCCATTCCAATTGGTCTTGCATTAATCGGTAAAGGTGTGAGCATAGGTGCTGTAATAGCTTTTATTATCAGTGGAGCCGGTATTGCCATTCCTGAATTGACCATGCTTTCCAGTATATTTAAGAAAAAAATCATGATCGCATTTGTGGTGATTGTATACGTTATGGCTGTGATATCAGGTTTGATTTTCAATATGATTGTATAGGTGTTTAAATATATTAATATAAACCGAAAGGAGAAATAAGGCGATGAAAAATGAAAGTGATAAAAAAGGAATGTTTGCACGATTAACCGGAGGTAAGAAAGCCAAAAAGAGTTGCGGCTGCGGTAGCTTTGAAGTGGAAGAGATCCCTATTGAAAGTGAAAATAAAGATAGTAAAGACCCAATTGCCGGAAATAAAAAAGTCAGGAAAGATTCATGCTGTGGTAGCTTTGAGTTAGAAGAAATATCAGATAATACCGAGATTGATAAAGATAACCAAGCGTAAGATTAACCAAGGTGATTAATCCAGAGTTTTAACAAGAAGGGCATTAACGTTTTTTTAAGTCGAATAATTATTGCAACAGAAGTTACACCAATTGCTTTTGGCACGCTTAAATGCCTTAGGGATTTGATAAGATTGGGCACAGAAGAATGTCTGCTTGTTCAATGTTTAAATTGTAGTGAAAGAAATCCATCATTTTTACTGCTGTTTTAGAAGAGAACCTCAATGAACAAAAGAAAATATTGACTGGATCAGTCACGAATCGAACCATACCCATCATAATGATTGGAAGAATTCAATGTGAATGATACAAAAAGACTTGGGGAAAGGAAGGATACGAGTACAATGAATATTACAAAATGTGGAGAAAAAGAAAAGAAATTCACGATTAATATTAACAGCCCCATACCGATAACTATAATGTGCACGCCTTTCCAGACACGAAATTAAAATTACTAAGATAAATCTTTGATTTAATAAATTGCTATTTAGGAATTTGATTAAAATCAATATTTGATGAGGCTGGAGGCAGCTGATTTATAAATGGGGTATAAAATAGGTCGCTGGTATAGATTAACTCCTCATACTATGGGTGGGTCTCTGGTTTCGGCTGAGCAGGTGGTGTTTGAGCTGCTTGCCTATATTTATTTTTGCTCATATGGACCTGAAGTGCAACCGTAGTTTTGAAACGTTGGATAGGTTATACTAAATAAGACAGTTTTTATTCGGACATGTTATAATAAAAAATCAAAAAAAGAGGAAATAACATGTCACAGTATACCAATATTTTGATGCAAATCATAGGAATTTGCCGAATAACAAGATAATTTCTTAAGTAATTCTTAATTAAAATCGACCTTTGCCTTAATTAATGTCGTGCATACGGGAGGGTACGCCCAGGGCACACCAATTTTTCGCATATTAGAGCCGTTTCGGCTCTTTTTTTGTTTGAGGAATACCTTGCGTATGCACGATAAATTTAATAAGATTATAAATATTTACCCTTGAAGAGGGCACTTTTTATTAAAAAATATAGCATGTGTTAAACAAAGTAAAAATGATTAGTTGAATAATTGATGTTTTATGGACGTCGGTCCGATACGGTTATTAGGTTTATATTTAGAGTTTTGAATAAATCGAAATATAGAATATACAGGGTTATGGCAGAAACACACACAACCCGGTGTTTTCTGCAAGGGGAAATTCCTCACTTGGGGGGATTTTCCCCTTGCAGAAAGCACTTAAATGAAATACACTAATTAAAGAAACCTAAAAAGACATGGGAAGGTTTAAATAGAATTTCTGAGATTTTCTGAGTGTGTTGACATGTTTAAATATTCCAACCTCCTGTTCGCGGAAATTGTATAAAAAACGTCATGATTATTAGAAAGGGTGATTTTGTTGTATGATTTATTAATAAAAAGAGTATATGAGAAAACGGATTTAAAAGACGGATACCGTATCTTAGTCGATCGCCTTTGGCCACGCGGAAAGAGCAAAAATGAAGTCAAATTGGATGATTGGGCAAAGGAGATTACTCCCTCAACTGAAATTCGGAAGGCTTTTAATCATGATGCTGCAAAAATGGATGTTTTCAAGGAAAACTATGTAAAGGAACTAAACCAAAATCCTGCTACTTCAGAGTTTTTAGAACTTGTGTCGGATAAACTCAAACAGAGTAATGTCACCTTGCTTTATGGGGCTAAGAATGAAGTGTACAATCATGCTGTTGTACTGAGAGATTGGATAATGAATGAATTAGAGAGTAACACATAATATGCAGGGAATATTATCACCTACTTTAACAGCGGCAATTTGTAACGTGCTTTCAGAAATATCTGCGCAGGTGATTTTTTCGTTTTTAATTTTTTTTATAATAAGAAACGGTTCCCGTGCCACAGCCTAAATCGATGACCTCAAAATCATCCGCGAATCGGGAAGTATTCTGAATATTTGATATCCAATAATCTGGTTCTCCTTAATGTTTCATTTTATAAATTATATCCTTAAATGCAAATAGCCGCCGTGATAATTGTCACGGCGACTAAAGATGTCGGAGTAAACTCCTGAACTTAAATTGTTATGATGTAAGCTAAAGTAATTATGCTAATAATTTTGCCAGGTCAGCTTCTGGTGTTGTGATTGGCCCGATATTATAGTTATCAACCAGTACTTTTAATACATTTGGTGAAATAAATGCCGGCAGTGAAGGTCCGAGCAAAATATTTTTAATGCCTAAAGCTAAAAGGGTTAATAGAATAACAACCGCTTTTTGTTCATACCATGAAAGCACCATGCTCAGTGGTAAATCATTAACGTCACATTTAAAGGCACCTGCCAAAGCAATGGCTACCTGAATGGCTGAGTAAGCATCATTACATTGTCCCATATCCATGATTCGGGGAAGTCCGCCAATGGTACCAAGATCTAAATCATTGAATCGGTATTTGCCACAGGCAAGGGTCAGAATAATGGATTCTTTTGGAGCTTTTTCCACAAATTCGGTGTAATAATTTCGTCCGGTTTTTGCACCGTCGCAACCGCCAACCAGGAAGAAGTGTTTGATATCCCCGGCCTTTACAGCAGCAATGACCTTATCGGCAACAGATAAAACAGTGCCATGTCCGAAACCGGTCATCAGTGTTTTTCCGCCATTGATCCCAGTCATTTCCCGGGCTTCGCTGTATCCGCCCAGTGCCAGTGCTTTTTCAATCACCGGGGTAAAGTCTTTATCTTTTCCGATATGCACCATTGATGGGTACTGAACCACATCGGTTGTAAAAACGCGATCCGCATAGCTGTCTTTTACCGGCATCAGACAGTTGGTGGTAAAGAGAATCGGGGCCGGAACGTTGTCAAATTCTTTTTGCTGATTCTGCCAAGCCGTCCCAAAGTTTCCTTTAAGCTGTGGATATTTTTTAAGGTTTGGATACGCATGGGTAGGCAGCATTTCACCATGAGTATAAATGTTAATGCCTTTATCCTTTGTTTGTTCCAACAGCAAATGTAAATCACGTAAATCATGACCGGTGATAATAATAAAAGGTCCTTTTTCAATGGTCATTGTCACTTCGGTAGGTTCTGGTGTACCATAGGTTTCGGTATTGGCTTTATCTAAAAGTCCCATACAGGCAAGATTGACGGTTCCGGTTTCTAAAACAAGAGGCAGTAATTCTGCCATTCCCATGTCTGAACCAACAGCTACCAATGCTTTATAGAAAAAGGCATTAACCACAGGATCTTTATAGCCTAAAACAGCTGCATGATGAGCGTAGGATGCCATGCCTTTAACACCTAGAAGAATTAATGTTTTTAAGGAACGAATATCTTCATTTTCTTCCCATAACCTGGTCATATCATAGTTTTTCGCAGTAGGATCAAGATCGGTTTTCATTTTATCAATACAGGCCACCATAGCGTTCAGGCTTTCTTCGTCAAAGCTGACATTGGTGACGGTTGTAAATAAAGCTTTAACGATACAGTCATCGGTTGCATCGGTTGCTTTAGTATTTGTTACCGCACGGGCCAAACCAATGGCTGCGCCTACCAATTTATCCTGGAGACCTGCCACTGGAGCTGTTTTACCGCAAACACCTTTGACTTCACAGCCTGTGCCTTTTGCCGTTTGTTCACATTGAAAACAAAACATATCTTTCATTATTCTTACCTCTTTCTAAATATATTATTAAGCATTTAAAAATGCCTTAACTCGTATTGCTATGAGAAACAACCTGTTCTTAAGATGCGTTTATTACTGAGGGAAGACAACCACTAGGAACATTTTAAAGGGTTCTTTTGCATAAACTGCATGGGGTTTTTTTGAAGGCATTAGGATGGTTTCGCCTTTTTTGAGAATGAATTTTTCTTCTGCTATGGTGATTTCGGCTTCACCATCTAAGGCGACAATCATTGCATCTCCTTCTGATTCATGGGAGCTAATTTCCTCATCTTTATCAAAGGCAAACAAGGTTAAACTAATTGCCGGATTTTGGGCTAAAGTTTTACTGACAATTTGATTGCTTTGATAAGACACTAAGTCTACCAGGGTCAATACTTCAGCAACATTCATATTTTTGATGTAATTTTTTTCCATAATAAAATCCTCCTAATCGATTTCTTGTGCTTAGCATAACATGTTTTAGGAAAAAGAACAGTTGCATATGCAACATAAAAGAATTTATTGAAAATAAATTTGATTATTAAGAATGGTTTAATTATTTCAAAACATGTAGAAAGCCTGGTAGCCATTGTATTCCTGGGAATATAAAGTTTAAGTTTCGAAAAATCTGAGATTGTTTTTGGTGTAAATATATTATAAGTATAAATTTAGGGTATGTTTAGAATATAGATAATGCTTTTGATGTACAAATTAATGACAAAAAGGAGATTTGAAATGAAAGCTGTTGTTGACAAGGATACCTGTATTGGATGTGGACTCTGCGAATCGGAATGCCCGGATGTATTTGAATTGAATGAAGATAGTATTGCAATTGTGATTGTTGATATGGTTCCACAGGAATTTGAAGCCTGTGCAATAGAGGCTCAGGAGGTGTGTCCTGTCGATGCAATAACCGTTGAATAGCGGTTGGGTTATTTGAGTTATGATTTCATGAAACATAACTCAAAAATAAAAAAACTTGATTTATGCGAAAGGAGAATTTCTATGAATTATGCAAGTGAAGAATTAATTAATGAACATATGGTTATCCTTTATGGAATAAAGATTCTTGAAAAAATGGCGCTATTACTTAAAAATCATGAGAAGGTAGAAACTGACGATTTTCGAAGTATGGTTGACTTCTTAAAATTATTTGCTGAAAAATGTCATCACGGCAAGGAAGAAGGTTTATTTTTCCCCGCACTGGAGGAAGCAGGCGTAAAAAATAAAAATGGCCCAATCGGACAAATGCTTCTAGAACATGCCCAGGGCAGAAAATATGTTGCTTTGATGGCTGAATCTCTGGCTGATCACTCAATCAAAGAACATGATCTAATCATTGCCGCAACAGACTATGTTGATCTGTTACGTGCTCATATCAATAAAGAAAATAAAGGGTTATTTCCACTGGCTGATGCAAAAATCCCTGCTGATAAGCAAACTGAATTGCTAACTTTATTTGAAGAATTTGAAGAAAAGGTGATGGGGCCAGGAATTCATGAAAAGCTTCATAAGCTGCTTCATCAATATGATGAGAAATATTTGAAAAGTGACCTGCAAAATGGTAGCGTAGTATTATAAGATGGTTTTTGGCAATGAAAGAACAGTCGGAAAAGTCAGTCAAGATGAAATTCAGGATGAGGGCACTTTGAAATTAATTAATGTAAAAGTGAAAGGGCCAATTAAATATCAATCATAGAATTGTGTATGGTTTGTTATACGAAAGGAATAAAAAATGAAAAAACTAATAAAAAATAACGTTAACTGGGTTGGCAAGGTTGATTGGGAACTTCAAAGATTTCATGGAGATGAATTTACAACGAACCAGGGATCTACCTACAATTCCTACTTGATACAGGAAGAAAAAAACGTTTTGATTGATACGGTATGGATGCCCTACGCCAAGGAGTTTGTAGAGAATTTAGCCAAAGTGATTAATTTGAATGAAATTGATTATATTGTGGCAAATCATGGAGAAGTTGATCATAGCGGTTCACTTCCTGAATTGATGGCGCATATCCCTGACGTTCCGATTTATTGTACTGCAAATGCAGTCAAATCTTTAAAAGGTCAATATCATCAGGACTGGAACTTTCAAGTTGTTAAAACAGGGGATAAACTTGATATTGGCAATGGGAAAGAGTTGATCTTTGTGGAAATGCCCATGCTTCATTGGCCGGACAGTATGGCAACCTACTTAACAAAGGATAATATTTTGTTCAGTAATGACGCCTTCGGACAGCACTATGCTACAGAAAAATTGTTTAATAATCTGGTGGATCAATGTGACTTATATAAGGAAGCCATAAAATATTATGCAAATATTTTAACCCCATTTAGTAAAATCCTCCGAAAGAAACTGGAAGAAGTTATATCACTGGGGCTGCCCATTGACATCATCGCAACCAGTCATGGCATTATCTGGAATGACAACCCCATGCAGATTGTGGAAAAATATTCACAGTGGGCCAATGATTATCAGGAAAATCAGATTACGATTATTTATGACACCATGTGGAATGGTACAAAAAAAATAGCCGAGAAAATGGCCGAGGGCATTGGCCTTGCAGACGCGGACGTAGAAGTAAAGGTATTTAATCTCACAAAAAGTGATCAAAATGATTTGATAACCGAGGTTTTTAAATCAAAGATGGTTCTTATCGGTTCGCCCACCATTGGGGGCAGTATTTTGCACTCAATCGCAGGGTTCGTTCATTTGATGAAAGAGCTTAAATTTAAAAACAAGAAAGCGGCATCCTTTGGATGTTACGGTTGGAGTGGTGAATCGGTCAAGGTTTTAAATGAATTGTTATCAGGGGCCGGGTTTGAAGTAATGAATGACGGCTTTAGAAATTTGTGGAATCCTGACGAAAAACGTCAGGTGGAGGCCATTGATTTCGGAAAAAGTATTGCAGTAATTAAGTGAGATTGACCTATTAAATATTTCAAATCAGCAGGATTGACTAATGAATATTGCTGAGATCATGAAAAAAGGCGTAAATGATAGATAACATGTCGAGGCAACCGCTACGGTTGCCTTTTTTGTGTTTAAAGATTTTATTTCACTGCAATGGTATGAAAATACATAATTTTAATTGAAATAAATGAAATGATAGGCCGTATCTTATAAAATGGTTTGCACTAAGAAGAAATGCCCGATATGATATGATGCAACGGTTTTATGAAGTATTTATTCGAATATTTTCTATGGTGGCAGAATTTTGATTTTACTCATCATTACATAGGGAATAAGTTTAAAATATACTCCAAAAATGATTAGGTATAATGTGCACGCCTCTTCAGACACAAAATTAAAATTACTAAGATAAATCCTCGGATTTGAAAATTGCCATTTGAAAATTTAATTAAGATCAGTATTTAATGTGCTGGAGGGAGCAGATTTATAAGAAGTTTGAGAATTGATAATGCCACCATGCACAATTTATGTACATCAGAAATAACATAATGCACATAATGGATAAGATAGTGAAAAAAATAGTATATAAATAAAATAAATTTGAATCATTGGATTGAGAAAACGAATGAATCTCTTGTGGATCGCGTATTAAAGCGGTTTTAAGCATTTATTCATGTCGATAATAATTATCGCTTTGAAGTGGTTCGACCTACCGTCAATAAAAAAGTGATAATATATTGATGCAAATCATAGGAATTCGCCGAATAATACGATAATTACTTAAGTAATTCTTAATTAAAATCGACTTTTTGCCCTGATTAATGTCGTGAATACGGGAGGGTACGCCCAGGGCACACCATTTTTCGCATATTAGAGCCATTTCGGCTCTTTTTTTGTTTGAGGAATACCTTGCGTATGCACGACAAATTTAATGAAATTATAAATATTTACCCTTAAAGAGGGTATTTTTTATTGAAAAATATAGCATGTGTTAAACAAAGTAAAAATGATTAGATGAATGAAAAATTGATGTTTTATAGACTTTGGTTCGATTGAGTATTCCGAAGATTTCTGCCACCCCGAAATAATCATCGATACAGTTATTAGGTTTATGTTTAAAGTTTTGAATAAATCGAAATATAGAATATTCATGATTATGGAAGAAATACACACCAACCCGGGGTATTCTTATTATATTTTAAGATCATTCATCAAGGTTCCCCCTGAAGGGCACCAAATTTCAATTCATAAAAAATAGTGATACTTTTCTGTATACATTCAGAGGCTTTTGAGACTAAAAATGCAATTTTTGTGTTCCATTTATTCATTTATAAAACGGCATACCTTGCTAAATGAATGAACTAATCTATTGGCGGAAAATTGGCAATGGTGGATGAAATAGTTTCGTACAACCAGATATTTTTTCGAAACTTAAAAAAAAAAGAAGATCTATAAAATCGGTACAAAAGCATGTTGATGGCTGAAGCAAGGACGATTCTTTTTTAAGTAATTACGTTTCTACCTGCTACATTAAAACCTCCGCTAATGTATTTATTCTACATCAACCAGGAGGTTTGCACAATTTTTGAAAAAGTCTCTCCATTCAAATTGATATATTGTTTTAACATTCTAAAAAAAATTCGTTTATTCAATCACTCCACTAAGTTTTTCGGTGTCTTTTTCAGGTATATTTATGAACTAATTTAAATATGTAAAAATTGTTAAGATACAATAATTTACAATATGATGTGACGCATGATAAAATTATTCAAAAATAAAAAAAGTAAAATACAAGAAAAACGGTATTAATACAAGATTTGAAGAGGCTAATAACGGTTACAACACTTGTGAAATTGTTTATTAGACAAATTATACTAAAATTGATGTTGACATTTAGAATGAATACGAGTACAATCATGTTATAAAAACACTAGTAATTACAATATGTTTTATTAATGATAGAGAGCGGACAAGTAGAAATAAATCTTTGAATAATCAAAATCTCTTCAGTGATCACCGATCCGGATTGATTTAATCAGAAAGGAGAAAGGGTTGGATTGCAGTATAAACGAAAATTATGCTGAAAAATAAATCAGTACTGACAGGGATATTGAATAAATTCTTTGAGAATAGCTCAAGGAACGTGATTTGGCCGTTTTTTATGGCTAGTGCAAACGGTTATTACAAGGAATCATTATGGTCATATTAAATTTAAAAAAAACAGAGGAGAAAAATTATGAACAAACCATTGAAAAAATCTGTTATCAATCTCTATGGATTACCATCATTTGGATTTCAAACACTCGTTAACATCGAAGTCTTCTTTTTCGCGGCATTTCTAACCGATTTTGCAAAATTACCTTTAGCAATTGTAAGTACCTTATTACTTGTCACCAGTATTCTTGATATTTTGTGGGTTCCGACAGCCGGGGTTATTTTAGAAAAAAGCAATATGAAATGGGGTAAATACCGTTCATGGCTATTAGTAGGCCCCCCTATCGCTGCATTGTTTTATGTATTTCAGTTTGCTCAAATCGGCAGTTCACCAATAATTAGTGCAATCATCATTTTTATTGGTTTTGCCGTAAGTCATCTGGTATGGAACACATTTTATGCTGCTCATATTTCCTTGAACAATGCTCTGACCACTGTCCGTGAAGAACGAATTTCCATGGCCAGTAACCGAGGCATGTTCAATGCACTTGGTGCACTTGTTTTCTCTTACTTTGGGGTTAAATCCATTCTTGCTTTGGGTACCAGTGCTGGAAACCCAGTGCTAGGTTATACCTATATGGCCATCATCACCGGCGTTATCATGATCGCATGTAATGTGATTTATTTTGTCATGACAAAAGACTATGCACAAAACGGTTGTGAGGTAAAAGCCGGAAAACCAGCTGACAAGATGTCAGTTGGAGAAATGCTCAAACAAATTGTTGTCAACCCACCATTATTAGGTTTAATGTTAGTGGAACTGGGAAGATACTTGGGTCGATTCGTTATTTTTGGAATGGCATTCTATTACTTTAAATATGTTATCAACGATTTGCCAGGATTGGCATTATTCATGACAGGATTAACTATTGTGAGTTTCTTTGCAGCCATGATTGCTGCACCCGTTGCCAAACGTATTGGTGAAAAAAGAGCGTACTTAATCTCTTTGAGCTTATTAATTGTCGGCTTGCTCATTGTATGGTTTTTACCACTTCAGGCAAATGCTTTCAAAATTGTTATGTTTATTGCCTATATCGGCTATGGCTTACCAGATTCATTGGGTGTTGCCATGTACTCAGCAACAGTTGACTATGGTGAATGGAAAACAGGCAAAAATGCCCGAGGTTTCATTATGTCACTGATCAGTTTCCCAATAAAAATATCTGTTTTTGTCCGATCAGTTATCATTGCAGCAGTGCTTGGTTCTGTAAACTATGTTGCGGATATGGCAGTTACCCCGGAATTAATCCAGGGAATTAAAAATGGATTTGCTTTGTATCCAGCTATCTTTATGGTAATAGGATTCATATTAATGGCAAAATTATACACATTAACTCCAAAGAAAATGGAAGAAATGAATGTTGAACTTGCTGAAAGAGTTGCGGAAAAAAGAATTGTCAAATAAAAATACTAGCATCAGAATTAGAAGTTTGAATAAAATTTAATTCAAAATTGAAAAATACTGTTGCGACCCTGTCTGTTTACACGAAGCGATGTTTCAACCATAGGTTGAACAGTGGAACCCACTATTCGCCTTGGTTGTAAAATTGTTTATGAAAACTGACATCAAAGCAAACCATGGTTGTGTTTATAAATTTCGCAATTGCCCACAATATTTAATTACTAGGAGGAAGAAAATGTCAAAAATTGAAGAAGTAAAAGCAAAAGTAGAAGCAGGAAAATCCAAACTCGTTCCGGGTCTGGTACAGGAAGCATTGGACGCAGGGAATAATCCTCAGGACATTCTTGATGCAATGGTTGCATCCATGGGTGTGGTAGGGGAAAAATTCTCAACAGGGGAAATTTTCGTACCTGAAATGCTCATCGCCGCCAAAGCCATGTCAAAGGGCGTCGATGTGCTTAAACCACACCTTGCAGGAGACGGTTCTTCCAAATTGGGTACCTGTATTATCGGCACAGTAGAAGGGGATTTACATGATATCGGCAAAAACCTGGTGTCGCTGATGATAGAAAGTGCCGGATTTGATATGGTTGATCTTGGGGTTGATGTAGCGGCAGAAACTTTTGTTCAAGCCATTAAAGACAACGCTAATGTAAAAATCGTAGCATGCTCCGGTCTTCTGACATCAACCATGCCAGCCATGCGAGAAGCCGTTGCCACCATTAAAGCCAGTGGCCTGACAGGATTCAAGGTCATTGTTGGCGGTGCCCCTGTGACACCGGAATATGCAACAGAAATCGGCGCCGATGGATTTGCTCCTGACGCCGGAACAGCAGCTGTAAAAGCGAAAGAACTGGCAACTGCTTAATTATTTTAAAATTTAGGAGACAAACATGATTATTATTGGAGAAAAAATTAACGGAGCGATTCCGTCAACAGCCAAAGCCATCAAAGAAAAAAATGCCGATTTTATTCGGGATCTGGCAATCAGACAAACCGAAGCCGGCGTGGATTTCATTGATGTCTGCGCATCCGTGGATGATGACATTGAACTGGAAACCATGAAATGGCTAATCGACATCGTACAGGATGCAACGGATCTTCCCATTGCAGTGGACAGCCCCAACGTGCACGCCTGCATTGAATCCATGACATACTGCAACAAACCCGGACTGTTCAATTCCGTATCCCTGGAAGGGGACAAGATTGACGCCGCATTTAAAGCCATCGCCGATACCAAATGGGAATGTGTTGCCCTGTTAAACAGCGACAAGGGCATTCCCAAAACCGTCAAAGACCGTTTGGACGTGTTTGCCGACCTTATGGTAAAGGTGAAGGAATACAAGATCGATCCCTCCCGGATGCACATTGATCCTCTTGTTGAAATGCTCTGCACCTCTGAAGACGGCATCGGCATGGTCACTGAAGTCATCAAAGAGATCAAAGCACAATATCCTACCATTCATGTCACCGGAGCAGTGAGCAACATTTCCTTCAACCTCCCGGTTCGTAAGATGGTCAACATGGGATTTGTGGTTCTGGCCATGAACGCCGGACTGGACAGTGCCATACTGGATCCCCTAAACCGGGACTTAATGGGCATCATCTTTGCCACGGAAGCTCTTCTGGGCGATGATGAATACTGCATGGAATACATCGGGGCCTACCGTGAAGGCATCTTTGGACCTGTAAAATAATAAACAAGACGAAATACAAAAATTAAGTTGGTATAAAAAGGAGAAATAAAATGTTGACAAAAAAACAGAACTTGCTTGAAGTAATGAAAGGTGGAAATCCGGATCGATTTGTAAAGCAATATGAAGCTTTTGCAATGATGATGAGAACCCCGATTACCCGAATCAAGCCGCCAATCGGTGGGGAAATAGTCAATGAATGGGGAGTAACTATCCGGTGGCCGGAAGGTCAATTAGGGGCGTTCCCAGTTCATGATGAGGAACACATTGTCATAAAGGATATAACAAAATGGCGGGACTACGTTAAAGCACCCTCCGTCGAAGAGTCCGAAGAAAAATGGGCGGTTGCCATCGCCGACGCAGCTGCGGTTGATCGAAATGATCAGTATGTCACTGTTTTTGTTGCACCTGGTGTTTTCGAACAGGTCCATTACCTTATGAGCATGGAAGAAGCATTAATGGCCTATTATGAAGAACCGGAAGCCATGCATGAACTCATTGACTATATTGTGGAATTCGAACTGAAGCTGGCAAAGGAATTTGTTGATCATCTCCACCCGGATGCCCTTTTTCATCATGATGACTGGGGCAGCCAAATTAACTCTTTTATTTCCCCGGCAATGTTTGAGGAATTCTTTGTTCCGGCTTACAAGAAAATTTATGGCTATTACAAAGATAACGGTGTCGAACTGATTATTCACCATAGTGACAGCTATGCCGCCAACCTGGTTCCGGCCATGATTGAAATGGGAATCGACATCTGGCAGGGAGTTATGACAACCAACCATGTTCCGGAATTGATTAAAGAATATGGGGGGGAAATTACATTCATGGGCGATATTGACAGCGGCGTCATTGATTTCCCAGGTTGGACCCGTGAAATCATCGCAGAAAAGGTAGAAACAGCCTGTCGAAGATGTGGCAAGTTATACTTTATTCCCGGTGCAAGCCAGGGATTAAATGTCAGCTCATTCCCAGGTGTCTACGAAGCAACCGATGAAGAAATTGACAGAATGACAAAGGAAATGTTTTAAATTATACCGTTTTAAATGACGAATGTTTTCCGGAGGGAAAGCTTTCGTTCCAGATTCGTCCTTAAAAACAGCTGGAATTATCTGTGAATTCACAGTAGGTGGTTCCTTGAAATAATTCCAGCTGTTTTCGGACGATTTCTTTAGGTATGGAGTTAAATGATAGCATTCATAAGTGAAGCGGAGATCATTTTCGCTATTAAAAGAAAACGATTTCATGCGATTATTAATTATTAGAATAGTTCCCGAGTATTTAAAATTGTTTTCTTCTCTTATATAAATTCGATATTGCGTATAAGAAAAAATCGAATTATTTGGAAAGGAATCGAAAATGGCAGAAAAATTAAAGAAACGCGTCATCTATCTCTATGGTTTACCTTCGTTTGGGTTTCAGATTTTTATATATGTAGAACTCATGTTTTTTTCTGCATTCTTGACAGATGCTGTCAAAATGCCGGTTGCCTTGGCAGGGTCTGTACTCATGATCACCAGTATCTTTGATCTGATTTGGGTTCCGGTCGCTGGAATTATTCTTCAGAAAAGTAATCTGAAATGGGGAAAATTCCGATCATGGTTGCTGATTGGTCCACCGATAGCAGCAATGCTTTATATCCTCCAGTTTTTAAAAATAGGAAGCCCTGTGATAAATGCCATTACTGCATGTATCGGCTTTGTCATTGGCCATTTGGTGTTCGATGTTTATTATTCCGCTCATATAGCGATGAACAGCGCGCTGACGGATAACGTCGAAGAGCGCGTTAAAATGTCTGCCAACAGAGGGGTTTTTAATGCCCTTGGTTCGCTTACATTCGCATATGTCGGAGTTAAAGCCATTCAGGCGGCGAGCATAGCATTCAACGATCCGGCACGTGGTTATCTCACTGTTGTTATCATGGTTGCTTTGATTATGGTATTGTGTTATTGGACGTTTTTTTTCCTGACGAGAGAATATGCTTTTCGTGGAACGATGCTCAAATCCCAGAAAACTGAAGGCATGCCGATTCGTGAAATACTGAAACAATTGCTCCAGAATCCGCCATTAATCGGTTTGCTTTTAATCGATCTTGGCAGATATGTAGGAAAATTTGTCGTCTTGGGTCTGTCATTCTATTATTTTAAATACGTCCTTAATGACCTCCCGGGAATGGCAATTTTTATGACAGGTCTGACAGTTGTTATCCTGATTTCAGCAACACTGGCTACGACTGTTGCGAAGAAATTTGGACCTCATAAGGCTTATGTGGGTGCATTGTGCTTTTTCATTGTTGGTCTGCTGATTACCTGGTTATTTCCATTGTCTCCAACAGCGTTCAAAATAGTAATGCTCGTATCCTTTATCGGTTACGGCCTGCCGGATTCACTTGTTGTGGCCATGTATTCTTCCTGTGTTGATTATGGAGAATGGCGGACGGGGAAAAACGCTCGAGGTTTCATCATGGCACTTTTGACGACTCCAATCAAAGTCGGAAACTTCATTAAAAGCGTTATTATAACAGCAGTACTGGCATCCGCCGGCTACATTGCCGACATGACACCGACACCGGAGCTGATTCAGGGTATTAAAAACGGTTTTTGTCTATTCCCTGCAATAATAATGATATTTGGGATGATCGTCTTTGTTATTCTTTCAAGAAAAATGAAGGACATGGACAATGACATTGCAGCAAAAAAATCGAAAGTTGAATTGGAGATTCTTTGAAGTGGCAGTCGTAGCTTTTTAAGGATTAGACTATCAGACGCCATTGGAACCTGAGGCTGCCCAATGCGTATTATATTTGTGCAATTCGAGTTATTAAAAATAAGAGGGTGTAAAAAACAGTAACGAAACTGTTTTTTTTACACCCTCTTTTAATTATTCCCAGAGAAAATGAATATGGTCGCAGTCAATGGTTTTAGCGATTTGAATGCCTTTGTAAAGAAGGGTTGTGACGCTATGTTGATCGATGCCCAGCATACGCGGAAGAATGCCGTTTAATAAAAACACCATATCGTCCACAGAATCATCAAGCGGTTTTTCAAAAAAATTCAGGAAGTATTCCCGACGTCCACCAAAATCGATAAAAAGAAAGTTATCAAATTCTTTTTCACTGACTACCAGATGATACTCATCAATGTAACGACGGTAAGTGTTGCGAATAAAGTCACCGGCGATTCGATAGTTTGATGCTTTTTTTAAGATCTCATAGTAAAAACGTCGATTATTTTCATTGTTGAGTATTCGGTCAAAATAAATTCGGCTCAATACTGCATGACGAAGGATGGAATTTTCAAGTCCATCTATTTTTAATTCATTAAGACAGGTATCGATTTGTTTATAATACTCCCAATATATTTCATTTACAATTTTGTCCTTCGTTTTAAAGTAATAGGTAAAAAGACCAATGGGTGTATCAGCTGTTTCAACAATATCTTTAATTTTTGTTTTTTCATAGCCCTTGGTATAGAAAAGTTGTTTTGCGGTTTGATAAAGGTGATTTCGAGTCTGGATACCTTTTTCGTACATAGCATTTCTCCTTATGTGTTTATAGTATTAACATAGCATATTTTGAGGATTAGAACAAGGAAGTACAGCAAAATATTGTAAAAAATTAATTTTTATTAAATTATTCGGTAAAAACATATATTTAATTAGAAAACCAAATGAATCATTATCCACTCGATTTTTGGGGGGCTCGGAGATTGCTTTAGGTACATCATCAGACCAATTATTATTTGTGCACACCTTTCCAGACAAGAAATTAAAATTACTCAGATAAATCCTCTGATTTGAAAAATTGCTATTTGAAAATTTAATTATGATCAATAGTTAATGTGTTAGAGGCAGCTGATTGATAAGAAGTTTAAGAATCGAAAATGCCACCATTCACAATTTGTGCACATCAGGGATAACATAATATGCTTAATGGGTATGTTAGAGAAAAAAATAGAATATAAATAAAATAAATTTGAATAATTGGATTGAGAAAACGAATAAATTTTTTATGAACCTCATATTAAAGCGGTTTTCAGTGATCATTAATGCCGATAATCAGCGATATTAATGATCACTGTGAAGTGGTGCTGCGGCCCACCGCCATCAAGAAAAGTGACAATAATTTGATGCAAATCATAGGAATTTGCCGAATAACAAGATAATTTCTTAAGTAATTCTTAATTAAAATCGACCTTTGCCTTAATTAATGTCGTGCATACGGGAGGGTACGCCCAGGGCACACCATTTTTTCGCATATTAGAGCCGTTTCGGCTCTTTTTTTGTTGGAGGAATACCTTGCGTATGCACGACAAATTTAATGAAATTTCAAGTATTTACCCTTAAAAAGGGTGGGGTTTTTTATTTTTTGAAAAAATAGATTTTCATTATTTCTGTTGGTTTTTCCAAAGTGCCATTTGATGATTAAGTGGATGTGATAAATATACCGGTTAAAGGAACCATGGTGTTCGGCGTGTTTATTTTACAATAAACACCTATCAACCCATCACCGGTTAACCATTATCATGACCAGACAAAATGGAACTATTTACAACATCTGTGTCACCGGAAATCCTGAAAAGAATCATCATGAGATTTTAAAATCTTTGGGATTGTTAACTTAATCAAACGCAGGAAAACAACGGTTAATGAGAGAAGGTAGTGACAGAAAAAAAGTAAGGCCTGGAGGCGTTTCAACGCTTGCAGGCCTTACTACTCGAAATATGGGTTACTATAAACAGATATAAAACATTTGATGAAAAAGGTAAAATATAAGGATTAGAAGCAGAGAAAAAAGAAATTTTTTCCAGACAGATTGAGCACACCAAAATTGATTGAGTCATTGAGAAACCGAACAAAAAGTTTCAAATGCGCTATGTTTATGATATAATCATAGCATACTTGAAACACGGGTGATAAAAATGAACTATCAAGAAAAACTCGAATCGATGATTGATGAAAAAGACGGCTTGATTCTGACCAAAGATCTGGAGAAGGCAAACATTCCCCGTTCCTATTTATATCGGGCAGTAAAAGCAGGGCAATTGAAATCCCTTCGCCGGGGGGTGTATCTCAGTGATGATGCCTGGGATGATGCCTATTTCTGGAAACAGGCCATTTACCAGAGAATGATTTATTCCCATGAAACCGCACTTTATTTTCTGGATCTGACTGACCGGGATCCACTGGTAATCACTGTGACCGTGCCCTTTGGATACAACGCATCCCGGTTAAGAAAAGAAGGTATACAGGTGTACAGTGTAAAAAAAGAGTGGTATGAGATTGGAATTGTGACCGTTCAAACTAATTTTGGCCGTGATATTCGATGCTATAATGAGGAACGGACCATTTGTGATCTGCTCAGTCCACGTTATCAGGCCGATTTAGCCTTGGTCACCGAAGCAGTCAAGCGCTATTTCAGAAAAAAAGATAAAAATGTTCCATTCTTGTTAAACTATGCAAAAACATTTGGTGTTGAAAAACGGATTAAAGCGTATATGGAGGTTCTGATGTGAAAACTGCTACCCAGTTAAAAGATAAGATCAAAAATCTGGCAAAAGAGAAAAACCTGGACCCATTGATTTTATCAAAAAACTATATGATGGAGCGTTTCCTTGAAAGGATTGCGTTATCGGCTTATGGAGACCACTTCATTCTGAAAGGCGGTTTTCTCATCGCTTCGGTAGTGGGAATCGATACCCGTTCAACGGTTGATATCGATACCACCTTAAAAAACTATCCAATGGATAAAGAAATGCTGAAAAAGATAATAGAGGAAATTATTCAGATTAACTGTGATGATCATATCATCATGTCATTAAAAAAGTTGGAAACAATCCATGAAGATGGTGAGTATTCAGGAATTCGTGTTTCCATTGAAACAAAAATTGATCGAATGCGCATTCCCATAAAAGTGGATATCACAACAGGGGATAAGATCACACCCAAAGAAATTGTTTACCAATATCCCCTAATGTTCGAAGACCGGTCTATTAAAGTTTGGGCGTATAATCTGGAAACTATCATTGCTGAAAAGTACCATGGAATCTTATCTTTTGGCACCTACAACACACGGATGCGGGATTATTACGATATTCATCTTCTGACACAATTGCAAACACAAACGATCAAACCCGAGGTTTTATATGATGCAATCCATGAAACTGCGAAGAATCGTCAGGGGCTCCATTTACTTACGGATCAGAAGATGATTATTAGCGAGATTCTCATAAGTGAGGACATGAAAAAATTATGGCATGATTATCAGCTAAAGAATTCATATGCTGTCGTATTTTCATGGGAAGAAGTGTGCAGTTCGGTAGAAGGTGTTTTAGATTTGGCATCTGAAGACATAAAAGTTGAGTTATAAAATTAAGATATAAAGAGAAAATATAACAGTATTGTAGACAATTGGTTAATGATCACGGAGGAGGATGTATTTTTGATAGACATTGATTTATTCAGTTGATTAATGTAAAATATTCAGTAATAAGAAAGAGTGAATTTTCGGATCAAGCAGCGTGCAGTTTTATCATCGGCAAAGTCAACAGAAGAAAGAATGATTATTATTAAAGGATAAAAGCCGAATTATGGATTGTTTAAATGGCGAAAACAGGTCTGTAGCTTCACTAAAAAACATGACAGGGAATGGATAATATGAAAATTGAAAGACTGAAAGAAATGATCAGCGGTGGTGAAAGCATCACGGTTGAGTTCAAGAAAAGCAAAACCAAATTGAACCGGGATGTTTTTGAGTCGGTCTGTGCCTTTTTAAATCGTAATGGCGGAAACCTTTTTTTGGGCGTTGATGACAACGGGAGCATTGTCGGCATTGATCAGGCGGCCGTCGAAAAGATCAAAATGGATTTTGTGACGTCAATGAACAATCCTCTGAAAATCAGTCCCACCTTTTATCTGTCAGTTGAAGAGGTTGAAATTGAGGAGAAAATTATCCTCTATATTTTGGTTCCACAGAGTTATCAGGTCCACCGGTGCAATGGAAAGATTTTTGATCGAAATGAAGATGGCGATATTAATATCACCGATAACACGAATCTTGTTTCTGACTTGTATATACGAAAACAGCGGAATTATACAGAAAACCTTATCTTTCCCTTTGCCGAACTATCGGAGCTCAAGGCTGAGCTCTTATTAAGGTTAGAAAAATGGCTGCCAATGAACGATCGGATCATCCATGGATGTCAATGAGTGATTTAGAACTGTTAAAGAGTGCCGGTCTTTATCTTAAAGATCGCCAAAGTGGGAAAGAAGGCCTTACTCTGGGCGGTATTCTTATTTTTGGAAATGAAGAGCTGATTCACGCGGCCTTGCCCCATCATCGAACCGATGCTATTTTACGAAGAGTCAATTTGGATCGCTATGATGACAGGGATGATATTCGGGTTAATCTCCTGGAGAGCTATGAGCGTCTGATGCAGTTTGTCTCAAAGCATCTTAATGATACTTTTTACCTGGAAGGCGATCGCAGAATCAGTCTTAGAGACAAGATTTTCAGAGAAGTTGTTTCTAACCTGCTCATTCATCGTGAGTTTGCCAATCCTTTTCCGGCAAAGCTGATCATTGAGAAAGATCGAGTTGTGACTGAAAATAGTAACAAAACGCATGGGAATGGTGTCATTGATCCGGAGAATTTTTCACCGTTTCCAAAGAATCCCACCATCGCCAGGTTTTTCAAGGAAATCGGCCTAGTGGATGAATTGGGGTCCGGGGTCAGAAACATATATAAGTATAATAAAATTTATTCAGGGGCAGAGCCTGTTTTTATGGAAGAGGATGTTTTCAGAACGATTATTCCCTTGATACCCCAAGCTACCCCCCAAGCTACCCCCCAAGCTACCCCTCAAGCTACCCCCCAAGCTGAGGTTAAAGAGGATCTGGATAGAACGAGAGAAATACTAGAATTTTGTAGAACCCCGAAAAGCAGACAAGAAATTCAAGATTACATAGAAATTAAAGATACAAAAGATTTTAGAACTAGGATATTAAACCCTTTGATTAAAGGGGGACTATTAAAGTTAACCTTGCCGGATAAACCAACAAGTCCCAGGCAGAAGTATTACTCTTAAAGCCTGATGAGGATTGTGAAAGGTTCCAGACACTAAATCATTAACAGAAAGTACTTATAAAAAATTAGAATTTGTTTTCTTCTCGCGCCTCCGGCTTAACGCCCGAGGCTTTTTTGGGTCAGCATTACTGCCCGTAGGTCTTGCGCCCTGGACTACGCTCTGCGCATAAGGCCAAGGCGCTACTCACGGTAGTGGCGTTCGCCTTCGTCCTGTCACGCACGGCAGAGCGAGCGGCTGAATTGCTTTTTGGTTCGATGCTGTCATCGGGGTGTGGGAACGCCGGTGGCGCATCACCTACTGATTCCCACACTCTCTTACTGCGTTGCCGAAAACCTTGCGCACTGACTGCTGTGTACCTCACCTACTATAATGTGCAGGCTTTTCAGACACAAAATTAAAATTACTCAGATAAATCCTCTGATTTGAATAATTGGATCGAGAAAACGAATGAATTTCTTGTGAACCGCATAGTAAAGCGGTTTTAGCGTTTAACCATGTCGATAATAATTATCGCTATGAAGTGGTGCGGCCTATTATCACCTAAAGAAGTGATAATATTTTGATATAAATCATAGGAATTTGCCGAATAATACGATATTTTCTTAAGTAATTCTTAATTAAAATCGACCTTTTGCCTTGATTAATGTCGTGCATACGGGAGGGTACGCCCAGGGCACACCATTTTTTCGCATATTAGAGCCGTTTCGGTTCTTTTTTTGTTTGAGGAATCCCTTGCGTATGCACGACAAATTTAATGAAATTTCAAGTATTCACCCTTAAAAAGGGTGTTTTTTTATAAAAAAATGGATTTTCATTATTTCTGTTGGGTTTTCCAAAGTGCCAGCTGATGATTAAGTGAACGTGCTAAATATACTGGTTAAAGGAACTATGGTGTCCGGCGGTTGGTTCCAACTGTACCGGACAGAAGTTCCAATGGTTCCGGTGTTTATAGTAAGATATAAATACCCTTTTGCAAAAGATTTTCCCCAAGCACCGGTGGGTAATTTTTAGGTCAATCGAATGAGTGAATTTTTCATCCGATCGTTGTCACTATGATGCTTTTTGACTCGTAACATTCGGATATGATTTCAAAGATACGTGTCGATAAAACGCTGCACTGGGTTCATAACGCTTCCAGTGATTTGTTTACCTATCTATCGGTGGAAATGAAACGTGGTACAGAAGGGATGGAGTCAAACGGTGTACTCCCTGAGTTCCATGGCATCGTTGTCCATAGATTGCTGGATGTCCTATTTTAAGTATTATGATATCTTGCATGCCATTTTGCAATGCCCATTTATTACGTGAGCTCAATGGTGTCATGGAAAAACATCCGGATCAAACATGGGCCCATCGTATGCAAACGTTACTTCTTCGAATGAAGAAGGTCAAAGATAACTTCGTGGCTGACCATAAGGAAATCTTAACTTATTATTATCGGCATATCTTCTGATGTGAATATGACAGCATCATTGAAGAAGGCAGAAACAAAAACCTGATAAAAGGACAAGTCGCCCGGTAAACACGGGCGACAGAAAAAAGGGAATCTATAGAATGGACACTAAAAAGTCTATTCAAATAGGTTTTTTTTTTAATCGAAAAATGATAATGAAATAGAGGGGATCAACTGGCAAATGAGTCTGCAACTGAATCCAGAATATTGCTTACCTTTGATAGAGCATTGCTCATGAGAAAAAAAGTGATATATGGCTATATTATTCGGTCCAAGGACCCTGCCTTGCAACTGGTTGAAGTGTTGACCGACTTCGCCTTTTTGAGAGATGCATGCATGGCAATGGGGTTTTAAGGCCTGTCCCAAAGGAGGAAATCTTGTCCTGCCTGTAAAGCGTGTTCGGGAGTCATTGAACGAAATTTCATCGATGTCCGGTCTGCGGCCGGATCTACTGGAAGGGAACCCACTACAAGTGCATGAATGATTTTATTCGGCAAGTGAAGGAAAAAATCCAAATGCATGAGATGTTGTATGATGAGCAATGTACCCCTAAACCCAGCTGCACTCGGGGTTACGAAAAGAACCATCTGCAAACTGGAACCAATGGCAATTTCAAACGCCACATCCATTTTGTTTTTGTAGGCCATCACACTCAATCCTTCATATCGGTAGGGATCAAGGCATCATTGGAATGCACTTTTTCCAAATCACTTTCGAAAGAATAACACAGTATGATGAAAAAAACAAATGAAAAAACCGGAATTGCACAACTCATTATTTCTTTTAAAATCAATTGTCGCCCAATACATTTTAAATGGTTGACAATTGATTTTTGTCTGTGCTACAATCAACAGGCGTATTTCCTACAGGAAACCGTAAAATAAGTTGCTAAAGGAGAATCATATGGATACTACATTTACCACACAAAACATCATACGATGTGCTTTGTTTACAGCCCTCATTGCCGTTGGAGCGTTTATTAAAATTCCCATTCCCGTTTTGCCATTTACCCTGCAATTTTTATTTACAATGCTTGGAGGTCTTTTGCTTGGAGGTGAATTAGGGGCGATGAGTGTTCTTGCCTACATTGCATTGGGTTTAATGGGATTGCCTATTTTTGCCGATGGCGGGGGAATTGCCTATGCGTTAAGGCCGACCTTTGGATACCTCATCGGTTTTTGTATTGCAAGCTATATTACAGGGACGATTGCAAATAAAGTAGGCAATCCAACATTAAAGCGATTACTGGTTGCTAATTTTATTGGGCTTGTTATTGTATATTTTTGTGGAACCCTTTACTACTGGATCATATCTGATTTTGTGATCAATACACCCATTGGCCTTTGGCCCTTAATTTTCTATTGTGTTATTTTAGCGGTGCCAGGTGATATTTTCCTTTGCATCATCAGTGCTTTTTTAGGAAAACGGTTATTACCCATTATAAAAAAATCAAAAACACATTATAAACTAGAGGAGGAAAGACTGTCATGACTTTATTGGGAAAAACGAAAAATGATATTTTACACGGTAAATTAATTGATAAGCAAGATGCGCTAGCCATAAGCATGATGCCATTGGATGAATTAGCCAGTGCTGCCAACGACATCAGAAAATATTTTTGTGGCAAAATTTTTGATATTTGTACCATCGTAAACGCAAAAAGTGGAAAATGTTCTGAAAACTGTAAATATTGCGCTCAGTCTTCCTACCATCACACGCAGGTAGAAGAATATGCACTGCTGAGTACCGAAGCACTTTTAAAACAAGCCCAGTATAATGATGAACGTGGGGTATTGCGTTATTCCATCGTTACTTCAGACAAAAGATTAAATGATGCAGAGGTAAACAAGGTGTGTGAAAGCATTAAGTTAATTAAAGAACAAACAGATATTTCGGTATGTGTATCCTTGGGATTATTAGATGAAAAGCAGTTTGAAAAGCTTAATAATGCAGGGGTAGAGCGCATCCATAATAATTTAGAAACCTCGGAAAATAACTTTCAAAATGTATGTACGACCCATACCTATTACGATAAAATAAATTCAATCAAGGCCGCACAAAAAGCAGGTCTTAATGTTTGCTCCGGGGGTATTATGGGACTTGATGAGAGTATGGAAGATCGGATTGATATGGTTATCGCCATAAGAGAACTTGGGATTCGTTCGATTCCGGTAAATATACTCAATCCAATAAAAGGAACACCTTATGAGAATCATAAAATTATGACCGGTAATGAAATGTCAAGGATTGTGGCACTGTTTCGATTTTTGGTACCAATGGCCTCGATTCGTTTGGCAGGAGGTCGAGGGTTGTTGCCGGATAAGGGGCGACAATGTTTTTTATCCGGGGCGAATGCCGCCATATCAGGTGATATGCTGACAACGGCAGGGATCACCATTGAAGCGGATATGAAAATGCTTGGTGAAATTGGATATATCATTGGACGTTGGAATGAGTAAGGGGATTTTTATTACAGGGACAGGAACTGATATCGGAAAAACCTATGTCACGGCTCTCATGGTTAAAAAACTAAGGGAAGCAGGGTATCATGCCGGTTATTATAAGCCGGCACTCAGTGGCGCAAAACGAATAAAAGGCAGGTTGCGACCAGGGGATGCTCACTATGTTGCAAATATTTCAGGGATAGAAAGCGATATTAATGATATGGTTTCGTATGTGTATGAAACTCCTGTTTCTCCGCATTTAGCTGGAGCGCTGGAAGGTAATCCGGCACGAATGGAAAAAATTTCAGAAGACTATAAAAAGCTGTGCAAAAGATATGAGTATCTTTTTGTTGAGGGAAGTGGTGGCATTATCTGCCCCATTCGTTATGATAATGATGAACATATTTTTTTAGAAGATATTATTAAGAAATTAAATCTTTCCACACTCATTGTAGCCGATTCAGGATTGGGAACAATAAATGCAACCATCCTGACGATTCAATACATGATCCATAAAAACATACCTATAAAAGGGGTGATCTTCAACAATTACCATGGC
>Ga0209748_1000287_pt1 | contig 28364 bp, 19 predicted proteins | sample BarGraIncu00421A_FD_185490 | JGI IMG/M metagenome (GOLD analysis project Ga0209748, IMG submission 185490) | Arctic peat soil microbial communities from Barrow, Alaska - Barrow Graham LP Incubations 004-21A (SPAdes) (version 2) | ecosystem: Environmental > Terrestrial > Soil > Wetlands > Peat... | reverse complement strand
ACCCATTCATTTTAGATTCAGATGAACCGGATATTGATAAATTTTCCCAATTTTTAGACTCGGAAGTTCGTTATACTTCCTTGAAACTGACATTTCCGGAAGTTTCTGAAACCCTTTATGCCAGAGCGAAAGAAGAAGCACTGGAACGCTATATGGGTTACAAATGCCTGGCTGAAAATAAAAAAATTAACTCGAAAAAGTTTTATTCACTTCGTTGTCTCCAATCTCAGGAACCCTTAGGGGCAATGTCATTAACTTAAGTAGTACATTGCAACAAACAATAAAGCGATTCTCTTCTATTTTGAAGGGAGTTGCTTTTTTTTAGCCCGAATACGGTAAAAAATTGTATAGAAGAATTAGAATTAAATTAATAAAAATTAAAGATTGCGCTTTTTAGGGGGTCCGAGCCTGCCACTTGACTTATTTCACTTAACCCGTCTTTCGAGCAAAAACAGAAAAATTTCACAAGTTCAGCTAATTCAGGGCTCACAAACCGCATAAAATGGTGAAAATAATCGAAAATCGCAAATGTAGTGACCGAATATAGTAATTAAAATATTTTTATATTGACTCCTTTTAAAAGCTATTGTATAATGGGATTATGTTTATACGAGAATTTAAAACGAAGAAAAAAGAGATTACCTACTATAACCACAAACTGGTGGAATCCTACCGTAATGCTGAGAACAAACCAAGACAACGGATCATCATGAGTCTAGGAGACCTGAAGGACTTACCAAAGGCGTGCTGGAAGGAGCTTGCCTTCATCCTGGAACAGAAGATGACCGGACAGGAAACCTTTGTTTCCCCTGATCCGGAGCTGGAACGCCTGGCTGATCAGCTTTACGCATCCGCTGACTTCTTTCAGAAGAAGGTTGAAAGTAAAACCCTGGCTGCAAAGCAGCAGGAATGCGTGTCCGTGGATATCAATTCGGTTCAAACGGCACAGTCACGCGCTATCGGAGGAGAACTGATTGCTAAAGAAATGTGGGATCGCCTTGAACTGACCCCGATTCTTTCGGACTGCGGTTTTTCAGCTAAGGAGATTGCAGTGTCACAGGCTCTCATCCTAGGGCGACTCATCCACCCCTCCAGCGAACTGGCCACCCATCGGTGGTTCAATGAGCAGTCGGCGCTTTCCGAAATGCTTGAGACTGATATCCGGGGTCTGGGCACGGACAGCTTCTATGCTATAAGGGATCGACTGTTTGAAAACAGCCCGGCCATTGAGCATGCGCTTTACAGCAAAGAAACCAGCCTTTTTTCACTGGATCGAAAGTGGTTCCTGTTTGATCTCACCAATACTTATCTTGAGGGAAGCGGCAGGGATAATGAGCTTGCCCGTTATGGGGTATCCAAAGAAAAACGCCGGGACTGTCCCCTTATTTCACTGGCACTTATGGTGGATGGGCAAGGATTCCCTGTTTACAGCCGGATTCTCAAAGGAAACCAGTCGGAACCGGAAACCCTGAAAGATGTTCTTGATGAACTTGAAAAGCGGGATGATCCGATTTTGCTGAACAATAAGCCCACTTTCATTATAGACCGGGGCATTGCCACTAAAGACAATATGGCATTGATCAGGGCGTATGGTTATACCTACACCCTCATTGAACGCAGTCCTCTGGAAAAGTCTTATGCCTCAGCCTTTGAAGAACTCAAGGGATTCCTTGAGGATTCGAACCCCGGGTCTGATCCAGCAGCAGCTTTGGCTGCGGCTGGATGGGAAACCATCCGAAAAGAAGCCGATGTTTATGCCCGGTCCATCCTCACCGAAACCGGCACCCGGGTGCTGGTGCTCAGCACAAAGCGCGCCGACAAAGAAAATGCCATGGTCAGCGCCAGAGAAGAACGGTTTTTAACCGACATTGAGAAACTGAAACATTCCATTGAAACCGGTCATATTAAAGTTGCCGGGAAAGTCATGGAGCGCATCGGTCGTCTCAAAAAGAAATACAAAGGGTTTGGGAAGCTGTACGACATTCAGGTCATCCTCAGTGAGGATGAAAAAACAGCCCGCAGCCTTACCTGGACGAAGCTCTGCGCAGCCGCAGAGAAGACCATCCTTTCCGGTTGTTATGTCATTGAGACCGACCGACAGGGATTAAGTGCAACCCAGATCTGGGAGGACTTTATGACCATTACCCGGGTGGAAGCAGCCTTCAGAGATTTAAAATCCGAACTGGGTTTCCGACCGATCTTTCCCCATAAAAAAGAACGCACCGAGGCCCATCTCTTTATCGGTGTCCTTGCCTATCATCTCCTTGTCTCCATTGAAACAACCTTAAGAGTTGCAGGCGATACCCGAGAATGGCAGACTGTCCGGGAGATTCTGTCAACCCATCAGCGGTCAACCATTATCATGACTGGCCAGGATGGCACCATTTACAACATCCGTATCACCGGAAACCCTGAAAAGAACCATCATGAGATCTATAAGATCTTCGGAATTGTCAATTTAATCAAACGCAGGAAAACGACGGTTAACGAGAGAAGGTAGTGACAGAAAAAAAGAAAGGCCTGCAGGCGTTTCTACTCGAAACCCGGGTTCATGAAATTATATCATAAAAACAAAAGCCACATTAAAAAACTTCATCAAACCAATAATCTTAAATTCAAATTAAGATTATTGGTTGATGAAGCTTATTTATTTTTTGGTTAACTTAACCTACATTCTTTCAGGAGCCGTAACTCCTAAAATCCCCAGGGAGTTTTGGATAACCTGCTGGGTTGACTGAATTAACGCTACTCTGGCTTTCATTAAAGTAACATCTTCAATGCGAACATGACAGGCATTATAGAAGCTGTGGAAAGCTGACGCCAGCTCAATGGTATAACGTGTAATCCGACTGGGGTCCGAGCGTTCTTCGGCCATGATAATTTCATTTGGGAACAGGGACAGGGTTTCTAATAGGTGAAACTCCTCTTTTTCTATTAATCGGGTGAGATCCAAGGGTACATCCTCTGCAACCTCTTCTGCCATTTGCCTCACGATACTGCAAATACGGGCATGGGCATATTGAACATAAAATACTGGATTATCACTGGATTGTTCAATGGCCAAATCCAAATCGAAATCAAAATGGGTGTCCGGTGATCTCAGATTAAAGAAGAACCGTGTGGCGTCCACGCCAACTTCATCAATTAAGTCAGTCAGTGCAATGGCTTTTCCCTGACGCTTGGACATTCGGGCAACCTCTCCATCTCTTAAGAGTCTCACCAATTGCATAATGACTACTTCAAATTGATCCGCATTAATTCCAACCGCTGTAAGAGCACCTTCAAGCCTTGCAATATGACCATGATGGTCTGCACCCCAGACATTGATGCATCGATCAAATTTTCGATTTATAAACTTATCCATATGATAGGCAATATCAGCCATAAAATAAGTCGGTAGCCCATTGGCACGAATGAGAACGTCATCTTTATCGGATCCAAAGGATGTTGACTTAAACCACAGGGCGCCATCCTGTTCATAGGCAAACCCGCCTTTTTTCAAAAGTTCGATGGTGGATTCAATGGCACCGCTGTTATACAGACTTTGCTCAGAAAACCATACATCATAATGGATGCCGTATGCCTTAAGATCTTTTTTAATTTGGGTCAGATTTTTTTCAAGGGCATAGTCTACCAGAATTTTCTTACGGGCATCACATTCCAATGACAAATGCTGATCCCCTTCAAGTGCAATAAAATCCTTCATATGCTCGGTAATGTCATTTCCCTGGTAGCCATCCTTTGGAAATGCAATGTCTTCTCCCAGCAGTTGTCGATAACGGGCATCCAGAGAGTCCCCAAATTTTACAATCTGATTTCCGGCATCGTTAATATAAAATTCCCGGGTTACTTCATAACCTGTCCAAGCGGCAACGGAAGCAAGAATATCACCAATGGCGCCGCCTCGGGCATTCCCCATGTGCATCGGGCCTGTGGGGTTTGCTGAAATAAATTCCATATTAAAGGTTTTTCCAGTATTTTTATCACTGTGGCCATAGTTTTCCTTTAAGGCTGATATCTCTTCCAGGGCTGAATACTGCCAGGTCTTCTTTAACTTGAAGTTAATAAAACCCGGACCGGCTATTTCCACTGTATCAATGTAAGATCCTTCTGTTTCCATGTTCTCCAACAGTTTTTCTGCAATAAAACGCGGTGACTTTTTTGTCTGCTTTGGTAATTGCATGGCCATATTAGTTGAATATTCCCCATGTTCTTTTTCCCGGGGCATTTCCAAAAAAAGGTCTGGCATGGTTTCTATGGAGAAAGCACCTGTTGCCACCGATTTATTCAGGGCATTTGCCATGATCTCCTTAATCTGTTCTTCTACCTTTTCACGAATATACATTATTTTATCCTTTCGAGCCTCTTTTTTCGAATTATTAACATAAGTAGGTAATTGCGAAATTCATAAACACAACCGTAAATTGCTTTGATGTCAGTTTTCATAAACAATTTTGCAACGTATAGGCGAACAGTTCAATGAACTGTCCGACGTATAGTGGAAAAATTGTTTCATGTAAACTGACAGTGAAGCTCACAGTACTTTCGCAATTGCTTATTAACATAAGTCAGAGGAGAAGCACCAATGTGCTTCTCCTCTGACGATTTCACTATCCCGGCATTATTGGGTGATTTTAATATTCAGAACATTTTGAGAATTAGTAATGCCTTCAATTTCAATATTATAGTCAATCATTACCTTTGTCGGTTCTTTTAAATCGTTATAATTTACCAATACATCCTTTGTCAGAATTCCCATGGTCACATCCCCAAAGGGTGTGGAATACCATGTGAGATTCCGCTTTCCGCTTTCGAATTCCATAATGGAATTGGTGGTTCCCAATCGAATGACTGACACTTTTTGCTTATCAACGCGAAGGGTTGTGACTGTGCCTTCCATACCTGACACTTCAGATTCTTCATATGTTACACATGCCCCATCGGATTCTTTATATAAATCTCCTTCGGTGAGAAACTCAAGGTTATCCTTATCTTCTTCGTTCTTAACGGATCCTGAAATGGATACCCATACTTTTTTTCTTTCTTCAGTCATTGGTCTCCTCCTGGAGGGTTGATTTCTGACATTATTAAACCATTGATTGGTTTATTTATCAAGATAATTTATTATTCTCTTAAGTTTAATTAGGGTAGAGTGACCCGTTTTCGGTTGGCCGATGCAATAATTTTATCTACCAGATCTGAATAGCAAATGTCAGTGGCTTCCCACATTTTTGGATACATGCTGATGTTGGTAAATCCCGGAAGGGTATTGACTTCATTAATAAGGATTTGTCCATCCTCGGTAAGGAAAAAATCCACACGGGAAAGTCCTGAGCCTTCAATGGCTTCAAAGGCCTTAACAGCATATTCTCGAATCATTTCCGTGGCTTCATCTGAAATATTTGCCGGAATCACAACTTTTGAATCCTGGGTATCTGAATATTTGGCTTCATAATCATAGAATTCTTTTGAAGGAATGACTTCTCCCGGAATCGATGCACACAGCATGCCGCCATCATCAAGGACTCCGCATTCAATTTCTCTGCCTTTAATAAAGGCCTCCATAATCAATTTATCATCATAAATAAAGGCTTCTTCAATGGCAGCAATGAGTTCTTCCCGATTATGGGCTTTGCTGATCCCAACGCTGGAACCCATATTGGCTGGCTTCACAAAAATAGGATACCCCAGTGCTTTTTCCATTTCTTCAAGTTTTCCTTCAGGGTCCTTCTTCCAATCATTTTTACGGAAATACCGGTAGTTTCCGGTTGGAATTCCCACACTTTCAAACATGATCTTTGAAAAAACCTTGTCCATACCCACCGCCGAACTCAGTACACCGCAACCGATATAGGGTTTGTTCAGCATTTCAAATACACCCTGAATGGTGCCATCTTCTCCCATTGGGCCATGGAGAACTGGAAAAAACACATCAATTTTTGTGATTTCCGGATGGGCAAAAATCGAAAAATCCCCAATAAGATTTTTACTATCCTGTTCCCAGGAGCCATCCTTGATCTTTTCATGATCTCCTGAATAAAGATACCACTTGCCTTTTTTCGTAATACCAATGGTTACAATGTTATATTTCTCTTGATTAATGACTCTTAATACATTGTATGCCGAAACCCGTGAGACTTCATGTTCTCCGGATTGTCCACCAAAAATCACACCTATATTGAGCTTATTTTCCATCTGTGCATCCCCCACTTTTCTATTTTTCTAACTCATTTTAAAGAGTTTTAATTCAGACACTCTCGAAAATCCTCTTCGGTTATAACTCTTAACCCATTTTCTTTAAGCATTGCTGTGGTAAACCCGTCACCATCCACAAGTTTTCCTGTAAAACTCCCGTCATATACTTTTCCGCAACCACAGGAAGGGCTTTTACTTTTTAGAATTGCAATTTTCGCCCCGGATTTCCGGGCTACTCCAAGGGTAATTTCTGCTCCCAGCGCAAAACTGTCGGTAACCTCACTTTTGTCATCATTATACACTTTACGTTCATCATTGACCACCACTATCTCAGATGGATTTCTTGGTGTTGGCAGTCCGGCCAACACCTCAGGACAGACTACAATGGCTTGACCCTGAAGCGTAAGATCCCGGAGTTCTTCCACCAGGCATCCCGTTTCATCATAGCGACATTTGATTCCTACCAGGCAGGCTGAAACCAGGATCGGCTTCTTTTTATCAATGGCTTCGTTTAAACTGTTAAAATCTTTTAAATTCATCTCTATTCTCCTTTTATTTTAATGTCCCTTAGTTAATTGCAAAATTCATAAACACAACCGTAAATTGCTTTGCTGTCAGTTTTCATAACCCTAAGAGATCGCTTTGCGAATTTCTTAGGGTTCGCGGGCAGTCGCCAACTACAAGCGAGCTTGTGATTGGCTCGTTGCCTTCGCGAAAATGATTTTGTAACGTATAGGCGAACAGCTCAACGAGCTGTACGACGTATAGTGGAAAAATTGTTTCATGTGAACTGACAGCAAAGCTCACGGCACTTTCGCAATTAGTTATCGGTTTCGGTTTCTGCTACTTTTTTCGTATTCTGAGCCCCTTTGGATAATGGTTCTTAATGATTCCTTCGCTTGCTTTTCCAAAACCCAGAGAATCCCCTTGATATCCAATCAATACCCAGCCTTTTTCCGCCACCAGGTTAAGTGCTTCCCCTTTTAAATAGTGGTAGGCCTGATCTTCTTCTTTAAGATCACACACATTTTTGGCCTCTGACAGTTTTAGTGCCATGGCCAATGCATAACTTGGTTCAAAGCGATTCTTTTTAAACTCACCTAAATGGAGGCCCGGTCTCAGAACCTTCAAGTTGGAAATGGTTTCAAGCGCCAGGCCTTCAGGAAGGGCATAAAGATGTTCCCCTGATAAATAGAGTCGATGTTCAAAACTTTTGTAAAAGTCCTTATCTAAAGAGTCCCTGGCAAAGCTCTCATAGTCCTGGAGCTCTGCTCTGGTTGCTTTTTTTAATCGTGATTTTGCATACCCTTGTTTTGCATTATTTTCATCTGAACAAGGACCGACTTTTACCAATTTTGCAATAAAATGGCCTTCGCCTTTGACCTTCATGGGCATGATACGAAGTGCATTTTCAATGGACTTTGTATTTTTTCTGGTCCATTCCACACGGCCATGATCCTCCAGGCCGGTAAGTTCGATGCTTTTTAATTCATAGGAATATTTATTGATAAAAGCCTCAATGATCTGTTCATTTTCTTCCGGAGAAAAGGTACAGGTTGCATATACCAACACCCCCCCCGGCTTTAATAGACGGTGGGCGGTTTCTAATATTTTTTCCTGTTTCCCAACACAACGGTCTACCCGTTCCAGACTCCAGTCTGAAAGTGCTCCGGGATCTTTTCTGAACATGCCTTCTCCTGAACAAGGGGCATCCACCAGAATTTTATCAAAGCGCTGGTAAAACGAATCTGCCAGCCGCTCTGGAAACTCATTGGTGACCACCGCATTGGCAATACCCATCCGTTCAATATTTGTGGATAGGATCCCGGCTCTTGAGTTCACCAGTTCATTGGCAACCAGAAGGCCCCGACCCTGAAGCTTTGCTGCAATCTGGGTGGATTTTCCACCTGGGGCGGCACAAAGATCCAGTACCCAATCCCCTGGCTCCGGGGAAAGGGCTTCCACTGCGGCCATAGCTGTGGGTTCCTGAACATAATAAAGACCGCAATAATAATAGGGGTTTTTCCCTGGTCGAATCGTACTGTCAATATAAAAGCCTTCATGACACCAGTTTACTTTCTGGGTTTCAAAGGGGAGCTTTCCCGATAATTTTTCCGGGGCCAGCTTAAGTGTATTGGTTCTTATGCCTTTACTTTCAGGTTGGTCATAGGAATTAAACAGTTCGTCACTTCCCTTTCCCATGAGGATTTTCATTTTATCGATAAAGTCCTGGGGTAAATTCATTTTTTATTCCTCATTTCCGGGTTATATGTGGTAAATCGTTTCTTATCATTTCTTATTCTTATATGAATAAAAACACCAACGAAAAGCGCTGGTGTTTTTATCTGCAATTAGTCTTAATTAGTATAAGTTCATTTTTTTGGTTTTGCAAATATCATCCGACCGGCAGCTGTTTGTAAAATACTGGTGACTAAAACCTGTGTTGAGGTCCCAATGTATTTTTTACCGTTTTCAACGACAATCATGGTACCATCATCCAGGTATGCGACTGCCTGACCGCTTTCTTTTCCACCTTTTACTAAGAGAACACTCATTTCCTCACCAGGGAGTACAACCGGTTTGACTGCATTGGCCAGCTCGTTAATGTTGAGAACATCCACTCCCTGAACGGTTGCTACCTTGTTAAGGTTATAATCATTTGTAAGAATCCTACCCTTTGTCAACTTACCTAATTTTACCAGCTTAGCATCCACCTCACGGGTATCATCAAAATCCTGTTCGGTAATTTGAACCTCGATGTCCAAGTCCGTTTGAATTTTATTCAAAATATCCAAACCACGACGTCCACGGTTTCTTTTTAATTCATCTGATGAATCCGAAATAAGCTGTAACTCATTAAGAACAAAAACCGGGATCACCAAAGGACCTTCAATAAACCCTGTTTTGCAGATATCAAAAATTCGTCCGTCAATAATGACACTGGTATCCAATAATTTTGGAATGGCAGCATTCTTCTTTTTGATAGAACGCTTTTGACTTCCCAGGACACTACTTTCCTTTTCCCGTTTGCTGTTTTGGAAAGCCAATAGAATCTCTTCACGTTTTTTAATCGGCAAAGTAAATCCGATGTAGCCCAGAACAATATAGATAATCATGGTAAGAATACCACCAACCCATGGAAATGGAATTTGGTAAAATGCAAAGCTTATTAACATAGCGATAATCAATCCGATAACCAAACCGCCAATTCCCAGCCCGATATCAATGAGGCGCACATTTTCCATACTGGTTTCAACGATCTTCGACAGCTTTTTAACACCACTGAGCATCAGTGGAAATAGAATAAAAAATATGAGTCCAAAGAGAATTATAAGAACGGCGTAAATGATTAATTGAGTTTCAGGGCCTATGACGATGTTAAGGGATTCCTGAATCCAAGTATTAGAAATAATCATATTTGCTGATGCAATTCCCAAAAGGATCCCAATGAGAGCAAAGAAAAACCGAAGTATCTTCTGTATCATTTAATTCACCTCCTTTCCTATAAATGAACTTTCATTATAGCAATAAATTCTTAAAATTGCACTACAAAAAAAACAAAAGACGTGAAATTCACGCCTCGTTGCTTACTGAACTATTAATTAATTCTAAAATATCATCTTTATCACTTTTTTGAATCAAAACCATCTCACTGATAATAAAATTTCGTGCATTGTTCAGCATTTTCTTTTCTCCGGTTGAAAGACCTTTTAACCGATCCAGAAGGATGAGGTTTTTAACAACCCTTGCCACTTCAAAAATATCACCGGTTTTCAATTTTTCAAGGTGTTCCCGATACCGTCGGTTCCAGTTTTTTTCCATCACATCCATGGGTAATTTTAATGTTTCAATCATCTCGTCAATAACTGCCTGGCTTACGATGTTTCGCACTCCTATTTCATCAACCTTATCCACTGGGATTAAAATCTGCAGTCCCTCTGAAACAATCTGCATTATATAGTAAGGTTTTCTTTCTTCAAATATTTCTCGCTCTTCAATTGCTTCAATGACACCTGCTCCGTGCATTGGATAAACAATTTTATCTCCAATTTTATACATTATAAACCACTCCTATCGTCGCTTCCTATAGCTATTATACCACAATAAAAGGAATAAGCCTATCATTCTATAAAAATTTTATTCCTTTGTCAATGATTTTTTAAATAATCATGGTCAAACCAATCCGCTTTCGTTTCAAATCAATGGCAAGAACCTTAACGGTAACAACATCTCCCAGAGAAAGTGCTTCGGAAGGATGTCGAATAAAACGATCCGTAATCTCTGAAATGTGAACCAGCCCATCCTGATGAACGCCAATATCCACAAAGGCACCAAAGTCAATGACGTTTCTAACGGTGCCCACTAACTCCATATCCACTTTTAAATCATCCATGGATAACACATCGGATTTCAAATGCGGCTTCGGTGCGTTTTCCCGGGGATCACGACCGGGCTTTTTCAGCTCATTGAGAATATCATAAAGGGTCGGGACCCCAATTTCAAGGTGCTTGGCAGTTTCTGCCACATTTATGTCATTAAAGAATCCCTGCTCCTGACTCCCTAATTCTTTTTTTGAAATTCCCTTAAGCTTTAAGAGTTTTTCCACACTTTTATAGGTTTCGGGGTGAACCCCGGTATTATCTAAAATATTATCCCCGTCGTCAATGCGCAGAAAGCCTGCGCACTGTTCAAAGGCCTTGGCCCCTAACCCTTTAACCTTCATTATTTCTTTTCGGTTTTTAAAGGAACCAAGGGTGGTTCGATAGTCTAAAATATTTTTAGCAATGGTTTTATTGACGCCGGCCACATGCTTAAGCAGTGATACCGATGCCCGGTTTACATTAACCCCAACATTATTCACCGCATCCTCTACCGTGGCTTCTAAAACCCGTTCCAGCTCTTTCTGGTTGACATCGTGCTGATACTGTCCGACACCAATATGCTTGGGATCAATTTTCACCAGTTCAGATAGGGGATCCTGAAGTCGTCCGCCAATGGAAATGGCCCCACGAATGGAAACATTAAGGTCCGGATATTCTTCGGTGCCTAGTTCCGATGCTGAGTAAACCGATGCTCCGGCTTCATTGACAACAACATATTGAACCGGAACCGTTGTTTTTTGAATGGCCTCGGCAATAAATTGTTCGGATTCCCGGGAAGCAGTGCCATTGCCGATGGCAATGATATCCACCTGATGACGTTCAATGAGCTCAAGCAGTTCTTTTTCAGCTTCCTTTGCCTGACCTTTACCCAGGGTTGGATAAATGGTGGTGGTATCTAAAACTTTTCCATTAGGGTCTAATACCGCAATTTTGCATCCTGTTCTGAAAGCGGGGTCAAAGCCCATGGTTGTTTTTTCTTTAAATGGTGCCTGGAGCAACAGCTTTTTAAGGTTCAGGGCAAACATCTTAATGGCACCGAGCTCTGCCCGTTCCTTTAGCGTTCCCCGAATTTCCCGTTCTATGGCTGGTGCAATCAGACGTTTGTAGCTATCCTCAATGGCGGCTAATAAAGTGCCCGAGGGGGCCTTTATCAATTCTTCTTTCAAGTAGACATCAATTTCTTCTACCGGTGCCAGAATTTTGACTGACAGCGCCTTCTTTTTTTCGCCCCGGTTTAAAGCCAAAATGCGATGATCCTTAATGGCCTTAATGGTTTCAGTATGGTCAAAATACATTTCCAGCTCTGGATTCTCTTCCTCCATGCCTTTAACCACTGTGGATTTTATCTGGCCCTTTTCAAAGGTCATTTTACGGATAACACTTCGGTACGTTCCATTATCCGCAACGATTTCGGCAATGATGTCCTGGGCGTATTGAAGGGCTTCTTCTACTGAATTGACCTCTAACTCAGGATTAATATAACTTTCTGCTGCTTCTATTAATTCAGGTTCCGTTGTTTTTTGTTCTAAAACAAGCAGGGCCAGTGGCTCTAAACCCTTTTGTCTTGCAACAGATGCCCGGGTTTTCTTCTTTTGCTTATAGGGCAGGTAAAGATCTTCTATTTCCTGAAGGGTTTTTCCCTGTGAAATCGCGGTTTTTAATTCCGGGGTTAACTTCCCCTGTTCTTCAATGGTACCGCACACTTCTTCTTTGCGCTTTTCCAGCTTTCTTAAATAAGTCAGGCGAACATCCAGATCCCTTAAAATGGCATCACTTAAATTTCCGGTGACTTCCTTACGATAACGGGCGATAAATGGGATAGTATTGCCTCCATCAATAAGAGCGATGGTATCCTCTACCTGCTGGGGACGTATTTTAAATTCTTCTGCTAATTGATTTACTAAGTATTCCACGAATGACTCCATTTCTTTTTTGTGCTAATCTACTACCTTTTACAACTGTCTGTTTTAAATATTTCAGAGTTTATCTTAACATTTCTTTCGAATTATAACAATTTTTTATCCTGACAAGCCTTAATTCATTCTTAACCGCATCTTTTTTCATTATCATTTTTCCCCCTGATTGTAAAAAAACAACAGTCATGATAAAATATTTTATAATAAATGAAAAGGAGCCCCCTAATGGCTATAAAATTTATTGTGGATTCCATGTGCGAAACAAACAGTGACATATTGAGTCGCTATGATTTTGATATATTGCCCATTCCGGTTACCCTTGATGATAAAACCTATTACGACGGCATTGATGTGACCTCAGAAATGATTATTGACTTTGTCACTAATCATAAAAGCACCTTCCCAAAAACGGCTCAAATACAACCGATGATGATTATTAACACCTTTGAAAGCCATCTTAAAAATGGTGATGATCTTATTTATCTGGCTTTTTCTTCAAAGCTTTCAGGTACCTACCAAACCGCACAGCTTCTGGGAAAAGACTTACAGGAAAAATATCCGGACCGCAGGATTACCATTATTGATTCTCTGTCTGCAACCACAGGATCCGCACTGATTTTACATCAGGGTTTAAAACTTAGCAAGCTCTGCCGTTCTTATGAAGAAATTGTTGAAACCATGACTTTTTTATCAAATCATGTTCAGATCTTTTTTATGGTCGGAGATATTAAGTGGCTGGCTCAGGGCGGACGAATCGGCCGCAGCGCCGCCATGATCGGAGAGATGTTAAAAATCGTTCCGATCCTCACCATTAAAAACGGCGAGATCCAGGTTTATGAAAAAATTCGGGGACAGAAAAAAGCCCTGAAAAAGCTCCTTGCCACAGTGAATGAGAAAATGGGAGAAAACCAGGATCAGATTGTCGGATTTATTCAAATCACCGCACCTGAACTTCAGGAAAAAGTGAAACGCTATATGCAAAAAGAATTCAATGTTACTAATTTTATGATTCCCGAGAGCGTCGGGGCGGCTCTTACTGTCCACATTGGCACCAATTGCCTTGGGATCATGTTTTTTGATGAATTACCCGATAATTATGTGAATGTTTGCCCTTAGAAACAGGTTATAAATAAAAGAGACTGTTGCCATTTTATTGCAACAGTCTTTTTTTATTTTCTTCATCTATTATTTTTTTGATTTAATGAGGTTAATCAGTCCGCCGGCTAAAAGCATTTCTTTCTGACGCTCAGAAATTTCAATGGCCATGTTATAGGTCAGGCCCTTTGTTTTATTAACAAGGGTCACTTTACCGGCTTTAACAGCTTCCTGGGCATTTTCAATGATCAGCTCATCACTTTGGGTAATGGTGTCATAGTCCGCTTCATTTTCAAACACCATGGGAAGAATCCCATTATTAATCAGGTTATTTTGATGAATTCGGGCAAATGATTTTGCTGCAACCCCTTTAATTCCCAGAAAAACCGGTGCCAGTGCTGCGTGCTCACGGCTGGAGCCCTGGCCGTAGTTTGAACCGCCAATAATAAATCCGCCATTATTATCAAGGGCACGCTGTGGAAAATCAGCATCACAGGGGGCCAGACAGTATTCTGAAAGATAGGGAATGTTGGAACGGTAAGGTAGCAGCTTTGCATTGGATGGCATAATATGATCCGTGGTAATATTATCTCCTACCACAATGAGAGCCTTTCCTTCGACCTTTTTCTTTAATGGTTTCGTTGCCGGAAAAGGCTTAATATTCGGTCCTTTGATCACGACCACTTCAGACCCTTCCGGGGCAGGTGCCACGACCATGGTATCATTTAATAAGAACTTTTCCGGCATGGTAATTTCAGGAAGATTTACTTTTCCCAATGGGTTGGTCAATACGCCTTCAATGGCAGAAATCGCCGCTGTTTCGGGGCTTAACAGGTAAACATCTGCAGAAGGTGTTCCAGATCGTCCGAAAAAGTTTCGGTTAAAGGTTCTTAATGAAACGGCATCGGTGCAGGGTGCCTGACCCATTCCGATACATGGACCGCAACCACATTCTAAAACACGGGCACCAGCATTTAATAAGTCAGCCAATGCTCCATTCTCTGCCAGCATGGTTAATACCTGTTTGGAACCTGGTGCAATCACAAAGGATACATTTTCAGGAACTGTTTTTCCGCGGACAATGGCTGCAACCTTCATGAGATCCAACCAGGAAGAGTTGGTACAGCTTCCAATGGCCACCTGATTGAGTGCCAGGCCTTCAATTTCTGAAACCTTAACCACTTTGTCCGGGCTATGGGGGCAAGCTGTGAGGGGTTCTAAAACCGTCATATCCACTTTTACAATTTCATCAAATATTGCATCTTCGTCAGCACAAAGAGGTTGATAGTCTGCAACCCGACCCTGGGCATCTAAAAAGATTCGAGTCATTTCATCGGATGGAAAAACCGAGGTTGTCGCTCCCAGTTCTGCACCCATATTTGTAATGGTGGCACGTTCAGGAACTGTCAGGGTTTTAACACCTTCTCCGGTATATTCAAAAACCTTGTTAACCCCGCCTTTAACCGTGCATTGCCTTAAAACTTCTAAAATAACATCCTTAGACGATACGCCAGACCGAAGCTTTCCGGTTAACTCTACTTTTACCACCTGAGGCATGGTAATAAAATAAGGATCCCCTGCCATGGCAACCGCAACATCAAGTCCTCCGGCACCAATGGCCAGCATTCCTAAACCGCCGCCTGTTGGAGTATGGCTATCAGAGCCTAAGAGCGTATCTCCCGGAACCCCAAAACGTTCAATCTGGACCTGATGACAAATACCGTTACCAGGTCTTGAATAATAAATGCCGTGTTTTTTTGCAACGCTTTGAATATAAAGGTGATCATCCATGTTTTCAGGACCTTCCTGCAGCATGTTGTGATCAATATATGCCAGGGATTTTTTTGTTTTCACCCTTGGTACACCCATGGCTTCAAATTGTAAATAGGCCATGGTTCCTGTAGAATCCTGGGTAAGGGTTTGATCAATCTTAATGCCGATTTCCTGGCCTTTCACCATTTCTCCTACCACAAGATGTGCTTTAATAATTTTTTCGGTTAGTGTGTATCCCATTTAAATTCCTCTTTCTTTTTTCCTTTTTTAATAAATCAATTATCCTTAGTATAATTTCAGAGTGCTGACAAACCTCTTGCCGGACATTTAATTGATCGTTGTGTGCTGCATGATCGTACAGGCTACGCCTGTTCGCCATGATGCACACAACATGATGCAATAAAAATCCGGAAAGAGGCTTGTCTAATTACTTTGTCTACAATCTACATTTATCCTTTAGTCTGATTTTTCTCATACCATGACAATTATAACATTATTTTTATTATATTTCCATTATTTTGCTTTCCCATTTACATCTTCAGATTTCTTTCAAATTATGATATACTGTTACCTTGTAAAACAATATAACTTATCATTGGAATTGGAGGAGCCCATGACATTTATTAATCGCTTCAGCCGCTTTCTTTTCACCCAGGGAAAAAAGAACCATATCATTAACTTATCTGCTCAAATGTCTTATCAGGCACTCTTGGCTTTTATCCCTTTTATGATGCTTGTTTATAACTTTCTCAACTGGATTTCCACCGAAATGAACGGAAAATTTATGGCCACGCTTTCAAATTTCTTGCCGGCTTCAGTCCTGGATTATTTTCACACTGCCGCTGAAAATACTATAAATACACCAATTTCGACCGGCAGCAATCTGCTTATTGGTTTCTTTATTCTTTTTGTGTCAATTTCTGCCATGTTCTCCCTGATCACTTCATTAAATCGCATTTTCGGACAAGCAGAAACCAGAAGCATACCTGGGCTCATCGTTCAAGCCATCCTTTATTTGTTATTGTTTCTTGTGATGATTCTTTTCACAATTATTTTCTATGCTTTGGGTGAAAATACTCTTTATCACATTTTTAACCTATTGAATCTTTCTCAAATTTTTACCGTATTCCTAACAGCTTTCGGTATTTTATACGTTGGTGTTATCACCACCCTGATTTTCACCCTTATCTATATGTTTGCACCTAAAAATCACCTGAGTTTTTTTGAAGCACTCCCTGGAGGACTCTTTGTGAGCATCGGTTGGATGTCGCTCCTTTTTATTTATAATATCATCGCCAAACCATTCCTTAACCTCACCACCTTTTTCAATAATATTCAGGGCCCTTTTTTCCTCTGCATTTTTATTTATACAATTTGCTTTACTCTGACCCTGGGTGGTGTCATCAATCTATATGCCCTGGATAAAAAAGCATCACAAAGAAAGGTGAATGAAAAATGATCAAGAGATTGCTTAATACAAAAATTGCAAAGCTCGGCTTTTTATTAATGGAAGATTTCGAAAAAACAGATTTCCAGGGGATCTGTTCACAAATGGCTTTTTATCTCCTGATGGCCTTTTTTCCTTTGCTCATCTTTCTCGTTTCTTTTGTGGGACAATTTGTAAACGAGTTTGCGACCTACCTTGACCAAATTTTATTGGCTTTTTTGCCTGACCTTTCCTATGCGTATGTATCCAATCTTTTAGCATCGCTGACAAGCCAAATTTCAGATTCCAATTATTTTTTAATTCTAATCAGCTTTTTCTTTGCCACCCTGGCGGTAAGAGCAATCATGACCGGTTTGAACCAAACTTATGAAAGCACAGACACAAGAAGTCATCTTAAAATTTGGATACTGTCTTTTTTATTCACCCTTCTGTTTGCTTTGGCCATTGTTCTGATTGCTGTTGCTTACGTGTTCAGCCTTGACATAGGTAAATTCATTTTTCAAATTTTTGGCATTTCCTCGGATAATTACCCATCCTGGCAGCTTTTTGCTCTTGCCGTTTCCTGGCTTCTTTCCACCCTATTCTTTAACCTGGTATATATTATGGCACCGGCAAAGCCTCTGAAATTTTCAGAGGGGCTTCCCGGGGCTATTTTTACTACCCTGGGGCTTAATGTTGCCCTTAGAATATTCACCTGGATCATTAACAACTCCGACAAATACAGCGTCCTTTATGGCAATCTCGGTGGCCTCTTCGCTTTGTTGGTTGGACTTTACTTTATTTGTGTGATTCTCAATCTTGGCGGAAAAATCAATCTGTACTGGTCCATCTATAAAAGGAACTAAACTTTACTGAAAAGCAGCCCCAATGTTACGCTTTACCCTCAATTGTTAAAAAGATTTTACTTAGAAAAGAAAGATAAGCTTTCATTATCTTTTGGTTATGATAAAATGTTAATTAAGAAATGCTAAGGCTTTCATGCCTTTTCATATAAAGCTACTTGAAAGGACTGATGCATAATGAACGAAATATTCACTGAATCAGGATTCCCTGATAATCGAAAATATCAAAGCTATCATTATTTTGGTGCACATATTGGACATGAAGGGGTTATTTTTCGTGTTTGGGCCCCTAACGCCCAAGGGATTTCAGTAGTAGGCGATTTCAATAATTGGGAAGTCGATAAGAATTCCATGAACTCAATCCCTGGATCAAATGGTGTATGGGAACTTTTTATCCCAGGGCTTACCCAGGGCATGCTTTACAAATATGCGATTCGGCAATATACTGGCGAACTTGCTTATAAAGCCGATCCCTATGGTTTTTATTGCGAAGTCAAACCCAAAACCGCCTCAATTATCTGGGAACTGTCCGGCTATCCATGGCAGGACGAAGCCTGGCAAAAAAAACGCAACGCCGTTAACTGGCTGGAAATGCCTGTCAATATTTATGAAGCCCATTTAGGCAGCTGGAAACGCAATGAAAATGGTGAATACCTCACCTATCATGAACTGGCTGACCAGTTGGTTCCCTACCTGGTAGAAATGCATTATACCCATGTCGAGCTCCTGCCCATTATGGAACATCCTTTTGATGGTTCCTGGGGTTATCAGCTTACCGGATACTATGCTGCCACCAGCCGTTATGGTGATCCTCAAGGTTTAATGCACTTCATTGATACCTGTCACAAGGCAGGGATTGGTGTCATTCTCGATTGGGTTCCCGGTCACTTCTGCAAAGATGCCCACGGCCTTTTTCAGTTTGATGGTACACATCAGTACGAATACAGCGAACATCTCCAATGGGGCACTATGGAATTTGACTATGGAAAACCTGAGGTTTCGGATTTTCTTGTTTCCAATGCTTATTTCTGGTTCGACCTCTACCACTGTGATGGACTTCGCATTGACGGTGTTGCCAGTATGATTGAGTTAAACCATGGACAGGAAGGTGAACCGCACCGTAATATTCATGGCGGAACCGATCGTCTTGAAGCTCTGGCCTTCCTAAGGGAATTAAATACCATTATCTTCAGGGATTATCCCTTTGCCATTATGTCCGCTGAGGACTCCACCGCTTACCCCATGGTTACCTGGCCTGTGGACAAAGGCGGTTTAGGCTTTAACCTGAAATGGGATATGGGCTGGATGCATGATACCCTGGATTATATGGAAACGGATCCCTATTTTAGAAATAGATTCCACAATTTACTCACTTTTTCCATGGCTTATGCCTTTAACGAAAATTTCATCCTTCCTCTTTCACACGACGAGGTCGTGCACTGCAAAAAAACCATTCTCGACAAAATGTTCGGGGATTACGATATGAAATTCAACCAATTTCGTCTCCTTTTTGGCTATATGATGGCTCATCCTGGGAAAAAGCTCAGCTTTATGGGTAATGAGTTTGCCCCGTTTGTAGAGTGGCGTGTAGACGAATCTCTGGAATGGTTTATGCTCGAGCATGAAAAGCATGCACAAATTCATCACTATATCAAAGCTCTAAATAAATTTTATCTCCGTGAAAAAGCTCTGTGGTCAAGAGACCATAGCTGGAGCGGTTTCAAGTGGATGGAAGCTGACAACGCTGAGCAAAGCATTCTTATTTTTAAGCGGATGGGCAGCAGCGAAAAGGACGACCTGGTGATTATCCTCAACTTCACACCTCTTAGCTACACTGATTATAAGGTTGGGGTTCCCAGTGATGGCAACTACCGCCTGGCTTTTAATTCTGATGAGATTCCCTATGGCGGCAGTGGTTTTAAAATGAAAAAAACCTTGAAAAGCCATGCCATTCCTCTCCATGGAGAAGACCATTCAGTTTCTATTAACATTGCGCCATCATCGCTGCTCGTCTTAAAATGCATTGTTCCAAGAAAAACATCAGACGTAAAATCAACTCCTGCCAGGACATCAAAAACTAAAAGATAAACACAACATGACATACTTTGAAAGGATTAACTATGAACTCTTCAGAAAAACAAAAATTAAAAGAAGTTTTTAAAGCCGCCTATATTAATAAAATTGAGGAGGTCTCCGGAGATTGTCTTGAAGAAAGTTCAGTTCAGAAACAATATCAGGCCCTGGCAGAAGTGCTGATGGATGATATTACTACTCGCTGGGCTAAAAGCAATACCTGCTATAATAAACACAAGGACAAACAGGTCTACTTTTTTTCCATTGAGTTTCTGATTGGAAGACTTCTGAAGACTTATATTAACAATCTGGACATTGAAGAGTTGGTCACTGAAAGCTTAGATGAGTTGGGACTGGACTATGATGCCATTCAAAATATGGAATCCGATCCAGGCTTAGGCAATGGGGGTTTAGGTCGACTTATGGCTTGTTATCTGGATTCATCAGCAGCCCTTGGAGTACCTGCCCACGGTAATGGCATACGCTATAAATATGGGCTCTTTGAGCAAGGCATCATCAATGGCGAGCAAGTGGAAGTTGCTGATAACTGGCTGAAAGATGGCTATCCATTCGAAATTCGAAAGCCGGAAAAATCCGTTATTGTTAAATATCGTGGGGAGATTCATTCCGAAAAGATCAATGGCAACTTAACCTTTGTTCATGAAAACTATGAACCCATTATGGCTGTTCCCTATGACGTTCCAATCATGGGCTACCATAACGAAACCGTTAATTCCCTAAGACTTTGGGGTGCCGAACCTCTGGAAGATTTTGACCTTCCCAGCTTTAATCAAGGTCAATTTTTAGATGCTGTTCGTCACAAATCCGAGGCTGAATCTATCAGTCAGATTCTTTATCCCAATGACAATGCCTTTGACGGCAAGCTCCTGCGACTGAAGCAAGAGTATTTCTTTGTATGTGCCGGTTTGAAACGCATTGTAAGGCGCTACAAAAAATTTAATCATAACTCCATGGATGGGTTTAGTGATAAAATCTGTATTCATATTAATGATACTCACCCGGCCCTGTGTGCCCCTGAGCTGATGCGCATTCTCATAGATGAGGAAGGCCTTGGCTGGGAAGATGCCTGGAAAATGACAGTAGAAGCCATTAGCTTCACCAACCATACGGTTCTTCCTGAAGCACTGGAAAAATGGCCTGTGGAGATGATGAAAGATTTACTCCCACGAATCCATATGATCATCGAGGAAATCAATCATCGTTTCACTGATGAACTTTATGCCAAATACCCTAATAATATGCAACGCAATTACAATCTTTCCATTATAAAGGATGGTATGATTCACATGGCAAGCCTTGCCATTGTTGGCAGTCATTCAATCAATGGGGTTGCTGCCCTGCACAGTAAAATCCTTCGGGAAGAAACTTTTAAGGATTATTACGAAGTTTTTCCTGAACGCTTCCATTCTGTTACCAATGGTGTTTCCCCACGACGTTTTCTTATGAAAAGCAACCCTGACCTGAAGGATCTTATCAATGAATCCATTGGCCATGCCTGGGAAACCGACCTTTTTCAACTAAAACGCCTATTAACTTATGAGGACGATCCGGTGTTTCTCGATCGATTAAATGCGGTTAAACTTGCCAATAAGGTGCGCCTTGGTGCACATATTCAAAGACATATCGGTATTAACATCGATCCAAACTCAATTTTTGATATTCAGGTCAAGCGTATTCATGAGTACAAACGCCAACTTCTGGATGCCCTTTATATCTTATATTTGTACAACCGCCTTAAAGAAAATCCCAATCTGGAAATTGCACCGCGAACCTTTATTTTTGCAGGAAAGGCCGCCCCTGGGTATTATTATGCCAAACAGGTTATTCGGCTCATTAACGCCATTGCCAAATTGGTTAATAATGATAAAACCATTCATGACAAAATTAAAGTGGTCTTTCTTGCAAACTTCAACGTTTCACTGGCTGAAATTATTTATCCTGCCGCCAATATTTCCGAGCAGATTTCCACTGCGGGAAAAGAAGCTTCGGGAACAGGGAATATGAAATTCATGATGAATGGGGCCCTTACCCTGGGAACCATGGATGGTGCCAACATCGAAATTTCCGAGGCTGTTGGTCCTGATAACATTGTCACCTTTGGCCTTTCATCTGACGAAGTTTCACAGTATCAAAAATTCGGTGGGTATCGTTCACTTGACGTTTATGAACAGGACCCTCGGATCCAACAAGTTATGCGCCAACTAGTCGATAGCACTCTGGGGACGGGCCTCAATTTTCAAACCATTTACGATTCACTATTGCTCCACAACGACACCTATTTTGTACTCAAAGACTTTAGTGCTTATGTGGATGCCCAAAAACGAGTTGATGAGCTTTACCGCAGCAAAAAAACTTGGACAAAAATATCCTTAAATAACATTGCCCATTCTGGAATGTTTTCAAGTGATCGTTCAATTAGAGACTATCAGCGTGAAATCTGGAAAATAATTTAAGGGGGGAAACAAATGAATACTCAATGCGTAGCGATGCTCTTGGCCGGTGGACAGGGAAGCCGTTTAGGCTCACTTACAATAAATAACGCCAAACCTGCTGTTTTATTTGGAGGAAAATACCGAATTATCGATTTTCCTCTGAGTAATTGTATGAATTCAGATATTGATGTGGTTGGAGTCCTCACCCAATATCGTCCCTATATTTTAAACAATTATATTGGTGATGGCTCTGCCTGGGCCCTGGATCAAGTTAGTGGCGGTGCCCATATCCTGCCACCTTATATGGGTGAAAAAGGAGGGCGATGGTACTCCGGTACTGCGGACGCTATTTTTCAGAATATAGACTTTATCGATCGTTTTGATCCTGAATATGTTCTGGTGCTTTCCGGGGATCATATTTATAAAATGGACTATTCCGAAATGCTTTCTTTCCATAAAGAAAAAGAAGCGGATCTTTCCATTGCCGTTATGGAGGTTCTGTGGGAAGAAGCCCATCGTTTTGGAATCGTTGCCACCAATGTTCTGGACCGCATTATCGAGTTTCAGGAAAAACCCAGTAAGCCTAAAAGCAACAAAGCATCAATGGGTATTTATATATTCTCCTGGAAAATATTGAAAAAAGCCCTCCTGGAAGATGCCGGCAACCGGGAATCCAAACATGATTTTGGAATGGATGTCATCCCAATGCTCTATGAGACAAATAAACGCATTTTTGCCTATCCTTTCTCAGGCTATTGGCGGGATGTAGGGACGATTAAAAGCTATTATGATGCCAACATGGATCTGCTTGACAGTAGCTGTGACTTTGATCTTACTGATCGAAGCTTTCGAATTTTTTCAAATAATGACAGCCGCCATCCTCAATTCATCGGACCCGAGGCCAAGGTAACAGATAGCCTTATCTGCGATGGTTGCATGATCTTCGGTCAGGTAGAGCATTCCATCATTTCTCATGATGTGGTCATTCATAAAAATACCATCCTAAAAAATGCCATTGTTCATACCGGTGCCATTATCGAAGATGGTGCCATTCTTGAAGACTGTATCATTGGGGCCAGAGCCAGAATTAAAGGGGATGCACGCATCATCCAGGCCAAATCCAACAAAACTCCTGAAATTCACGTCATAAATTCCTAGAAAGGGTAACCACAATGAAGAATGCAATTGGTATCATCTTAAATGTTGACGGCGAAGACACCACCTTAAAGGACTTTCTCTTACACCGCAGCCTGAGCACCCTTCCCTTTGGGGGACGTTATCGGCTCATTGACTTTACCTTATCCAATATGGTAAATTCCGGACTTTCCCATATTGGGGTTATCGGCTCACACAAATACAGTTCCCTGGTTGACCACCTTGGCACCGGAAAAGAATGGTCCCTAAGCCGGAAAACCCAGGATCTTTCTATTTTGGCCGGCTCCGGTAACAACCGCATTGGTAATCTTATTAAAATCAATCTCCGAAATTTGCAAAATAACCGGGCCTTCCTTAAATCAGATTCCTCGGAGCATGTCATTATTGCCACACCGAACCTTATTACCTCATATAATTTCAATGGTGCTTATAATATTCACATGAATAATAACAGCGATATCACCCTCATCTTTAAAAAAGACAATTCACATTATCATCTTTTAGAGGATGATATCTATTTGGATCTGAATAATGATCGTGTCTCTGGCATTCACTATAAAAAGTCCAAAACCACCAGTCATTTTTTTGCAGATATGCTGATTATAAAAAAATCCGTTCTCCTAACTCTTTTAGACCTTGGCGAACGAACCGGTGCTTGGGACTTAATGGACATGATCCAGGCCAATGTTGATTCCCTTCGAATATACGGTGCCCAGCACAGAGGGTTTATTAAACGGGTGAATAGCTTAGAAAGCTATATGAAAGCCAGCATGGATTTACTTGAATACAAGGTCATGCAGGAACTTTTCCTTGGAAAAGCAAGTATCCATACTAAAATTAAAGACAACCATCCCAGTCGCTTCTGTGACTCCGCCCAGGTATCCAACTCTATTGTTGGCAGTGGTTGCATGATTGATGGCATCGTATCTCACAGCATCCTCTTTCGGGATACTACAATGCATGGCACATCCTATATTCGAAACAGTATTATTATGCAAAAATGTGAAATCGGTAAAAATGTTTCCCTGAACTATGTTATCATGGATAAAGATACTAAAATCAGAGATAATACGAGTCTTACGGGCAAACCCCACGCCCCTATTGTTTTCAAGAAAGGATCGGTGGTATAACATGTTAAACGTTTTATTTGTTGCCTCAGAAGCATATCCCTTTGCTAAGACTGGAGGGATGGGTGATGTTATTGGAGCCCTTCCCAGGGCTTTTACAAAAGATGTGGATGCACGGGTCATCATGCCCTTATACAGCACTATTCCAAAAAAATTAAGAGAAACATTTAAATCTCTGGGTCATCTATACGTTCAAATGAATGACAAGTTTGATTATTGCGGCATATTTACCTGCGACTACGAAGGGGTCATCTTTTATTTTATTGACAATGAAGCGTTCTTTAATCGCCCCGCTCTCTATGGCTACTTTGATGATGGTGAACGCTTTATCTTTTTTTGTCGGGCAGTTCTGGATGCCATTCCCTACCTGGATTTCACTCCGGATATTCTTCATTGTCACGACTGGCAAACTGCAGCTGTTCCCTATTTACTCACCCATCAGTACCGCATGATATTTCCTGATATGAAAAGTGTATTTACCGTACATAACATGAAATATCAGGGAGTCTATGACTTTGACCATATTAACGGGTATCTCCATCTTGGGTTTTTACCCTCGGATTTAGAGTTTTATGGAAGGATTAATCTGCTAAAGGGTGCGTTATACAGCGCCGATCTTGTAACTACAGTAAGTCCGACTTATGCTGAAGAGCTTAAGGATCCCTATTTTGGTGAAGGCCTTGAAGGGGTTATCCGTGAAATCAGTGACCGCGAGGTGGGAATCATTAACGGTATTGATGAGTCCTGTTACGATCCGAGAACCGATTCTGCATTAACCATTCCCTTTGCCGACTCAGACAATAAAAAAGCTGAAAATAAGAAAGCTCTCCAGAAACACCTTAATCTTCCAATCAGAGAAGATGTTCCAATGATCTCAATGATCACCCGTCTTGTTGAACAAAAGGGTTTAGACCTTGTTGCCAATGTTATTCATGAAATTCTCCAAATGGATTTACAACTGGTGATTCTGGGAACAGGCGATTCAGTTTACGAAGACTTGCTTCAAAGTGTTGCCTATAACTATCCTGACAAAATGTCTGCCATCATCGGCTTTGATGAGCCCCTGTCTCGAAGGATTTATGCCGCCAGTGACTTTTTCCTGATGCCTTCAAAATTTGAGCCCTGTGGCTTATCCCAAATGATTGCCATGCGTTATGGCGCCATTCCCATTGTCAGGGAAACCGGTGGCCTGAAAGATACGATAACATGTTTTGATTCTAAAACAAAACAAGGCAACGGTTTCTGCTTTGCTACCTATAACGCCCATGATATGCTTTTTACCATCCAGCAGGCGGTGTCTCTTTATACCGAAACGCCAGAGCTTTTTCAGGACCTTATAAAGAAGGCCTTTAATACACATTCTGACTGGACGCTTTCTGCCAATACCTATCTTGCCCAGTACCAGAAATTACTGGGAGAATAACGGTTATGAGCTTTCGACATGATTCATGGGATAAAAACTTTCGCACCCCTTTTGGAGCCTTGCCTTTGGGCAGCACCGTTACCTTAAGGGTTTTTGCGCCCAATACCTGTAACCTTCGCCTCAGAACCTATACCTCTGAAAAGGAGCAGTTGGAACCCATGGTAGCTTCAGAAGAGCCCGATTACTGGGAGCTCACCTTTTCACTTCCCAAAACCACCGGTATTCTATGGTATGATTTTAGCTTTGAATTAAAGGGAAAGGCCTATACCTATGGCACTCGAAACGACTATTTCGGAGGCGAAGGCCAGATTTATGAAGCTACCCCGCCATCTTACCAAATTACTGTTTATGACCCTAAACGAAAATCCCCGAAATGGTATACCCAGGGGATTATGTATCAAATATTTCCAGACCGGTTTAACCGGGGATCCGATTTTACGATTGAAAACTTCCATGATAATACCATCCTTCATCCTAACTGGAATGATTCTCCGCATTATTTTCGGGGAAACGCAGGCAATATTGAGTATTGGGATTTTTTTGGAGGGACCCTTACTGGAATTACCGAAAAACTGGACTATTTAAAAAGCCTGAACGTCTCTATTCTTTATATGAACCCCATTTTTAAATCAAAGAGTAATCATCGGTATGACACCGGAGATTACATGTCCATTGATCCCATTCTCGGAACCCAGGAATCTTTTGAGAGACTAGCCTCTGAATGTAAAAAAAGAGGTATTGCCGTTATATTGGATGGGGTTTTCAGCCATACCGGCGATGACAGCCTATACTTTAATCGTTATGACAACTTTCCCGGGTCCGGAGCCTATCAATCCAAAGACTCCCGTTATTATTCCTGGTACAACTTCATCGAATATCCCAGTAAATATTCCTCCTGGTGGGGCATCGAGACCATGCCAAATACCAATGAAATGTACCCTGATTTTCAGAATTATATTTTCAGAAATAAAGACAGTGTTATACGTCATTGGATGAAGGCCGGTGCATCAGGCTGGCGATTAGATGTTGCTGATGAGCTTCCAGGCCCATTTATTTCCGGCCTTAAAGCAGCAATGTTAACGGAAAATAATGACAGTATTCTCATTGGAGAAGTTTGGGAAGATGCATCCCGAAAAATCGCCTATAATGAACGAAGAACGTACTTTTCAGGCCACGAGCTGGATGCTGTGATGAATTACCCCTTTCGTGAGGCTTGTATTGACTTTCTCCTTGGTCAAAAAAGCGCCCAATATGTCAAACGAATCATGATGTCTCTTTATGAGCATTATCCTAAAGAACAGTTTATGGGAAATATGAACCTCATCGGCAGCCATGATCGACGTCGAATTCTTACTGTTCTCGGCGAGGCCGACGAATATTTAAGAGATTCTGAACGCGAGCATTTTAAGCTTACTGAAAATCAATATACCCTGGCAAAAAAGCGACTTAAGCTTCTCAGCCTAATCCAAATGACATTTCCAGGGGTTCCCTGCATTTACTATGGTGATGAGGTTGGGGTTCAAGGTTTTGAAGATCCTTATAACCGCCGAACCTATCCCTGGGGAAATGAAGACCTTGACCTTCTTGAATGGTATCGTAAGATTACTGCTATTCGAGCTAAAAATTCAGCACTTCAAAAAGGATCCTGGCAGCCCTATGACGCCAGTGATGATCTTTTCGTCTATGAACGCATTGATGGTGACAACACCTGTCTCTGTCTCTTTAATCGCAATTCAAAGGCTATCCACCTTTACGAAGATCCCAGATATATTAGCTGCGTGGGGATTGATCTATTAACTGATGCAACGGTCTCACTGGACATCATCGTTATTGAACCTCTTTCCTATGCAATTATTGCCGTGAAAACAAAAAAAGAACTGTCAGCGTGACGGTTCTTTTTTTATGTTAACACGCTTTTAACTAACGTTTGTTTTACTCACTCATGCGGCACTCAGTCTCCGCTACGCTGCGCCTTCGTCGCGTCAGTCGCCAGATAATGGCTCCTGACTAAAAAAATAAAGAAGATATAAAAACCCGAATCTTTACACTGCGTTTGTCTAAATGATCCGTAGAATTACTGCCGTTAAATGAAACCGTGCAACTCCGTTTCCGCTACGCTGCGCCTCCGTTTGGGGCTTCGCCCCATAAAAAAAAGATATATAAACATTGATATTAAGTGAACTTATATCAATAGTCTTTTAAACTGATGTTAGTTTGAAAAATAAAGACGTGCAACTCAGTCTCCGCTGTCGCTGCGCCTTCGTCACGGGCTTCGCCCTATAAAAAAACAGATATATAATGATTGATTTTTAAGTGAACTTAAAATCAGTCATTATATATCTGTTTTTTTGCACGTCTTCATTAAATATGAAAGTCCCGCAACGTCCTATCCTCCCAGGCAGTTACCCACCAAGTACTTTCGGCGCTGGAAGACTTTACTGCTGTGTTCGGTATGGGAACAGGTGTGGCCCTTCCGCCATCGT
>Ga0209748_1000286_pt1 | contig 28435 bp, 15 predicted proteins | sample BarGraIncu00421A_FD_185490 | JGI IMG/M metagenome (GOLD analysis project Ga0209748, IMG submission 185490) | Arctic peat soil microbial communities from Barrow, Alaska - Barrow Graham LP Incubations 004-21A (SPAdes) (version 2) | ecosystem: Environmental > Terrestrial > Soil > Wetlands > Peat... | reverse complement strand
TAAAGGATGATAATGAGTTGATAAAACCGCCTAAAAGACACACACAAAAGACAGAGCCGTTGTTGACTTCAAGCAACTGGTAGGCTTTGCCTTGTTGTGTGATCAATTCCCCATCAATTCCCGCAGGAGAAAACTCATTTTGGATAACCCCTATTTTTCGTCCCTTGGCAAAAGTATCCAGATAATGCAACAAAAAAGTAGTTTTGCCGCTTCCTAGAAATCCGTTGATGAGGTTCAATGGGATGCTCATTTGATAAGTTATTTATCAATCAATATTAGTTCTTCGCGAATTGCCTTCTCAATTTCGCTTCTTGGAGGAATATGACTGATAAATGCCACACGACCATTTATACAGGTTGTCGGCAGATTTTGGACCCCTAATGCCATCATCATTCGAATTCCATCTATATCCTTTATTTTATGCTCATTGATAACAACACTGCCATTAAATGTAACTGATGCCTTTTTTACCGCTTCAACCATATATTGGCAGGGAGCACAGGAGGCCGAATCAAGCGTAATGATATCTATAATAACTTTGCCTTCAACCCAGTGTCCGTCAAGATTCATTGGCTGTAGCGATGAAGTGTGTTTCATTCCCCGGATCACCTGCCGTGCATGCTTGTCGTAAATCATCCCTGTAACTGCCTGAAGGTTTGCAACTGGCGTATCCATTGGCAGATCGCAACCCGGAGCAATTATAAAACCCTTCTTTCCTCCTAAATCAAGACAATTGACTGCATCTTTTCTGGAGTCCAGTTCATTACCCAAGAGAAGTACACTGGTTAGCTTGAGATTGCCCCCAAAGCTGATTACTTTCCTTAGTGCAATTTCTTTGACAAAATCGAGTGGAATATTCTCGTCTATGGAAATATTATCGGGATGACAGTCACACATCACTTCAATATTTTGTTGTGCATGACCGCAAACAAAGAACGAACTGTACTTTTTTCTGAGTCTCACGAAATCAAAGATTTTTCGGGCGTAAGGTGTTACAAAAGTCTCAAACGATGAAGAATCAATCTGGCTTGTCATTGGGTCCACCACGGCAATCACATCACAACCAGCATCCAATAATAATTCTGAATATCTGATTCCAACATTTGAACAAAAATCCATGAGCTTGTGCACATATTCAGTATCTTCAAATAGTTTCATGAAGATTTCTGTCCCTAACAAGTGCAACGCCAGTGTAAATGGACCAGTGATTAATCCATATAAACCAAGTTCCGGGAATTTTTTGCGTAACTCAGAGGTAGCCTCAAGAACAACGGGAATACGACCATCTGTTTTTTCCGGCAGGCGTAGCGAACTCAATTCAATTCCATTCAAAAGCGGATGCGATACTACTGCAGGTGGGTTTTCCTTGCTCCATACCAATTTACAACCAAGAATTTCTGCTTCAATCTGGAGATCGAAAGCGACAGGTATACCATCTGGTCTATAAAGCTCAACTGCTTTACTCAATCCGTCAACAATATTTTTTGAAGATTTCAGATAAGCCTGGGCATCAACTCCAATCAGCTTAGCGCCATGTACCCCGACAAAAGGAACCCAGGGTGAGCGCTCTGTCTCTTCCATTCTGAAAGCCTTTTCCAACAATAACAATCCGTTCATATCTTTAAATACTTTTTGGTTCAGGCGATTTTTTTGTTTAAGAACTCTACAACGCCCTGCGGATCTGCCGAATAATTATCAGCACCTATTTTCCGGCAGAAATCATCATTTACTGGTGCTCCGCCTATTGTGACCAGGGTTCCTGGAACTGCCTCTTTAATGTCTTCCGTGATTTTTTGCATATTGACCATCGTAGTTGTTAGAAGAGCCGATAAGCCGACTACAGCACCCGGATTCTCTTTCACTGCTGCAATGTATTTTTCAGAACCAACATCAGTTCCCAGATCGATCACCTTGTAACCGCTTCCTTCCACCATCATAGCTACCAGGTTTTTGCCGATATCATGAAGGTCACCCATTACTGTACCGATTATAAAAGTGCCTTTTTGCTTTGCTGCCCCTGACAAAAAATGGGGCCTTAAATGCAGCATGGCTGTACTCATGGCTTTAGCCGACATCAGAACCTGCGGAACAAACACCTTGTTTTCTCTAAACTTTAGTCCAACCTTTTCCATGCCTGGCATCAATCCAAGGGTTAAAACATCCTGGGGATTTATACCTTCTGCTAAAGCCTTTGCTGTTAGCTTATCGGCTCCTTCCTGTCCTTTCATCTGAGGAGGATACGGGGATGCAATGTTGATCTTGCCAAATTCAATACATTCAGCAAGCCTTGGTAGTATTTCATTCATTGTAAATAATTTTAGGAAAAATTAATGAGTCAAATGTATTAGTAATCGAAAATCCAAAAAATAGTATTTTCTTTGATAAAGATGTAATATATTACTATTTTTAAAAATCATGATCATTAAAAAGCGGTTTGTTAGAGTTCCATCATTTGTCATTGAAGAGCAACAAGTCAATCCATTGACGAAGGATCTTTATTTATGTGAAGTGACAGAGTTTTTGATCACGAGAAACACTCTTTGGTCGGACAATGTAATATTGGATAATCATCTATTGATTTTTTGCACCAAAGGCAGCGGAATTATTCAAATTGCAAATGATTTGGTTCCTTTCAGTCAAAATCAGTATTGTATTATCCCGCAGGGGTTTATATTTAAAATACAAACTAACGACACGGATCCTTCCATTTTTCTGACCTGCAAATTTAATGGAGAGAAGACCAGGATCATGGAAAAAGAATTCACAGTTGTTCGCGATTTAATTCCATCCATTAATAACATGGTCGCCAACCGAATGATGCTTTTTGACGAACTATTTATCAACCTGACGAAAGGTTTTTATAATGCGAACTACCCCTATGTTAATCTTTGTTTCGGACATTTATTGGCAACATTTCTGTATGCAAGCCGAACAAGTGATGACTTGTTGGAAGAGCAAAATCCAGGAATTACACGAGCTATACATTTTATGGAACAAAACCTGGATAAAAAACTTACGCTTGAACAAATTGCAGAAGAAGCCGGGTATTCTGCATCCTACTTCATAGCTATATTCAGTAGGAAAACAAATTATAGTCCTCTAAGCTATTACTCTCATATTAAAATAGATAAAGCCTGTGAATATTTGGATTTCAGTAAATTGAAAATCAAAGAAATATCTTTTCTATTGGCATATTCTGATCCTTACTATTTTTCAAAAGATTTCCAAAAAAAAATGGGTCTTTCTCCCCGAAACTACCGAAAAAGAATTCAGGTAGGGAATTAAGGAGATCAAAAGATTTATTTGTCATTGTTTTACAAGTTTAAAAATTATTATTAGTACAGTCCAGCCTCATATCCGGTTTCATACATAGCCAGTATATTTTCTAATGGAATATCATCCTGAAGAACTGGATGCCCAGGCGAAAGTATGTATCTACCACCTGGTTTAAGTGCATTAACTATCCTTCTGGTTTCTGCATTAACTTCCTCAACGTTCCCAAGTGAAACCACATTCTGAACACTGATACCTCCCCGCAAGCAAATCAGGTTACCATAATTTTCCTTGATAGCCAGCGGATCCATACTTTCGGGTTGGATTTGGTCTAAAATATCAACTCCACATTCAATCAATCGTGGAATCAATACTTCGATATTTCCACAGGTGTGAAGAAGCAGTTTAATGTTGTAGCGGTGAGCCAGATCTGCCATACGTTTCAGTCTGGGAGCCACATATTCGTCGAACAGTTCTGGTCCGATAAGAAGCGTATTTTGCATTCCCAAGTCGTCGGCAAGTGCAAAAACATCAATCAAATCACCAACTTCCTCATACATTCGACGGTAATATTCATGATAGAAATTAAATACCTGATCAAGGATATAATTGGCAATATCAGGATCCGCCATCATATCCATCATCAGGGAATCCATCCCCCTTATATAGGTTGCATTTTGGAAGACAGAAGCACCTGATGCCATGATCGAAAAATCTTTCCATGCCTCGAGTTCCTTTCTAAGATTGGAGTATTAGAACCAATTATTATCCGGCCATGGGTAATTTTCACAATCATGAATACTATCAGTTTTGGTTAATGGCGGTGATCCCATTTCCATATTCCAAACTGAAGATGTTTCGTTTTCAAATTCTTTTAATGGAGTATCCGATCATCTCCTGGAAATAAGTAGGGTCTGCTGAAAAACTAATTTTTTAGATTTTTCGGGATACCGTTGCAAGATTCAATGAATCTGCTGAGAGGTACCACACTCGTATAATTTCTTCAGCGATTTGTTTTATATCCATTTTGACACCTCGTGCTGAAAAACTATTCCACCATTTTAACAGAGCGCACGGGAGAGCCGCCCCGGCCAATTTGACCAGGTTAAGCACCAAAATGATGCTGGCAATCCAGGATTCACTTGTGTTTCGAAGTCTTGCTTTGATACGGTTTAATCCGTATGCCGTTTTAGCTTGACCGAACTTACCTTCGATTGGATTGCGCTCTCCCGGACTTACGTGATTTTGCACTGCCGACGGCCTCCCAAGGGGCTTGGCGATAAGCTTGATGCCTTTCTCTTTGAGCCATGCACGATTGAAACGGGTGCAATAGATTTTATCAGCCAATAGTTCTCTTGGATAACAGCCAAAGCGAACCTTGTATTTTTCAACGTATTCCACCATATGACTTCCTTCATTGAAGGCATCCCAACTAATCTCATCAAGAAAAGAGATGCCATCAATTATCGAAACGTGGATCTTCGCTCCAAATTCTACTTTTGCTGTGGTCTTACCTCTTACAATGGGGCGAACATGGGGCTGATGGATGCTTACAATGCGATCTTCGATCGTATGTTTGTGCTCATCATACATCTCTTTTTGCTGTTGGTAGAGAAAGTTGATCACCAGCAGATATTTGAAATCTCGCTTCTCCAACGGAATGCTTACAGAGGAGAAAGAGTTCAGTAACTTGTTAATAGATTTTAGATTTCTGTTCAGAAACCGCAACTGGCTTCCAACAGCTGAACGTATGGCTTTGCGACTCTTGTTCTTCTTTTGTGCTGTGTGCAGGTACTTTTTTCGTGCAACTTTACGATAAGTCCGTGGCTTCTTTGTGTGAATAGCGGGATCATAGAGCATATCTATCAACTGCTCGGATTTCTCCCTCGCATCAGAAAGCAGATTCAAGTCTGTCGGATAAGCAATGTCCTGAGGACAGGCAGTTGCATCATAAATCACTCTTCCTCTGTTTCCATTCTCGGAAGAATTCTCATCTGCATCATTCGAATCAGTAGGTTTTGATTCCTTCTTTGGCGTTTCAAGATGAGTTTTCAATGAAATGATTTTCTCGTTGATCGCATTTATCTGATCGACACCCAGTTTTTTTCGGAACTCTACAAAAAGAGAGGGATCAAAAGGCGGCTCGATCGAGAAACTAGGATAGCCGAGAAAATATTGCATGTACATGTTCTCCGAAATCTGATCCACTACTTCTCTGTCATCAAGATTCATCATATGCTTGATGATCAGAGAACCAATCACAACTCTTGGGCTTAAAGGCGGTCTTCCTGTTCTAATAATACCGACGTGTTTCAGGTAAGTTCCGCATATTTCATCCCACGGTATCAGCTCGCCCAGAACGACCCAACGATTGGTGGATTTTAAATGCGAGGCAAATGGAGATGCGAATACATCGAGTGTGAGCTGGTTTGGGCTGACATAAGTGGGCGTAGGTGCACGTTTTCTTTTGGCTATACTCATAATTCCTTGCACTTGGTTATCCAAAGATAGCTACAATTATCTAAATTTCAGTACAATTAAACTTTAACAGCAGACCCTATTTAGTCACCAGTGATTCCTTACTTTTCCTATACTCTTTGTTCACTATTGCTACAATCATACTACGTTTATCCTACGTTAATCTTACATTTTTCCTGCGTTTTAGTTTCGTTTAGCCATCGATGTAAGATTAAGGTAGGTTGGCTGTTTGTTTGATCACCGCATAGGATTGGATCAAGGTGCCGATTGTGTGGAGATGTAATTCTTTTTGCAGCAAAATACCTTCTATTTTTCAATCAGCGATTTTGTGCATGACTTTAATCCCTGGCAGAATGTGGAATCCTGAAAGGGATATATATTCTTCGGCAGTTATAAAAATGAAATCAACAAACAAAATGTTGTTACTGACTATATATAATGGAATATAGGATTTAATAACGATTGACAATTATCCTACGAAACGGCCAGAATTCGACAACATGTTGTAGTATTTTCATGGTTGTGGAAGGAAGTATGTTATATAACATGTTATTAACTATCCACAAAAAGCCCTAATCAAGACTTAATAATTAAAAAACAATATAGCGGTTAATCCGACAGGGTACCAGCCGATAGTGAAATGATGGTTATACGTGACGTCGCAACGTTCTGTGATATTTTTTATTAAAACCTGCCAATTATGTATTCCATATTTCGGGTATAAGGATTGAATCGGTTTATTTGCTTGTATATTAATAAGTTAAGTAATAAAATAATCGAATTAAGTTAAAAACTAATGATATTTAAAAGTTTATTAATTGGCCTTCTAATAGTATTTTCTTTTTCATACAGTACCCATGCACAGGAAGATACGCTTCGACAAAAAGCACGCGAAGCCCTTAAGTTACTTCAAACGGTTAAACCGGTTCCAGTAGTGCGCAACGCCAATCCCGATGCACAATGGTTTCCCGAAGCCGGTTTCGGTTTGTTCATGCACTGGGGAATCCACAGTGTCGCAGCCATCGATCCTTCCTGGACCATGATGAAGAACAAACCCTGGGGAAACAGCGATACTATTTATTTTTATCCAAATTATTACAGTCTGCTTTGGCGGTTTCATCCCGAAAATTACGACCCCGATAAATGGATGAAGGCCGCAAAAGATGCAGGGATCAATTATGCTGTGCTTACCTCAAAACATCACGATGGATATGCATTATGGCCAAGCGATTACACAAATATTGGGACCAAAAAATATATGAATGGTCGCGACTTATTAAAACCATATGTTGAAGCTTGTCGTAAAAATAGGCTTAAGGTTGGATTTTATTTCTCACCACGCGACTGGAGTTATCCTGGCTTTCCTGTAAGTATGGATTTCAGGCAGTATGGCAAGCCTGAATACATCAATCGTTGCCGCAGTCCGGATCAAAACCAGTATGATTACGACAAATTTTTTGAATATACAGCAGGTCAACTGAGCGAATTGCTTACTCGTTACGGCAAAATTGATGTGCTTTGGTTTGATGCAGTTGAATGGCCCGATGTGAAGGACATGCATACCGAACAAATGTATGCCTGGATTAGAACGCTCCAACCGGGTATTGTAATCAACGACCGTTGGGATTATCGTGAGGGTAAAGCTGAAATTGGCGATTACATTACACCGGAGACCTATATTCCCGAAAAAGCACCCAATTCCTGGTGGGAAAGCTGTTTGCAATGGGGTAACAGTTGGGGATATTCACCCGACCCAAAATCAATTAAGCCTGTATCTTGGGTAATTGAAAATTTAGTCAAGGCAAGATCGATGGGTGGAAATATACTTTTAAACATTGGTTCAGCACCCGATGGTACTATGCAGCCTGAGTTTTACGAACGTACTGCTGAATTGGCTAAATGGATGGCACACAGTAAAAAATCACTTATTGCTGCTGATCCGCTCAAAAACTGGAAAGAAGTTAGTAGTGTACCTGTTACACGTCACGGAAACGAGTGGTATTTGCATGCACTTCCTGGTAAGGTAAAAGAAATTGATTTGAAAAGTGATGTAAAACCTGTGAAAGCAAAATTACTCCAAACCGGTGAAACAGTAAAGTTCAGGAAAAATGGCAAAGTTATCGTATTCGATCTTCCTAAAATTTCCAACGGGCTCGATGATGTTATTGTGGTTACCTGGAAAGAATTGCCAAAAATGTAAATAATTAAAAGTAAACAATTCATTCAACCGGCTTTAGCAATTACTTCTGCATTTGCCTTGGTTAATATCTATGATATGGTTATAGGTAATTAGTTAAAAAACAATAGTATTACGTTTAAAAAACCATTGGTATAATGGTTACATCACATAAATAGTGAAAAAATCAAAAAAAACGAATTATTTGGATATGAAAACAACAGTTAATCGCAGACAGTTTGTGACAACTTTAGGAACCGGTATTGCCGCAGCGCAGATCATGCCGTTAAATAGTTCCGCAATGGCTGAATATTCCTTAAAATCGGCATACGCTACTGATGGACAAAGCTACTGGATCGATCCGCGGTTTGGTGATCAGAAGAAGTTACCGTGGCGGAAGGTTCATCTGGACTTTCACAATTCGAAGTTTATTGCAAAAATCGGCGACAAGTTTAATGTTGATGAATGGGGTGACCAGGTTGTTGCAGGTAACTTAGACAGTATTGTCGTATTTGCCAAGGATATGCACGGATATTTCTATTATCCATCTAAATATGGACCTGTCCATCCGGGGCTCTCATTTGATTTACTCGGTCAACAGGTGAAAGCTTGCCGAAAAAGGAATATTGCTGTTTACGCTTATTATTGCACTGCCTGGGATCACCATCTTGCAGAAACCCATCCGGAATGGAATATGCTCAGAAGAGATGGATCCGATTTTCGCCCAAAGGCGGGCGAAACTCCCGGATGGACAGCGTTGTGCCTTGGAAACAAGGATTTCGTGGATCTGATTGCGGATCACGTTAAGGAGTTTATATCCAGATATGATCTCAATGGAGCGTGGCTCGATATGGCTGAACCAATAGCACCCGAATGTTATTGCAAGGAGTGTATCCATCAGATAAAAGCTGCAGGCAAAGATCCTTTCGACAAAGAAGTACAGCGGGAACATCAGAACAATAATTTTCTCAGTTTTCACCGACGTATGAGGGATCTTGTTCATTCTGCCAAACCTGAATGTCAGATCGATTTTAACGATATCGGAATCGGTAAGGTGAGCGAACGAAGCGAATTTCTTGACAGTATTGATATTGAGGCATTGCCAACTGGGGGATGGGGATATTTTTATGCACCCGCCCAGGTTCGCTACCAGCGGAACTTCGGGCTTCCCGTTTACGGTATGACAGGACGCTTTGTCGCTTCATGGGCTGATTTCGGCGGATTGAAATTACCCCAGCAACTTGATGTCGAACTTGCAAGTCTCGTTGCCAATGCTGCCCGGTGTGATGTAGGTGATCAAATGCCTCCAAACGGGCAATTGGATGCAGCGGTATATCACGTACTAGGAAAATCATTCGGTCGCATCAAATCCTTGGAGCCCTGGCTTAACCAGGCTGCACCTGTTACAGAAGCAGCGTTAATGATTCCGGCTACCTCGATGGAAAAGGTTGACCAACCCTATATTTATGGACTGGTGAAGCTCATGATCGAATCACGTCTTCAGTTTGATCTGGTTGAATCCCAACAGGAATGGGAACGTTATAACCTAGTGGTAATTCCGGATGAAATGATGCCTGACAGTAAAACTGCTGAGCGTCTGCACCGGTTTATTTCAAGGGGAGGATCGGTAATTGTTTGTCATAACGGGGGTATTGAGGCCGGCACAAAGTCTTCATGGGTTGATAATTACGGAATGAAGTTTATTAGTCAATCGCCCTTTAAACCATCTTATTTTGTTACTGACGACAAATTCATCATAGATATGCCCGGCTACGCTTATGCATTATACTGTGGTGCATCGAATTGGAAAGTTTCCGGCCCGGCAAAATCGCTTGTCCAACTTGGCGTACCTCTTTTCCAGCGAAGCCCCGAACACTATACCAGCCATATGCAATCACCCTACGACCATGCAACAGATTATTCAGCATTGGCCATTAGTGGTAAAGTAGGGCTTGCTGCTTTTCCTTTGGGAGAAAGTTATTACGAAAAAGGATATTGGATTTATCGCGATGCTTTTTTGCATTTATTGAATTCGGTTCTCCCAACTCGTCTTGTCGAAACGGATGCACCCCTTACAAGCGAAATTACAGTAACACATCAGACCACCGATAAAAAGCTGAACCGTCCGGAAAGATTTATGGTTCACGTGGTAAACTGGTGTTCTATGCGAAAAACACCTGCTCACCCCGAAGTCTACGAAGATCCTGTGCCGATCTACAATGTAAAAGTAAAACTCAATATACCACTAAAAAACGTAAAGGTTAAAACAGTCATTTCCGGAGCAACATTGCCGGTAACTATTACAGATAAGTGTGTTGAAGTGATTGTACCAAAGATAGATATTAGCGAAATTGTTTGTTTTGAAATTAATTAATATACAGACATTTAACGATGGAACCCTGAATATTCAGGTCAAAAGCCATCCAGATGAAACAGGAATAAAAGCTATGGCCCGGGAGATGGTAAAAACAATACAACAATAAAGAATTTATAAATGAGAAAAATTGTTTCAACTCTTCTGCTGCTTCTTTTAGCACAGCTGATTATTTTGGCCTCGGACAAAAAAGCCATAGGAGATATTAATTCCTACAAAGTTGAGAAAGATTATATAATATATCACTGTTCAGGAGGTGAAGATATCAGGCTCGATTTGGTAGCCAACGACATTATCCGTTTGCGGATGGCTCCAAATGGAAAGTTTGACACTTCATTATCGGTAAAGTTTGGGTTCGTTAAGGAAATGCTGGAGGATGTGCCATATGCAACCGTAAAGAAGGATGATAAACTGATCATTACAACCGGAAGTATATTAGTTGAAACATCATTAAACCCGTTTTGTTTGAAGATCTTCGATAAAGCAGGAAAACTCATCTTTGCTCAAAGTGATCATGCTTCAATTTCCCATGATACGATTAATAATTTGAATGTTGCTAAGAAGAATAGCGAACATTTTTACGGTTTTGGTTTTATGCGGGCCACTTTTGACGCTGCTGGAAAGAAACTCAAATGGGATAGGGGATACCGTTGGACCGAAGCTACTGTTCCATTCTTTATGAGTACTGCTGGCTACGGATTCTATTCGAACAACACATATATTCACAATTTCGATTTTACCGAAAAATCAAAAGAGAACGACTTTTATTCTGTATCGAACGAGGGTGGGCAAATTGACTTCTTCGTCTTTATTGGTCCAGGTTTTAAGAAGATTCTCGACAGTTATACTGCCATAACTGGCAAACCCAAAATGGTGCCTGTTTGGGCGATGAGTCCGGAGTATCGTTGCCGGACGTATGCCGATCAGAATGATTTGTTGAAAATTGCAACCAGGTTCCGCGAAGAGGATATTCCAATGAGTATCATAGCTTGCGAACCAGGTTGGGAGGAAAAAATTTATAGCGATAAATACAATTGGAGCCCAATACGTTTTCCTCAACCCGACAGCCTCGTAAATGCATTATCTTCAATGGGCTACAGGCTTGATTTATGGGAATCGGGCAATGCCCCTAAAACTGACTTTACAAAGGAGGAAGTTCGCAACGACTGGTACAAATTGCACATTCCGCTTATTAAACAAGGCGTTAAAATGTTTAAGGTCGATAACCCTTATCCGCGCCAGATCTCTACTCAGGAATTGCAGGATTTTATTGATGTGGGGCTTAATAAATGGGAATCTGAAAATTACGATTTCAGGGAATTGACAAATCTTATCAATTCTCTTTATACCGAAACTGTTTTCAATCAATTTACTAAATATTCCGGAGGCGAAAGAGGCATATTAATGAACCATGCCTATGCCGCATCAGTTGCTTCGCATCGTTGGCCGTTCCAGTGGGGTGGTGATTATGGTATTGGCAATGCACGCATGAATGCCGGGCTTTCTGGACATTCCATTGTAAGCTACGACATGGATGACCCAAGGGAAGCCCCTTACCAATCGTTCGCGTCACGCATCCACGCCGGGTATTTAATACCATTTACCGTAATGAACAGTTGGTGCGATTATACTGAACCATGGGCATTCCCCAAAGATGTTGAAGATATTTATCGGGTGTATGCCAAACTTAAAGCTAAGCTTTACCCATACCTATATACTACTCAATGGCAATCGTACAAAAATGCAATTCCAATGTTACGCCCTATGCTTCTTGAATATCAGAACGATACAGTCACCTTCAATCTTAAGGATCAATACATGCTAGGCGATTGGTTATTAGTCGGGTTGCCCGGTGATGTTAACCTTTATCGCAAGCGTGCCAAAGCATTTAACGAAAAGAATGAAAAATATCAACCCGAAGTTGAATGCGATTCGGCATCAGTTTATCTTCCAAAGGGTACATGGTTCGATTACTGGACTGGCATTGAAACTCAAAGCCCTGGCAAATGGATAGTGGCCCATTGGCCAAATTATGCCGGAGGTCCGCTGTATGTTAAAGGCGGCGCAATAATACCCGGAAGTCAGGTTACCGGTTATATTGGCGAAGAACCATTGGAAGTGATAGAACTTGATGTATATCCTTCAGCAAAATCGGAATACACTTATTTCGAAGACGATGGTAAAACTTATCAATACGAACAAGGGAAATTTGCAACCACCCATCTTTCTTGTATTCAAAATGCAGGTGAGGTTACATTGAAAATTGGTAAAAGATCTGGTTCATACAATAATATGCCGTCAAACCGTGCATTTCTTGTTAAACTTCACGCAGCACAAAAACCCGGAGCAATAAAAAAAGACAATGTGCTGCTTAAGGAAGTAAAGACGAAGGAAGCTTTAGTAAACACTAAAAATTCAGCCGGTTGGTATTATGATGAAGGCTCAGCTACTTTATTTGTAAAGCCTTCTTCTGCATGGTATTACGATTACGACAAACGTGGTAAAGATAAGGATGCCGAACGCGATAAAGTATTCTGGACAACCAACGCTCCTTTTAATGAGGGCGATTTTCAATTAAAAGTTACATTGCCAACAACATGGAAAGTTGCGGTAAAAAAAACGCTACAATCAAAGGCAGCCGAAGCAACCTATAAAACAGTACCCGACAATGGGGGAAGGTACAAGATGCAGGTTTTGGCCAATCCTCCTGAAATTGTGAAGCTTGACGATGGCAGTTGGATGGATGGCCAGGTGAATATTTTTGTAACTATAACCGATGCTGCTGGCAATATTGTAGATACCGATATGCCTGTTAAGTTGCACATTACAGGTCAATCAGACCGTATTCCTTCCGATCGCGAAGTTAATGCCATCCATGGAATAGCAACGTTCAGGGATATTTTTTATAAAAAGCCCGCCAATTATGTGTTCCATATTTCTGGTGATAGAGTTGAGATGGTCAATTTCCCTGTTTTTAAAAATTGAAAAAAACAAAGTATTAATTCTTATTACATAAATTATGAGACAAGTTTTTAACCTTTCGATATTCTTTCTTTTTGCACTCTTTTTCAGTAACTGTAATACTTCAAATTTGAAAAGTGGAACCGCAATCGGTCATCCTATGGTCTTGTGGTACAATAAACCTGCGCTTACTTCCGACACAATTGCGCGAAAAGAACAAATCTGGGGCGATGAACCCCGCGGTTGGTTTAAGGCATTGCCAGTTGGTAATGGTCGAATGGGTGCCATGGTTTTTGGAGGTATAAATAAAGAAATTATTCAACTGAATGAAGAAACACTGTGGGGAGGGTACAAAATTGACCGAAATAATCCTGGAGCGTTGAAAGCTTTACCCGAAATTCAAAATTTAATTTTTAATAATAAAGTTGATGAAGCACTGAAACTTGCCTATAAAGACCTTACTGGTATACCAAAAGGGATTAAGTCATTTCAAACACTTGCCGATCTGATAATAGATTTTCAGGATCGTGAGGATAATGTATCAACTACTGAGTATTACCGCGATTTAAATTTAGATTCGGCCATTTCAACAACACGCTTTACCAGAAATGGTGCAACCTTTACGCGGGAAGTATTTGCCTCGCACCCTGACCAGGTAATTGTTTGTAAAATTTCTTGCAGTAAGCCGGGCCAACTAAATGCCAAAATAGCATTAGACAGGATTTGTGCCAGATCGTATGTGAAATCGGCCAACGAAAATCTTTTAGTACTCGAAGGGCAAATTGACGAAACCGACTCATTGACCGGCATTAACCGGGGAATGAAATTTATGACGCAGGTAAAGGTTATTAATAACGGAGGAAGTACAGACCATTCGTCAAACTTTTTGAAGTTTAAAAATGCATCAGAGTTGGTAATAATTATCTCAGGCGCAACAAATTATGCGGGGAGAATGCCCGAAAAGATATGTACTGAAGTATTAGCTAACGCGTCAAAATTCAGCTATAACGAGCTTAAAACACGTCATATTAACGACTACAGAGAATATTTTGGTCGAGTATCGCTGGGATTAAATGCTCCTGCCGATCCTTTTAAATATACTACAGACCAACGTATTGAAATGGTCAAATCCGGGAAAGACGACGATTATTTATCGGAAGTATTTTTTCAATACGGTCGGTATTTGTTAATTGCAAGTTCCCGCAAAGGCGATCTGCCCGGAAATTTAAATGGTATCTGGTGGCCAACGGTTAAAGCTCCATGGAATGGCGATTATCATATAAACATTAATTTACAGGAGAACTACTGGCCTGCCGAAGTGACCAATTTATCGGAATTGTCTTTTCCATATTTCGACCTGGTTGATTCATTGGCCATTATAGGAAAAATCACAGCCCAAAAATGTTATGGTGCCAAAGGCTGGGTGGCACATCATGCAACCGATGTATACTGGACAACAGCCCCGGTTGACGAAGGTGCCGGCTTGTGGCCTATGGGAGGCGCCTGGTTGGTAAGGCAACTTTACGAACACTATTTGTATACGAACGATAAGGAGTTCCTGAATAACCGGGCTTACCCGTTGATGAAAGGAGCGGCTGAGTTTTTTGTTGATTATCTGGTTAAAATTCCCAAAGGCCATTTTATGGAAGGGAAACTGATTACAAACCCTTCGCATTCCCCCGAAAATACATTTGAAATGGATGATGGTACACAATCCCAATTCGGGTATGGCGCTACAATGGACCTAATGATTATAAAAGACTTATTTAAAAACTGTATCCAGGCAATCGATAAACTTGATGGCGGCACTGGTTTTGATAAGGAATTCAGGGCTGTCCTCGTTGAAAAACTTGCTCAATTAGCACCTGTTCAGATTAATAAAGAGGGTCGGATCCAGGAATGGATAGAAGATTACAAAGAAGTTGAAATTGGTCATCGGCACTTATCTCATATGTTCGGTCTTTATCCGGCCAACGATATTAGTTTGCACACAACTCCTGAACTTGCCCTGGCTGCGAAGAAATCAATCGAAAGAAGGTTGAACGGAAATCCGAATGCAAAAATAGAAGAAGCACATAATCGTTTTGGAAGTTTTGATAGTTATCTGAACGGTAAAAGAGGAACTGGTTGGGGACGTGCATGGGTGATCAATCTGTTGGCTCGACTTGGGCAAGGCGATAGTGCTTATAATTCCTATAAATACCTGATAGGTTCACTTACTTTTCCCAATTTGTTCGGGCAGTCTCATGGGGCATTCAGTATTGACTGTAACCACGCTGGCGCTGCAGGTGTTGCCGAAATGCTTTTGCAAAGCCACGAAGGTGATATAAATGTATTACCTGCTTTACCAAGAGCCTGGAAAAATGGTTTCGTTTCGGGTTTGTGCGCCAGAGGAGGTTTTACAGTCGACATAGAATGGGATAACTATCTTACGACTAAACTTACCATTACTTCTAAAGTTGGCGAAAAGTGCCGGTTGAAGTTGAATAAGGCATTGGTTAAAAAAATATTGTGTTATGGAAAAGAAGTTACATTTAAAAACGAACTTGATGTAATTGAATTTAAGACAATTGCAAATCAGAAATATGAAATAATTTTTGAAAAATAGAAATTTAATTAATTGAAATCAAGATAATCTATTATAAAATAAGACGAAAGGTAATGAAAAACAAAATTTTGACGGTTATTCTATCCATCACACTTACCACTTCATTAAATGCTCAAAAACCCGGTTGGGCAGTTGTTCCCCCGATGGGTTGGAACAGCTGGAATACCTTTTATGACAATATAAATGAAAAGGTAACTCTGGGAATAGCCGATGCCATAGTAAGTAGTGGTATGAAAGATGCAGGTTATGAGTATGTTGTAATTGACGATGGTTGGCAACTTGGACGTGAATTAAGTCCAAATAACAAAACGAAATTAATTAAAGGTCGTGATACAAGTGGTAATATTTTAGTTGATACTATGAAATTTCCTCATGGTATAAAATATGTTGCCGATTATGTTCATTCAAAAGGATTGAAATTTGGGATATATACTGCACCCGGCGATGTAACTTGTGGAGGATATACCAGTAGTAAAGGTTTTGAAGAGCTTGATGTAAACACATTTGCCGAATGGGGCGTTGATTTTATTAAACTTGACTGGTGTGGCTGCAACGAGACAGACACCCTAGTTCTTCAACGCTGGAGAAAAGTATTGAACAAAGCATCACGCCCTATTGTATTGAGTGTAAACACTGGTAATTTAAAAACATGGTTACCTAACTATGCCGACATGTGGCGTACCGGTAGCGACATCCAAAGAGTGTGGTCATCCGACCCTTACAAATTCAAGATTTTCCCTGGTATAACCGATATTTTTATAGGCAACTTAATGTCGCCCGTAACTCAGACAACTTCGGCCTATAATGACCCCGACATGCTACAAGTTGGTAATATTCCTTACGAAGACAGCAAAACACATTTCAGTATGTGGTGTATGTTTGGGGCACCTCTCATTGCAGGAAACGACCTCAGAAATTTAACACCGGAGTTTAAAAACATTCTTACCAACCGCGAAGCAATTGCTATTGATCAGGATCCAACATCAAACCAGGGAATCCTAGTAAAGGAATTTAATCCAGGACTTGAGCTTTGGGCCAAAAATCTTTATAAATACAGTGAGTATGCTGTTATTCTTTTAAATAAAGGCGAAAAACCGGCAAAAATGGCTTTTGATTACAAAGATTTGGGTTTAAAGAATCCCGTTTTCCTGCGCGATTTATGGGCACACTCCGATTTGGGGATGTTTGCAAAACCTTATGAGACTGAAGTGCCATCTCATGGTTGTATAATGCTTAAGGTTGTAGCAAATGAATATCCTGTTAAAATTGGCCCATATAAATTGCCAACGCTGCCCATAGGTTCTCCTATTCAGGTTGAAGAAAGTTACTTTAATTTCGAAGCTGCAAAAATTGATAACACGATATCCGGTTATACCGGAAAAGGCTATTTACAAGGAATTAACCACGATTGGTGTTGGTTTTGCACTTTGATTAGGTTTGACGTCGAAAAACAAGGTGATTATAATGTTGAAATACGATATAACCTATCAGGTAAAAATAGCATAGGTTTTACCCTTAATAATTCAAAAATTACTTTTGAACCGACAGGTAAACTTTGGAATACCGCTTCAGTTGACATTACTTTAAAGAAAGGTTTTTGTGAATTAAAGCTTTTGGCTGATGATTTTAAAACAAACAATGTAGCCATTGATGCGATAACTGTTATACCGAATTAATAAAAAAAGCTAATAATCATAAGTAGAGTGTTTTACAGTAATTAAATATGATATTTTAGTTGAGGATGTAAAATAAATAACATGATTTCACAAATTATAAATTTTAAAAATATGTCGATTATATCGAAATTTCTTCTGATTTTGGGGAGTATTTTTTTGTTTTGCTTTCCAATCAAAGCTCAGGATTTTAATTCCGACCTGCTTAAAAACAATGGTAGCCTATTCGCGCGTGTAAACCAATATAATCCTGATAGTTACAATTACTTGATTGGCAAGGAATTGGTTGACCTGACCTCCGGTAATGCAAAACTTGGCTTTAAAGAAACAAACTGGCAAATTACTAGTCAGGTAAAACCGATGGAAAAGGTTGGAAAATATGAAGTTACCGTATTTTTCAATTGCCTGTCAGGCGAAATTAAAAATGCATCGGTTTCGGTTGATTTTAACTTTAGCAATTGGTCGAAAGGAAATTATGTTCTGATGCCATCTGCTGTTTATAATGGAAACCGTTACCCGGCAATTGTCTCAGATTACATGCCTTTTTTCAATGAATTCGACCAGTTGGGATTGGATAAACCAATTTTATTGAGTGACCAACCACGTCTTAATTACAAAGACGGAGTTTCCCGGATTCAGGAACGTAGCGGAAGTATGTCGATTCCATGTCTTGGTTTCAGGGCTGAAAAGTCAAAGAGTGGTTTTTTCCTTTGCTTTGGTCAGGCCGGCGATTATGGTGACTATGGGATTGATATTGAAGAAAATAAGTCCAGAGATAAAGCAGTAGTTACGCTTACTTCTCCAGTTGTTCGGGAAGTTCGTCGGCATTGGCTGTGCCGGATGGATGCTGTTCCATCAACCGATCCGACTGCTAACTTCAAAGCAGGAGACACAACGGAAATAAAGTTCATTGTAGATTTCTTTCCATGTCCGAAAGTTCAGGGTCTTTTTGATGAACTGGTCGATATTCGCACCCAAAATTATCCTGCGGCTGAAAGACCTGAATTGATTCCATTTTCACAGGTTTACCAAATTCAGGAAAAGAAATTTAATGCAGAAAACTGGCGTGAAGCATCAGAATATTATGCTGTCGGTGTGACTAATGACTACTTCCAAGATTGGCAAATCGGCTGGACAGGTGGTATGATCTCCACCTTACCGCTGTTGGCAGAAGGAACGACGCAGACGAAGGAAAGAGTATTGAAGAATTTTGATTGGTTATTTGCCAAAGGCGTTTCACCATCGGGCTATTACTATGGTACCTTGTATAAAGAGAAACCACAAGGTGATTTTCCCAACAAACCGCTTGGAAAGAATCTGCATCTGGTGCGTAAAAATGCCGATGCAACTTATTACATTTTCAAACAGTTCGATTTGATGCAAAAGATGAACATTGCAGTCAAAGGTGAATGGAAGAAAGGAAATTTGAATGCTGTTGATGCTCAAATAAAAACCTGGGAAAAATATGGGCAATTGGGGCAATTTGTTAATGAACAAACCGGTGAGCTTGTAATTGGCAACACAAGCAGTGCTGGCATCTTCCCGGCATCATTGTGCGCGGCTTATAAACAGACGGACGATGTGAGATACCTTAAAACAGCCGAAGCTATTGGCGAATTCTATTACCAGAATTTCATTTCCAAAGGGCTATCGTGTGGTGGACCCGGTGATGCCATGCAAAGTTTCGACAGTGAATCGTCTTATGGTTTACTCGAAGGAATGGTTGAATTGTACGAAACTACCTTGGACAAAAAATGGCTGACCCGTTCGAAAGAAATGGGACGACAGTTTGCTTCATGGATTGTTGCTTTTGACTTTAAATTCCCCCCAAATACAGCTCACCAAAAATTGGATATCCGCTCAACCGGAGGCGTTTATGCCAATACTCAGAACAAAACAGCTCCGGGAGGTATTTGCACTCATTCGGGTCTGGCGCTCCTGAAGTTGTACCGGGCTTCCGGCGATGTTTTCTACATCAATTTGTTGCGCGACATTGCCCATGCCATTCCTCAGTTCATGTCGTGGAAAGAACACCTGCAACCTGGTTTTCACGATGGCTGGATTTCGGAACGCTGCGACCTGAACGACTGGTTGGAAGGCATAGGTGGAACCATGGCATATTCGTGTTGGGCCGAAACTTCGATGTTGCTGACAGCCGTTGAATTGCCTGGAGTTTATGTAAATCTTGACACAAAGCAGGTTTTTTGTCTTGATCACATCAAAGCATCAATCATTAAATCGAAGAGTGGACAGGTTTCTCTTTCGTTAACCAATACAACCATTTACGATGCCAAAGTGAAATTGCTTGCCGAATCGAAAGATCAGGAGCGAAAACCGCTGGGGTTTAACGCTTTCCTGAACTGGCCGAAAATAGAGGTTCCATCCGGGAAAACGGTGGTGGTGAAATTAAAATGACAATACTTGCTTTGCATTCGAAAGCCACCTATTATTTGAAATAACCGTTTTAAGCAAAATTAAAAGTAAAATTATGAATTGGAATAAATCTCAATTGTTTTTGGCCTTTCTATTCAGCTTTTCAATCTCTTTTGGTCAATCACAAAGATCCATCAACGAGCCGCTGCCATCGCGTCAGGTTCATATCGATTTTCACACCTCGGAATTTATTCCCGGAATTGGTGAAAAATTTGATAAAAAGCAGTTTCAGGAAGCCCTGAAAACCGGTCATATCAATTCGATTAACATTTTTGCCAAATGTCACCACAGCTGGAGCTATTATCCAACTAAAGTTGGACATCAGCACCCCAACTTGAAATTCGATTTAATGGGTGCCGAGATCCAAGCCTGCCACGAAATTGGAGTAAAATGCCCGATCTATTATAGTGTTGGCTGGTCGGCATCGGAGGCAAAAAACCATCCGGAGTGGATTTCACGCCGGAAGGATGGGCAATGTCAGGCATTGCTATACGATCTAAACGCAAAAGGAACGGATGTAAAACCTGAAAATGCCTGGATTTGGATGTGTCCCGCTGCAGGAGGACCTTACAACGAATTCATTCTGAAACAGGTTGAAGAAATCTGTCAGAATTATAAGGTAGACGGATTCTGGTTCGATATTTATCATGTAGCCAATATGGGGTGCTATTGTGAATCGTGTATTCATCGCATGTTAGTCGAAAGAATTGATATGGATAATCATGATGCGGTGGTTCAAAGTACCGCTCTGGCTGTGAAGAAACACCAGACTGAACTTCGGAACTTGATTGCTAAATATTATCCGGATGCAACAGTATATTTTAATGCCACTTCACACGTCAGGAACGAAGCAAGTTTTAAAGAAAGATTATTCGATCAAAATACCCAACAGGAATTGGAAGATCTGCCGACAACCTGGGGCGGCTATGATAAACTTCCACTGGAAGCCAAATATCATTTGCAAAACGGAAGTGCCATAGTGGCCATGAGCGGCAAATTTCATAAATCGTGGGGCGAATTCGGAGGATTCAAGCATGCTGATGCCATCAAATATGAAGCGGCTGCCATGATCTCAAACGGTGCTGCCTGTAATTTTGGTGACCAGTTGCATCCTTCAGGCGAAATGGATATTGAAACCTATCGCAACATCGGGAAAGCCTACGAATATGTGGAGAAAATTGAAAAATACGGTTTGGGCGGAAAACCAGTTTCAAAGTTGGGCGTTTGGCTCACCTTAAATACCAAGGCTGATTTTGGAACGGTCAATATTTTGCTTGAAACGCACAAAGATTTTATTCTTGCTAATGAAAAGAATCTGGAGCAGTTGGAACTTTTACTTGTTCCGAGTCAAAGCTGTTTGAGTGATGAACAGGCGAGTAAAATCAACGAATGGGTGAAACGTGGCGGAAAGATGATCGTGTTTGGAGAAGGTGCTATGGACAAGGATCACAAACGCTTTATCCTTGATGTAGGTGCCGATTATATTAGTCCATCGGAATATCAGTTCGACTTCACCGTAGTGAAACCAGCCCTTGGAAAAGAAATAGTGAGTTCGCCATTTTTGAATTACGAATCCGCTTTGCGAATTAAACCAATAACCGGAATGACATTAGCTGCCGTGCGCGAACCATATTTTAACCGGACTTATGAAAAATATTCCGGCCACCGCTCTACGCCTTATCAGCTTGAAGATTCTCAATATCCGGCAGTCATTCAAAATGGAAATGTCATCTATTTCGCGCATAAACTTGATCAGTTGTATTACACCTCTGCTGTTCGCTTACACCGTCAACTGGTTGAAAATGCTGTCGATTTGTTGTATGAAAAACCATTGCTCGCAGTTAAAAATCTGCCAAGTTGTGGCCGGGTAAGTTTTCTGAAACAGGAAAAGGATAACCGTTATGTAGCACATTTGCTTTATGCATCTGCCCTGCAGCGTGGAGAAGTCATGGTAATTGAAGACCTGCTACCTGTTCCAGGAGTAGAAATTGAAGTGAATGTTCCTGAAAAAGTGAAGAAAGTGTACCAGATTCCGGATGGTAAAAAAGTTGATTTTTCAAGGAAGGGCAATAAACTGATCATCAAAGTGCCAACATTTATCATGCATACCGGGATTGTAATGGAATACTAAACTTATTGTAACGAAAAACTTTTAAACTTTTTAAAATATATCAGATATGAAAAACTACACATTGATCCTTTTTTGCCTGATTGCAACTTCGTTGTTTGCGCAGCAGAGTATAAAAGAAAAGGCTACTCCTCAAAAAATGGAATGGTTTGAAGATGCCAAGCTGGGCATATTTATTCATTATGGAATTTACGCTGTTAATGGTATAGCCGAATCGTGGTCGTTCAAAAACAACCAGATTTCGTATGTCGATTACATGAAGCAGCTAAATGGCTTTACGGCAAAGAACTATGATGCGAATAAATGGGCTAAACTTTTCCGAGATGCCGGTGCCAAATATGCGGTTTTAACTTCCAAACATCATGATGGAGTTGCTCTTTGGGACACCAAACTGAGTGACGTTAGCGTAGTAAAGAAAACCCCTGCGGCTAGAGATTTAATAGTGCCTTTTGCAAAAGCGCTCCGAAATGAGGGTTTGAAAGTCGGCATTTATTTTTCGCATCTCGATTGGTCTCATCCCGATTATGCCACTGTTTTCAATGCAAATGACAAAACACACGACAAAATCGATCCGTTCGATAACCCGAAATCAGGAGTCGAGGATCAGGCACGATGGAGCAAATTTGTGGATTTCCGCAACGGACAATTGAAAGAGCTATATGATTTGGTAAATCCCGATTTGTGGTGGTTTGATGGCGATTGGACCCGCACTGGCGAACAGTGGAAAATGAAAGAATTGCGCCAATCCATGTTATCGTGGAATCCAAACGCCATATTAAATGCACGGATGGCCGGATTTGGCGATTATGCTACACCTGAGCAGGGAGTTCCGATTTTTGGTCCCGAAGGTCCATGGGAATTGTGTATGACCATCAACGACTCATGGGGATATCAAAAACAAGATCATAATCAGAAATCGGTCAATTATATCATCCGCACATTTGCCGATTGTATCAGCATGGGAGGTAACCTGTTGTTGGATGCAGGCCCAAAAGAAGATGGAACTTTTACTTCGGAACAGACCAAAATACTTCAGGATTTGGGACGTTGGACACATAAAAATGCAGAGGCAATTTACTCAACCCGAAGAGGTTTGCCACTCGGTCATTTTTACGGCCCGACAACTATTTCGAAAGACAGGAAAACAATTTACCTTTTTGTGCTCGACATTCCCAAAGATGATATCGTGGTAAAGGGGATTCAAAACAAAGTCACTCAGGTGAGATTGGTCGGGACTCCGGATAAACTGGCAAACAAACGCAATGGGGGCGCAGAATGGATGAAAATTCCAGGAGTTCTTCAGATTACACTTCCTGCTACGAAACTTGATCATAATGTAACGGTTGTGGCTATCGACCTCGACTCACCTCTTGAGCTATACCGGGGCAGTGGCGGTGCGATTGAACAGAACTAATAAATTTTAAATCCAACATGAAATTAAATCATCTTCTTTTATTAGCCATTTTATTGATAATCTTACATGTCAGTGCACTGGCTAATCAACTTGTAACAGATTTTCCTGAAAACAATCAGGCAACTATTTCTGTACATTTTACCAGGTACGATTCCTTCAACTTTAACAGCGTGGTAAACCGTGTATATTCGAAAACCGAATTAACGGAATTCAACCTTCAGTTTGATGAATCAACCTGGAATATAAGAAAAGAATTAACCCCTGTAAAAGATTCCCCGGGGGCCTATGACTTTCTTTATACTTTTCGTTGTACTGCCGGACAATCACTTGCCACCTCAGTATCGGTCGATATTACCATCTATAATTGGTCGGTTGATAATTACCTTCTGATGCCTGCAGCGGTTTATAATGGTAATAGGGTCAAATCAATCCGTCAGCCTTACTGCCCTTTTCTGATGGATTACAACGACATGGGTCCTGATAAACAACAGATAATCTCGGATGTGCCAAGGCTTAACAACAGACCTGGTCCTTCAAGGATTCAGCAACGAAGTGGAGACATGTCGACACCTTCCATCGGATTTCAAAATCCACAAACCAAACAAGGATTTTGGTTGCTTACAGAACAGGGCTCACTCTATGGCGATTACGGGATCGACATCGAAGAAAACAATGACCGGACTCAGGCAGTTATTACTTTAACTGCCCCGGTCGTACGAGAAAAGTATCGTTATTTTATTGCCGATCTGCAATTGCCGTCCACTGATAAACCGGTTAATTTTAAAGCTGGCGATTCTGTTCAAATGAAAGGGAGAATCTACTTTTTCGATTCGCCCAATGTGCAGAGCTTATACAACAAGTTTGCGCAAGTACGCAATTCGATAATCCCTAAAGTGAATGCTCCTGCCTCAATTCCTTTTTCATCAGCGTTTCAGATTCAGGAAGAAAAGTTTAACCACCAGAATTTTGAACCAAATTATGGCTATTATTCAGTTGGACTGCGTGAAAACTATTGTCAGGACTGGCAAATTGGTTGGGTTGGCGGCATGATGACGACCTATCCGCTTTTAATGGCTGGAAACGAACAATCAAAGGCGAATGTCATTCGAAATTTCGACTGGCTATTTCCTTCAGGAATATCGCCTTCGGGCTATTTTTGGGATTCAGGAGAAAAAGGGAACAAATGGGGTGGAATTTTCCCATGGAACCCACAGTCAAAAGATTTACACCTGGTGCGGAAGAGCGGAGATGCACTATATTACATCTTCAGGCAGTTTGATGTTTTCAAACAACTCAGTATTCCGGTGAAAAAAAGCTGGGAAGCTGGAGCCCAAACTGTTGCCAACGCTTTTGTGAAAACCTGGAAAAAATACGGACAATTAGGTCAGTATGTGAATAATATTACCGGAGAATTGATCATCGGAGGATCAACCAGCGGAGCCATAACGCCTGCCGCTCTGATACTGGCTGCCAGGTATTACCAAAAACCCGAATATAAACTGGTGGCTGAACAACTGGCTGATTATTATTATAAAAACTACATTTCAAAAGGGTTAACTTATGGTGGTCCGGGCGATGCCCTGCAAAATTTCGACAGCGAATCGGCTTATGGCATGTTGGAATCATTCACTGTTTTGTACGAAGAAACTGGTGATAATAAGTGGCTGTTGATGGCTGAAGAAATGGCCAATCAATATGTTACCTGGGTCAGTTCATATGATTACCAATTTCCGGAAAACTCCACATTAGGAAAATTGGGGAAGCATACAACTGGAGTCGTTTGGGCGAATACACAGAACAAGCATGGTGCGCCTGGTATATGCACCCATTCCGGCGCAGCATTTCTCAGGCTTTACCGTGCTACGGGGAATCCTTTTTATGCTGAAATCCTCCGCGACATTACAAGGGCTATCCCTCAATACCTCAGCACAAAGGAAAATCCAATTCCCGGACTTCATGAAGGATGGATTTCGGAACGGGTAAGCACAACCGACTGGCTTGAAGGAATCGGCGAAATTATGAACGGATCGACATGGGCAGAAACATCGTTGTTGCTTACCGAAATTGAAATTCCGGGAGTTTATATCGATTTAGATAAAATTCAGGCGTTTGCTTTTGACCAGGTTGATGTTATGAGCCTTAAAAGCAGAAATGGAAAAGTAGAACTCAGCCTGAAAAACCCGACCAGGTACGATGCCAAAGTGAAGGTATTGGCTGAGTCCAAAGTGCAATCCGGGAAACCTTTCTGTCAGACTTCATTTCTGAAATGGAAGGAAGTTTTCGTTCCCTCAGGCAAAACAGTTGTGACGAAAACAAGTTTACAAAAGAAATAGGAATGAAACGATCATATTGTTGCCATCACAAATGCTAATGAATATATTTTACAGCAACATGTGAGTTCAATCAGACAATTAAAAAACAAATCATTTACTGATGAAATCAGAATTCAAAACGGTGACATTAATCATTGAGCAATGGAGTTTTCGTATTACTCTAATTCTTTTGATGGCAATTGGAATAACTTCATATTCAAATGCTCAGGTACAACTTTTAGGAAAGGTTGATTTTTCTTTTGCTCCTCTGTGGTGGCAAAGTGTGATCTCTTTACCCGACGATCACGATAAAATTGTAGTCGGAAAAGAAGGACAAATACTCTTTGGCTATAATGGGGGTGGTTTAAGAGGATTTGGTCTGAAGATTGGATTGGCAATCGGCAGTGATATTAAATGGCAAAATCAGAAAACATACTCTGCCAAGATCCCTATTGTTATTACTAAAGCCAAAGATGAGGGCATTGAATATGTCCAGGAAGTTTTTGTCGTTACACCACAAAACAGTCTGACAGGAATGGTTCCGCGACGTATTCTGCTTAAAGTTACTGCTAAAAATTATACCAATTCCAAAATTTCTCGATCAATCGGACTATCCATCCAGCGAAAAGATTCTGTTGCACTTCTGCGCTCAAACAGGTTCATTCAGACGGGAAAAAATACGATCATTTCCGCATCCGAACCTTTCAAAACTTGTTCCGTTCAATCTGATACCACCTTTCTTGCCTCGTTGTCCGATTTGGTGCTAAACCCTTCAGAATCTAAAACTTTAGTTTTCACGATCGATCGAAACCAGACAAAGCAGACTGATACCATTACTGTCAACCAAGTATCAGGGCTCAGGCAAGCAGCTTGCCAGTGGTGGGAAAATTCAGATTTGCCCTTTGACGCGGTCAAAATTCCAGATCCAGGCATTCAGGATATGCTTTTTTCGTGTGTGAGAAACATTTGGCAGGCACGTGATATTGAAAAAGGTAAGATTGCCTTTAAAGTCGGTCCAACTGTTTACCGGCAACTTTTTATGGTCGATGGTGCGTTTCTTCTTGAAACCGCAGCGCTGCTTGGTCGGGCTAAAGATGCTCGTGATGGTCTTGAGTTTATGCTCTCGCATCAGGAAGACGATGGAAGTTTCAATATTATAGGAAGATATTATGGGGTGAAAAGTTTCTCAAAAGAGAATGGAATTATGTTGTGGACGGCATTTCGTCATTCACAGCTGAGCCAGGATAAAGAATGGTTAAGATCAAAATGGCCTGCTTTGAAAAGGGTCGTTGAGGTCATTCAAAAATTACGGGCAGAAACCAAAAAAAATCCCGAAGCACTTGATTTCGGACTAGTGCCGGGTGGTTATATCGATGGTGGACTGGACAATAAGCCACCCAATTCTAAACCGGAATTTTCAAACGTATATTGGAATATGGTTGGAATGAAGGCAGCCATTGACGCCGCTCATTGGTTAGGAGATGATAATTCGGCAAATGTCTGGCAACCCCAGTATGATGAGTTCTATTCCTTTTATCGAAAAGCGGCAGCCCGAGATATGTTAAAGGATTCTCACGGCAATTCGTATATACCTATTATGATGGCAAATGCAGGCGATTTCCCTCCTGCCAAAGGCCAATGGTCGTTTTGTCAGGCTGTTTATCCCGGAGGCATTTTCCCAATCAACGACCCGCTTGTTGAGGGTCAGCTCAATATGTTACGCGATACTAAAGTGGAAGAGATGGTTTTTGACACCGGCTGGATGAAGAATGGTTTGTGGACCTATTTTGCTTCTTTCTATGGACATGCCATGCTCTGGCAGGGACATGGAAGGGAAGCAGTCAACTCTTTATACGCCTTTGCACGTCATGCTTCGCCGCTCAGGGTTTGGCGCGAAGAACAAAAACCGATGGGCAAAGGGAACGAGGAGGTGGGCGATATGCCGCATAATTGGGCCAGTGCAGAGTTTATACGCTTAACAACCCATTTGCTTGAACTGGATCGTGGTAACGAATTGCATTTATTGGAAGGTTTTCCGCATGAGTGGGCAGGTGCTGGAATGGTCACTCAATTAAATGGTGTCCTGACCCCTTTTGGTTCATTAAAGATGTCACTTAAAATCGCACAAGATGGAAAAAGTGCTAAACTTAAAATTGCAAAAATGGGTGGAACTAAACCCGATAAAATTGTAATTCATTTGTTAGGTTTGACCGGGAAGAAAGATATACTGGAATTGCCTGTTGATAAGGATATCTCGATGAATATTTCAATGAAATAGCTTGGGAACAGGTTTTTTAGATGTGATTTTATTGTGGATAAAAATTCAATTTATATCCATAAAAATTCTTCTTTTAGATCATTTAACATTTATAGTGTTTGACAGATAATTTGAGTGAATGGAACTTCATTAAATCCTGCAATCTATGCCTATTGTCAGGTGTACATAAATGAAACTATTTTTTGAATTAAGATATTCTTTCACTAGTGTCTCTTAAAAATAGTTAAATACTTCTGTAAAATACTTATAATCAATAACAATATCACCAATAACCTTGTCGGCCTTTTGAAATGGTTATATTTGTTTGAAACCATAAAGTCAGGCAGA
>Ga0209748_1000285_pt1 | contig 28478 bp, 27 predicted proteins | sample BarGraIncu00421A_FD_185490 | JGI IMG/M metagenome (GOLD analysis project Ga0209748, IMG submission 185490) | Arctic peat soil microbial communities from Barrow, Alaska - Barrow Graham LP Incubations 004-21A (SPAdes) (version 2) | ecosystem: Environmental > Terrestrial > Soil > Wetlands > Peat... | reverse complement strand
GCGGAAAATGTTCCCAGGACAACCAGCGTATCCATATTGGTGGTCTTGTTGCGAAGTGCGCTGAACGCACCCTTTACGAATGGCCATCCAGCAAAGAAAAGCACGGGAGTCGTCAGAGCAAACAATATTTCTTTGCGGTATGCGAGGCCCATAATCATCATCGGATCTATCCCGAAAATGCGGAAAAATTCCGGCATGGAAAGGACGAGAATTGGAAGAGATAACGCGGCCGCGAAAATCAATCGAACTTTAGTCATGTCAATTCCTGGCTTCTGGCCCGATATTTTCTCTTTCTCGACAGTATATTCCGTCGCGCCGTATCCAGACTTTTCGATGATAAATATGATTTTCTCTAGAGAAATCTTCGCTGGATCATACTCTACGGTCGCTTTCTCGGACGCCAGATTCACTGTTGCGCCGGCAACCCCGAGAGTTTTCTCCAAACTTTTTTCAATATTCTGGGAACATGAAGCGCAATGCATCCCAGTGATTACTAATACTTTTTTCTCCATACCGTCCTTTCTACTCCGCTACCGTGAAGCTGCCAGTATACATGCCCATCGAGCAAGAAAAGTTTATTTGTCCGACTTCACTTGGTGTAAATTCAATAGTGTTTTGGCCTTTTCTCAACATTTTGACCCCACTAAATTCTTGCGGCATCAATATAAAACTGGCGCAGCTAGAGATGTCCGTAGCCTCAATCTCCCAGCGCACCGGAACCCCCTTTTTCACAGTGAAAGCACTTGGTTGATACCCTGTCGCTGACTCTGTCATTTTTACTACCTGTACGCCATCTTGAATAACCATATTATTCTGCACTCTACCAGTGTCACTGAAATCTATTTTCGGAAAATTCAGTCCTACCAAATTAGAAGCATTGCGCAAGTTCAGTAAACCAAGCATGACCACGAGTACACCGACCAAGACAAAAACATTTTTAGCGAATTTACCACGAATGGTGGCCGATAAACCGCCCACCGCAAACAGACCGGGAGTGGTACCAAATGCGAATATTGCCATGGTCAAAGCACCCTTTGTAAAGCTACCGGTCGAAATAGCCAGGATCTGCATCGCCTGCGTAAAGCCACAGGGAAGAAAGAATGTTAGGCCACCCAAAATAAAGGTATTCCAGTGCTTATATTCTTCCCCCATTTTCTCTAGATGCAGCCTTTTCGCAAGCGATTTCGGTAATGTCAGGCTAAGACTAGAAAGTTTGGGTGAGATTTCGATGAGCTGAAGACCGAGAAACAGCATCACTAGAGCTGCAAAAAGAGTCAGTAGTCCAAGTGCCAGGTGCGAAAGCTGAAAGAACGAACCTAAAAGGCCAATTAGACCACCAAACAACGCAAATATAGTGATTCTACCAAGATTAAAAAATATTTGAGGACGAAATTTCTCGCTCAACCCAGCGTCTGGGTGTTTCTCCGTGTAGCGGGCAGTGGTACTAAGTACCAAACCGCCCACTAGCGCCATACAGGTTGATAGACCGGCTGCGATACCGACTAGAAATATTAAGCCAAGGTTATATTCTGTAGTAGAAAACGCGGGTAAGTATTTCGAAATGCCAAAATAGCTGTACAGTGCGGCTATTATAAGAACTATGACAAACGAGATCAAAATATTCCTATAGATAATCCCGTCACTTGTAATAAGCGGCAACTTTTCTTCGCCAAGCTCATACCCAGACTCAAGAATAATCTGGCTTATAGCTACCAAGTCGAAATTATCGCCAAACACAACGATTTCACCATTCTTCTGGCTGGCATTTACCTTATTGACCCCCGGAAGAGCAGATATCTTGTTTTCGAGTAGCGCTTCACAGGAATGACAGTGCATTCCCCTTACTTTGATAGTCTCTTTCATATTATTTCTTCTTGGCTCGATAATCTTTTATGGCTTCGTGAAGGGCATTTGCCGCCAAGTTACTACAATGCATTTTTATTGGTGGCAAACCCCCGAGAGCCTCAGCAACTGCAGCGTTACTAATCTTCTCTGCCTCCTCCAATGTTTTGCCCTTTACCATTTCGGTCACCATGCTTGAGGTAGCAACCGCAGCCCCACAGCCAAATGTCTGAAACTTCACGTCCTCAATATATTCTTTGCCATCGCTGTTTACGCCAACTTTGAGGTACATTTTCATGATATCGCCGCAGGTTGGGTTGCCTGTTGTACCAACCCCGTTAGCATCCTTCATCTCACCCACATTGCGTGGGTTTGTGAAATGATCCATTACCTTTTCGCTATATAAATCTGCCATATTTTTCTCCTACTTTATGGGGCTCATTGCCCTTAACTTTTCTACAATACCTGGTAAATGCTTCATCAGTTCATCGATATCGGTTTTGCTATTCATCTTACCCAACGAGAAACGGGTCGCACCGTGGGCTTCCATGTCTCCATATCCCATCGCCTTGGTCACGTGTGAGGGCTCCAGGCTGCCAGACGTGCACGCCGAGCCACTAGAGGCAGCTATGCCGAGCAAATCTAGGTTAATCAGGATGGACTCACCTTCAATTCGTTTGAAGAGAAATGAGGCAATATGCGGCGAACGCTTTGTTGGATCACTTGGCCCAATCAAATCGGCATCCGGGATTTCTTTCATTCTCTCGGTCAGGTAATCACGTAACTTAGTAATTCGATTCCTTGCTTCTGCTCGATGTTCGGCGGCTACCCGCATTGCAGTCGCCATACCGACAATATATGGCACATTCTCGGTGCCAGCTCGTAGATTTCGTTCTTGGGCACCACCCTGTTGTTGGGGTGAAAACTTCGTGCCCTTACGCACATACAACAAGCCCACACCCTTTGGACCATAAAACTTGTGGGCTGTGAGCGAGAGCATATCCACACCCAGTTTATCGACATCTATATCGAGATATTGAAAGGCCTGGACTGCATCTGTATGAAATACTAACGGAAGTTTATTACCAGCTTTCTGCCTCAAGTTTCGGGCATCCTGAACAACTTTCCCTATTTCGGCAATTGGTTCGATAGAACCTGTCTCGTTGTTACCAAATATAACAGAAATGATGGCCGTATTCTCCCGAATAGCATCTGCCACATCCTGCGGATCCACCAGACCTTCATAGTTTACGGGCAAATATGTTACGTCAACACCATAGGATTTATTCAAATACTTAGCTGAGTCAAGCACACAATGGTGTTCAACAGAGCTAACGATGATATGTGGCGTTGCCATAATGATGTTGGCAGCCGATTGGCAGACACCCTTTAGGGCCAAATTGTTCGATTCTGTGGCCCCGCTAGTAAAGATGATCTCCGAAGCACTCGCACCTAGCAGTTTTGCCACCGTCTCACGAGCCGTATTCACCGCATCCTTAGCATCTCGGCCAAGTGCATAAATACTGGAAGGATTACCAAATTTTTCAGAAAAATAGGGCTGCATAACTTTCAAAACTTCGTCTGAAACTGGCGTAGTGGCGGCATTATCTAGATAAATCATTTGTTCTCCCTATATGTCCGTATTAGGTAGGTCCCCCTCTCGAAACGACCCCTTTTGGCTGCTCTAATCTGTCTTAATTGTTCCAGTTCCTCCATGGAAACCCCTAATCGGTCGGCAAGTGAACGGATGACTTCCAATACGTCAGACATTTCCTTTTCCATGTCTTCCTTGGTCGTCGCTTCTGCAAGTTCAGTGGCTTCTTCAACTGCCTTCAAAAGCAACTCCTTCACAACTTCTTCGCCCGAAAGCTCCCTAGTTTCTGTTTGCAAACCATCCGCGTGTATTATTTCAACAATACCATCACGAACAAGCTTATTGTATTCAGCATTATCCGGATACTCACCACCCATTACTTCAGCTCCTTTTTAGCCGAGGTAATGCAGCCCTTGCAGGCATTTATCTGGGCCAACTCAGTATTTTCTATCTTTTTGTAATCATCCCAAGAGATAAGCACTCCAACAGGATCGGAATATCGCAAAATCACGGTACCGGTACCGTTCTTTAGGTTCGCAAGTACCTTGGATGCGCCGTTAGCCAACTCCGCCGTGGTTATAAACTTTTCTTTCATATTGTCTCCAACAATAATGTTACCCTACTTCTAGGGTAACATTATGGGTAACTTGTGTCAATAATTTTAGTAAAATTTGATGGTAGCGATGACCGACTTCACTTCTGCTACCCTAGCGGCTAAGTCAGATCCGGCGATTCCATTTGGCAAGGAGTATGCCACTACATAATTCGTGTTTTGAACCGCGAGTGTAGGTATCGGTTCACCAGTTGCCTTGGCAGCGTCCCATTGAGAAGGAGTATAGATAGAGATTGCGAACAAACTTTGGTAACCCTTATCTACACCCATGCTACTCTCGTCAATAGCCGTGTCTGCAGTTGGAACAGCTACATAATAACCAGCAGTAACCCCATCCTCAGCCTTGGTTGGGAAGAATTTGTACGCCCAGGTAGCTGGGAAGGTTACTTGGAAACCGTAAGTCGTGTTCTTGTAGACCAATGGGTCGGTATCGGATGTGTACAGTTTGGCAATCCACCCTGTCGCGCTGTCATATGTTGTTTTGTACCAATCCCCGCTAGTCTCTAAAACGACCAGTTTGGTCCCAAAAGGTACAATCTTTAGCACTTCACTGGTAGCGCTCGCCTCCTTACGAAGATTTAGGCCTTCGGTGGCAGTAGTATAGACAGTCTGCTGTGTCGTGGGAGTAGTCGTCGTAGTGGTGGTATTTGTTGCTGAGGAATTATCTATCTTCTCTTCGGCAGTAAGGGCCTTGTCGGCTTTGTAGGACTGCCAGGCTACATACCCACCAGCTGCAACCAACACTACTACGAGTAACGTAATTAAAACAGTGAGCCAAGTCCGTTTTTTCGGCTCATCTAGCATAAGCGTGTCCGCCTTGTTTTCAGCTTTTAGCTCCTCTTCCTCCTCGGGTTTCATAAATTCTTCCAGGGTCGACTTTTTAATTTTGTCCATCTTTCCCCCTAAGCTATGTTAAATAACCTCTCTGCGTTTATTGTAGTCTGCTTGGCAACTTTATCAAGTGGTAATGCCTTTACCTCAGCAATCTTCTCGGCAACGATAGCGACATATGAGGGCTCGTTACGCTGGCCGCGATATTTCTGTGGCGCCAAGAACGGACAATCTGTTTCGATGAGAATATTTTCAAGTGAAGTGGCTACGACTGCTTCTCGGATCTCGTCCGCGTTTTTGTATGTGATGATGCCCGTGAAACCAAGGCTAAATCCGAGATCGACAAAACGTTTTGCCCAGTCGGCGTTCAAGGTAAAACAATGAATGACACCGTGCTGATAATCAGACTTCTTGAGTATTTCGTATGCCTCTTCTACCGCCAATTCGTCTTCACCATTCCGGATATGAATGACTAGCGGCAGACTGAGATGACGAGCAATATCGACATGAGTCTGGAAGAGTTGTTTTTGCTTATCTTTATCGCTGTCGTGATTATAATCTAGGCCGGTTTCACCGACACCAACTACCCTATTTGAACTTTTGGCAAGCTCCAGCAATTCGTCGTGGATAGTACCGAAATCAACACTATCCGCTTCCTCCGGATGTACCCCCACCACGGCATAAATATTATCGTGGTTTTCGGCGAGTGCGATACTGGCATGACTTCGCTCCAGGCTAGCACCGATATTGACAATCTTTTCTACTCCGGCTTCTGCTGCATTTCGTAAAACCGTGTCAAAATCTCCGTGGAAATTCTCGAAATCCAGATGCGCATGGCTATCAATCAGCTTCATATTTACTCCTGAGTTTTGGGATTAGCTTAATCTTGTTATCTTGGCAAAATGGCAGCTCGCACTTGGCTCTTGGCATAAAAGCGGTCAACAATGAACCGACGGCTCCCATAAGCAACCCAACCACTAGCAAACCCTTGATTGCAAGCCAAAAACTGAGTGCAAATAAAATGACATATTGAACAATTTTGAAAAGATCGATTGCAGACTCCATGATATAAATGTATTCCGCTCTGTTTTGTTCATCTGCATGCAAATAATATTCCGACACGAATGGCGCACTACGAAGTGAGCTGACCAGGCTACGCGCAAAATCCAAAGAGAGAACTTGCGTGAAGGTATTTACAAAGACCAAACAGGCATAGATTACCCCGTCCATAAGACTCCCCGTCTTGATATATTTGTGCCTGTTTGTGTTATTAACTCTCTTACCTACGACGAAAGTTACAACAATCGTAATCAATAGTGCAGCTGAAGTTATTAAACCAACTTTTTCTGTCGTCCCAACAATCATGAAAACAAATAAGGGCCATGCTACTAGGGAGGCAGACGCTTCCATGCCGTTGCCGCCATAAGACACAACATCTCTAATGATTGGCTTAATCTTGATTTTTCTAAGTGAAAATGATTTAGGAATATGTTTCTCGCTCGTCTTGGCAAGAGGTAAGAAAACGAAGAAAAGTAGCAAAATCACGACTGTATACAAGGTTCCGAAACCATATTTTGTTGAGATGTATCCACCGACCAGTGGTGCGATGGCTCCAAGTACAGCTAAACCGATATATAGCCTGCTAACATCCTTGGTAGCTTCGTTTGTATGCTTACTCTTTGAAAAATCATAGTTATAGGCCTGCCAATACAAGGCTAGGTGTATGCCACCCAAGATAGCTGGAAACCAAAGTGGCCAACCGAATGTCTGGACTGTGCTAAGGAGCCAGAAGTGCCCAATAAGGAATGGCAAACTAATGGCAAGCACATGTTTTGGTCCACGTGCCGAGATCAACTTGGCTGCGACCATTTCAAAGATAAGCTCCGTGGTGAACATAACGATGTGGAATATAAATATATCTCTGAGTGAAAAGCCAATGGTGTAGAGATAAATCGCGATGAATATGCCAATCATCGAGCAGACAAATGATCGCAAACTCATGACGGCAAAAATTTCATTTAATTCGGTGAAGCGAATACGAAACATTTGGTGCTGAATATTCTGATGATTGCTAAACGACAAATAATCCTCCCAGGTTTTCTATTCTGACTTTTCGATGCGCGGGAAAAGCGGCTCGGCCTTGAGCGTTTTTAGTTGGTCATTCATTCTTTCTGATGTGTCAGGCATGAACGGCGCCAGAGCACAGGAGATATTTGCAACACTGTTCGAAAGATTGGCTAGAACCACCTTCAGTTTCTCCGTATCAAACTTGGCAAGCTCCCAAGGTTTTTCGATCTCAATCATCACGTTCGCAGTACGGACAGTTTCCCAAATCTTATCCAACACTAGATCGAACCTAAGATTAGTAAATTCTTCATCAAGTGATATCTCATTCATTGTTATCTCGGGGTGAATCTCATATTTAGCCAGCATTACGACCACACGGTTAACCAGATTGCCGAGATCATTGGCAAGGTCCGAGTTGTAACGAGCCGCAATCTTGTCTCTCGAAATATCGCCATCACTACCGAATGGGAACTCGCGTAAAACCGCGTAACGTATTGCATCAGCTCCGAATTCGGAGACCAGTTCGTTCGGCTCGAGCACGTTTCCAAGTGACTTGCTCATCTTTTTACCGTTTACCGTGAAATATCCGTGAACAAAGAACTGTTTGCTAGTCGGCATATCGAGAGCCAACAGCATTGCCTGCCAGATAGTGGCATGCACACGGATGATGTCTTTGGCCATTAGCTGTACGTCTGCCGGCCAGAATTTGTCAGACTTGGTTTTATCCCCTGGCCAACCCAGGCCAGTCAGATAATTTAGAAAAGCGTCTACCCAGACATATGTCGTCTGGGTTTTGTCAAATGGTAGGTCTATCCCCCATGAAACGTTTTCTTTTTTTCTTGAGATAGCTATGTCATCGAGACCACCACGAATAAACGAAAGGACCTCGTTTTTGCGGGTTTCTGGGCGAATTTTAATATCGTCAGAACTGATGCGTTTCTCAAGTTCATCTTGATATTTCGAGAGCGCGAAAAGATAAGCCTCCTCCTCATGTATCTCACATTCCCGGTTGTGATCTGGGCAGATTTTGCCGTCTATTAGCTCTGATTTGGTCTTATACTGCTCACAACCGACACAGTACATGGCTTGATAATTGCCCTTGTATATATCGCCCTTGTCATAAAGCTTTTGTGTGACCCAGGCGACAGCCTGCTCGTGGTGTTTGTCAGTCGTACGCAAAAAGCCGTCGTATTTAATATCGAGATTTTTCCAGGTTTTTTTGAACTCAGCCGCAACCTCGTCAGTGAAGACTTTTGGTGTTTTGTGGGCGGCCCCAGCTATTTCTTGAATCTTCGCACCATGTTCATCAGTACCGGTCATGAAGAAAACGTTTTCGGCACCAAATTTACCACGGTAATAGCGCGCCAGTACGTCTGCGGCAATCGTGGTATAAGCGCTCCCCAGATGAGGAGCTGCGTTTACATAATAGATAGGGGTAGTAATATAAAACTTATTTTTCATTGCTGCCCTCTATTATAACAACAAATTCACCCTTTTCCTTGATAAGTGGCAATATTCCGCTGATTTTGCCGCGATACGTGGCTTCAAACTTCTTAGTAAGCTCACGACAGACAGCAACTTGACGATCACCAACATATTCAAGCAGTTCATTCAAAAGTTTAATAATTCGGAATGGTGATTCGTACAAAATAATTGTTCGATTAATTGTAGCTAGTTCCTTTAGCTTAGTTTGTCTGCCTTTTTTGTGTGGCAAGAAGCCGATAAAGACGAATTCGTCGGTTGGTAAACCAGAAATCGAAAGTGCAGTGACGGCGGCCGAAACGCCAGGAATCGGCTCTATTTCAATTCTGGCATCAATTACTGAACAAATTAGTTGTTCACCGGGGTCAGAAATCCCGGGCGTCCCTGCGTCAGTAACTAACGCCACGGTCTTATCTTCATCCCTTAGTAAACTTATCAACTTATCAACCTTTAACTTACCTGAGTGTTGATGGTAGCTAATAAGCGGCTTTTTTATATCAAAATGGTTGAGAAGTTGCAGCGTATGTCGTGTATCTTCACAGGCGATAACATCGACACTTTTCAACGTTTCTAGGGCACGCAAAGTGATGTCCGCCAGATTCCCTATTGGTGTCGATACTACATACAGTTTACCCATTAACGTATCTCAAATTCGTGCTCAAGGCCGGTGTATTTTTCTTCGGTTACATCCAGATTTTCAACAGTAGCCAACTCACTCCCCTGTTTGGACCAGTGCACGAACTTGTCTACATTCTTGTCTTCGCCTTCCACAATCACATAGACACTGCCATCAGACTCGTTACGACACCAGCCCGTGAGGCCCAAACTATCAGCTTCTTTCTTTGCAAAATGACGGAAAAAGACGCCCTGGACATCCCCGACGATGCTCATTTTGACTCTTTTCACAACCCCTCCTTACTTTACGATTAGCTTATTGTAAGCATTATATAGATTATACCAGTCCAGCATGGCCAGACTCTCGGCGCGGCGGATAACCCCGATTCCAGCTTCTTTGAGGAGCAGTTCCGTTGTTTCGCGGTTTAGCTTGAGTCCACCAGACAGTGAATTAATCAGTTGCTTACGCTTCTCACCAAAGCCAGCCTTGACGATGCGGAAAAAGAGCGCGGAGTCAACGTCAAAAAGCGGCCGCTTGTACACCTTGATGCGCAAAATCGCCGAATCCACCTTGGGAGCAGGGAAGAAGGAAGTACGAGGCACAACCTCGACTATCTGTGGATTGCCATAGAATTGCACTGAAATCGCCAAGATACTCATGCGAGAAGGCTTGGCACAAATACGTTCGGCCACTTCACGCTGCACTAGCACCACCATTTCCTCAGGTTTGTTCTGTGCCTCTAAGAATAAACGCAAAACTGCGGAAGTAATGTAATATGGCAGATTCGCGACCAACTTGTAGACGCCGAGCTGGCTGGTGTCGTACTTCAAAACGTCTACATTCTCAACCCGCAAATTGGTGCATTTGATACACGAAGTCTTCACGATGGCAATCATTGCCTTGTCAAATTCGAGAGCGATGACCTCTTTGGCTTTTTTGCAAAGTTCGTTTGTCAGCACCCCCATGCCTGGACCGACTTCGACAACCCGATCTTCCATTGTTAATGCAGCAGCATCAACAATGGATTGCAGAGCTTCGGGATCAACCAAAAAATGCTGGCCCAATTCCTTCCTGGTATAAGCGCCATATGCCTTCAGAGTACGTTTGATGTCTGTAATATCTGTAAAATCCATGAAAAATGGGCCCTTTCGGCCCTTATTATACTGGAATAAGCGTGATTTATGAAGGGGTTTAGGGTTTACAGCTCCAGGCACGCCAGCCTTCTTTCGAAACCTTCCAGGCAGTAACATAAATTTGCGCAGTACCATTTGTAATCAAAACACCACTATACTGACCTCCAGGGTATAAATCGCTCGCCCCTATCCAAGTATCGTCTCTGTATTGGAAGAGACCTTTGGGCAAATTATACGCCCTTTCCTCGCCAATCCAATCTCTCCCCGCACTCTCACAATTCATCACATCGTACATGCCAACGGGGTCTACCCCAAAATGATTCGCGGCGCTTATTATTGTTGGCCACCAACCGTATTTATCGTCGGTCGGAATAGCACCTTTTGCAATTTCTTTAGTAATTGGGCTGCTTACGAGTTCGCTCGAAGTAATCGTTCTTGAAATCTCTACCCCATTCTTGTATACAATATGATAATTGACATTTTTTGAGCCATTTACGCCTACCTGAATCACCTTACTCTGCCCCCTATACATACTAAAATCATATTGACTCGTTGTCGTATAGTCTATTGATTCCATCTGGGCAATGTCGGCATAGTTTATCCTTGTAACCGTAATCTCAGAAACACCAGAAAGCCCAGCCGCCTTCCCAGGTTCAACGATATCATTCACTCCCAGTGAAATCCCTTTCTCGGCCAGCATATCTGCGATATTTGTGGCCCAGCTACGTACTACCTTGGTCGTATCATCCACGTAAACGGTATATATAGGCGCGCGCAGAATAACAACTTTCTGACCCACGGCACCTTCGGCAGCAGGATCAAGAATTAGCTCCGCCGAGACTTTATCTTCTGGGAAAATTTCAACATTCAGCTGCTTCAATATGTCTTGTGGCTGAGTATAGGCAGAATGGCCAGACCATGACTGACCGTTATCTGAAACGAGAACCGGGATTGCTCTGACCACCTGCACATTCAGAGATTTACCGCTGAGATAAGTGTCTAGTGGTGGCTCGGTGATATCATTTTTGGTAAGTGAAATGCTGTTTTGTGCGAGAGCTCCACCAATCGTGTTCTGGGTAGTTGTAAGTTTTTTTGTATTTCCATCCATTTTTAGAGCTATCTGAGTTTCCACCGTACCAACCACGCTATCCCCATAAACTCCGTGCGAAACAGTAGCAGAAAACATGATTGTGAGTGCGAAAACGGCCAAAAAGGCATACTTTGCCTTTCCATAGAAGGAGTGAAGTTTATCTAGTTTGGAGGGAATATTCATAGACTAAATTACTTTTCTTACGTAACAGCCATTGTAACGCGGGCAGAGCTAGCTGTCAATCGTTGTGCACAAGTTATTGCTTTTTCAATTTCGCATAACTAAGCGAGAGCCATTTGATACCAAAATCATCAAAATTTACCGTAACTTCGTCGTCGTCTATGGCGGTGACCACGCCTTTGCCAAAATCTTCGTGGAATACCTTGTCACCGACGTTCAAGTAGCCGCTGAGAGATTCCTCCGCTACGGTCGGAATGACAGTAGGAGAAGTGAGGACATCCTCGTATCCGGCAATCAAATGTGCCGGGATGTCAGCGAGAAATCTAGATGGACTGTTGCTCATAGTACGACCGTATAACATGCGGGAACGGGTCAATGTCATATATAGTCGTTCGCGCGCGCGTGTGATGCCGACATAACAAAGGCGTCTTTCTTCCTCCAACTGCTCCTGATCCCAGGCGCTATTTGCATGAGGAAAGAGATTTTCTTCCATCCCGGCCATGAAAACTGCTTTGAATTCGAGACCCTTGGCGGCATGCAGAGTCATTAGTGTAACCGCTTCTTCATCCGGATTCCAGTTGTCGATATCCGCAATCAAGGCGATTTCTTCGAGGAATTCGTCCAAACTCACCTCGACATGACTTTTCAAATACTCTTGACCGACGGAGAGCAGCTCACGCACGTTCTCGACACGTTCATCACCGCCTGTGGTGCCATCGTTTAGATAATTTTCGTAACCGCTCTTCTTGATGACAAGCTCAATCAGTTCTGGCAGTGTTTCGATCTCCTTGGAACGACGGAAAACCGTAAGTAGCCTGGCAAAATCAACCAGCGCAAATGTCTGTTTTGGTCCAAGACCCAACTCGTTCACTCGCTCCAGGACTGTCGAGATACCCAGGTTGCTTTTGCGTCCAAAACCAAGAATCTTGGCAAGTGAAGTATCACCAATACCGCGAACTGGCACATTGATTATGCGCTCAAAGGCTACCCAATCATCATCACTATTAATTACCCTCAAATACGCAATAATGTCCTTGATCTCTTTGCGTTCGAAGAAGCGAAAGCCGCCGACGATACGATAAGGCACGCGAAACTTCACAAATTCGGACTCGATTGCCCGGGATTGCGCGTTGGTTCGGTATAGAATGACAATATCGTTCAGCTTGTAGCTTTCCTCGCGGACTAGCCGTTCGGATTCGCGAATCACCAGTTGTGCTTCCTCACGTTCATCTCGGGCGTCCATGACAATAATCGGCATACCAGCGATATTATCGGTAAAAAGCTTCTTGTCACTCCGTTTCTCGTTTTTCGAAATAATGTGATGAGCTGCTTCTAGTATTGCTTTCGTAGAGCGATAATTCTGCTCGAGTTTGATTACTTTGGCATTTGGATAATCACGCTCAAAATCGAGAATGTTTTTGAAGTTTGCGCCTCGCCAAGAGTAGATAGATTGCCAGTCGTCTCCCACCACACAAAGGTTTTTTGATTTCGCAGCCAAGAGCTTTGCAAACATATATTGGGCATGATTAGTGTCCTGATACTCGTCAATGTGGATATATTTCCAAGTATTTTGGTATTTTGCCAGCACTTCCGGGAATTTCTGGAATAAAATCACCACTTGCATCAGCAAATCGTCGAAATCAAGAGCGTTATTCCGCTTCAAAACCTCCTGGTATTTTGGATATATCTTGGCAGCGATGTCCTGCATATACCCATTCGCCATGGCTGGGTATTGCTCCGGCCCGACAAGTTCATTTTTGGCACTCGAAATAAACGATTTAATAGTTTGGATGGATATTTTTTGGTCTCCCGTGTCAATATCAACCATCGCCTGCTTGATAGCAGTCTGGCTATCCGATTCATCGTAGATGGCAAAACTACGTTTGTAACCGAGGTTATGACCGTCTTCGCGGAGAATTCTTGCACAAATACTATGGAATGTCCCCATACTCGGCATACTCAAAACTCGCAAATCAGAACTCGAAATGAGCGAGGCCACCCGCTTAGTCATTTCTTTGGCCGCTTTATTGGTAAAGGTGACCGCGAGGATATTTTCAGGCGCCACCCCTTTTTCGCGAATAAGATAAGCCACACGGTGGGTCAGAGCCTTGGTTTTGCCAGATCCAGCACCCGCCAAAATCAAAACTGGCCCCTCGGTGGCCAGAACTGCTTCCTTTTGTGCCTCATTTAGGCCAGATAGAATGTCTTGCATAGCCTAATTATACGCGAATATTGAGTTCAAAAATAGTAGACAAAGACTAATCTTTGACGCGAATTGCCATATCGGGGCAAACATTTTCGCATATTTTGCACTGAGTACAATTTTTGACGTCGCATTTCACGGTGTGGGCACCGAAATGGCCAAGCACTTCTTCATCCCAAGACAGTACTTTCTTTGGGCATACTTCGATACATAGTCCACAACTCTTGCATTGGTCTGGAAATTGCGTCCAAGTCTTGCCTATATTCTCAAAAGTTTTTGGTGATTGTGCCTTCATTATTTTGCCTTGAACGCTTCGCGCTCGAGTTTAATGCCAATATCTAGAGCTTTCTTGTTGAAATTTCGTAGTTGTGGCTTTTTCGTATACTTATCAGCAAATTCTGTTTCCAGGGCTCCTCCGACTGTTTTCACGTTCAAAACTTCGAGTTCGGCCAGCAGTGCTCCTAGCATAATCATATTGGAAACCTTGGGTGACAACTTTTCAGTCGCGTTGCTGGTAGCCGGTATCGCCAGCTTCTCGGCGGCGACATGTTTGAGTTCTGCGCCCGAGATCAGGTCACTATCATAGATATAGAGTGTTTCTGACCCGACATACTCATCAATCCTAGTTATTGCCCTGCCGCGCATATTAATAATAATGTCCGCTGTAGAAAACTTCGGAAAACCGATAATGCCAGTGCCAATCTGGACGAATGCCAGAGAAACACCGCCACGTTGTTCAACGCCATAATTCGGTAGATAGGCCACATGCAAACCAGCGTCAAATGCGGCTTGCGCTAGCACGTGACCGATGGCCTGGACGCCCTGGCCACCCTCACCGGCAATTAGTATGCGACAAACTTCTCTATTCACAAATCACCCCCAATTTATATGTTTCGGCCAGTTTGTCTGTGAATTCTATTGTTTGCTTGGCATCAGTACGCCAGTTGGTCGGACAATGAGAAACTATTTCAAGCAGCGCAAAATGGCCAGCAAGTTGCGTTTCAATAGCGCGCTTCATCAACATCTTCATATTTGGGATATTATTTACACTCGCTCTAGCCACAAAAGCACCCTTTTCTACCACATCTGCCACGAGTTCTGGGCCGAGAAATGGCCGTTTATTGGTAAATTCACCGCCTGGGGTGGTGTCGGTAATCTCATGATAAATCGTGGTCGGCGCAGATTGGCCTCCAGTCATGGCATAGATTGAATTATTTACGCCAATTACCGTCACCGCTTCATCTCGATGTGCGGTATGTAGCAAACTCTGCAAACCGATGGCATACAACCCGCCGTCACCGGCAAGCCCAATAGTAACACTCTGCCGCTGTGCCCGTTTGTAGCCCGTAATGGTCGACGTAACTCGCCCGTGATGGGTCTGAATAGTGTCAAGATTGTAATAGTCCCAAGCCAATAAGTTACAACCAATGTCGATGCCAAAGACAGTTCTTGGTGCAATCTCCATCTCATCAATCACTTGACCAAGAGTTTTTAGGATAATTCCGTAACCACAACCAGGGCAAAAATTGCTTGGTTTGGTCTCCGGATTTACTACTCTAGGTATGCGAGGCTCAATCATGTAGCACCTCCGCGACCTTCTCCATAATGTCTTCGACCGTTATCGCCTCGGCTGGCTTGTAGAGCCTAATGAAGGCGGCGTCACTTGTACCGGCCAAAGTTTCACGTACTATACGACCGAAATGTCCAGCGCTGGACTCGGCTACAAGTATATGTTTTGCCTTACTGGCGGCTTTTATCGCTGCAGCGCTATCGAAAGGACGCATAGTAATCGGCCGGAAAAGGCCGACCTTGAGGCCTTGTTTGCGGAGCTTGGCAACAGCCACTTTGGCCGCAAATCCCACAGATCCCCAGGCAAAAACTACCAGTTCTGCATCGGTCGTTTTATAACTTTCTGACAGTACGATTTCTCGACTAGCTTCAGCAAATTCTCGGAACAGGAAATTTAGGTGCTCGGCCAGCTCCTCCTCTATCGAGTAGCAATTGCGCATATTTTTGATCTGGCCATTCAGAAAATATGGTTGGGACTCAATCACCGGAATGGTTTTCGACACGTCTACTGGGGATAGTGTCTTCGAGAGATATCCGTCACCTAAGATAATGACTGGGAATCGGTATTTCCAGGCGGTATCAAAGGCTTTTTGGGTAAGTTCGTAGAGTTCTTCAGCATTCGAAGGTGCATAAACAATGCGCAAGCCTTCACCATTTCCACCATAACGAGCTAGCGTCAGTTCCTGCTGAGAATAAATAACTGTGCCCGTAGAAGGGCCCCCACGCTGTCCCACGTACATCACGAAGGGCAATCGTAGCGATTCGGCCAAAGATAGGGGGTCCTGCATAAGAACGTGCCCTATACCCGCTGTAGTGGTCCAGGCCTTCTTCCCTGCGAGGAGTGCGCCGATCACAGCCATTCCAGATGCGGTTTCGTCCTCCATCTGGATAAATTCGAGTTTTTTGTCCTTGGCAGCTAGCTTGGCCCAACCAGAAAGGATCTCGGTAGTTGGGGTAATCGGGTAGCCTGCAAAAAAATCAGCGCCAGCCGCTATAGCCGCCCGCAGTATCACTTCATTCCCAGTCAGAAGCTCTCTGTTATCTGTTTTCATTTATACCCTTCTCAAAAATAAGCTTGGCATCAAGCGCCAAAATGCCGTGGTGGTCGGTATTTACTCGGATTGGATTCACGTCTATCTCCGATATCTGCGGAAAATCCTGCATCAGAAGCGAAAGACCAGAAATGGCAGTGGCGAGTGCCTCGATATCAAAATGTTCACCATTCCGGTACCCAGTGAGCATCTCATACGATTTGATGCCCATGATCATTGTCTTCGCCTTCTCTATACTAACAGGTGCCAGCCCCAACCTGAAATCTTTCAGTATCTCAATGTATATACCACCAAGTCCGAACATAATCACTGGCCCAAAAAGCGGATCACGTTTGGCGCCCAGCGCCACTTCGACTGTCGAACGAACCATTCGATAGACCGTGACACCGAGTATTTTTGCCTTGGGATGATGCTTTTTGGCATTGCGCAGCACCTCTTGGTAAGACTTGCGCAAATCGTCGTTGTCCTCGATACCAAGTTTGATGGCACCGACTTCAGTTTTGTGTAAAATATCGGGAGAGGTAACTTTTAGTACAACCGGGTAACCGATTTCGTTAGCTGCTTTAATTGCCTCGTTGGCATTCGTCGTAAGTTTTGATCCAGCCATTGGAATATCATACGCCATAAATATTTTGGCAATTTCGGCATCACTGTATGGACTGCCCTTGGCAAAGACTTTTTGGGCAATTTTTGGCTCGGTCTTTGCCCAAGTCTCCTTAGCCGGTTTCTTGCGAAAGTAAGAACCGTAAAACGCTAGGTGATCTAGAGCGAAAACAGCTCTCTCAGGATATAGAAAGGTAGTAATTCGATGTTTCGCGAGTATGGCACGAGCTTCATCAAATTTTGGCCCACCTATCAGAACAACAGCAACATCTCCGTCAGAATGTTTGGCTATCACTTCGGCAATTTTCTCTGAATCTGTATTTGATTGGGGAGTGAGGATGATGAGCTTCAAATCAGCATCTTTTTTGCCTCGTAGAACCTTCAGGGCGACTTCAAAGGTACGACTGGTGGCATCCCCAAGTAAATCGATCGGATTTGAAACATTGGCACCAAACGGCAATACTTTCGAGAGAACGTCCTTTTGTTCCGCACTAAGCTCAAAAAAACTTAGATTCTTGGCTCTAGCGATAGCATCAATGGTCATTACCGCTGGTCCGCCCGCATTGGTCAGGAGCAACGTTTTGCCACCGGCAGGCAAATTCATATCTGAAAATACGGTTGCAAGTTCAAATAAATCTTCAAGTGTTTCGGCCCGAATAATCCCTGCTTCGCGGAATGCGGTCTCGATAATATCATCGTCTGCAGCCAGAGCTCCAGTGTGTGAACAAGCAGCGGCGCCACCGCGTTGACTGCGACCCGCCTTCAACAGTATCAACGGTTTCTTCTTGGTCACACGCCTAGCTACTTCAAGGAAATTTTCTGGGTCAGAGATGGATTCTAGATAGCCGATAACCACCTTGGTGTCTGGATCATTGGCATAATAATCGAGAAAGTCATTTTCGTTTAGATCAATCTTGTTCCCAAGACTCACAAAATGTGAGAAGCCTACGCCATTTCCATTGGCCCAGTCTAGAATGGCCGTACAGGTCGCGCCGCTCTGAGAAACGACGGCAATGTTTCTTTTTTCAGGCATATTTGTTGCAAAAGAAGCGTTGAGACGATGGATTGGGTCAATGACACCAAGACAGTTTGGTCCAAGCACTCGGATATTGTACATATCCGCCACTTTTTTTATGCCTTCCTGCCTTTTGACACCCTCGGGACCAGTTTCTGCGAACCCGGCGGAAATGATGATGGCATATTTGATGCCAGCTTTGCCACAATCAATCAGAACCGTACCCACAACAGGTGCCGGCACCGCAATAATGGCGAGGTCGATGCCATCTTTAACTGCACCAACATTCGGGAAGCACTTAAGACCCAAAAGATTATCGCAATCAGGGTTGATCGGATATATCTTGCCGCCGTACCTGCCGTCGAGAATGTTTTTGACAATCGCAAAACCAATCTTATCTGGATGGCTACTTGCACCAATAATGGCAACTGACTTCGGTGTAAAAAAGTCTTTTATGCTCAAATCCCCTCCAGGTTATTTTTTAGCCAGTTCCGAGAGCGTCGTTGTTTTCATTTTTGGGAGAAACTGTTGTCGACGGCGCAGTAACTGGTGTTTCAGTCGGTGTTGTGACTGGTACCACGACAGGAGTTTCGGTTACTGGAGTCTCTGTTGTAGTAGTGTCTTCAGTAGTAGGCAACTCTAAGGCAGCTGGAGTTGTTTGTAGAGCAGTTAGTTCTTGCTTGAGTTTATCCAAACTTGCTTGTTGCTCTTTGATATTGGAATCGTTCATCGCAGTAACACCAAAGTATATACCTGCGCCAACTAACAACGTTGCAAGTATGCCGACTGCGGCAATTACCAACACGCCACGCCAATTCACCATATCTGCGGTATTTGTATAACTAGTGTGCTTCATCTCGGCGGGTGCAGCTGGAGCAACATCATGAACGACCTGCTGGGGAGCTTCCTGAGCCTGCACCTGAGGCTGGGGTTCCGGTTGAACCAGAGACTCAACCGGAGACTGCTGTGAAGATGCCAGATTGATCTTTACATCTTCCGGTTTGTCAAAGCCGCCAAAAAATCTATTTTCGGGCGTATTTATAGCATTCACCGGAGGCATATCAGGCGCTGCCGCCTGGTTGCTATCCCATGAATCTGGTTGATTCGTATTCGGGTTGATTGTGTCTACCATGTTCCCTCCTTAACCTATTGTAAAAGTTGCGGCCATTTTTAGCAAATCATCTGCATATCCGCCACCTTCGGAGAAGATAAATACCTTGCCACCTGCAGCGAAAACGATAGCCGTCATCTGGGTATTTGAACTTGCCGATGTATAGGTATATTTCGTCGCGGCGATACCCGCGACTGAGGCTGCCTCTGCCTGAACGCCGGCGATGGTCGAATATGAAGCACTCGCCTCGGCGATTGTCTTTGTCGATACCACGACTGTGACTGGAGCGATAAACTCGCTACCCGCTGGTATAGTGACTGGCAAATCCTGATTACTGAAAGCCACCAGCGATGTTGCCTTGAGAGTTGTATTGGCGCCATAATCCTGTGCTTTCCAACCGGTTTGATATTCTATCTTGTAACCAAGTGTGGATGTAAAGGTTGCCCAACCGGCGGTTGGATCAGCTGCAGGGGCGGCCGTGGTGGTGTATTGCTTGGAAATCCAGCCAGTTTTGTTGTTATAGGTCACATGATACCAGCCATCGAGCTCTTCGCTGGCAGTCAGTTTGGTGCCGTTTGGTATCAGCTCTAGGCGTTGCGAGGTAGCATTCATGTCGGCGCGCAAACTTAGGCCACCATCGGCATTCACATAGACATCCACCGACTTCGCAATCGGTCGATCCCCCGTTTCCAGCTTTATCTCTTCCTTACTACTGTTAACGGTTTTTGGTTTGAACAAGTTGTAGGCGCTTATGCCGATGGCAAGTACTGCGACCGCGGCCACGCCACCGAGAATTGCTCGGTTGCGCTTATTCGATAGCGGGCCCCTTTTCATTCTGTACATGTTTCTAGCCATTATTCAGCAGTTACTCCCGTTATCTTCCACACGTTGTCATATTTTGAAAGCGCAAAAGTACGAGCGACCGTCTCGCCTGTTGGTAAATCGAAATTGATGCTCACATTTATATTGTCACCATCGGCCTGCTCAACATTATCGCCGGTGGTAACATTAGCGAGGTCGGTTCCCAGCTTCAGAGTAGCTTTGGTGTCCATATTCTGGGCCTCTGGGGCCAGATAGAGCTTGGCCTTAGCTGTCGAGTCTGATTTTACCTCTTCAAAAAAGGCTTTGACCACTTCTGTGGGAGTGAAATTGTTGGCATCTTTGTCGGCTTTCAGCGCATCTAGTTCCGCCTGAGTACTAGCAATATCTTTGGTGAGCTGAGCAGATTTTGCGCTATAACTTCCGTTCGCCATGAAGTATAGACCTATCGCAGTACCGAGGAAAATAATCGATACTAGGATTATCGTAATTATCGTAACTCTTTTTTGCATTTTTACCCCGCTAGCGGCACTGTAAGTGTGCCATTATTCAATATTTGTTGCCAAGTGACAGTAGTATCTCCACTTGTGGCGGTGCGAACGCCGTTTGTCAGCTTGAATACTCGGTAATGTGTTGCTTCAACAGAAGAAGTGATTGTATCTAATAGCTGGCTACCGCCATGACCACTATAATCGAAACTAGAAACCAGTGTTTCCCAATTACCATTCGTAAGTGTTTCGATACCATAGGTTCCGGCAGGTCCATATAAATAGACATATGCCTGATCCCCATCATGCAAAACGCTGAGCGACATATCCGATAGACTGGTTTGGGCTGGTGTGGTGGCAGTAGTTGTTGGTGTAGTTGTGGCAGTATCGTTATTGGCGACATCTTTGCCATCCGTATTTGACTGGACCTTAGTATCAGTAGTTGTAGTTTTCGTATCATTCGATGTAGCAAGCTTATTGCCCTGCTGCTGCGCAAGATAATAAGCACCGCCGACAAGACCGGCTATCAAAACACCAGAAACAACCAGCACTGGCGTTCTTTTTTTCAGGCTCTCGGTAAAAGCTTTGATGCCTTTATTCTTTTTCATTTGTCATCCCTGTATCTATTCTAGCGCTTAGTTCGGCAAAAGTCATCAGTCCTTTCTGTGCCCCCAGGTATCCAACCACATTGGCGGCATTCTCAGCGGCCAGTTTCATGGCAAATTTGTGTCCGTATCCCTTGATGATGCCGGCAACCAGTGTCGAGCCATAGGCGTCTCCAGCTCCAGTGGTCTCCACCACTTTGGCGCTGTGGGCCGGCTCATGATACACCCCTTTTTCGTCAGCCAGGTAACTACCAAGTCCACTGTCCGTAACGACAGCTATACCATTAGTCAGTTCTTTCAGCTTTGAGGCTATTACCTTGGCATCATAGCAGCTGATTTGCCCTTCTTTGCTGCGAAGTAGGTTGCAAGCCTCATCCTTGTTCATCATAAGCACATCTGTTTCCGTAAGATAGCTCGCGATATCGGTGAAACCACCAGCCAACTGCTCACTCCCAGGATTCCATGCAATCTGAATGTTGTGAGCTCTCGCATATGAAAAGATCTCCGGGATCAGCTCAATCGATTCGCCGGTGAGAGAACTGATGAAAAACCATTTTGCGTGAACTTCCCGCCAGTCATCGACATGCATATAGTTGTTGGAGCCACGGTACAGAAACATGGTATGATCATCATCCTCTACCGAAACGATGACGGACAGGGCCGTATGATTTTTCCTGTCGCGAGTGATGTGTTCCGGGCTCACTCCAGCTTCCTCAAGCTCGTGAAGTACTAAGCTACCCGTTCCTTCTTCGCCGATATTCATGATTGTGGCAACATGCAAACCCATACGCGCGAACGAAATAGCTGTATTCGCACCGCCGCCTCCATAGGTAAATTCTGTTTCCTTGGGAATAATCTTGGAGCCGTACTCGAAAGCGATAAGTTTCTGGTGATGCTTCAGGTCATTAATCACGCTACCTTCATCCGTGAGGAAGAAAACGTCTCTGGAAACTCCGCCGATTGTAATTACATCAAACATAGTGAGCTTTCTGTCATTTCTTTAGGTTTTGTAAGCTTCATAAGACCGAGAATTGTAGGTGCAATATTGCCCAACCTGGGGTCGTTTACCGCCCTCAGTTTATGCATTTCGTTCGTGACCAAAATAAACGGCACTGGGTTAGTGGTATGCGAAGTACAAGGCGAACCATCGTTATTCAGCATCTTTTCCGCATTGCCATGGTCAGCCGTCACAATAACATTATATTCCGATTCAAGAGCTGCATTTACTATTTTATCAAGCTCAATATCGACGGCTTCACATGCCTTTACGGCGGCTTTCATCTTACCGGTATGCCCAACCATATCAGCGTTGGCAAAGTTCACCACAATAAAGTCATATTTGCCAATCTTTGTTAGCAATGTCTTAGCTACTTCTGGTGCACTCATTTCGGGTTTTTGATCATAGGTAGCCACTTTTGGAGATGGAATTAATATCCTGTCCTCGCCCTTTGATGCCTTTTCTTTACCACCATCAAAAAAGAAGGTGACATGGGCATATTTCTCCGTTTCGGCAATATGAAATTGGCTGAGCCCCGCAGCCGAAACCGTTTCGCTAAGAACGTTTTTCAACTCTTCGTAAGGAAAGACGACACCATCCGTTTTTAGCAGCGGGTCGTACTCGGTCATGGTGACAAAATGAAGTTTCTTGGGCACCACAGATCGCTTGAAACCGTTAAACTCTTGGTCTATGATAGCGCGACAAATTTGCCTAGGCCTGTCAGAGCGAAAATTAAAGGTAATTACGGCGTCACCATCTGTGATTACGCCAGCTGGGTCAATCACAGTTGGACGAATGAACTCGTCATTCAGACCACGAGCATAATTATCGTTGACTGCTTCTATGGCGGTATCGGCTAACTCGCCGTGTCCAGCGACGATTGCCTCGTATGCAAGCTGTGTTCTGTCCCAACGATTATCGCGATCCATAGTATAGTAGCGGCCAGAAATAGTGGCGATCTTGCCTACGCCGATAAGGCGCATCTCTTTATCTAGTTTATTAACATATCTTAGAGCTGACTGCGGCTCGACGTCACGACCATCAGTAAAGACATGCACATATACCTGGTGTACACCGGATTTTTTGGCATATTCAAGCAGCGCAAATAGATGACTAACGTGTGAGTGGACACCACCATCGCTGACAAGACCCATGATATGTACTGGTTTATTTTGCTCCTTTGCATAGGCAAAAGTATCGGCAAGCACTTTGTTTGTGAAAAAGCTGCCATCGCTAATCGCTGCGTTAATTCTCGGCAAATCCTGTAGAATCACTCGTCCGGCACCAATGTTTAGGTGTCCAACTTCAGAATTACCCATTTGCCCCTTTGGCAGACCAACACCCTCACCCGAGGCAATAAGTTTGAGATGAGGATAACGCGACCACAACAAATCAAAGTTAGGCGTTTTCGCCACACTCACAGCATTGCTGGCGCTAGCATTAGCTAGTCCCCAGCCATCTAGAATTACGAGCATTACCCTCCGTTGCATAAGAATATTATACAGCGTGCAGGGGATATTATTAAGTACTTAGTTCTTTTTCTATTTCGACCAGTCGATCATACTTCGCAGTTCGTTCGCCTCGGGCGGGAGCGCCAGACTTGATCTGTCCAACACCGGTAGCTACGACAAGGTCGGCAATAAATGAATCTTCGGTTTCACCACTGCGGTGAGAAATCATACATTTGTAACCGTTTCTCACTGCCAGACGAATGGCATCAAAGGTTTCGGTAATGGTGCCAATCTGATTTACTTTTATTAGAACCGCATTTGCGGCGCCATTATCAATGCCTTGCTGAATCCTGGCAACGTTGGTCACAAATAGGTCGTCACCAACCAGCTGGACCGAATCCCCAATACGTTTCGTCAGATGGATCCAACCCTCCCAATCATCCTGAGCCAGACCATCCTCGATAGATATTATCGGATAATTCGTAATCAGCTCTTTGTACCAGCTGCCAATCTGCTGAGCTGTAAGCCCCATTCCTTCCCTTCCAAGGATATATTTCTCACTCTGTTCACGATAGAGCTCACTAGCGGCGATGTCTAGCGCCATGCAAACATCGCGCCCTGGTTTGTAACCGGCTTTCTGAATCGCTTGGATAATGACATCCAGCGCCTTGGTATTTGACTCAAGGTCTGGGGCAAAACCACCCTCGTCACCAAGTCCAGTCGAGAGCCCCATGCCCGCAAGCACTTCCCTGAGCGCATGATATACCTCGCTCGCAATACGCAAGTTCTCGGCCACAGATTCTCTTTGTGGCACTATCATGGTTTCTTGAATATCAATATTATTGGCGGCATGAGCGCCACCGTTCAAGATATTTAAATACATTTTGGGCATTACATATGCCGTTTTAGAAAGCTTAAGTTCAGGCTGAAAATGACCGTCATTTTCAAAAATTTCTCGCAAATATTGATAAAGCGGAATTCCTAGCGCTGCGGCAGCGGCTCTTGTTACTGCCCCAGAAACCCCAAGAATAGCATTGGCACCAAGTTTACTTTTGTTTTTGGTCCCGTCGAGTTCAATCAGTAACTTGTCGATAGCAGCTTGGTTTGTGGGGTCGGCACCCAGCAAAACCTCGCGGATAGGCCCGACTACGTTAGCAACCGCTTTAGTAACTCCGAGACCGTTGTATTGTTTGCCGCCATCACGAAGCTCCAATGCCTCATGAACACCCGTGCTTGCACCACTTGGCACGGCAAAACTGCCGAGAACTCCATCTACCTCAGCCATTACTTTGATTGTCGGGTTTCCACGAGAATCGAGTATCTGAACTGCAGAGAGGTCTGTGATTTTCATTATTGTGTACTTTCCGTCGTGATAAAGCTAAATGATTTGATAAATTTGGTATAATCTACAGTCTGGCCGCTACTGCTACCAGCCATAATCAGGATGTAGTCGTTGCCATGAATCATCAGCTTGGCCTGATAGCTAGCAGTATCACTCGCTAGCTTGAAATCAATCGCATTAGCCGTATAGTACGTGCCAATTTTTGTATCTGAGGCTGTCAGCCCCTGAGCTGTAGCAATCTCCTCTACCAAAAACGGGAGTGCAGTCTGCAAATTGTCGGTAATAGCCTTGGCGCTAGTGTCGTCTAGAGTGACAAAACTGGCGGCATAGGTGATGTCATCCGAAGTGTAAGTGTAGCTAGCGAGCGCTGTATCTGCCCCGTTGACCGCTTGGGTGACTTCGGTCTGATCTGGTTTGCCCGGGAAGCTAATTTTGAAACCACCGTCCACCACCTGCAGTTCCTGCCATGTTGTGGTTGTCGTATCAGTAACTACCGGCGCTACTACTGGGGTCTTCGCAGAAACTGCTAAATAGGCCCAGATCCCGCCGCCGACTAACAGGAGTAACAAAATGCTGCCAGCAATCAGAACGATCATGTTTGTTCTTTTGTCGCTTGCCATTGGTATATTTTGATTTGCCGTTGGTGCTGCTGGTTCGTTTGTAGCAGGATTTGTATCATAAATTGGGTCCGTATATATACCGGGGTCTTCTGCTAGGGCCTCAGAAGTCTCAAACATGTCTTTTACTACTTCTGAGTGCTCGGGAATAACTTCTGGGGCTACCTCGGGCGCCACTGAATTCGATCCGGGGGCGGAAATGCTTTCGAACGGAGGGGTTGTTTTTGGAACCTCCTGAGGTGCTGGGACAATGGGAATTGGCGTTGGAGGAGTTTCTTCGATGAATTCCGAGGATGGAACGGTTCCATTCACAGTGCCATCCTGAGTCGGAACAGCCTGTCCGACCTTTGGCGGAAAGGATCCAGGATTCGGGTTACTGGATTCTTTACTCGGTTCAGAATTACTAAGCGATTCCTCCGCTACCTGCCCGACCTGTTGGTCGTTCGGGCGGGCGCTCGGAATGACAGGAGTGGCAGCCTGGATTACGGGATCAGAAGTTGACTCTGGGGCAGCAGTGTCCACCCCAAGGCTAGAAACCATTGGCTCTGCGTCCACCTGAGGTTCAATCACTTCTTCAACCGGTGCAACTGTCTCTGACGCCGGTTCGGCATTAGTATAAAACCCCGTATCAGTGACCGGTTCTGTGACGGGTGGTGTTGAGACAGCATTTTCCTGGGTCTGCAATACTTGCTCGACAGTCTCTTCTGGGGCTTTTACGTTCTCGTTTTCGGTGAGTAACGCGTCAAAATCTGTCACGGGTGCCGTGCCTGCCTCTGGCTCATCCGTACCCGCACCATAAAGCCCAGCTCGAACGGTACCGCCATTGCCCCAATCGGCAGCCATCACCTCATTTTCAGGTATTTCACGGCCGCAATCGGAGCAAATGTAGCGTCCGTTGACCTCGATAAGTTCAGTTTTACAATTTGGACAGATCAAGTCCCCTCCCCATATCTTTATTATGACAGGTTATCAGATGTAGTGCCAAGTCTAGCCTCTAACTCACGAATTTCGTCTTTCATTTTCACTACTTCGTTTAGTACGATTTTCTCCTCAACAGCAGCTACCAAACGACGGGTGCTATCGATCACGTCCGGGCTGACCGATAACGATGTAGCACCGTATTCCACCATCTTCTGAGCAACTTCTGGATACACGCTAGGGGCTTGTCCGCAGATAGAACAAGTGACACCATATTTGGCGCAAGTCTCAACTGTGTGTTTTATCATCCACTGTACGGCTGGATATCGCTCGTCGAACTCTTCTGCCACGACACTACTATCACGATCCAGTCCCAGAGTCAGTTGCGTCAGGTCATTTGAGCCAATCGAGACTCCATCGATGCCCATTTCGCAGTATTTGTCGATTTCGATGACTGCACTCGGTACTTCTACCATAATCCAGAGTTTGAAGTCTGGGTCTGCCTGTTTGTTTAGCCCAGAATCCTCAACAATTTTCTTAACTTTGGCAAATTCGTCAGTACGACGAACAAACGGAATCATCAACTGCAGATTATTGTAATTCTTACGAACGCGTTTGATCGCTTCCAGCTCTAGACCGAATTCTTCTGGATCTTTCAAATATCGAAAACAACCACGATAGCCAATCATTGGATTATCTTCCTCGGGCTCAAACTCTTCACCACCTTTTAGACCACGATATTCATTGGTTTTGAAGTCCGTGGCACGATAAACTACAATTCTAGGGTGGAATGCCTTGGCAATCGTCTCTAATCCTTCGGCAAGTTTACTGACATATTCTTCTTGTCTTCCCTGTTTGATCATAGCCTTAGGGTGTTCGCCGATAGATTCCATGATGATAAATTCTGCACGCAGCAAACCGACGCCATCCACGTTCATCGCTGCCACCTTTTCGGCCAGTTCAGGCTCCCCTAAATTCACATAAATTTTAGTGGCTGTTACGGGTGCTGATTCTGTAGTTACTGGTGCAGTTTGTGGCACAGGAACGGTCGGAACAGCCATAGCTCCCTCATATACAACCCCATTCTTTCCATCCACTGTCACAATCTGACCAACTTTGAGCTTGGTAGTAGCATCTCCGGCGCCAACAACACAAGGTATGCCAAGTTCACGCGATACGATCGCAGCATGGCAGGTGCGACCGCCTGCATCAGTTATTATAGCTACAGCGCGTTTCATTGCCGGTACGTAGTCGGGAGTCGTCATCTCAGTTACCAATACATCACCCACCAATATCTGATCTATATCGCTGGGACTATGGATGATCTTCACCGGTCCGCTGGCCATACCGGTACTGGCGGCTTGGCCTTTGATAATTACTTCTTGTTTACCCTGAGCCGCTGTCTCTTCGTTAGCCTCTTTGTCCCTTACTTCTTGTGATTTATCAGTTTCTGTATTCAATGTTGTCACCGGACGGCTTTGCAACATGAAGACTTCGCCATTATTGATTCCCCATTCAGTGTCTTGCGGTTTACCATAATGCTTTTCGATGGCGAGTGCGAGTTTGGCGAGTGTCAAAATCTGTTCATCTGTAATTTTCTGTTTTGACTGCAACTCTTCAGGTACTGGAATACCTTCTTTCTGAAGAACTGAGAGATCGCCGGTGTCACCAGATCCTGATTCGCGAGTAAGCATCCAAGTCTGTTTGAAAACATCCTTTGCGGTAATTTCGAGTGTTTTCTTGTCTACTAAATATCTATCTGGAGTAACGGCGCCCAAAACGACTACCTCGCCCAGACCATAAGCAGCTTCAATGGAAATGTGGTCAAGATCATTGTTAGTAGGATCTATGGTAAACATCACACCAGCCGCTTGTGAATCCACCATCTGTTGCACGGGTACGGCAATGCCTACTTCGAGCTGGCCAAAGCCTTGCTCGGCACGGTAATAGATTGCTCTTGCTTCAAAGAGAGAAGCCCAGCATTTCAGCACGGCCGTAAGCAAATCTGCTTCGCCGAGGACATTCAAATATGTAGCTTGCTGCCCTGCGAAGGAAGCTCCAGCCAGGTCCTCCGCAGTTGCCGATGAACGGACTGCTAGATATAGCTTTTCCTTTGGTGTCCCCGTTTGTTCGACAAGTTTTGAAAAATTTACCAGTATCTCTGCCTTTAGGTCTTCGGGGAGCGGAGTATCGAGCATCAATTTCTGAGCTCTTTCTGCTCTGTCTTGCAAATCTTTACT
>Ga0209748_1000284_pt1 | contig 28491 bp, 33 predicted proteins | sample BarGraIncu00421A_FD_185490 | JGI IMG/M metagenome (GOLD analysis project Ga0209748, IMG submission 185490) | Arctic peat soil microbial communities from Barrow, Alaska - Barrow Graham LP Incubations 004-21A (SPAdes) (version 2) | ecosystem: Environmental > Terrestrial > Soil > Wetlands > Peat... | reverse complement strand
TATCTTTCTCTTTAAGCCCGGATATGTCCTTTATATTGGATTTGTCTGCTTATTGATCGCTGTTTCTTTTATCGCCTTCATTAACTCCCAGCAATTTACGCGGATTTTTGCCGGACTCAAAACTACCGGCAAAGAAGAAACGCCCGAATAACGACGCAAAGGAAGGCTCTGCGGCACTTTCAGGAACTCAGCAATCGATACTACTTGCAGATGAACGTCAACAAAGGGTCAGCGGCAAATATCCGCCGGACAATCTATCCCTTCCATTTGCAAACTACCCCAAATTGCACTTCCCGTTGGAGGGTGTATTCTAAATTGGACATCAAGATTAGAGTGAAAGGTGGCCAATATGACTTGAAAGCGATATGACAAACAATTCAAGGTTGCCGCATCAAAAGTTATCCTCGCTGGGGAAATGTCTGTCAAACAATTGTCAGCGGAACTCAAAATCAAGGATACGACCTTGAGAAGATGGACAAATGAGTATGAGCAACTAGGTGAGTCGGCCTTTCCCGGCAACGGCTCGCCAACGCAGAACAAGGACTACGAGATTCTAAAATTGAGAAAGAAAATCGAAGAATTGGAAATGGAGAACGAACTTCTAAAAAATTTCCGGGCCTTCTTGAATCAAGACCGTGCGTGAGATTCCGCTTCCTCAAAGAGCACCAGGGTGAATATCGCCCCATCGAGAAGGCCTGCAAGATCCTGCGAATATCGAAAGCGGGGTTTTATGAATACCTGGGAAGACGCAAGTCAAATCAACAAATCGAACGGGAAGCACTCGAAGGCTTTGTCTTGGATATCTTCGAAAAACATAAGGCTCGGTATGGATCTCGGCGTATCAAACGTGAACTTGCAGCTCAAGGCATCCGGGTAAGTGAGAAACGCGTGCGAAAAGTTATGCAGAAACTCTACCTCGTGGCAAAAGGAACAACACGACGGTATCGCCGGCAGAAACGGATCGAGCCGGGGGATCCAAGGATGAACCTCATTGAACAGGTGTTCACGGTAGGTGAACGAAACAAGCTGTGGGTGGGCGACATCACCTATATTTCGACGAAGAGAGGGTTTCTGTACTTGGCAGCGATCATTGATGCATTTTCACGCAAGGTCGTTGGGTGGTCTATGTCCGTTCACATGCGCGAGAATCTCGTCATCGACGCTCTCGAGCAGGCAATCGGACGAGAAGATCCACAGCCAGGATTCATCTTCCATGACGATCAGGGAACACAGTACACGTCACAAGCTTTTCAAAAAGCATTGGCAATTCATGGAATCATCCAGTCGGTATCCCGCCCTGGGAATCCATACGACAATGCAGTTGCGGAGTCTTTTTTCAAGACGTTAAAGACCGAGTTGACCAAGGGAAGGAACTATATTGACCAGGAGGAGGCAAGACAGGAGATCTTTAAATACATTGAACTCTACTACAATCCGAAAAGACTCCACTCATCGCTCGGTTACATGAGCCCTTGCAACTATGAGTGCGAATCTTCTCGAAAAGACTTAACTTTTTGTCCAATTTAGGTTGACCTCTCCAAATACAGGCTGCATGATTTCGTCCAAAAAAGTGTCCGCACCCCCTAATATTCATATCATATATACAATATAAATATTGCATATCAGAAACTATTATGTCAAATTGATTTTACTCCCTTTTCCTGCATAAGAAAAGCCGTATGCTTATATGGTGTCCATCACAGTCAGAAAGGCCCACCAGTAAAAAGTATCGCCCGTATTCACTTAACGCCTGCGCTAAGTCGTTCACATGGCAGGGGTTTCTTTTTGTTTTTTAGATGTTGCTGACTATTTTAATCGATCCGCTTGCCCCAATGGTTGTAGCTCCTGCTTCAATAACCGCGATGGCTGACTTGTAATCTTTAATGCCGCCGTCTGCTTTTATTCCAATCACAGGACCGACAGCCATTCTGATTAGTTTGATATCTTCAGCAGTTACACCGCCGGGCTTTGATCCGGCTGCAACCTTAAGAAAATCTGCACCGGCCAGTCTGGCTAAAAGGGATAGCCTGATAATTTCTTCAGCAGATAAGGCCCCTAAATCGATAACCGCCTTGATCAGGGCTCTCTTATTGGAAGCATGTACAACTGCTTCCATGTCCTCTTTGACCTTCTTATAATCCCCGGCTTTTACCATTCCGATATTAATCGGCAAATCGATTTCTGTCGCTCCGTTTTCAATGGCTTCAAGTGTCTCGGCAACTTTCATGCCGGTTGTTGCTATTCCCATAGGAAAACCAACAGCTGTTGCCACCCTGACTCCTGATCCTGCAAGATACTTTTTAGCTAACACCACAAAGCATGGAGCTAAGGCAACATTTCGAAAATGATACTTTATAGCTTCTTCACAGAATTGTTTTACCATCGCTGCGGTAGCATCAGGCCGAATCATGGAATGCTCCATTACCGAAGCCAGTTTTTTGTCAAACCCGGCTTCCGCGGGCTCCTGTGTTACTTTATCAGGACTTGCCGGCTTCAGGCTTACGGTAAGGTTTTCCGCTTCCAGGCTTCTTTCTTTAAGAATTTCCCGGATGATATCATTGGTTGCTTTTTCCAGGTTTGCACTGTTTATATCCATTAGAACCACCTTCTGATTCAGTCAATCACTTCAATTTGCGCGTCAGCCGGAATTTCTATAACAAGGCAGTCATTTGCATACGTTCTTTCAGGCAGCGTTATCAGAAGATTTACACATTCGGCCTTATATACGAAGGCTGCACAATGCCATACACCAGGTTTCAGAACCATCATGGTCCCCTTTGGTATACGGAAGACTTCAAAGCTGTCCGGATTGAATACGCCGTTCGGGGTGGCAATCGCGACAGGCATCAGGACTTCTCCGTCGATTGCAAAAATGCCTTCACAGCAATAACTATGGAATTCTGCATTTGTTATGATTCTATCCCGGCTGACTAACCGGCAGACAGAATAGGAAGCAATACTTGCAGGACCTAAATTGAGCTGCAGTATATCGCGGAAAAACTCACAAGGCTCCTCTCCGATTTTTATGGCATGAGGATTGATCAAATTGGAGAAAGTGCCGTAATTCTGAAAGCTTTCAGCCGTTAATTCTTTAAACTTTAGTTGTCTCATATTGCCTCCCTGTTGCTCTTAGTTATTCTATTTATATCTGTATCATTCAATTAGTAAAGGAGAATGATTCCCAGAATTTCAAGCACCTCCGATGAATTGTTTTCAATTGAATGCGAGGCACCGTTCCCTGTCAGGATAATGTCTCCTTCTTTTACCGTCTGACGGATACCGTTATCTTCACAGATGCCCGTTCCTTTACTAATATAATAAATTTCTTCTTCATCCAGGTGCTGATGCAGGCCAATCGAACTTCCGGGCTCAATTGACATTTTTCCGAAAAAGCGGCTGTGACCCTTCATCTGAATCGGTCGAAGAAGATGCGTTACACTCACCTTGCCTGTACCGCCCTTCATTTTCTCCCTGATTTCAACTTCCATCTGATTAGCCCGCTGTATCATTTGCTGCCTCCCGCCTGTAGGTTAAATAAGCATTCCGCCAGTTACATCAATAAGTGATCCCGCAGTAATATATGATTTATCCGATACGAGGAAAGCTACCATCGCTCCAATATCTTTGGGGTCCGACATTTTCCCGACAGGAATTCTTTCCAGATACTTCTTTTCCAATTCCGGATCAGACAGAGTCTTAATATTGAGGGGTGTCCTGACCATGCCGGGTATGATTGCATTTACAATAATTCCTTTATCCGAATACTCCCTGGCAAAGGACTTTGTCATAAGATTGATACCACCCTTTGCAGACGCATAGTGAGCGTGTCCTGCCGAGTTTACTGCGAATCCGGATTTAGAGGTTACATTAACAATATTCCCCGTTTTCCCTTCGCGCAGAAGATAATCAACAAATCTTTTGCTGAAAAAGTACGGGCCATTCAAATTGATCCTGATAACCCGCTCCCATTCCTCGTCCTTCATTTCTGTAATCGGAGTTGTGGGCCATATTCCTGCATTATTAACCAGTATGTCCAGGCTTCCGTATATGCAGCTTGCATTTTTAATAATATTGTCAATATCAGAACCGTTACTTATATCTCCCTGCATTGCTACAGCCCTGGCTTCATATTTAGCATTCAATGAATCAACGAATTTATTAACGTTCTCTTCATCAAATAAATAATTGACAACTACATTTACACCTTCCTGCGCGAGAATCTCAGAGATTCCGGCACCCAGACCTCCTCCTCCGCCAGTAACAATTGCGGTTTTTCCTTTCAAATGCAAATCCATACAGATACCTCCTCGTATAAAACATAGCAGTTCAATCCAGGATCCGGCAGCCCAATTTTTCAAGGGATCCGGCAACAGCCCGGGAAAATTCTTCTGTCCTCAAAGAGCTGCCTTGTTTTTCACTATTTTGTTCAATTGCTTCAATAACCCTATTCAGCAAATTCAATTTGCCTTCGCTGTCAGGCCCGGATACATCCGCAGTACATGCTTCTTTCGGGCACTTATCAAAAACTATTTCAATCCTGTTTTCCCTGGCCCAATCCTTTGCGGATGGTGTTATGACTGTTCCGACAGGAAAGACGGCTCTGTCTTTTCCCTGGTATTTCATCATTTCTGTCTGAGCTATTACAATTGCCATTCATTCACCCCCGGACTTTCCTTGGCAGCCAAACCGCAGACGCATAAATTGATTCTTTCATCGGCTCACTTCCATATGACATTCATTCCCAATTCATTGATCGCATCCCTGGCCAAAGGCGTACATATAACATCTTTTCCAATTGACAGTATCGCTTTATTCTTCCATGCATCCCGCACAGTATTTTCCGTAACAAGTTTGGCCGGTTCTTCCGTTATCCGGGATACTGTGCTTCCCTTTTCAGCAGGTGTTACCCTGATCAGATTTTTTGCTGCTTCTTCTGTGCGGCTATCGCTTTCATATAGGATTGAGCTGTCAGACAAAGCCGTAAAGGAAATCAGATATGCCTTGTCACCCTGCTTAATCCCTGCGCAATTGGCCTCGTCGATATCTATGTGGTATTCAAGGGAAAATTGGCTGCTGACTCTTACTACTACATTGTCAAAAATGACTCCGCGCTCTCCGCCAACCCTGACTTGAACCGATTGTGAATCAGTAACCCCATACGCTGCCGCATCGTCAGGCGTCATGTGTATGTGTCTTTGTGCCACAATCAGCCCCTCATTGAGGTGGAGGGAACCTTTAGGTCCAATGACGGTAATCCGTCCTGAACCCTCCAGTACTCCCGATTCCCTGACCGGGGCTTCGATACCAAGCCTGAATGTATCGCTTTTAGAAACTTCGATCTGTGTCTTCTTCCGTACCGGTCCCAATACCCTGACATTTTCTATGCAGCCTTTGGGTCCGGCTATGATTACGGTCTCTGCCGCAGCACATTGTCCCGGCTGCGACAGGTCTTTCACGCAATTTATCGAATGTCCCTTCCCAAACAAAAGCTCCAGGTCCTGGGCGGAAAGATGAATATGCCTGTTGGATACACCGATAGTAATAGGATCGGGATGCAGATTCTGTTTTGAGCCGGCAATAATCCTTTTCACTGTTTCTGATATGATTTGACTCAATAAATCTATTTCCACTACTGTCATCGCCTCTCTCTATCGAATCGGATAATCGTTTGCATGGCAAACCGGATGTCCGGACAATTCTATTCAATGAATGTTTTTGATGCAGAATTAATAAGACTGCAGAATGATTATGACTTAGGAAGAATTGCTTCCACTTCAGTATGCGGACGGGGAATGACATGTACCGATTTGAGTTCGCCGACTCTTGCAGCAGCAGCAGCTCCTGCATCCACTGCAGCTTTTACAGCACCCACATCACCGCGCACCATAACGGTTACATATCCGCTGCCGATTTTTTCTTTGCCGATCAGCCTGACATTCGCTGCCTTGACCATTGCATCTGCGGCTTCTATCGCACCTACTTCACCGATTGTTTCAACCATTCCCAAAGCGTTTTCCATACGTATATCCTCCATCGATTTTTGTTATGTTCTATGCTCCGTACAGACCTCTTCTATTTAGGCAGAATAAACTCTACATCAGCATGCGGGCGGGGAATGACATGTACCGACTTAACTTCACCAACCCGGGCGGCTGCGGCGGCCCCTGCATCCACTGCAGCTTTCACCGCACCAACATCACCTCTTACCAGGACCGTCACATATGCTGCCCCGATTGTTTCCTTGCCGATCAATTTGACATTGGCAGCCTTAACCATGGCATCGGCCGCTTCTATGGCAGCGATTAACCCTCTCGTTTCGATCATTCCTAAAGCGTCATCCATTTTTATCTCCTCCATATGATTGCGGTTTTATTTTGCTGTAGCTTTCGGTTCGCTTTTGGGCGGATTGTAAGTGGGTAAAATCGATACAACATCCGCATGAGGACGGGGTATTACGTGTACTGATTTGATTTCCCCGACTCTGGCAGCCGCTGCTGCTCCTGCATCCGTTGCTGCTTTTACCGCGCCGACATCGCCGCGCACGATAACCATTACATAGCCGCCTCCAACAATTTCCTTACCGATCAGCTGCACATTGGCAGCCTTAACCATGGCATCGGCTGCTTCTATTGCTCCAACCAGTCCTTTTGTCTCGATCATTCCAATTGCTTCGCTCATTTTTCCTGCCTCCTTTTTTTGTAACCGGATCCGGTACTACTTTCTGATCTGATGTTCCATCGCTTTTAGAATCTCTGCCTTTGTGTAACAGTAGTTTGCCTGGCTGGTTTCTGATGTTTTTGATTTCTTTTCCAGGTGATATGCGATCCTCTTAATGTTCATGAGATGCAGCGGAGTCACGTTGTCTGATGTTATGCTCCCGCCCCACGTTCCGCACCCTAAAGTCAGCGCAGGAGCTAACCCTGTTGAATAGCCGATAGCGCCCAATGAAGACGGTGTGTTGACCAAAATGCGAAAGACAGGCTTCTTCATTGCAAATTCCCTGATCACCTCATCATTTTGTGAATGGATAACCAGGCTATGTCCCAATCCTCCATACGAGAGAAGCTCGAAGCATCTTTCACAGGCCTTTCTCCAGTCCTTTTCAATGTAAAGGGCAAGGACCGGACACAGTTTTTCGGCTGATAGCGGATAGTCCTTACCGACACCTTTCGTCAGTGCAATCATGACCTTTGTTTCGGCTGGTATTTTTATGCCGGCAAGATCTGCAATTCTCTGAGGGGACTGCCCCACAACATCAGGATTTACACCCCCGTTTTGCTGTATGACTGTTTTCTCAAGGGCTTCCATTTCCGATCCGGATACCAGATATGCCCCTTGTTTTTTCAGTTCTGTTATCACTTTTTCAGCGATTATCAATTCCGTCACCACGGCCTGTTCCGAAGCGCAAATCGTTCCATTGTCAAAAGTTTTACTTTTAATGATTTTTTGTACGGCATCCGGAATATCTGCTGATCTTTCTATAAAAGCAGGTACATTACCCGGCCCAACGCCTAAAGCGGGGGTTCCTGAACTATATGCTGCCTTAACCATGGCGGAGCCGCCGGTTGCCAGTATGACGGCAGCGTATTTGTGCTTCATGAGTTCAGTTGTTGCTTCTTTTGTACATATTGCCAGGCAATTTACCAGGCCTTTGGGTGCCCCCGCATCTGCTGCTGCTTTTTCCATCAGCCTTGCCGCTTCCATACAGCATTTTATTGCTCTGGGATGAGGCGAAAATACAATTGCATTCCGTGACTTAAGGGCAATCATTGCTTTATAAAGGATTGTTGATGTCGGATTCGTTGTGGGTATGATACCTACAACAACTCCCATGGGGGCAGCGATCTCAACCACTTTGTGCTCTTTATCTTCCTTTATGATTCCCACCGTGTTCATTCCCTTGATAAACTCATATACATTTCCGGATGCAAATTCGTTTTTAATGATTTTATCTTCGAGGACACCCATTCCAGTCTCGTCAACTGCCATCTTTGCAAGATGATGTGCATTTTCCATGCCAGCCCTGGCCATACTTGCTATTACCCTGTCAACTTGCGCCTGGTCAAATTCCGCAAAAATCTTTTGACTCTCGTATGCGATATTCATCAAATCATTTGCTTCTTTTAACGACAATGAAATGTTATCTTCGTTTTCCAATCTTCTCCACCTCCCTTTGCAGCGAGTTAAGCATTCTCACATGCAGGATGAATTCTTCTGATCCCCTGTTCCTCAATAATTATCTTTTACGACTCTTGCATTCCCTGTAGGACAGATATTCTTACAGTTTCCGCAATTAACGCATGAGGATTTAGCATTGGGATCTGCTCCGGATTGTATAAGGATACCTTTACTTGTTCCAAGCCGGGTTGCGCCGGCCCGTATAAATTTGAGTGCATCTTCCCGGTTATTAACCCCCGTTGAAGCCTTCACTCCCATAACCGGGCCTACGGTCTTTCTCATAAGTGCAATATCCTCGACTGTAGCTCCCCCGGTACTCATACCTGATGAAGTCTTAACAAAATCCGCACCTGCATTTTTGGCTATCAGGCAGACCTTGATTTTTTCCTGGTCCGTAAGCAGGCAAGTCTCAATAATTACTTTGACAATTGCCTGACCGGAGGCCGCTTCAACCACCGATCTAATATCTTTAGCTACCAAATCAAAATCCCCGTCCTTCAAGGCGCCAATATTAATGACCATGTCAACTTCCTGCGCTCCGTTCGCAATCGCGTCCCTTGCCTCCAGTGCTTTTACAAACGAAGTACTCGCCCCCAGAGGAAACCCTATAACGGAACATGTTTTCACTTTTGTCCCCTTCAAAAGTCCGGCGACATAACGGACGTTGGCCGGATTGACACAAACGGATGCAAAGCCCCATTCAATAGCTTCCTTGCAGAATTTTTCAAGTGTTTTCTTTGTAGTATCCGGTTTCAGCACGGTATGGTCGCAGGTTGCAGCTAAATTATTGATGTCAATACCATTAGGCAGGTCTCCTGCTGATCCGCCCGCTTTATCAAAACCAGTCACTTCTCTGTTGTCACCAAATTCCAGCATGACTTCCCGGGTAATTTTCTCAATAAGTTGGTTCATGTCCATTTCTCTCACCTCTTATATTCTCATTGTTCCGTCTTCACATTCGATAACGTCTATTATCCCGGCAATTACCATATCAATGGGTGATTTGGAATTCTTATATACCTGGCGTGCTGATCCGCCTTCACAGATGCACAGTACCAAATCACCTTCACCGGCACCCACACCATCAACAGCGACCAGTTCATCACCGGAGCGGCTGCCTTTTTCGTCCAAAGGCTGTACCAGGAGAAGTTTGGCTCCTACCAGATTTATGTTTTTTTGCGTCGAGACTATGCAGCCGGTTACCTTAGCAATTATCATCTGATTGTCCCCGGAATTTATTTGAACAGGAGTAATCGAGTATTCCGATGATTCCGGAATCACTGGGGGCATTGGGATCGGGAAGAGGCATTGCGCCGTCTTTACTTCTGGCACAAAAAACCAGGTCGCCGAACCCCGCCCCAATCGTATCTGATGAAACAACGGGTGTACCGCAGGCATCGCCGTTCGAGTCAACCGGCTGGATGACCAGCAGTTTGACGCCTTTGAGCGATTCATCCTTTATTGTTGCAACTACTGTCCCAATCACTTTCGCTAGATACATATAACTTCCTTTACAGGCATCCGCCTATATGATTCCTTTATCAAATACTTTCTGTCCATTCACATCTATCAGGTCAACGATTGCCATGATTGTTGCATCGGTTGGGGTGTTATTGGTAACGAATGTCTGCCTGGCTGAGCTTCCGCCGACAACAAGGACGATTTCATTTATGCCTGCCCCTACCGAATCGATTGCTACAGCCGCTTTACCCTCGTTTTGCAGTGTGATAAGGTTCACCGGCTGTACCACCTGGAATTTTCTGCCGTTCAGTTTTTCATCCTTGCGTGTGCAAACTACTGTTCCGATGACTTTTGCTGCATACATTGCATTCAACTCCCTTAAAAAGTTCTGCCGATCGTCTGAAAAGTATTAATGCACTTCTCTTCCGCCGCTGATGTTGATTGCCTGACCTGTGCAGTAATCTCCGCTTACCGTCAGGAAATATACATAATCCACTACGTCTTCAATATTCGTCAGTCTCTTAAGAGGTATCTTTGCAGTAAATGTCTTGATAACTTCTTCCCTTGACATGCCCATATTGTCTGTATAACCTGAGCTGACTGCACCCCATACACCGGTAGCATCCGTGATCCCGGGACAGATTGAATTGACCTTGATATTAAAAGGTGCCAGTTCAAATGCGAGTGCATGTGTTAATGCAATAATCGCGCCCTTGGAAGCTGAGTAGTGAGCCATTAAAGCAGATCCTGTTTTCCCTGATTTGGATGCAAAATTGATGATTCTTCCATCCTTCAGGCCTTTCATACTTTTCACTGCAGCTTGTGCGCAAAAAAGCGTACCGTTTACATTCACAGCCATCTGCCTGTTGATCTGTTCAGCAGTAATTTCTTCAAACGGGCGCTGATCTACAATTCCTGCATTATTAACCAGGGCATAAACCGGACCCAAATCCTGGACGATCTGTGCAAAGCAGGCGTGAACAGCATCCCTGTCGGTAATGTCCAATATGTATCCTTTTGCTGTTAATCCGGACGAAGATATTCTCTCTGCCTGGTTGATGACTTCATTGTTAATATCAATCATGGCCACCAGGGCACCGTCATTGGCATATCGCTCTGCGATACCAAGCCCTATACTTCTTGCAGCCCCGGTAACAACACAAACCTTACCCGTTAATGACTTAAACATTTCAATTTCCTCCCATTCATATAACAGTTGATATTTTTCCCATTCATGTACTATATCCACCTCTTGTGCCTATAGTGGGATTCTATTATCTTTTGTGTAAGATGTCAACATTTCTTCTAAACATTCACAAATGTGAATATTTAGCTGCAAGGCAAGTAGTGCAATGTCAATCAGGAGTTATAAACTTCATATCTTCTTAACGAGTCTTCATCAGCATATACCTTGAACTAAGCGCAAAAAAAACCACCGGTATCGTGATGCCGACGGCTTTCCAGGAAACAATACATGGTTTTCAGTCCGGTTCTTCCATGTCAATAAAATGATTTACGAAGGTAAATTTTTCCGCCCTACTTCGCGGCTCAGGACACTGAGTGCGGCTGACTCATCTATTACTAGAACATCCAGGTATTTGCCTCTTAACCCTGCAATGATTGCATCTGTCTTTTCCACTCCCGAGGCAACACCTATAACCAGCGGGATTTTTTTTAACTGCTCCAAATCAATTCCTATGACCAGGCCATCAATATTAGTTGCACATTCACTTCCGTTAATATCTATTTTATGGCCGCAGATATCACCTACGGCCCCGACTTCAATCCACTTTTCAGCATCCTCCCGCGTTATATAGCCGGATCGATATGATGCGCTCAATTTCGGACTGTTTGAGCCTAATCCGATAATTGCAATGTCTATGTTCTTAAATCTTGCAAAATGCTGCTTTATATTTTCTTCTTCAAGCAATAATTCTTTGAGAACTTTGCTTTGCACATAAAGGGGTGCCTGTAAAATATAGCAGTCACCATTAAGGGATTTTGAAATATTCTTTGCCAGTTCCTGTCCGTCTGTATCCAGATTTTTGGCACCTGTACCACCGATAATCTGAATCACATCGGCTTTCACAATCCTGGACGGTTTAAAATCCTGTACCAGATAATAGAGGGTGGTGCCCCAGGCGATTCCGAGAAGCATCCCATCAATAATGACAGATTCCAGATATTTAGCTGCCGCTTTTCCAACATTCGCTTTACTTGATTCCTTATTATAATCCGAAGATACTACAATGACTTCCTTTAAATTGTATAGTTCCTTAATCTGCTTTTGAAGTTCCATCCCCATAGACGAAGTATCATTGACTCTAAATTCTATGATCTTTTCATCAACACATTTCTTTGTCAGTCTGGAAACATTTGATCTCGACATGTGCAGGACACTGGCTATCTCTTCCTGGGAGCAGCCTTCCATATAATACATTTTTGCAATTGTAATTAATAAATCCCTATGGCTCATTGTATCCTGATCCATTTTTTCTCCTTGTGATTTAACCGCAAATGCAATTCATATTTGTGAAGGTATCATTGATATTATACAGTAATTGCATGTTTTATCCAATGTACATGCGCACTCCCCCGTAAGATAATTCATATAATTCCATACTAAAATTCCGACGATCAGCAGATGCCTGCTGATCGCCTGGTTGAATTCATCCATTTATATAGGCATCGTATCAGTGGTTTTTCTGACCATAAGTCTTATGTATTTCAACAGCATCCAATGTCTGTTCCTGCGTCATGATGACCGGATCCCCTGCAGCTTTGGCCATAAGGTAGGTAAGGGCCGCATCTTCCATATAAACGGCTGCATACAAAGCTTCTTTCAAATCACGGCCTACTGTTATAACACCATGGTGCTTCAAAATCAGGGCCCGCCTTTCACCGATATAATTAACCGTCTGGACACCCATATCCAGGCTGGCTGCAGAGCAATACGGCGCAACATTAACAGCACCTAATGTCACGTTGGCCAGTGTAGTAACAGCCGCAGGCAGTGTATCACCGATCAGGCCGGCTGCCGTTGCATAAGGTTGGTGCGTATGTATGATGGCGTTGACATCCGGCATATGCTCAAAAATATACAGAAGCGCCACTGTGTCGACAGATTCCCTTAGTTTGCCTTCGATACGTTTCCCCTTACTGTCGACGACAATAATGTCCTTCACTTTCATTGTCTCGTATGATGTTCCCGATGGCGTTACAAGTATATGGCCGTTGGGCATCCGCATACTGACATTGCCGCCCGACAGACTGATAAGCCTGCTTCTTTTGATTTCCAGAGCCGTTTCGATGATCTCCCGTTTTTGTTTGTTGTACATGTTTGCACTCCTGTCATTATTTCGAATTCAAATCTCTGATTCGTTACACTGATAACTTTGATTTATCAAATATTATGATTATTCCGGCATCTCCTTTGTTTACAGGGTCCCCGCCCGCAGTTCTTCTGCAGTCTTTGTCATATCCTCTGACCCGAACAACAGGGAACCGCATACAAGAACCTCTGCCCCAAAATCCATTGCGCTTTTATACGTCAGCCTGTTAATGCCGCCATCTACCTGTATTTCATAGGTATAGCCGTACTGCCGTTTCAATTCCTGCAGCAAACGTAATTTCTCAAATGTCATTCCAATCGCTTTTTGTCCGCCAAAACCAACACACACAGCTACCTGAAGCACAATATCTGCTTCCTCAAGTGCACAACGTACAGCCTCAACAGGTGTCTCAGGCGTAAGCGCAATACCCGCAAGCTTTCCGGTCTTTTTGATGTCCCTCAGGAGCCTGATATGGTGAGGCGTACTTTCCGCATGAATTGTGATTGAATCGGAACCCGCATCAGCAAACAGATCTATCAGGCACTCTGGATTACTCACCATCAAGTGGGTGTCTTTCCGCATCCTGCGGTCACCTTTCAGTGCTTCGACAACGCCGAGCCCAACGGCCAGATTCGGAACAAAATGTCCGTCCATGACATCCAGATGCAGAAACTCACAGCCTGCAAGGCATGCCCTGTCAATATCCGAGCCAAGCCTCAAAAAATCTGCTGATAATATCGATGCTGATAGTTTCATCATTCACTCCAAAACTCTCTGACAATTTCTTTGACATTTGTCAATTTGATTTTAATATAGAAATTCACTTTTGTCAATCAGCTCAAGGCGACTTTCACATTTGTGCATCATGTGTCAAAAGTAAATTTGCGATATCTATTCCATTTAATATTATAGAAGCTTCAGAATGCGCGCGGCCGTATCCTCATCCGTTATAAATATATTGATAATCTCTGCACGCAATGCACCAATGATCGACAGTATTTTATTATCACCTGCCGCTATACAGATGACCTTTCCGGCTTTCCTCAAATCTTCCTCTTCAATACCGATGATCCTGTTGTTGTACTCACTGTCAAAAAATTTGCCGTTAATATTGAATCTTCTGGCACAGATATCACCTACTGCCCGGTCGGTATCCGATTCAAATTCGTGCATAACCTCTTCCGGGCTAAACTGCAGTTTACTGTTATAGTACTCCGGCGGCGCACCGACACTGACAAGCGCTGCATCGAGAGACCCCCAGCTCTTCAGGATTGGCTGCATATTTGCACCCTTGAGGTAAAGCTTCTTGTCTTCAATGGTTTCTCCGAGTGCAGGTGCATACATCAGCTGAGGATAACCCTGCAGCTTCTCCGCCATCATGCGCACCATTTCATTGAGCTGGTACTCAGAAGCAATGCGGTTGGTTCCCCCTATCAGCGGCACGACATTAACGTCAAACAGATTGCTGTTATTCCGGAACGAAGACATGCACTCATAACATGTCGTGCCCCAGGCCACACCTAGAGTACTGTGGCTCTTCATCTCCTGTTCAACAATAACAGCTCCCTGTGATGCTACTATTTTCGTAAGAAGCCTTTGCAGTTTGGCATTGACCGGAATTACAAAGCACTTATCAAGTCCGAATTTTCTAACCATTGCTTTTGATAATTCATCGTTATTTGTCTGAGGATTCTTTATTTTTATATCAACAATGCCATAGTCCTTGGCTTCTGTCAGGATCATGGAAACAGCCGATCGTGATATTCCAAGCTCTTTTGCAATTTTTTCCTGTGTGAGGCCATCTATGTAATACATCTGTGCAACTTGAACCATAATATGAATATCATGCCTGATTTCCAATATATCCCCTCCAATAATAAATTTCCGTCTATCACATTTAATTTTATTATGATTTGGAATATGTGTCAAACAAATACCATGACAAATGTTATATCAGGGGACTTCGGACCATAAAAGTGGTTCCATTTTCCTGTTATTTGCTTCTGCTTTGTCAATTATTGTATATTACCATTCCTTCCATAAGCCGGACAGACAGCTTATCGCCTTTTGATAGCGCTTATACTTCTTTTCATAAACATGTCTGTTAGCTTCATCAGGCAGGTATGTACACACTACTTTAGAAAAGGCCTTTGTAGCATCATGCATCGATGGATACACTCCGGCGGCAACACCGGCGCACATGGCCGCCCCCATCGTGCCAAGCTCCGTGCCGCTCGAAATCTCTATAGGCTTTTGCAGAATATCTGCAAACATCTGTAACCAGATCCCTGATTTTACGACACCTCCGGCAATTCTGACAGCCTCCGGAGGATCCCGCAGATAGAGCAACTTATCTATATGCATTTTATGGGAAAAGACAATGCCTTCATATACAGCACGCAGCATATGTGCTTTACTATGCCAGCTGCACAGTCCCAAAAAGCATGCCTTTGCATCGGCATCGGCATTCGTCCCGAAAAGGAAAGGCAAAAAAACAATTTCGCTCTCATTGACTAAGGTTGACTTCAACATTTCATCTGCTGCAGTATAAACGGAATACCCCGGACTGTCACTTTCGAAAAACGATCGCAAAAACCATTCCAGATTGCTGGCTGAGGTCATGCTTCCGTCCGTTACCATAAAGTAATCGTCAATGCAGTAAACGGATGTAAGTAAAAGCCCTTTTGCCATCAAAGGTCGCTTCGAAATGAATTCATTAATACTCCAGGTACCGGCAATCAGGCAAATTCTGGATTCATCGGTGATGCCTGTTGCAATTGCGCATGCAGTAATATCGATCATACCGCCTGCGACTGGTGTTCCTTCTTTCAGGCCGGCCTGTCCCGCAGCTTTGGCATTTACATGTCCGCAAACCTGACAGGATGGTCTGACAGGCGGCAGAATAGTACGCAGGTGTCCAATGCCCATTGCAGCCAGTATTTCGTTATCATAATCGCGGATGTTCTGATCCATTACGCCGCCGGCGGACATATTCGATATCTCGCCGAAAGCCTCGCCGGTCAGGCAGAACCGCAGGTAATCAATACAGCCTAACGCCCATTTGGCTCTGCTGATCAGGTCCGGCCTTTGATCTGACATCCATGCAAGGAGAGGGGCAAGCTGGCCCGGGTAAAGTGTCTGCATGATCTTGGGAAATATTTGATCACACACGCCTGTTTTTTCGAACCGCTCAATATAAGCCTTCGCGCGCATGTCGGTGGAGTAAATGCCGTTACCTAAAGGATCCCCTGCCTCATCGACCAGATAAAGTCCATTTCCGTGTCCGGATACCGAAATACAGGCAATATCCTCCGGGTCTATACCGGCCTTACTTATCACGTCTTTGATCACCTTACAGTTGACAGACCAAAGTACGTTCATATCCCGTTCAACAATGCCGTCCTTACCGAGAATGGCAGGTACATCGGTTTTGGACAATGCTATTTCAACGCCGTCCAAGTCATATAGACCGGCCTTGACCATCGTCCCTCCGTTATCTATTCCGAGTAAATACGGCATATTCTTCCCTCTACTTGTTACGGTCCGGACATCAGACTCAGGCTGCGGTCGCAAGCCCGTTAATGGTACGTCCCAACCTGTCTGATGCCAGACCGCTTACAAAGAATACTACTAACAAAACAATTGTTTTCAAGCAAGAGTCATAACGGGGGGATTATCATTTTACAGATCATTATAGATCCCTTTAGAATGACCCTTCAAGCACTTTGCGGACATCTTCTGCAGAAATCGGCGCAGCCGGGTCATTATTGCACCCTCCTCCCATATATCCGATTGTACCGGCAATGATCCTGTCAAAATCGGTGCGTTTGACGCCCTGCTGCGAAAGCGGTACATTCATCCCGATATCGGTGATTAATTTCTCGACTGCATCAACCGTTTTGCCAGGTGTCCAGTCTGCCGGTATGGTTTCATATCCCATGAGCCACGCACCGATGTTTTTATATTTCTCCGGATTGCTGTTCATGCTGTGGCGCATGGTGCTCGGCGTCATCGCAGCCAGACACTCGCCGTGAACTGTATTACATACTCCGCCGACGGAATGTCCCATCGCGTGGCACATCGTGATATTTGCAATAGCTATGGAGTAACCTGAAAAGGTATCCGCCAAGGCCATCATCTCTCTGGCTTCCCTGTCGCTGCCGTCTGCCATTGCCTTTCTAAGATATTTCCCAACTATGCTGATCGCTTTTTGACAATACAGCTCAGTGAACGGAGTTGCATAGATACTGGTATATGCTTCGATCGCATGGGCCAGCACATCAAAACCGGTTGCAGCCGTTATTTTGGGCGGAAGAGTCATCATCAGCTCCGGATCAACAATAGCAACTTTTGCAAACAGAAACGGTGATCCGGCACCCGGCTTTTCGTTGGTAACAGGATTCGTAAGGACTGAATAAGGCGTAATGTGACTGCCTGTACCGGATGTTGTTGATACCGCGATAATGGGAAGTGCCGCAAATATTGTTTTCTCCCCCATCCAATAGGACCAGATATCATTGCCCTGTGCTACTGCGACAGCGATACATTTCGCTGCATCGATTGCACTGCCGCCGCCAAGACCGATTACAACATCACACCCGGTCTTTCTTGCAAAATCAGCACCGGCCTGTGCCTCTTCCAGATGCGGATTAGGTGAGACGGCATAATAGTATTCACTGTCGACACCTTCTGCATGCAGGTATCCGATGATCCTGTCAACAAGGCCGTTTTCCTTGAAAAAAGAACCCGTCGTGACAATCAGGGCTTTTTTTCCGCACGATTTTGTGTGCCCGCCTATTGTGTCCAATTTTCCAAAACCAAATATAACTTTTACCGGTACGGAATTTTCAAAACTCATCATTTTCTTTCTCCTTCATTCCTGCTTTTAAATGTATGATTCAACATACTGTATGCTTCTGATTCACTTTGCCTTACTGCTGCGTCCTCGAGTTGTCTAATTCTGCAAGGAGAAATTCCCGGGCTTTTTTAACTTCAATAACATAAGCGAGGTCATCATCCGACCACATTTCTACAACAAAAGGTCCTCTATAATTGATCTCCGCAAGCAGCTTGAAAAATGATTGAAAATCAACTACTCCTTCTCCGAAACCAACACGACGGAATTCGTTCTCCCTGGTATCCTTTAAATGGATTGCAACAATATGTTCCCTCCCCTCAAAAAAGTCTTCTTTTATACTTACTTTCCTAGATGACAGGTTTCCAATATCTGGATAGATATTCAGCCAGGGCGAATTAATCCTTCTTATGTATTTCATAATATTAGAAATGGAACCCATCAAATCCGTATCCATTGTCTCAATGGCCAGCATGACACTATACCGCGAGGTAAATTCAACACACTCTTTCAGTGACTCATAAAATAAGTCCTGGGTTATCTGGTCAGATTCATTGTAGTACTCGTCATATCCGGCAAGCTGTATGATCCTGATGCCTACTTCCACTGCCAGTAAGATGGCACCTTTTATAAGCTCAATACCCTTTTCCCTTATTTCCTTATCCTTGCTTCCGATCGGGAATCGGCGGTTTCCGCTCAGGCACATCGTAAGGATGGGTATTCCGGACTTTTGTATAGCTTCCCTGATTTCTTCTATTTCCTGTACGGAAGAATATACCCTGCTTAACCTCTCTTCTGTTTCGTCAATACTCATTTCCAGAAAATCAAACCCAGCATATTTGGTATAAGCCAATCGCTCATCCCATGTAAATAATGCCGGCAGTGCTTTCTCATAAAGTCCAATTAAGTTGAAATTGTCCACACGGATACCTCATTCACATTTATGTTGATTATGCTTTGACTTTAGGACTATCCAACAGTCTGTTGATTGTAACCGCCATGATCAGCACAAGGCTCTTAGCCAATATCTGATAATAGGGCGGTATCACCGTCATCAGTCCGGTGGTCATACACACGATGATCAGGGCACCGATAATCGTCTTTAGAACACTTCCGCTGCCTCCCGTAAAGGCTGTTCCGCCGAGCAGAACCGCAATAATGCAGTCGGTCTCCATTCCGTCTCCGGAAAGAGGGTCTCCCAGTGACATGTAACTTGCACGCGCAATACCCGCGACTGCAGCTAATATGCCCATAATAATATAGAGGAGCCATACCATCTTTTTCGCGTTTATGCCGGAAAGTTCTGCAGCTGTACGGTTCCCGCCTATTGCAGCAGAATATTTCCCGATTATAGTTTTCCGCTGGACAATGAAGAGAATGATGATCACCAGGATCGCTACATAAAAGGCGACGGGCAAACCAAGCAGAAAATCTTTCCTGCCATAATTATTTATCCAGTCAGGCATTTTAACTGTAGTGCTGCTCTTAATGGCAGATACCCCGTTTGGAACAATCAACAGGGCTATACCCTTAAACAGATTTAAGTTCACAAGTGTAGCAATAACGGGTGTGATGCGAAGCCTGACAACAAAGAACCCGTTGATGAAACCCATCACTATGCCGAGTATGGCAGTTGCAGCAAAGGCAATAAGGAATGGAAAACCATTAATTGCCAGCCAGGAATACACAACGGCACTCAAACCCATTTGGCTTCCTACAGACAAATCAATATGTCCTGATATCATTATCAGAGTAAATCCGCCGCCAAGTGTAATGATCGGAATGGCGCTGCGCAGCAGGTTGATAATGCTGTCCGCACTTAGAAAGTTTCCGCGCCCGAACATTTCGACCTGATCAAGTTTTATTACAGAGAAGATGAATACAATAAACAGCAGCAATACATATATGTATACATTCTTAGTGATCGTTTTCCAGTCGGTCGGCTGATATTTCTTTCTAATCGGCTCAGTCATCATACATACTCCTTTAACAATAGTTGATGGTCTTCATCAGCCTTTTCTCTTTTCAAGCGCCATTCGCTGTGCCAGTATGGCCAGAAAAGTTACTATACCCTTGATGATGAATTGCATATCCGGAGATAACAGCAATCCTGTTGCAGCAGAGGTTACAACACACAGGATGAGTGCGCCGATTACAGTACCAATCACCGAGCCAAAACCGCCCAAAATGCTGGTACCGCCCAGAAGGGTTATTACCAGGGCATCAAACTCATAACCCGTCGCACGATTTGACAGACCTGCTTTGTATTCCGAAGCCAGCAGGAGTCCGGTTACACCTGCCAGTAATGCACTTATTAAATAAAGTATCGCAACATGTTTGGAAACCTTGATTCCAGATAATTTGGCAGCTTCCGGATTTGCCCCGATCAGATACGTTCGCCGGCCAAAAACGGTCTTCTTTTCAACAAAAGCGGCTATAATGACAAAACCGGCCATGATCAGGACCGACACCTTGACCACCGTACCCGGAATTGATGCATTGCCGATCACACCATATATTTCGGGCAGGCTCGTATTTCTTTGCGCACCTAAAGTAACAATTTGTGCAATTCCGCGCGCCAGTGACATCGTACCGAGGGTAATGATGATCGAAGCAACTTTTAGCTTTGCAATAAAAAACGCATTTATTGCGCCTATCCCTACTGCACAAAGCAGTGATAATACAACGGCAACGCCATAAGGCAATCCAAGCCCCTTCGATAGAGGCATGGAACCCGTCGAACTCTGGCAGAAATAAACGGACAGCACACCTGTCATTGCAACAATGCCGCCCACGGACATGTCAAAATGACCTGTCGTCAGAAGATATGTGACGCCTATACCGATCAAAATAACAAACCAGTAATTTGTAATCAAATTAACAACTATCTTCATTGAAAAGAAATTGGGAACAACGAGTGATGCTCCTATAAAAAGTACGGCAAGTACGATAAACATAAACAAATTGATAAATGTCTCATTGCTCATCTTGCCGCTAAATATTTTATGCGATGAATTGTTCTGCACTTTACTCAACCCCCGTTACGATGCGAATGATCATTTCACTATTAATATCACAGTTGTTTTGAAGACTCGCTTTCAGCTTCCCATCGTACAGAAGATAAATGTTGTCGCACATATTCATGATTTCCGGCAGTTCAGATGAAAAAATCATGATTGATTTGCCTTCTTGTGATAACTTTCGGATAATATTGTAAATTTCACTTTTAGCTCCTACATCGATTCCGCGTGTAGGTTCATCCAGCATCAGCAGGTCGGCATCGGCAAACAGGCATTTTGAAAAGACAACTTTTTGCTGATTTCCTCCTGAGAGTTTCGATACTTCTTTTTCCGTACCATTGGTTCCGATATTGAGCTTATCAACATATTCCTGGGCAACCATTCTCTCTTTAGCGGAATTGATGATTCCGCCCTTGGAAATCTTCTTCATGTTCATTACCGGTACATTGGTACGTATCGTCAGGATCGTAAAAAGTCCCTGGGAGCGTCTTTCCTCCGGCACCAGGGCAATACCTGCTTCAATTGCCTTGCTTGGTGACGGTATCAGCTTTACACCGTTAAAAAGAATCTCTCCCTCATACGGCGCTATTCCGTAAATGGCCTGTGCCAGTTCTGTCTTTCCTGCACCAACCAGTCCATAAAAGCCAACAATCTCACCTCTATTTACTTTGAAACTAATATCCTTGAGCTTGTGATTTGTAAGATTATTAACCTCAAGTATCGTCTCAGAAGAAACATCCTGCGGCGACGCATAACATTCAAATACAGTTTTTCCTATCATGAGCCTGCAAAGCTCCGATCGGTCCTTGATATCGCTTATCGGTTTGGTTTCAATATGTTTACCGTCACGCATGACAGTTACAAAATCGCCCAGTGCAAATATTTCATCAAGTCTGTGAGAAATATAGATGACTGTTACGTTTTTTTCACGCAAACCTTTAATAATTTGAAAGAGTTTGGTAATTTCCGCTTCAGATATAGCAGCCGTCGGTTCGTCCATGATTATAATATCTGCATCACTTGCCACTGCTTTCGCAATCTCAATAATCTGCTTCTGTGCAACGCTCAGCATAGACACGGACTGATGCGGGTCTATTGATGGTTCCAGGTTCTTAAGGACTTCCACGATCTTCACAATCTTGTTTGTCTTTCTTAGAAAACCAAACAGGGTATCTTCGACTCCCAACGTCAGGTTTTCTTCAACGGTAAGCTGGTCAACCACATTCAATTCCTGAAATAGTGTACTGATACCTTTTTCTTTCGCTTCTTTAGGACTGTTGGCACAATAAGGCTCGCCATTCAGCAGGACAACACCGGATGTTCTATCCACAGCACCTGTTAATATCTTGATCAGAGTTGATTTACCCGCACCGTTTTCCCCGACAAGGCAATGAACGGTATTTCTTTTAATATCAAAACTGACATCATTGACAGCCCTGACACCGGGATAATCTTTAACCAGATTTCTGATTTCTAATACATTATCACTCATCTTTACGCCACCAATAGCTCGTAGTTTATGATAGCGGGAGAAGACCGGGGCCTTCTCCCGCTTCAATGTCAACTCAAAAACATTCTTATTTCAGACTTGTACCAAACTGCTCATTAAGCCACTTAACAGCATCTGCGCGATCCATAGTCCAGAAGGAAATCGTGTATGCTTTTGCAAAAGTTTCGACTTCTGTGTCACCAATCTGCTTGATTTCGCCATTTCTGATTGCGAACAGATTGTCGATTCTGGCTTTAGCGGTATCAACCGGCGGGAGACCCATGGAAAGCTTCAGTGAACTATCAGGATTGTAAACATCTGCCAATTCCACTTCATCAAAATCGACGCTGCATACGATCTCCGTTGTCGGTTTTCCGTCTACAAACACGCCTCTTCCGGCGGCCCGTAACGCTGCCATTGTGCCGACAGTCAGGTTGGAAGCTTCAGAGTAAATCAGGTTAACATCAGGATTTGTTACGACGAGGTCAGCAATGATCTGTTTTGCCGCATCAGCACCGCCGCTGGCGTCGAGACAGCCGAGGTTCGTTGCTGCGGGATCAACAGAGAGGACGCCCTTGACGAACGGGTCTGTGCGTCCGGACTTAACTTGTGTGTGATTGGGCCAGCCCAGCTGAACCATAATGATCGGTTTATCAGGATTGGCTGTCTTCCACTGTGTTGCCATCTCAACACCCATTGCGAAAGATGTTCCGGCTTCGTCACTGCGGACAACCGGTATTCCTGTTCCAACGAAAGGACCAAAGAACGAATCCATGGTAACACCGGCTGCGAGGCAAGCTTTAATGCCGGGAATGGCAGATTCGTCATCCCACACATGCAGCGTAGCCATATCCATACCCTGGGCAAGAATCTGATCAATATTCTGCGTCATAACCGTACCGTCTGACTTACCGTCAAAGGCATAAACCTCAGCGCCGTACTTTTCCATTGCGTATTTTTTGGCTGCTTCAAATTGTGCCTGGTGGAAAACGTTGCTCAAGTCAGAAACAAAAAATGCGATCTTTAAAGGCTTTTCAGTTTTTGATGCTTCCGTTGTTGCAGCTTTTGTCGTTGCAACAGTTGTATTTTCTGAAGCTTTGGTGGTAGTCCCTTCTGATTTTACTGACGAGCAACCGGTAAATAGAAAGGCGCTGGCTGTAAACAACAGTACAAGCATGATTGAAAGGGTCTTCTTCATCGTTCTTTCTCCTTTTTCTTTCTTTTTTTTCTTTCTTCTTTTTTCCTCTGTTACTTCCCATGTTTAATTATTGTCAAACGCTTAGACATGCATTTTTTGTCGGTTTCTTCCGTTCCCTTTGCGATTGACAAGTAAGTTATTTCAAAACTAACATAGGTTTTGACAATTGTCAATTCATTTGTCAGAAATTCTTTGTGCAGTTTATCTCAACTCAAAACAGAAAACAGGTTTTGTTTTGTGTACTATTCAGAATATGTAAAAGAAAAAATATTTATGCATCGATGTTCCCTTCACATCCGGTTAAAGTTAAACAGAGTTCAAATCGGGGGTATTTCACATCGCAAAAAGCCTTACATTCCCCGTGAAATGGGAATGTAAGGCTTAAATAATGTAATTGAGGTATCAGTTGTATCAGGAAACCTTAATGACAGTTAACTGATAGCTGGCACTTATGCCGACGGAACCACCGTGACTGCCACTGATAACGGATATTACGGTATCATCAGTCTTGCCGGGAATCACCTGCTCTTCCTCAGTGCCCTGGCCGAGGTAGGATATGACGGTATCCCTGTGATAATGCAGTGCTGTATGTTTACGATCCGAAGCTCCATGCTCAGGACCAGATCACCGCGTATCTCCAGGTTACCTCAAAAGGCGGCGGTACAATCATACTTTCTACGGCAGCCGGCTAACAGACTTACAAAGTCGAATAAACCATAAACTGTATTATGACATCCGGCCTGACCGCCTGAACCTCATCATTTACTTGTTTTCAATCTTCAGCCGTAAAAAATAGGGTATCAGCAGAATCCCGCTCGCGACTGAAAAAAAGCAGAGGCTGCAACCATCTCCCCTGTCACAGGTAACCCCCGCAGCTCATATTGCATGTCAACTCCTTTTCTGTCCCTTCACCAATCCTATCGATCAAACAGAATGAGTACTCCTGCAGCAATGGCAAGCACGCTCATTATTATGGCCTTGTATGGGATTTGAACGCTCACGAGCTGCAGAAGGCCGGTCAGGATAAGCCAGACAGCTAACAGAATGAATCCTAGTTTTTGTGTGAGTTTCTTACTGATTTTCATTTTTTCTCCTTGTATGACGGTAAATGCGGAAACCACCTGTTATTCATAATCATTTTAACCCATCCCCTGCAAAGGCTCAAACTATATTATATTGTTGTCTGAATTATCTTTTTAGAAGGCCTTACAATTATTGTTTGCCGGTGAACGCCAAAACACACCCGCCGGATACCGGCGGATGTGTCATATTTGGGTGGGGTTACGTATGGGGTTCTGCTAATAGTCTTTACTTATGGCATTCATTGTCTGTTTTTGAGTCTGACTTGTCCTTGCTTGATTTATTGTCTGATGCATCACCTTTACGGGCTGCGTTGTCGGCAAATGCCATATCGTTCTTGCGTGTTTCGCCGTCCCAGGATGCATCACCGCTCTTGCGTGCTTTATTGTCAAGGAAAGCTTCACAATTCTTGCGTGTCTCATTGTCCTTACAGGAATCGTTATGGTCGCCAAGGATATCGTCACCCTTGCAGTCTTTAATTTCTGAAGAAATGATGACACCTGTGTTGGCATCGATTTTTACCTCGATCATGGAAACGTCAGTCATTAGTTTAATCTCATATAAGATAACACCATTTTCATCTTCCAGTTCAACCTTAACGATTGCAACTGTAGTTCCTGCAAATGTCGAAGCAATTGCTTTTGCATTCTCTTCATTAATGAGTACGGATGCAGGATCAATTGGTGTCTTTGTGTCTTCATCTTTGTCTTCGTCCGTGTCAGCGGGTTCTGTTGCAGGAACAACTGTAGGTACTGCTGTAGGATCTGCTGTAGGAACTACCGTCGGTGCTGTCGTCGGTTCTGCTGCAGGAACTGCCGTCGGTGCCGCTGTAGGCGCGATGGTCGGTTCTGTATCAACGATGATGACGGGTGCACTAGTCGGTGTTGCTTCTGTTGCTGCAGTAGTTTCAGCGGTTGTTGTCTGAGCCGTGGTCTCTGCGGTATCGGCTGCTAATGCAGGCTTTGAATTTGATGCCGCATATATCCCGGTTGTTCCTCCCAGGGTTACTATTATAGCCAGGGCAATTGTTAAAATCTTCGTATTCATATGTTCTCCTTTTCGCGTTCTGCGGTATGTGTATGCCGCTGATCTCTTGAAATGAGATTTTGAGATCGGTTACCGTTTTTTCTCTCCTCCTGACTATTTGATTATAAAATGCGAAAATGAGAGTCATCTGATTTGATTCTGAGAATTGCCTGAGTGAAAGACAGGCAGGAAAAGGAATATCCGTCATCGCCGAAGCCCGGCTCCTGATCAGGTCTTTGACAGAGGCAGTAAGATGTTGAACTTCGTGATTCCCCTGGGTTTGCTTCTTACCGATATACTTCCTTTATGCATATTTACAATCCATTTGACAAAAGACAGGCCAAGTCCTGCTCCTCCGAGGGAGCGGGACCTGGCTTTATCTACACGATAAAAACGATCAAAAATGAATGGCAGGTCCTTTTGCGGAATCCCAATGCCGTTATCCGAAATACTGATGGATGCATTCTCACGTATACGCTCAACTTCAATTACAATTTTCCCGCGGCTTCCCGAGTACTTGATTGCATTATCAATCAGGGCCCTTATCATCTGCTTGATGAGGCGCTGATCTGCAAAGATTCTGACCGGCTCATTTTTTCCCAACTCGAATGTATGCTCCGGTGCCACTATCTTGCTTTCCTTAACAATTTCAACGACTAATTCATCGAGTGCAAATTTTTTCTTCTCGATTTTGAAAAGGTCATTGTCACTTTTGGCCAGTACAAGCAGTGTATCCAATAGTTTGGTCATGCTGGTCACTTCGCTCTTTATTGCAAGAATACCCTCGTCAAGGACAGCCCTGTCATCTTTCCCCCAGCGGTCAATCAAGTCCACATAGCCCTTGATTACGGCAAGCGGCGTCGACAGTTCATGGGACGCATCCAGGGCAAATCGATTCTGCTTTTCATAGGAATGCTCAATTCTTTCAATCAGTTCATTAAATGTATTGGCAAGTTTTTTTATCTCATCATTAGGACCTTCAATAATGATCCGGTCCTTTAAATTGCTGGCGCTGAAATTATTGGCCTGCATAATAATGTTGTCAATGGGTGTCAACGCCCTTTTGCTGAGGATGTATCCAATTAAAAATGATAGTACCAGGGATATACTGTCGATAAGAAGCATCATCCAGAACAGCGCTGTTAAAAATGCATCATCACCGGCGGCATTTTTAACGAGCTGGATTGCTTCCCGCTGATCAATGTAATACCCGACAAATACCATCGTAGAGGTAGTGACAGCAACAAGGCCGACAAAAAACAGTGCTGCATAAATTGTTGTTATCCGGAAAGAAATGTTTTTGAAAAAATGCATCCCGGACATCATCCTTCGTCCTGGTTCTTCGTTGCAGCCTGCGGTTCAGTTATTGTATATCCGACGCCCCTTACCGTATGAATCAAATTCGATTGCTGCGGGTAGTCGATTTTCTGACGCAGATACCGGATATATACATCGAGTATATTCGTATTTTCAATGATATCGTAACCCCATATATGCTCAATAATCTGTTCCCTTGTTAATACAATCCCTTTATTGGAGAGCAGATATACCAGCAGGGAAAATTCCGTTTTAGTTAAGTCGATCAGCGTATCATCCTTCATAACTTCCCGGGTCATTGTATTGATGCTTAAGTCCGCAATCGAAAGGATGCTCATCTCTTCTTCTTTTCCCCGGCTTCGCCGAAGGCCGGCTCGAACCCTTGCGAGAAGCTCTTCCATGTCAAAGGGTTTGGTAATATAATCGTCCGCGCCTAAATCAAGACCCGCCACTTTGTCGGTCAGGTCACGCCGGGCAGTGAGCATAATGATGGGTACATCCGATACTTTCCTGATGTTCCGGCATACCTCAAGACCGCTGATTTCCGGCAGCATCAGATCCAGGAGAATAAGGGAATAGGAATTTTCTTCAAACTTGGCGAGCGCATCAGCCCCATCAACAGCAGAATCAAAAGAGTAACCTTCATGCGCAAATTCTAATTCCAATATCCTTACAATGGTCGTTTCATCCTCAACGATGAGAACGTCTTTTTTGGTCATGGAAAGAGGTACTCCTCTCGGGTTAAATCAGCTTTATATCTTACCAAGTATAACATACGCTGCCAAATGACCGGGTTGAAGCAATGTGGGAACTCCCCCTGTTCTTGTTTTTTCCTTCCGCTTGAGCCATATATTTCCTCATACATTTGAACTGATCGATTTTCGAATATTCTGTTTTACATTATAACGAACACCACTTTTCGGTGATATAATCGACTTAAGAAGAGTGGAGGTGGAATTATGAATGCTTTATCTGAAAACAGTCTAATTGCTGTATCCCCGGAAACGATTCAGACGTTTCATGATCTGGCTCTGATGTGGATAAATGCGAATATCGATGCCGGAGAACTCTCTCCCGAGCAACTATTTTTCGAATATAAAAAGACATACGATAAAATAGTGGCGGCAGATACAGAAGCGCAGAAAGCACCGAGTACATCACCCTGGTGATTACTCTATCCTCCCGCTGTCTTTTCTTGACAATTATATTTTCCTTTGCTAGCATAAAAAGGTAGTAATACAGGTACTGGGATCTGTCCTTTTTATTATAAAGGGACAGATTTTTTTGCTTTACGGGCAATCAGAATCCATATTCGATTTGAGAGAAGGTATTGTGATGCAGAAATTCCTGATGGGTAATGAGGCGATCGCCTGGGGGGCCATACATGCCGGAGTCAATCTGGTATGCGGTTATCCGGGCACTCCTTCGACAGAAATTCTTGAGACCGTTGGCAAAAACAATGACGGAAGTATATATGTCGAATGGTCCGTGAATGAAAAGGCTGCGCTCGAAGTTGCTGCAGGTGCTTCCTATGC
>Ga0209748_1000282_pt1 | contig 28692 bp, 17 predicted proteins | sample BarGraIncu00421A_FD_185490 | JGI IMG/M metagenome (GOLD analysis project Ga0209748, IMG submission 185490) | Arctic peat soil microbial communities from Barrow, Alaska - Barrow Graham LP Incubations 004-21A (SPAdes) (version 2) | ecosystem: Environmental > Terrestrial > Soil > Wetlands > Peat... | reverse complement strand
CATGATATTACCTGGTCTGGAGATTTGTATCAGTTTCCTATGTATGTTCTTGAAGGTGCTATTATCCCTATGGAAGTAAAAAATCAGGTTACAGGTTTTGGCACAGTTAATTCATCTGGTTATATTACGGTTGCAATTTGGCCCAAAGACAATGGGAGCAGCAGCTTTACTCTTCATGATACAGAATTGCCTATTAATTTTCGGGTAAGCCATTTTAAAAATCAACCTTTGCAGATAAAGTGGACTGTATCAAAAAAGAGTTATATCTTCATGATCCATTTAGGCAGTAATGTAATTCCCCGAAAAATTAGCAATCAAACCGAGGGCAAGATAACTGACCTTAATGCATTTGCAAGCTTAGAAGCATTTCATATGAGCGGCAGGAACGGATGGTTTTATGATACATTCAAACATATTCTTTGGATAAAAAAGAAGCCCCAGGGAAAAATAAATGAGCTGGCTATCAATTGGTAAAAGTGATTTTAAAAAGGCAAGAATTGAATACTTAAATTTTTTATAATAAACTTAAAATGAATTATATGCATTTATTTCGATTTATTACTTTCAGAAAGAGACATCTTTATGAAGGCTTATTATTAATTATTATTGCATTAGGACCATTATTCCCTGCAAAAGCCCAAAAGCAATCTTCACATAAATGGATTGTAGCTCAACAAAACCTCAAAGCTTCGGACAAAGGTCCAGGCACAAAGGATAAGCCTTTTAAGACTATTTCCCGTGCAGCTTTATTGGCTATGCCAGGCGATACAGTATTAGTTCATGCCGGTACATACCGTGAAAGAGTAACACCTGCTAAAGGAGGCTTACCAGGACAGTCAATTGTTTATATGGCTTATCCAGGAGAAAAAGTGTATGTTAAAGGTTCTGAGATATGGAAGCCTATTTGGCAAAAGATCCAAGGGCATGAGGGTGTATACAGCGGAAAACTGGATGGAAAAATGTTTGGTGCTTTTAATCCATTTCTTGTAACCGCTAAAAGACTTTTTGGTAAAAAGTCTTTGGGTCAGGTATTTGTAAATGGAGAACAATTAACCGAAACAGACAATAAAGAAGATTTGTATATTACTTCCGGTAGTTGGATGATTTCTCCCAAAGGGGACACGCTTTATACACATTTTATGCCTACAGCAGAAAAAGTCGAGAAACATCTTGTAGAGATAACTGTAAGAGATCGTATTTTTGCTCCTCATGAACGTGGATTGGGCTATATTACTGTAAGAGGTTTTGATTTTGAACATTGTGCCAATCAGTTTCCGTCTGGTTTTTATAATCCACGCGGAGGAAATGGTGCCCCACAGGCGGGTGCTATAGGTACAAGGAGTGGGAATCACTGGATCATTGAATTCAATACAATTCGTTACGCAAAAGGGTTAGGATTGGATTGTGGAAGTGAAGGTGCTTATGATATTGAAGGCGATCAGCCGATGCCCGAAAATGTAGGATTTCATATTATCTGCAATAATATAATCAGTGATAATGGTGCAGGTGGTATTGCTGGATATAAACAAACTGGAAGTAAAATCTTAAATAATTTAATCGAACGGAATAATTCGTTGGGCTGGACAGCTCCTGAGACTGGTGGGATTAAAGTACATTTCTTTTATGATGGGTTGATTGAAGGGAATATTATCCGGGATAATGATTGTTCCGGTATCTGGCTGGATAATGTCTGGTATAATTCCCGGGTTACCCGAAATGTGATTATTAACAGTACTGGCCATGGCATTTTTGTAGAACTGGGCGAGGGCAACTGTCTGGTGGATAATAATGTCATTGCTTTTACCAAAACCGGTGATGGCATTTATACACACGATGCTTCAGGTGTAACCATTGCTCACAATTTATTCTACGCCAATTCGCACTTTGGCATCTATATGCGTATCGTGACCGATAGAATGACCAAGGGTGAAAAAGGAGATCGGGTTATGGCAGGAACTAAAAATGAACAAATTCTGAATAACGTTTTTATCGATAATTACAGGGGTCCTATTTCTATTCCATTGGCCAGTGAAAGAGTAAAAAACAATATTTCTGATTACAACTTATTTATAAACGGTACACAATGGCAATGGGAAGGATTAAGTCCTCATAGTTTTGTCCTCAATTTGGGAAATGGGATAAACGACAAGGAACAAAACAAAAAAGCCTTGGCAAAAGCGCTTACCGATGCTTTCGCAAAAATGAATTTGCCCAAAGAAGAACAACCCAATATAGCTTTGTGGCTGCAACAGCCTTTCTTGACGTTTGATTGGTGGAAAGCTATTACAGGTAATGATCAGCATAGTTTTGCTACTGCTATAGAAAAAGGTAAAGTGGAAAATGGAGCTATTGAAAAAGGAAGCATGAGCTTTGCTCCGGGAGAAATGTATATACAGTTCCAGACCGATAAACCTTTCCGGCAGGTGAAGTGTAACCCAGTACCAGGAGTAGATAAAGATTTTTATGGAAGGACAATGCCTTCAAAAGATCTATTACCAGGGCCTTTTCAGGTTTTTAAAGAGGGCTATAATCAAATGATATTACGACCAGGATTTAACTAATATAATACTCCATGCATCGAAGAAATTTCATTAAAACCACAGGTCTTGTCGGAGCCGGTTTTTTGTTTTCAAAAACAAATGTATTCGGTCAAAACGACTTTTTTTCTCAAAACTTGGTTATTAAACCACGTTGGAACGAGAAAGGTACACCTCTTAATCATTCGTGGGCGGGTCTTGGAAATGTCGACCAGATGCGTTGGATACTGCGCCGTGATATGCAGGAACAATTGGCTATGTGCCATAAGGAAATTGGGTTAAAGCACGTCCGGGCAGTCGGTATTTTCGACGACGAAATGTGGGTGTTCGATAAGGACCCTGCCAATTATCTGAATCGTGAAAAACGAAGTACTAAACGTTATAACTGGCGGGTTCCTTACTATATCTATGATTCATTGGTGGGTATGGGGATTTCGCCAGTGGTTTCCCTTTGTTTTACTCCGGCGGGGATGAAAACCGGCGACCAGACTTGCTTTGATACCCGAGCCCATATTACACCACCTCGTGATTGGAAAGAATGGAAAGGTTTCGTAACTATCTTTGTAAAGGGATTGGTTGACCGATATGGCATCAAAGTCGTGCGGAATTGGTATTTCGAAGTATGGAACGAACCTAATCTGGTGGGTTTCTGGACCGGAGGAATGGAAGGATATTTGCAAATGTACCAAGTTGTTTATGAGGCTGTGAAAAGTGTGGATGCTTCTCTGAAAGTGGGTGGTCCATCAACAGCACATTCAGTTTGGTTGAGCGATTTGTTGAATTTTGGAGTGAAAAATAACTGTATGCCCGATTACATAATCGGACATATCTATAACAACGATAGTACGGGAGGAGACCCTCTTTCTCCATTCGATGGTCCACAGGGCGATAAGGAGAATAAATCGCCCAATTTTGTTTCGGGGATTACCCGAGGGGCTCGAAAATTGCTAGATCAAGCTTCGTTTAAGGGGGAGTTTCACATGAACGAGTGGGGGCTCTCCTGGCATCCGTTTGCTCCGGTGAGAGAAACCGCTAACGAAGCGGCCTTTATTGTAAAAACCATGAATGAAGTATCGCAACTTGCCGATTATTTTGCTTACTGGTGCCTGTCGGACATTTATAACCAGGTAGGCTATGGTCGTGAGGCATTTCATGGAAACTACGGCATGATAAACCTCGACGGATTGCGAAAGCCAAATTATTTTGCACATCAATTGCTTAATAAATTGGGAAAAGAACAGGTTTTATTGGATGGACTACAAGATGGGAACAACAGCGCTTTTGTTACCCGCAATGGAAACAATGTTAGTGCGATTGTTTATGCGTTTGATATCAACTATACCGTTGATAATAACTCAAACAAAAATAAGGTTGAATTTTTACTTCCTGATAATGTTGACAAAAACTCCATTCAGTTAATCCGAATCGACTCCAAAGAAAACAACATCGTATCATCATGGAAAGAAATGGGAAGTCCTGCATATTTGAAACCACAAGAACGTGATGCCCTTTTAGCAGATAACACACTTAAATCAAGTTCAAAATTCAAAATTATTGAGGATAACCGGGGAATTCATTTGATTTTTGATATGGAAATTCCCGGTATAACATATATTCAAGCAAAAATAACGTAAACATGATCAATAAGACAGTTACCTATATTGCATTAATTATCCTTTTGGCTGTTTCTCATAAAATAAATGCCAGTTCCATTCATGGTGCAGACAGTCTCATCTCTTATCCTAACTGGATACCTCTTTTGAATGTGAAAGACTTCGGTGCTGTAGGCGATGGAAAAACGGACGATACCAATGCCATTCAACGAGCTATTCAGTCGAAAAAGGACTCACGTCAGCTCTATTTCCCACCAGGTGTTTATCTGATATCGAAGCCGCTGGTTAGCCTGAACAATGATAGCGTTGGACAGGCTTGGCTACAATTTTATGGATCAGGGAAGGAATTCTCTACCATTCGCCTGGTGAACAATGCTCCGGATTTTCAGGATGCGAAAAATCCTACTGCTCTTATTCAATTCCGTGCCGCCCGTGAGCCTGTGAACGGAGTTTTGATGGAGCGCCCTAATGTGGCGTTCTTCAACAGTATTTACGACATGACTATTGACATTGGTGCAGGCAATGCCGGTGCTGTAGGTATTGACTGGATCGTTTGCAATGCCGGAAGCTTGCGACATGTGAAAGTCATCTCCAGCGATCCCAAACTGCGGGGTGCGGTCGGTGTACGCATGCACCACAACGACGGCACATCTTTTATGCGTGATGTTACCATCATTGGTTTCGACTATGGCTGGTGGCGTGGTGGCAATGCGCAAAGCCTCGCTGTTGAAGGTCTACATCTGAAAAATCAGCGCAAGGCTGGAATTTATAACGAAAACAGCGTTTTCGTTATAAATGATCTACAAAGCGAAAACACAGTCCCGACACTGATCCAGGTTGATGGCACCGCCCAGGCTTCAATCATCAATGCACGAATCTATGGAGGTGCATCGGCGGTGTTTGTTCAGGAAAGTTCAGAATCGATGCTCTATCTTAGGGATATACAGGCGAAAGATTCCAGGATTCTTGTAAAGAGGGCTGACGGTTCTTCAGTTACTTCGCTTTCAGATGAATGGTTTTCTCACCCTGCCGCATCGAAAGGGCAACCTGCCTCATTAAATCTTCCCATCAAGCAAGCTCCTGAGTTTCACAACAACGATACCACAAAATGGGCAATGGTTTCAAATTTTTCTGATGATGGCACAGGCGACTATTCGGTCCGACTCCAAAAAGCCATTGATTCCGGGGCTGAAACCATCGTGATGGATGGAAGTGGTAGTGGTAAATACCAAAGCTCTGTTACAGTTCGCGGCAAGGTAAAACGACTGATTGGCTTCTGGCAATCATCGGCAGCGGCCAAAGAAACTACATTTGTAAAATCAGGTGGACATGACGGTGTTAATAGAATCATTGATGCTCTGAATAATGGAAAGACGAAATCTGATGTCATGTTTTTACGAATTGAAGACTCAGAGAGTAATCTTTTAATCATCGAACAGTTTCACCACTTCCCTGGTGGAATTTTAAATAATTCATCCAAGACTGTGGTTTTTCGCGATATGGGTGTACTATCCTATACAAACACACCAAAAGCCAAGGGCGATCTGTTTATCGAGGGCTGCATGGGTGCACGATATCAGATTAGTTACGGGCAACATGCCTGGTTTCGCAGTGTAGACGCGGTGTTTGGACCAGGACCAGATATTCTGGTTGATGCCTCAACAGCATGGATTCTCTCTAACCGTACAGAAGGTGGGGGGACTTTTGTAGAGGCTACCAACGGCGCACGTGTGGAGGTGATCAGCAGTAGCCAATTCATCGGTTCCAATGGTGTTGGCGATGACATCGCTTATCTCAGCCACAATTCCCATTTTTCAATTGTTAATTATTCAGACTTGGGTTTTATGAGGCATGGTGCCTTCCAGACTCTTGTGAAAGAGATCAACGATGGAAAAGTAATTCAGATTGGACGAAGCAGCGACGGAGTATTCAAACGTAATAACCTAAATAAAATGATGTTCTATCGCACTGAGGAATAGGACGAGAAATCACCGTTTTGAAGCCTATGCTCAACGTGAAGAAGTACACGATTCTCAACTGGCATCTTCACTTTATAAAAAGTGACACAATTAGTAACGGGAAATTAAAAATTTCAGGTAATCTATCAGTATTTAAAATTGAATGATACAAATAACAAATTTCAAACACATCTAAATAATTTAATTATTTGTAAGAAATGTTTAATATTTATAAAAATAAGTTCATGTATAAGAAAGGTCTTTCTCTAATCGCTTGCTTAACAATATATTCTTTAATCTATTGTCAATCGGTTATAAAAGTTGATTTTGACAAACAATCGCCAGCTCTGCGAATGCCATGGAAAAATTGCATTGCCGTTGGAAGAGCCTACGATCTTACGCGCACCGACTTGCTGGAGCACTTGAAATATGTTCAGGAAAATATTGGTTACAGATATTGCAGGTTTCACGCAATATTCGATGACGACATGGGTGTTGTAACACGCTCGGCTGATGGTGTCATAAGCTATAATTGGCATCAGATCGACAATGTATACGATGCTTTACTGAAAATAGGACTCAGGCCTTTTGTTGAATTAAACCCAATGCCAACAGCGCTTGCTTCTGGTACAACAACCATGTTTAAATATAAAATGAACGTTACACCTCCCAAGTCTTTTGTCGAATGGAGTAATTTGGTTTACGCCTTTACCGACCATCTTGTTGAACGTTATGGTTTAGAAGAAGTTCGCAAATGGTACTTTGAAGTTTGGAACGAACCTAACCTATTGGGCTTTTGGACAGGATCAAAAGATGAATATTGGAAATTATATGCTGCCAGTGCTTTTGCAGTAAAGAAAGTGGATAAAGAGCTCAGAATTGGAGGCCCTGCCACTTCAAAAGCCAATTGGGTTGCCGATATTATTGATTATTGTAAAACAAACCAGGTACCGCTCGATTTTATTTCTACTCACTTATATCCTCAGGACGAGATGGTTGCTTACCCTGATGGGAATAGTCCGCACAAACCAGGAGACTTCTTCCAGGATATATTTCGCGATGTTCAAAAAATAGTTCGCACTTCGTCCATGCCAAATCTCGAAATACACTGGACAGAGTGGAATACGCTTGCAGCAAAAAATTCAAAAGACATATCATGGACTAAAAATGTAAATGTCGACAATGCCTCTGCAGCATCGCTTATTACGTACAACTGCATGGCCCTCGATACGGTTTGCAATACCATGTCGTATTGGGTAGCCAGTGATATCTTTGCTGAATCGGGCATTCCTAACAGTCCATTCTCTTGTACTTATGGGCTTATAACTATTCATGGAATACCTAAAGCATCGTACAACGCCTTTTATTTTCTCAATAAAATGAAAGGAAAGGTACTCAACACTACTATCCCTGCGGGTAATCCTTCCGGTTATGGAGTTGTGGTAACACAAGAAGGCAAAACAATGCATGTTCTAATGTGGAATTACCAACCACTGGGTGTAGTTAAACAAAATACTTGGAGTGGAAACCTTCAGCTACCTTGGGTATTCGATAATATACCCCAATGCGTGGAGGCTACCATCAGACCTGGTTCAGGAAGCGCTTGGGAAACATGGCAGGATATGGGCAGCCCCCTGAATATTACTAAAACTCAGGAACAATTACTTCGGGCTGCAGCTATGCCAGATTACAAAGCTTATACTCTCAAAAAGCAAGGCGAAGCATTAACACTGTCTTTTAATCTGGAGCCGGGTGATGTTAAGTATTTTGAAATAACCAATACCTCTCTGGGCGTTAAATCGAAGGGAGTAAGTCAGGACGATATAAATAAATGGGAAAAAATAATGGGCGATAAATCGCTTCAGTAGCTAAATTTTTATTAATTAAATATCTTCAGTTTATGAAAAAACTCATCATTTTCTGTACGTTATTGATAGCTTTCATTAATTTATCAGCACAGGAAACACCCTCCAAAGAATACATGGATAATTACCAGCAGGTTATGCAACGCACCCAGTGGTGGCGCGATGCACGTTTTGGCATGTTCATTCATTTTGGAGCTTATGCCGTCCCCGCTCGCGGGGAATGGGTTAAATCTAACGAACATCTTACTACCGAGCAATATCAGAAATATGTCGATGCCTTTTACCCTGCCGATTTTGATGCAAAAAAATGGGCTAAAATTGCAAAGGCAGCCGGGATGAAATATGCAGTACTAACAGCCAAGCATCACGATGGATTTTGTATGTTCGACAGCAAACTTACTGACTATAAAGTTAGTGTAAGGTTCAAAGGTCGGGATATTGTTCGCGAATTTCTTGATGCATTCAGAGCAGAGGGATTAAAAGTTGGACTTTATTACTCGCTCATAGATTGGCACCATCCTGATTACCCTAACGTGGGCAATCACCCTCAACGCGACGATAAGGAATATGCCAGACGCAATTTCAATTGGGACAACTATTTGAAATACATGTATGGCCAAATTGAGGAGTTGACAACCAACTATGGAAAGCTCGATATACTATGGTTCGACTATTCATTTGGCGAATATCATGGAGAAAAATGGAAAGCCAAGGAATTGGTTCAGATGGTTCGTAAAAACCAGCCCGATATTATTCTCGACAACAGACTTGAGACACACCCTCCAGCCGCTGAAAGGGTTTTAACTAAATTTGGCGACTTTGAATCGCCCGAACAAATTATCCCTGATGAAGTAGTAAAGGACAAGTATGGAAATGTGTTACCATGGGAAAGTTGCTTTACTCTTAACCGCAGTTGGGGCTACAATGCATCGGATAAAAACTGGAAATCATCGGCACTGCTTGTTCATTCGTTGGTAAATTGTGTTAGTAAAGGCGGAAATATGTTGCTAAACGTTGGCCCTGACGCACGCGGAAATATTCCTGATGAAAGCATAGCAATTCTACATGAAATAGGTAAATGGATGGATAAAAACAGCGAAAGTATTTATGGATGTGGCATATCCGAACTTCCAAAACCTGAATGGGGTCGTTATACTCAAAAAGGGAATAACCTGTTTGTACATTGGATGTATCCAACCCTCACGCCAATAAATGTAAAAAATATTTCTGATAAGGTAAAAAATGTTTTTCTGCTAAGCTCTGGTTCAGAGGTGCCGGCTGTAAAAACAATCTTTGGAAACAATGAACCAGGCAATTTTTTCATCAAATTAAATGAAAGCAATGAACAGCCAGATAAAATTAATACGGTTATTAAAATAGAACTGCAATAAACACTTTTAACCTACTCAATACTAATACTGTAATAATGTCTTAATCGGCACTTCTTGCAGTGTTTAATTAAGTTTTAAAAAACAAAAGTTTGTGTCTCTTGCTCTATGGCAATCAATTATAAATATAATTATAGTCTCACATGAAAACAGTCTTAATGATTTATTTTGTTTTACTCTTTACTGCTTGCTCAACGTCTATTAAGCAGCAAGGAATTGTTACAGATATCCCAATTAATCTGACAGCCACCCAGCGAGATGAATTATTAAAATCATTGGCGGAAAAAGACAAACTTTACGATAATAAAACAAAGATGTTGCGGTCATATAACCCGCCTTCATCAAATCATTATCATACTAATATGCTTAATACCAATGTTCATGCTTTTCGCGAGGCCGCAAGTTATGCGTTGCAGCTTCTCGACAGCAACAAGCCCGAAAACACTAAACGCGCCATCCTTGTACTTGATAATTTGCTGAAACATCAGGATACCGATTCAACCAGCAAAACATTTGGTATCTGGCCTTATTATCTGGAAGAGCCATTGTATAAAATGCCGATTCCGGATTGGAATTGGGCAGATTTCATCGGTACGGAATTGATTGAAATTACATTGTCACATAAGGATAAGCTGTCTACCGAATTAAATAACCGGGTCAAACACAGCATCATTTATGCCGCTGAAGCCATTAAACGACGCGATGTGAAACCCAGTTATACCAATATTGCCATTATGGGAACTTTTGTTACCTATATGGCTGCCGAACTTTATGATTTACCCAAATTGCGTATTTATGCCAATATGAGGTTGAACAGGTTTTATGACTATACCATGAAACTTAAGGGGTTTGAAGAATACAACAGCCCCACATACACCATGGTTGCTCTTGATGAGCTTTGCCGTTTGAAAAAATGTGTGCTTGAACCTAAAGCCAAAAGGAAAGTAGATGAACTTTATAAAATTGCATGGGGCATAATTGCCAACCACTGGCATGTAACCACGGCACAACTGTCTGGACCACATAGCAGAAGTTACAGCGATGTATTGAATAAAAAATTCTACTCAGTGCTTTACACCGGTTCTAATGGGCTTATCAATATCAATCAATCAGGTCCCGCATTGAATGCTTACCGTCTACCCCACCATATCCCTGACGAATACATCAAACGATTTACGGAAGTCAAGGGTGAGACATTTCGGAAGGATACCTTTATTCTGGGCGAAAAAGGAAAAGTGATCATTGGTTCGACGCTACTTAACCCGGATTTTTGCCTGGGAACCGTAAATCATTCGCAAATGTGGCAACAACGCCGTCCTTTGTTGGCATATTGGGGAACGAAAGAAAAGCCCGTGTTTTTTCAGGTTAAATTTCTGCACGATTTTGTGGAGTTTTCGGCTGCCAATATTTCATCGATACAAAAAGGGGGTAATGTGCTCTCGGAAATACGATTTGATACCAATGGTGGCGATTATCACATCTACTTAGACCGTATTGACGGGACAGTCAAGGCAAAAGACTTACGATTACGTTTCGAGTTTGGCGATTCAGCCTTGGTTACCCAGTTAAAACCGGCAGGACAAAATAGTTTGTTGATTAAAACCTCCAATGCCGAATTGAAAGTAAAACTTTCGATTCTTTATGCGGTATTCGATAAGTTTAAAGGACATTTTGAGGTGGGTGCTGCAAAGGGGAAATCATACATCGACTGGGTAGCTTATTCCGGAAAAGAAAAACTTATCGATTTCAGAAAAATTAAAGAAGCGGTAATGGCATTTGCTGTTTCTATAGGTTCAACGAATTATCCGGCAGGAATGGACATAACTCAAGCAAATGCAAAGAGAGAAGGAAACCAACTCTTTCTTAAATGGGAAGATTTGAGCATGGATTTGCCACTACAACCTGGAAATACAACAGAATATCTAAGGTGGAGATAAAAATGACTGTCCTTTTCTCTTAAAACTTTTAATTAATGTAAGTCTTTATTCGGGGAAGTATCAATTTAAGTAAAACATAAACAAACAAAGGAATGAATATTTTAAGATTGTATTTTTTAGTATTAACTGCAATTTTCTGCATGAATCTTTCAGCTAAAAATATTTATGTATCCACAAAAGGAAACGATCGTAATCCTGGAACCAAAGAACAACCACTGGCTAGCTTATACGGTGCACGCGATCTGATACGCCGCCTACGGACAACAGAAACCTTGAAAGAAGAGGTCTGCGTGGTTGTGGCTGATGGTACATATTTTATGAACGAACCATTGCTCCTGACCGAACTGGACTCGGGAAGTGAGGGAGCAATGGTTACATTTAAAGCTGAAGAGGGAGCAAACCCCGTTTTTGTGGGTGGCGTTCAAATTGATAATTGGGGAAAAGTCTCGGATCATCTCTGGAAAACCAATGTAAAAGAGGTTCAACAATATGGTTTTTATTTCGAGCAGTTGTACGTGAATGGCAAAAGAGCGGTGAGGGCCAAATCACCCAACCAGGGTTTTTATTTCCTGAAGGAAGTATCCGAAACCATTCTCGACAAAGGAAAAGGCAATGTAGCCAACTTGGCAGTGCAAAAGCTGAGAATATTCCCTAACGATGCTTCTGGGTTTGCCCTGTTCTCGAAAGCAGATTTTGACGATGCCGTACTTACTCTTTACCATAAATGGGACAATACTCGCAAAAGAATATCGGCCTTTGACAAGGATAGTTCAGCCATATTTACAGTGGGTATTGGAATGAAACCATGGAACCAGTTGGACAAGCAAACCCGATATACTATCGAAAACTACCGGGCAGCGCTCGATACTTGTGGAGAATGGTATCTGGCCCGAAACGGTGATCTTTTTTATATCCCCTGTCAAGGAGAGACCCTCGAAAGCCTGAGTGTGTTTGCACCTACTATCGACAAGTTGGTAGTGATGGAAGGCAATCCCTCCACGGGTAAGAATGTTGAGCATATTCGTTTCGAAAATCTTCGTTTCGAGGTTTCAGGTTATCGAATGCCCCTCTGGGGAAATGAAGCGGCACAGGCAGCAGCTCCCATTGAGGCAGTTGTGATGGCCGATTTTGTCCGTAACATCGAATTTGTTAATTGTGAAATATCTCATACGGGTACAAACGCTATTTGGTTTCGTAAAGCTTGTTCCGATTGTGCTATTACACATTGTTACTTTCACGATTTGGGGGCAGGTGGTATTAAGATAGGTGAAACAGGAATTCCGATACGTGAACAGGATCTTACCCGGAACATCCGGGTCGACAATAATATCATTCGTTCCGGTGGGTATGTATTTCCGTGTGCTGTGGGTATAACCATCTTCAATGCCAGTGATAATACTGTAACTCATAACGAAATTGCCAACTTTCGCTATTCTGGGGTATCTGTAGGGTGGGTATGGGGATACTCATACAGCCCTTCCAAACGAAACCATATCGAATTCAATCATATTCATCATCTTGGCTGGGGAGAATTATGCGATATGGGAGGCGTGTATTGTCTTGGCGAGGCACAGGGTACGACCGTTAGCAATAATGTTATTCACCATGTGTTTTCATTCGATTATGGCGGTTGGGGATTATATACTGACGAGGGATCTACGGGGGTTACCATGGAGAATAACCTGGTGTATGCCTGCAAAAACTCCGGGTTTCACCAACATTACGGAAAAGAAAATACCATCCGCAACAACATTTTTGCAGCGAATATCAAGGGCCAACTTCAGGCTACCCGCATTGAACCTCACCTTTCTTTCACTTTTACCAATAACATCATCTGGTTTAATTCCGGCGATTTATTAACAAGTCAGTGGGATAAAATCAACATAAAATCCGATAGAAATTGTTATTGGGATACACGCACTCTCGATATCCGGTTCGGAAAACAGAGTTTCGCCGAATGGCAAAAAACCGGCAAAGATGTACATTCGGTAATTGCCGATCCAGGATTTGTGAATCCCGAAAAATTCGATTTCCGTTTGAAAAATCAATCCATCGCTGGAAAGATTGGTTTTGTACCTTTCAATTATTCGCAGGCAGGAGTTTATGGAAGCGAGGAATGGAAAACTTTGGCACAGTTCGACAATAAACTAGTGCTGCTCTATGATAAAACCATTGCAAAATTTCACTAACTCATTCTTTATATAGTTATTAATGTAAATATAATTGAGAATTAATGAACCGTATTTATTGTGGATTAGCACTTGTTTTTTTAACGTGTACTCAATTGTTAGCACAAGTGGAGAAAATCACGTGGCGTGGTTGGCCGGATTGTTACCGGATTAAAAATAAACAATGCGAAGTCATCATCGGCGCTTCGTGTGGTGGGCGTGTTTTATCGTTTAGTCTTAATGGAAAGAATATAATCTTCGAAAACGTTTCTCAAAATGGGAAAACACTGAATGATTGGAGGATCAAACCTTTCGATCCGGATGGCGGGCGATTCGATTATGGCCCTGAGCGGACGACCCAATCCACCCATTCTCTTACGTGGATGGGAGCCTGGAGTGCAGAGATTATTGATGATTATACGGTGAGGTTGACTTCTGCAGCAGATACCACTTTGGGTATGCTAAGTATAAGAGAATTTCGGTTACATGCGGATTCAGCGGTATTGATGATAAAACAAACTGGCACCAATATCACCAACTATCCATTGGTGCGTCATTTTTGGGGTAGAACCCTTGTAAAACCGGGAGGAATCCTGGTGTTACCTGTTCAACCCAGAAGCCGATTTGAGCATGGTTGGGGTCGATATCTCTGGAATCCCGACAGGATTGAATCGCCTGACTCGACCGACGAACGAATTAAAATCGACCACAAAACATTCCGGTTTCATGCTGTGGGGCCCACACTCAAAGGTGGAACAGATGCAGATGATGGTTGGATGGCATACGCTGTCAATGGGTTGCTGTTCATAAAACGATTTATCGTATATAAGGGTCAGGATTATTCAGGTAGCGACCGCATGACCGGAATATTTTATAGCAATGGTACGTTTACAGAAATTGAACCATGTAGCCCAACCTATATTATTCAACCAAACTCCTCTGTCTCTTTTTTAGAGCGATGGGAATTGGAAGTTGTGCCAAACCAGGTAATATCTCATTTATGATGAAATATTATTCTGTGCTTTCAGAGAAAGTAAAAAGCATATGGAACCTTTGTCTATTCCTTCCATAGTTATTTTATGGTATTTCTCTAAAAAAGACATTTTTTTAAAAAATCAAATAAACTTCATGAAAACTAAATCCCCTTTTTCTTCTGTTTTGTTTTTTTTCTGTAATAATATTGCTTCAGAAAATTATTGTTTCATGCCTTTTCCCTCATGAAAAGTTACATTAATTACTTGAATTTAGAAATAATAATACAAAAATTATGAAAAAATATGCACTGTTGAATATGTTTTTGTTGTTGTTAATAAGTTGCAGAATAAGCGCTCAAAAAAACAATAATTATCCAAAGTGGCTAAATAGTGTCGTTTTTTATCAAATCTATCCACAAAGCTTCAAAGATAGCAATGGAGATGGAATAGGAGATTTAAATGGAATTATTGAGAAATTACCTTATGTTAAATCGTTGGGAGTTAACGCTATTTGGCTGAACCCCTGTTTCTCATCAACTTTTCTTGATGCAGGATATGATGTGACCGATTTTTATCAAATAGCATCTCGTTATGGGACTAATGCAGATATGGTTACTTTAGTACAAAAATCGCATAAACTAGGTATTAAGGTAGTTCTTGATTTAGTGGCTGGGCATACATCTATTGAGCATCCTTGGTTTAAAGCCTCTGCTAAAAAAGAACAAAATGAGTTTTCGGAACGTTATATCTGGACAAATTCCAAGAAAGTTAAACCATACGGATTTGTGGCAAACGACTATCCACGTGATGGCACTTATAAAAAAAACTTTTTTGAAACACAACCGGCCTTAAATTACGGTTATGCACATCCCGATTCGCTACATTCTTGGGAGCAAAGTCCGAATGCGCCCGGACCGGTTGCCACGAGAGAGGCTTTAAAGGCAATTATGGCTTTTTGGATGAATAAAGGTGTGGATGGTTTTCGCGTGGATATGGCGTCATCGCTTATTAAAAACGATATTGATTTTAGTGAGACATATAAACTTTGGGGTAATATACGATCATGGTTTTCTTCAAAATATCCACAAGGTGTTCTGATCTCAGAGTGGAGTAATCCTGCTCAGGCTATTAAAGCTGGCTTTATGATTGATTTTATGATTCATTTTGGGGTGAAAGGTTATCCTTCATTGTTTTTTGAGGATAAGGATGTAGTTCTTCCTTTATGTAAAAATCCATTTTTTGCTAAATCCGGAAAAGGAGATATCATGGAATTTTTAAACAGCTACACCAAACAACAGAAACAAATACAAAATCAAGGTTTAATAGCAATACCAACTGCAAATCATGATTTTCAACGTCTGAGAAGTGGTACGCGACAAACGACGGATGAGTTAAAAGTTGCGCTTGTTTTTTTGTTTACCTGGCAAAGCGTTCCTTTTATATACTACGGTGATGAAATAGGGATGAAATATATTAGCACCCCTTTGCCTGATAAAGAGGGTAGTATATTGCCAGCAGAAGTAGTTCCCGGGTTTATAGCAAACAGGGCAGGAAGCCGCACACCCATGCAATGGGATAACAGCAAAAACGCAGGCATTTCGAAGGCTGACTCATCCAAGCTATACCTACCTGTAGATCCGGATTCCAAACGGCCAACAGTAGCAGATCAGGAGAAAGACAGAAACTCATTACTTAATTTTACCCGGCAATTAATTAAGCTGAAGAATGAAAATAGGGCTTTAAGTGGAGAAGGGAAGTTAGAAATCGTGTATGCTAAAGAAAAAACGTACCCATTTATTTATAAAAGAAAATTGGGTAAAAATGAGTTTTTGATCTGCATTAATCCAAAGGATTCAACGGTCCAAATAGACATTCCTTTTTCTGGAAATGTTAGAATCTTACCTCGTTTTTCACAAAAAACGAGTTGCATAAAATTGCCGAATGGCAACGTTCAGGTGGAGATGAAGCCAGTGAGTTTTGGTATTTTTCAATTGAAAAATGATTCTCAAAACTATTAATAATAGATAATTATCCCAGTCTATGAAAGTCATGTTAAAATATTTTATAAATGATACCAAGTTCAGTTTAAAATAGAAATAAATTTAATTAAAAACATATAATAATCAGTCCATTTAATAAATGCAAAATAAAACTCAAATGAAAAAAAACAATTTTACTATTAATCGGAATTTTATTTATATAAAATCTGTTTTTATGAGAAAAATACTTTTTTTATTGACTTTTTTGATTAGTTATAGTGTCTATAGCCAGTCAAACATCAGGATTGGTCATTTAAACCTCCCACAGAAAGCAATTCGTAAAGAAATTATACTTAACGGACTTTGGGATTTTACTATTAACCAATCGAACGAAAAGACCCAAATCCGCGTTCCCGGCTGTTATACCAACCTATGGGAAGGCAAATGGGGCAAGCCATATTGGGACGCTTTTGCTTATCCGCGCAATTGGGCGAATAAAGGAGCACTTTATGAGAAACAGCTTATGATCCCCGACTCTTTGGCCGGTATGAACATCCGTTTGCACCTAAATGGTTGTCTTCAAAATTATACTGTTTTGTTTCCCGGAAAATCGTTCGAAACGGTACATGATGGCTATACACCCCGGGATTTTGACCTGGGCAAAAATCTATTACCTGGTACATATCCTTTAAAAATAAGGGTTGAAGACGAAGCCACGCTTTTGAATGGTGGTGAAAGCATGAAATCAAGGGGTATTTGGGACGACATTTCGTTGTTGGCTTTGCCTGATGTATTTGTGGAAGAAGGTGTATTTGTTAAAACATCGTTCAAAAACAAATCTATTTTGTGTGATATTCCGGTAAGGAACTTTGGAAATACATCACAAATGGTTCTCATTAAATATTTTATTACCGACGCCAAAGGCAAAGTGGTAAAAACCATCGATGGTGGCGAACAATATATTAGTGCGGGCAAAACTAAAGTTCTTCATGTAAGTTCGGTTTGGGACAATCCTCATCTTTGGTTCCCGCACGATCCATATTTGTATCATTTTAATACGGTAATTTATAATGTAAAGGGGCATCCTATCGATTGGCACCGCGTTCGCTTTGGTTTCAGGGAGATTACATGGGAAGGCCCTCTACTGTTTATAAACGGTAGAGAGCTATACCTGCGCGGTCATGGGGAACACTATCTGGGCGACATACAAGCTTCGCGTAAATATTTTGAGACATGGTTTACAGAGCTTAAGAAGCTTGGTGTGAACTTTATGAGACTACATATTTATCCGCGCCATAAAATTCTTTACGAAGTAGCCGATGAAATGGGCTTTTTGTTAGAGGCGGAGCCCGCTTTTCATTTTCAGGTACCTAGCGATTCAGCCTTTGCTAAAAAACACCTTGGAGATATGATGAAGGGATTGATTAATCACCCCTCCATTATAACATGGAGTGTATCCAACGAACTCAGATGGCAAGGTGGTGGCGAAAAACCTTGGCTTGTGGCTTATGCAAAGTCTATCGATAATACACGCCCTGTATTTTCGTCCGATTTTAGTGAGTTCTCTGTTGCCGGAGATATTATAGGGCACCATTATAATACCGAATCCGTATTTAAAGAATGGGAACAATTTGGACCTGAAAAACCTATGATTTGGGATGAACTGGGTGAGGTTTGGCAGCCTAACCGTCCACTTGGCAATGGTACAGCAGGATTCGAAGTTGTTGCGCAAGATTATGCTACCGGTATTTATCGCGATGGTAACGATGAGATTAAAAAAGCAATGGATTTAATCCGAGAAGGTCAAACCTTTGCGGGTAAGCACCATCGCATAAATGCGGTAGTCCCCTGGGACTTAGGTAATATATTTTTCAGATGGCAGCCATATAATCGTTTTAAAGGGATTGCACCATCATACCCTACACTTGAAAGCCCTGGTGTTAAAGTGAAACAAGTATTACCATGCTCGACTCCTCTGAATATATGGGACCCGACACTTCCTGTATATGAGCCAAATCCGGGTTATTATCTTTTTGAAGAAGATATGAAGTGGGTGCGTTTTCCTTACGATTCTAAAAACTTCTCCTTTTTTGCCAACGAAAAGGCAGTTATAAGTACACCTCTGATGATATATGATGATTTGAGATTTGTCGATCAAGTTCGGTGTAAGGTCGAAACTACCGATGGCCGAGTGCTCACCCAAATTATCAAAAAAGTAAATATTAGCCCTGGAGCTTTAGTTCGTGATATAAAATGGGTGTTTGACATTCCAACTGTTACACAAGCAACAACGGTAAATATTGTCCGCGAATTTTACTATCATGGTGAGCCGGGCTACCGCGATGTGCGCGAAGGGAGAATTTTTCCCAGGTTTAGCTCTAATCTGATAGTTTTAAATAATAAAACAATTGGAGTTATCGATACTGATGGGGGGCTTTTAAAAATTCTCAAATCGGCTGGCTTTAACTATAAAATTCTTTCCGGTAAGGTAAAGCCAAACGATGCTTCTGTTTTATTGGTAAATGGCAACGAACTGCCCGAAAACGCCAACGAACTTAACGCAACCGGTATGTGCATAATCCAGTTTGTTTCGACCAACGATCAATTGTCAAAAGGTTCGGCCAGATTGTTGGTAAATGGTCCCGATTTCAAGCTATTAAATGGTATTGAGCAAAAAGAACTTACATTTTGGAAAGGCGGTAACGAGTTTGGAGGGATGAAGAAGCCCTATGGTTTAGTAAATTCGCGTATCCTCATTGCAGGTGACAGAGATTCGAAAACATCTGCATTGCACGAAATTTATATCGGCAATGGTTGTCGTTGGGTTACAAGTCTTAAAATTGTTGAAAGCATTAACACCGAACCTATGGCAGGTTGGATGCTCCGAAACCTTATTCAGGCTGCTGCTAATTATAAGCCGGTTCAAAAGTCACAACGGATTGGGCTGTTTGGTGAAGTCGATTTTATCGAATGGTTCAATCATACCGGAGCAAAATATGAAGTAGTTAAAAAATTAACAGATAAGTCACTGAAGTACTTTGATATTTTGTTTCTCGATGCACGCAGCATTGTTCTTGGCGACAATGAGGCTAAATCACTAACAACTTTTGCCAATGCAGGAGGAAAAATATTGATATATCAGGTTACTGAAGTTTCACTGCCTGGAATTATGAAGGTTATTAGCCCTAAACTGACATTGACACAACCGTTTCTTGATGAAAACACAAATTGTGTAAAGGCCGCAACAAGCTGGACGCTGCGATCGTCTCCAAAAAAGGGAATCGAATATTTCGACGGGGTTATTATCCCGCAACCATTCGAACCTAATTACGACCCGTTATTGGCAGGCTTGTCAAATATTGACCTCAACTGGAGCGGTAAACCCATGTTCAATAAAGGGGTGAAAATAGCAGGCATGTCGGAAGTTTCTCTTAACGACAACTTTAAAATACTGGTCAGTAATTGGCGCAATGATTGGAGCATTCCTCCTTTTGGCGGAGAATACATCAACGAAGGCAAAGATATGCGACAAGCCTTATGGTATTTGAACCGCGACCCGGTATTGGTGAGGGTTGCACAAGGACTTGGCGAATTTATGCTTTGTCAACTCAATTTATTAAGTGGTGGCGACAAAGGGATTTTCCTTGCACGTCATCTGCTTACCAATTGGGATTGTTCGATAGGCTCTCGAACCTCTTTCCCTGCAAAAGAAAACCTTTTCGATTTTACAGCTACAACCAATCAGAAACAGCGTTTGGTCAAAGTCGAAAAGCAGCTTGCAAACTTAAAACCCCTCGCCAAAGTACCAGCCGAATTTTTTGATATGGGCGGTAACGGCAACGGCAAGTTAAGGCGTATCCTCCTATTGGTCGATAACCGCATGATGCCCTTGGCTCCCGATATTATTAAAGCAATGACCGGTTTTGGAAATATTTCCCACTCAAGTGTTAATGTTGAATCGCCACAGGTATTGTTAAATAATTTTGAGAATGCAATTGGTGGCTCTAAATGGGATGTGATTTATTTTACCATTGGTTATGAGGGGATTACTGATTTGTCGGAAGCTGGTCTTAAGCGTTTTGATAAAGATATTCAAACCATTGTTACTAAACTTAAAGATACCAACGCCAAACTAATGTGGGGAACCCAACCTCCTATTCCATTGGTCCATATCAGGGAATTAAATAATATCCAAATAGAAATATTGAACAACCGTGCCAAAAATATCATGGAAGCCAATGGGGTACTGGTAAACGATACTTATGGGTTTATTATGGATAAAGCTCCCGAATACGTGAAACAGGACAGAAAGGAACTTATGCTTCTCAATTCCGATTATTTTAGCGTATTTTCCAAGAAACTTATCAAATCAATAGTTGAAGCGCTTAAGTTCTTCGGAAATTAACATGGGATTGGGCCTTTTTAACTTACATACTACTGAACAATTACCGCTTAATATTCATAACATGAAGACAAAATTTATACTGCCGTTAACTATATGTCTTACTCTTTCAATAATCGCCTCAGTATCATGCGGGAATACCGCTTCAGATCATTATAAGGATGGCTATATTCAATACGATGCAGTAAAATTGACTCCAGAGGAGAAGCAAATTGTGAATGAGTCCTTAACGAGTTTACATAAACAATACGATCCCGAAGGAAAGATGATCACATCAACCTTGAATGGATATAACTATCATACCGATGCACAAATTGGAGTGTTTCATCAGGTAAGGGCTTCGTTTGCTTATGCTGTGTTGCTACTCGATCTGGGTGATGAGCAATACACTCAACGAGCATTTAATGTGATTGAGAAAACCATCATGCTGCAGGATCAGGATTCCACTTCAAAATCCTGTGGTGTTTGGCCATATTACATGGAAGAGCCATTATCTACCAAAAAATCGCCCATCGATTTCAACTGGGCCGACTTTAATGCAGTGAGCCTGTTGGAAGTTTGGATGGGACATCAGGATAGGATTCCTGAGGCGTTAAAAGCCAAAATCAAACATGCGCTTATTCTTGCTGCAAATTCAATACAGAAAAGGAATGTGGGTCCTGATTATACAAACATCGCCATTATGGGAACATATGTTACCTACATGGTTTCACATCTGTTTGACCTTCCGGAAATGAAAGAATATGCCCAAAGACGTTTAAAGAATTTTTACGATTACACACTCGATAAGGATGGTTTTTCGGAATACAACAGCCCGAATTATACCATTGTTGCCCTCAATGAATTGTACCGAATGAAAAGGCATATTGTTGAACCAGCAGATAAAAAAATCGTTGATTCGCTCTATTCCATTGGTTGGGGAATAATTGCCCGGCATTATCATCAACCATCTGGACAATGGGCAGGGCCGCACAGTAGGTCATATAGTACGTTAGTGAGACCTTCGTTTTATACTATCCTGAAAGAGGGATCAAATGGTAAAATTGATACCGGTATTGAAGAAAAACGAAGTGATGTGAAAATAAAACATCAAATACCTGAATATCTCTTGCACTATTTTCTTTCACCTGAGTATCCACGTACCGAAACCGATGTGTTTGAGAAAGTGGAACCTAAAACCATCGGAACTACTTATTTGACAACAACATATGCTCTTTCAACTGCCAATCGTTCCAGTTTATGGAACCAGCGACGCCCTTTTCTGGTTTACTGGGGAAATGTTCAAACACCCAAATACTTGCAGGTCCGGTTCTTGCACGATAATTATGATTTTAGTTCTGCGTGCTTTTTCAGTAGTCAAAAAGAAAATAAGGTGCTGGCAGCCATCAATTTTATTTCTAATGGCGGCGACAAACACATCAGCATAGATAGGCTAAAAGATGGTAAGTTCAAAGCAAAAGACTTACGCCTCAGGTTTGAGTTTGGCAATGTAAAAAGTCCTGAGGAACTCTCCTTTCCGGCTTCTGCCAATGAACCATTCAGCTTCACTCTCAATAACCTGAAATTCAATCTGCAGCTCAGCTATGCGGTATTCGAAAACATGAAAGGTCATTGGGAAAAAGGAGGCGATGGGAATATATCCTGGATTGACTTTGTGTTTTATTCAGGTTCGGAAACAGAATTCGACCTTACAAAAATCAATATGGCGGCAATGAGCTTTACTTTTTCGCTCGAAACCTCAGGGAATGCCAAGGCAATTAAAAAGTCAAAAGTCTCGGAAAAAAAGGGATTGATGAAAGTACAATGGAACGGCCTTGAATTGGAGATTCCTGTTAAACCTCAAACACCTCGGAAAACTTCATTATGATTGCTATAATAAATGAACTAAATTAAATCATAAATATGGATTTTCTTTACACTAACACCTTCTTTTGCTTTGAAGTGGGATTTTTACCTAACATATTATTATCATCTAAAAAGAAATTTTATTTTGAAACGACTATTGATACTGTTTTACTTCTATTTATATAGTTTAACAGTTATGAATAACCACAAGACACAACCTAAAACCTTGCTAAGTGATCAAGAAATTAAAAAAAATTAATTATTAAGCAGATATAATTTTTAAAAAAAGATCATGAAAAAACTTAAATTGAATAATGTTGAATTGGTGTTACAGAATCTAAATCCTTCCAGTATTGTTTACGCTCCCAATTATTGGCAATGGTTTTCCCACCATAAAAACCATGGTACCTTACCCGATGAAATCAAGCACTGCGAAACGCAGCTTGATTTACTAAATTTTCTGGGGCTCGATGTTTTTAGTCGCAACGTTTACAGCAAACAGGACGAGTACTGGTTTGGGGGTATTTGTGAAGAATATTTTGACGGAGTTGAAATTGATAAATCCACCAGTATTGAAAATGGAGATAAAATATCAGATATCGAATATCATTGTAAATCCGGAATATTGTCAGAACAATTGAGATATGTTTTCAGCGAATCTACGATTGTTCAGAAGAAATTTCTGATAACCGATTATATAAGTCAATCCGGATTGTTAGAACAATTTGTGAAATCGCGAAAATGGAAATTCAACAAATCCAAATTTACTGCTATTCAGCATAAAGTTGGTGGGGCAGGGACGGTAGTCGTGGGTGATTTTTTCAGTCCATTGAAAATGTTACATCTTGTTATGGATCCAATTCAAACTGTCTACTTTTTAATGGAGCAACCTGAATTAGCTAAATTGTTACTCAATCTTCATGAAAATGCTCAACTCGATTTGGTCAGACAATGTGTCACTAATGGGGTTAAGGCTATAATGGCAATGGATAATCTCGATACCATGTTTCATACACCCGCGTATGTCGAAGAGTATTCATCTTCGTATTACGAAAAAGCAAGCAAAATTTGCCATGCTAATGGAGCTAAATTTTTTATTCATGCCTGTGGGAACCAGAAAGAAAACTTGCAACAAATTGCATCGTATGGTGTGGACGGTTTAGAGGGAGTTGCTTTTCCTCCGTTTGGCAATGTTGAACTTGACGAAGCAATGCAATTAACACCTGAACATTTTATCATTACCGGGGGGATCAGTGCAATAGAAACGCGCGATCTGAATTCAAAAGAAAAGATATTTGATTACGTCAAGAACTTGTTTGATAAAATGAAACCCTATAAAAACAGGTTCATATTTGCATCAAGTTGTAACACATCGATTGATACGAAATGGGACACAATAAAACAGTTCAGGGATGCTTGGCTTGAATATAAAGACTGTTAAATGGTCACCCTCCTGCCCAAAATGAATTAACAGTAAATTTTGATGAATTAATAAGTGATACATAACATTCAAATATTTAATTTACATATACATGCAAGAAGGAGTTGGGAATTATCGATGGCGAATTGTCGCTTTGCTATTCTTCGCAACAACAATAAACTATATTGACAGGCAGGTTATAGGTCTATTAAAACCCTATATCGAAAAGGATATGGGTTGGAACGAAATCAGCTACGGCCACATTGTTACTGCATTCCAAGTAGCTTATGCAATTGGGTTATTGTTAAGCGGGAAATTTATTGATAAATTAGGGACTAGAAAAGGTTTTTCCATAGCAATAACTATTTGGAGCCTTGGTGGAATACTCCATGCTGCAGCACAGAGTGTTTTTGGTTTCGGGGCCGCAAGGTTTATTCTGGGGATTGGAGAATCTGCCAACTTTCCGGCATCAGTTAAAACTGTGGCTGAATGGTTTCCTAGAAAAGAAAGAGCCTTGGCGACAGGGATATTCAACTCAGGATCAACTATCGGTGCCATTGTTGCTCCAATTATTGTGACTTATATAACTTTGAATTTCGGCTGGCGATTGGCATTCATTATTACTGGATTATTAGGTTTTGTTTGGTTGTTATTTTGGATATTATTGTATAAAACACCTTTAAACCACCCCAAAGTATCAAAAAAAGAGCTTTATTATATCTTATTCGATAATGAAGAGATTTCACACAAGAGTTTAAAGTTGAGTGAATTATTTCGGATCAGGCAAACTTATGCTATCTGTTTTTCCCGATTTGTTTCTGACTGGGTTTGGTGGTTCTTTCTTTTTTGGGCTCCGGATTTTTTAAAGAAGACACAGGGAGTTAATATCAAAGAAGTAGTATTGCCGTTAATAGTCATATACTCATTTGCAAGTGTTGGTGGTATTGCAGGAGGATGGATCTCCGGGTATTTTATAAAAAATGGGAAAAGCATTGATAAGGCGCGTAAAACATCCATTCTTTTGTGTGCAATTGTTGTTCTTCCAGTAGCGTTTGCTCCATTAATATCCAATTTATGGACTGCAGTATTGTTGATATCATTAGCTACTGCTGCTCATCAGGGCTGGGCCTCAAATATTTTCACTATCACATCCGATATATTTCCCAAAAACGCAGTAGGTTCGGTCACAGGAATTGCCGGATTCTTTGGCGCAGTCGGCGGAGCTATTTCTGCGACTGTTATTGGCTGTATACTTGAAATTACCGGTAGTTATTTCTTGATTTTCGCGATGGCCAGTAGCGCTTATATTATTGCCTGGTTGATTATAAAACTGATGATACCTGAGATAAAACCATTGAAGTTTGAATCACCCTCTTTGTTGTAACTTAAAAAGTCACAGAAATTCGGTGTCTAGCCCAGGATTTTAAAAGAAATAATGATGCCAAAGATGCTAAGAAATCAATTAAAAATATTGGAATACCCTTGTAAACTAAGTACTTTAATGTGTAACTAATTTGAATTCAATAACCGAAAATAATAAAAGTAATGAAACAAGTATTATTAAAAAAACTTGCTGGATGCGTTGAACTTGGAAAAATCAACAATTCATCACTTTTTCCTCCACAAATGAAGGGACAGGATTGCGCTGATGAATTAACTAAATATGCTTTTGAAATTGGATTTTCTGCCGATCAGGTTTTAGCTGCGCTTGTGGAAGGCATGGGTCTTATCGGAGATAAGTTTAGCGCTGGTCTCGCATACGTACCCAATATGCTCATGGCAGCAAAAGCAATGAGTGCAGGAATGGCCCATTTAAAGCCCTATTTCAGCTCCGGTGAAGTAAAAAGAAAAGGAACCTTTGTCATAGGAACCGTATTTGGTGACCTGCATGATATCGGTAAAAACCTGGTTGCCATGACTGTTGAGGGAGCAGGCTGGGAAGTAATCGATTTAGGAGTTGATGTTAAATCAGATAAATTCATTGAAACAATCGACAAACATCCTGATTGTGTAGTTGGTCTTTCAGCTCTGTTAACCACCACAATGGGGAATATGGAAACAGTCGTCAAAGAGATCAAAGCGATATATCCGGATAAAGCGATTATTGTAGGTGGAGTCCCACTTACCCATGAGTTTTCTGATAAGATCGGTGCTTCCGGTTATTCTTCCAATCCACAAGGTGCAGTAAACCTTATAAATAAACTGGTAGCTTAGAGTAGTAATTATAAACTAACACCTTCATAAAGTCAAATCTATGAAATACAATAAACTTGCAATAAATACACCTGAAGAATTAATGTTTGGCAATGCGCTCTATCCTGTAACAACCAGAAGAGGATTAGTCATTGGTGGAGGGAGTGTAATACACGAACTTAATTTCACGCTCCCAACTTTAAGCATTAATACTGGGACGCTTTCGGTAATAGGTGAACATTACAGAAGTATTGTAAGTGATGCAATAGAACATGCCCGTCATATGCATTCTCCCGGGGTGATCTTTGAATTTGAGACACTTCTCGAAATGACGCAAACCCCAGCTATCGGCATTGAATTGGTAAAGATCACGAATAGGTGTGTGAAGATAATTATCAGAAACATGGTTTCAAAAGCGAAATCCGTTTAACTCCCAATGACCTAAGAGAGTTTGACAGGCCCCCACTGTGTCGCAGCTCGAAATATCTGGATGCAATATGGGAACTGTTCGATAAAGGCTCTTTGGCACGGGGAGATCTGCTCTCTGTTGAAAGTACCGGTGGAAAAGAAATCCACGACGATGCCCTCATGATGTGCGATATCAAAGCATCTGTATTTGCCCTTTCGGTACTGGGTGTTCGTGATATGAAAATGCTTTGGTCAAATATAGTTGCTATCGCAAAAAAGAATAACAAAATAGCAGCAGGTGATACTGCCTGTGGTTTTGGTAATACGGCAATAGTATTGGCAGAAAAGGGATACATCCCCAAAATATTTGCAGCCGTAGTTCGCATCGTTACAGCAGTGCGTACATTGGTTGCAATAGAAGAAGGTGCTGTTGGCCCCGATAAAGACTGTGGATATGAAGGACCTTTCTTAAAAGCCATTACCGGTACTCCAATTTCAATGGAAGGAAAGACCTCAGCCTGTGCCCACTTTAGCCCACTCGGTAATATTGCAGCTTGTTGTGCTGACCTGTGGAGCAATGAATCAGTGCAAAACATAAAACTGCTTTCCGGAATGGCACCAACCGTTTATTTAGAACAGTTTGAATACGATGCACGTCTTATGAATCAGGCATTGAAAAGTGGAAAAGCAACTGCCGGTATGCTCCAACAGCTCTTTGCCGATTCTGATCAATCTTTAGACCCACAGGCTATAATTCTGGCCCAAAAAAATATGATCGCTATTTCGGAAGAAATCGTAAAGGGAACAAACTACATTGATGCTTCAATCAGAGCAGCACAAAAAGGCCTTGACATCATTGAAAATGCATATAATATAGGACAGTTATTGCTGCCAGAGATGGAAATAGTATGGATTGATTTGCTCCGCCAGTCTTTATCAGAAATACCGACCGATGAAAGCAAGTTTGTAGAAGAAATATTGCCTACTCTGGAAGGCAAATTTATCCCCAAAGAATACGGACTTTAATCCCGGATGATTGAATGAATTTAAGAAAACAATAAATGAATCCAAAAATATTTCAATTCACCTTCGTGAATTAAACATCTCAAAAAAGGAAGTAATAAGTTTAATCCTTGGTGGAGAGAAGGATGAATCACATGAATACTATACTGATATTTTAGAGCCTGAGTTTTTGCATTTAAACGATTGTGCAGGAATTCAGGATGGTTACATTGAAACAGACGATATTGCTTTTGACGCCAATAACAAAACAGTAAGAGTTTTATCCCATGAATTTAGCGTAGGAAATATCATATTCAATGAGCTTAAACCGTCAGGCAAAATCATTGTATTTACCTGTACTGCCGGAAAACCTATCTGTGACTATGCCAAAGAAGAATACAAAACCGATGTATTAAAAGGCTTTTTAATTGAATCACTTGCGAATGTAGTGGTAGAAACAGCTATGGATAGGATCATGGATAAAATGAGAGAAGAGTGTCAATCCCAGAATTTATTGGTATCCAATCGCTATAGTCCGGGTTATTGTAGTTGGAATGTTTCAGAGCAACATAAACTATTTAAGCTTTTGCCAAAGGAATTCTGTGGTGTTTCACTCACAGAATCAGCACTCATGCTGCCAATTAAATCTATAAGTGGTTTTATAGGAGTCGGAGAAAACATTAAATACAACCATTATAAATGTAAGTTTTGTTCGCAAAAGCAATGTATCTATAAGAAAATTCAGAAGAAAGGAACCTGATGTATTTCTGTGATTTGTTAATTACCAATCCTGCTTTTCCAAATTATGTTGTTTTCCCCATTGTCAGATACCTGTAATAAGTAGCTTTACTAAGTCCAAGACTTTTGTAAATATCCTGAGAACTCATCTCTCCTTTCTCGGCTAAGTTTCTAGCAACAGCATATTTTGGAAGATTCTCTTTACTGAGTCCACGGGATCTCCCTCCTCCGGCACCTCTCTTTAGTTTCACTGCTGCCAGACCAG
>Ga0209748_1000281_pt1 | contig 28841 bp, 38 predicted proteins | sample BarGraIncu00421A_FD_185490 | JGI IMG/M metagenome (GOLD analysis project Ga0209748, IMG submission 185490) | Arctic peat soil microbial communities from Barrow, Alaska - Barrow Graham LP Incubations 004-21A (SPAdes) (version 2) | ecosystem: Environmental > Terrestrial > Soil > Wetlands > Peat... | reverse complement strand
TTGAAGAAAGGAAGGTACCTTCCTTTCTTCAATGCAGCTAACAACAAACAACAATAATCTTTTTATCTTTATCGAGTGATATATTATTTAACTGAAATGGTGGTATATAATTGAATTGAAATTTACAGACTAACCTGTTTATTAAGAAAGTTTATCTTATTTTAATAGCATTAAGAATAAAACCGATATTCAAATTCTATATCTGCTATCAATATATTAACCTAACCAGCAATTAAAATGAAATCAGTATCTAAATTTTTCATTATCGTTTTAATGATAAGCTTTCCTCTTGGTTTGAACAGTCAGGTCAAGATCGATCTTAAGAAACAAGTAATATCCATTGACAAGAATGCAAAAGCAAATGTCAAGAAAGATGCTGCGAAGGATCAGGGGAAGGACGCAAAACAAAATCAGGGAACACAGGAGAAACAGGTAACTTCTGACAAGAAGGATAACAAGTCCAATGAAGAATTAAAAACAAATACTGATAGCAAATCTGCAACTCAGGAGCAACAATCGATGCAATCTTTTTCAAAATATGACTTCATCCCCGGCGAAAAAGTGATTTTATTCGATGATTTCAGCCAGGATGCTGTTGGTGATTTTCCTGCCTTATGGACTGCAAATGCCGCCGGAGAGATCAATACATTGAATATTGCACCGGGGAAATGGCTCAATCTTAATAGTACAGACGGGAATTATTTCATTTTAAAAAGTATAGATTTTCCCAAGAATTTCATCATTGAATTTGATATAGTCCCTAAAAAAACCGGAGGTCGTATTGCTGCTGGTCTTATATTGTACGGAGAAGATAAACCTAAGGAAATGGACAATGGCCCTCATCCTGGTAATAGTGGTATAATTATCTCAATTGAAAAAGAACGTTGGAACACTATGGGATACAAAACAAGCGAAAATAGTCAAATTACCGGATCGTCAACTGTGAATCCCGTTGAACCGGAAAAAGTGAATCATGTCATTATCTGGGTACAGAACAGAAGATTTCGGATTTATCACAAACAGGCAAAAGTGTTGGATATGCCAACTAATGTTTTTGATGGAACAAAATTTAATCGCTTATGTCTCAGATTATCAAGAGGTGCTTCATGCGGCGCGTACATATCCAATATCAGAATCACCGATGCATCACCTGATATGCGTAGCAAACTTCTTACAGATGGTAAGCTGATTACATATGGCATCTATTTCGACGTGAGTAAGGATATTGTGAAACCGGAATCATATGGAACATTGAATGGAATTGCTGATATCTTAAAGGAAAACACCGACCTAAAAGTGAAGATTGTTGGCCATACTGATAGTGATGGTGCCGATGCCGCCAATATGGATCTGTCAAAACGCCGTGGTGCTTCTGTAAAAGATGCGCTGGTAAAAGATTTTGGAATTGATGCTTCCCGACTTGAATCGGATGGGATGGGAGAGACTCAACCTATAGCTCCGAACGATACTCCCGTAAATAAAGCCATGAACCGCAGGGTGGAGCTGATTAAACTATAAATCCATTCTAAAAAGCTAGAATTTATTGATCAATAAACTAAATATCCATGAAAAAATTATCAATCTCTATTTTCTTTATTACGAGTATTGCCTTGTTTATATCTTGCGGTAATCAGACAGGTAATTCGAAAACAACTGACAAAACAGGTAAAGAACCAACCAGTAAAAAGGACAATACAATGAAGAGTCCGGCTGGCACTTATAATGCAGTTGAAGATGGCAAGCCTATGCAATTTGTGCTTAATGCTGATGGTACCGGTGTCGAAAACTACCAGGGAACAGAAAAACGTCCATTTAAATGGAAAACAAAAGATGAAGGAATCTTCTTCACCTATGAGGGAGAGGCTCAGGAATTTCAATTGCCGATCGATCTGGCAAAAGGTGAAATAGCTTATGGCACTTTAATGTATAAAAAAGAATAAACTTCATATTGATAATTCTATTTGAAAATGGCATTTAATATTTCTCTTAGTTTTGTAACTTTATACTCTAATTAATAAATATTCTTAATCATGAAAACAAGATCAATTTTTCTTCTACTGGTACTGGTAATGTTGTTACCCTCAAAGTCAAATGCTCAGGGATGGATTTTACGAAGGGCAATAGACAGAAAGATCGACCAAAAAGTTGATTCAGCTGTTGACAAAAGTGCAAAAGATAAAGCCAAAGAAAATGAAAAGACCGATAAGAATCAAACGGACAAAACTACAACCACTGAAAAAAAGGGTACCAAAGAAACTGGTCGTGGACTTTTTGGTGGGAAAATTGACACCAAATATGATGATGAATACAAGTTTACGGGCAGAATTTATATGCAGATGGAAACATACGATAAAAAAGATGTGTTGAAATCCGACTTTTATACATATTTTAACAGCAATACCCTGAATGCCGGAATTGAAGTACTGCCAGTTAATCAAAAGGAGGGAGATAAAACTTTGCCAACCGTATTCCTTTTTGATAACGACAATAGAGCCTTCATGATGCTTATAGAGACCAAAGATTCTAAAACCGGTATGATTTCGACTATTCCTTCTGATTCAGCAATGGCTGCTCAAGCCAAGTCGCAGAAAGGACCCGACCCGGAAAAAGCGACTATAACAAAAACCGGGCAATCGCGTGTTATTGCCGGATATAAATGCGATGAGTATAAAATTGTAGACGCTGAAAAAGAAGGCTATTCAAATGTATGGATGACAAAAGATGTCAAGCTGAAAGCTGATAAAAAGTATTGGGGAAAAGCAGGTGTGCCAACATATTATAACTATCCGGGTTTCGAAGGCTCTATGATGCTGGCTATGGAATCGTTCGATAAAAACAATAATCCTGCTATGAAAATGGAAACCAAAGAGATAAATGAAAAATTCAGTCATTCAATATCCACTGTTGGTATTACATTCATGAAAATGAATTTTGGTCAGTCTGGTAAAAAATAAAAAACAAGATCCATTAACCGCAAAGATCGCAAAGATTTAGAACCTAAGGTCGCAAAGAACTGAATGAAATAGATTTGACTTTGTGTCCTTTGTGCATACTTTGAGTCCTTTGTGGTTAAAGGATCTCCATTAAAAAAACCAAATAATTTATATTTTTCTGAGTTTTGCAAATCTCAGAAGGAGCTTTTTGCTTCCGTTATTTCCGAACTCCACAGTAGCGGTGGTATTTGGTGGTTGTCCCTCGATGGATACTATTATTCCTTTGCCAAATCTCTCATGCTCTACAGTATCTCCCTCAGAAAAGAGGGAAGAATCGCTTCCTATAAAAGGAACGGCAGAGATAAGCTCTGTTTTCCGGATCTTTTTTAACCTGTCATCCTTTGAATAAGGAATGGGTTCTTCGCGCAGAGATGAGGGTTTGGTCGCCGGTTGTTTATTATTCTGAAATGGTTTTCCCCCGGTTTGTGGATAGTGCAGAAATTTCTGGTCAATCTCGCGGAGGAACCTGCTCGGACTACATCTTTCAAGATTTCCCCATTTATATCTGTTAAGTGCATAGCTCAGTGTGGCCTGTTTTTCTGCACGGGTAACAGCTACATAGAAAAGTCGTCTCTCTTCCTCAAGTTCCCTGGCACTTCCTGATGACATGGGTGACGGAAACAATGTATCTTCCATACCGACAATATACACATGTTTGAATTCCAATCCTTTGGCTGAATGCATTGTCATTAGAGTAACTTTATTCCGGTCCTCTTCATTTTCAGTATCCTGATCCGTCAGTAGAGCAACATTGGCCATGTAAGCCTCTAATATTGCCGGATCACCGTTGGTTTCAGCAGCTTCGGTAAAAACTTTTATTGCATTCAATAATTCTTCAAGGTTTTCATACCGGCTCACTTCCTCAGGAGATTTTCCATCCTTAAGTTCTCTCATTATTCCTGAACCAAGAGCAATTTCCCTCGCCTTTATAAAAGCATCTGTAGTATCTGAATTCAGACGGAGGTTATTAATTACTTCAGCATACACAGTTAATTTTTTTACTGTCCCTGAGTTAAAATGGTCAGGATATTTTCCCGCTTCAGGGAGAATACTCCAGGGTGTAACATTAAATGCGGCAGCCAATTCAAATATTTTCTGAATGGTTGTATCTCCGATACCCCGTTTTGGATAGTTAATTGATCTTTTAAGAGCTTCTTCATCTTCAGGATTAATAACCATCCGGAAGTAAGCCAGAATATCTTTTATCTCTTTGCGCTCATAAAATGATAATCCGCCATAGATTTTATATGGTATATTTTTTCGCCGGAGAGTCTCTTCAAATATCCTCGACTGTGCATTTGTTCTGTATAATATTGCAAAATCCGACCAGTTTAGCTGTTGTGAGAATCTCTTATCAAAAATATCAGATGAAACATTAAAACCCTCCTCGGAATCGGTCATAGCCTGCATAACCTGAATCTTTTCCCCGGTCTCATTCATCGAATATACTTTCTTTTGAATCTGACCCTCATTATTAGCAATAATTGTATTTGCTGCATTAACAATAATCTGGGTCGACCTGTAGTTTTGTTCAAGCTTAAAAAGCTGATAATCGACGTAGTCGTTTTTAAACTCCAGAATATTCTCAATTCTAGCGCCTCTGAATGAATAAATGCTTTGCGCGTCATCGCCGACTACACAAATATTCTGATGTAAAGCGGCAAGTTTCTTTACTATAAGATACTGTGAATAGTTTGTATCCTGGTATTCATCAACAAGCACATAATTAAACCTTTGCTGGTATACCTCCAGGACGTCAGGAAAATCTCTGAACAAAATGTTTGTATTCAGCAGCAGGTCATCAAAATCCATTGCATTGGCTTTAAAACAGCGCGAGGCATAAGTCCTGTAGACATCGGCAAGCAATGGCATCCGGCTCGATTTATCATAATCCTGCATTGAAAGATCAGCTGCATATATGCTGGCTGTTACCAGGTTGTTTTTTGCTGTCGAGATCCTTGAAGCTATCACTCCGGGTTTGTAAATATTATCATCAAGATTCAGTTCCCTTATTATTGATCTGATGAGACTTTTGGAATCTGAAGAATCGTAAATTGTATAGTTCGGTTTATATCCAAGCCTGCCACCCTCCATCCTTAATATTTTTGCAAATACAGAGTGAAAGGTACCCATCCATAGATATCGGGCTATTTCAGGATTGACAATTCTGGTTATACGTTCTTTCATCTCTCTTGCCGCCTTGTTGGTAAACGTCAATGCCAGAATTTTACCAGCGGGGACACCTTTCTGAAGAAGATGAACTATCCGGTATGTCAGTACTCTTGTTTTCCCGGCACCTGCACCAGCTATCACAAGAGAAGGTCCTTCAGTGTTGATAACTGCTTGTTTCTGAGATTCATTCAGATCGTTCAGGTAATTGGTTGTCATGTGATTGTTCGAATTACAGCGTACCGGGCCGGGCAAATTTAGCAATTACAAAGTCAGGTATTCAATTTCCGCTGAATTTATAAGGGATTATTTATTAACAATATGAAGTTTCGGGGAAATTGAAATCCATTAACCACAAAGTACACGAAGGTTGAAGAAAAAGGTCTCAAAGAACTGAATGATAAGGTTTAACCTTTGTGTCATTTGTGCCTTCTTTGTGACCTTAGTGGTTAAAAAGAGACCGACCTGAAAAGTCAGAATATTCCATGAAATTGATTATAATTGTATGCAAATTAAAATCATTAAATCATGAAAAGATTTGGACAGGTAATCGGAGTAAGGCCTGAACAATTTGAACGATACAAAAAATATCATTCTGCCGTATGGCCTGAGGTTCTTAAAATGATCAAGAAATGTAACATGCAGAATTATTCTATTTTCCATAAGGATGGCATGCTTTATGCATATTTTGAATATACCGGAAAAGATTTTGCTGCTGACATGGCTAAAATGGCTGTAGATCCAAAGACTCAGGAATGGTGGGCTATCATGGAGCCGATGCAGGATCCGATAACAAACCGACAAACAGGCGAATGGTGGGCAAATATGGAAGAGGTATTTCATTTGGACTGATCCCTGATATTTCCCTAATTTTACTATAATTGCAAAAGTGAATACCAAAAAGTTTCTAAAAGCGTTATAATTACAAACATCTGATTGCCTGTGCGTTATTTTTTGTTAATAATTGTTTTATTGCTGCCGGCTATTTCTGAGGCTCAGCTTTCGGCGCCGGGAATGAATGCAGTACGATATACTTCTTATCCTTCTGCTCCAACAGTTAAAGACCCGGTCTTTATCTATTGTAATACGTCAGGATCAGTGAAAGGCAGCCTTAATGCCAATAGTCCGGGAGGAACGGGTCCGTTCAATTACTCATGGTACAAATGGAGCGATATCACAAAAAGTTTCAGTATTTTTCTTAAAACTGAATCAGCCGTACTGACTTCATCTTCAGGTGATCTTGATGAAGGAGGATACAGGGTCATAATCAGTGGTGGATATGATGCAACACTTACAACCTGGATTTTTTTAGATAAACCTTTTTCATCAGCAGCGCTTCAGAACCGCACATGTGATTATGTAGCATTAAAAGGTCAGGCAGCAATTGATACATTCTATTATAGAAATATTTCTAACGGGATTCCGGTAAAGCTGCCAAATGGTGTCAGCTTCTTATGGTCATCCGATCCGGCATCTTCGATACCTTACCCTGATTTCCTTTTAAATCCTCAGACATTCGATCCTCCTTTAGTTGATGTCACTTATAATCTTCATGTCAGTGATAGTTTTGGATGCATAGCCGAATCATCTTTCCCATATCAGTCAATTCACGTTAAAGCGGACTTCACTGCTGATCCTTTTACAGGTGAAGCTCCTCTTACAGTAACATTCACAGATAAATCGGTAAGAGCAGTCAGGTATCTTTGGGAATTTGGCGATACTGTAACCTCGAAACTTCCTAATCCCGAACCTCATATATATTACATACCAGGTGAGTATTCCGTTAAATTGACTGTCGAAAGTGATCTTCATTGCATCGATTCATTAAGACTCGATCAAAAAATTGTCGTTGATATCTCCGAGCTTCATGTTCCAAATGTTTTTACTCCAAATGGTGACGGGATTAATGACAATTTCATGGTTGAATCAAAATCGTTAAGGTTTCTAAGTGTTGAAGTCTTCAGCCGTAGCGGTCTGAAAGTTTATTCCTTCTTTGGTGAAGGAGAAATTCTCAGAGAATGGAAGGGTTGGGACGGGAATGTAAATTCTTCATCTGTGAAAGCCAGCCCCGGTGTATATTTCTACATAATGAGGGCTTACGGTTGGGATAATGTCAATTATGATAGTAAGGAGTACAGGGGATTCGTGTATCTCTATAGATAACGGCACCATTCCTACTGCCATATTCCGATTATGGCTCCCATAATAGTAAGACTGACAATACTATATATAGAGTTAATAAGAAAATGGGCCAGGGTTCTTGCTTCAAACAGGTAGCTGATGCCCATAAATGTGAAAACCCAGCCAAAACCGGCCATGAATCCTGCCAGGACTCCAAATCCGGCACCGGCTTTAACTCCGATAAACATTGCCAGGAAAAATGAAGCAATCATTGAAAGAACAAAAGCAAGGATGGAAAGTTTTATCATATTAATATTTTTTGTTGATTCTTCTGAGATACCCGTCTCTTTCATCCATCTCTTCGCAAACATAAGAGGTGAATACCACAGACCCCCTAAAATGAAGGCACTGACAGCTGCAACGATAATTGCCAGCCAGTTTAAATTCTGAAAAGTATTTTGCATATTCATAAATTGATTTTTAATAAATAAACAATTAGTTAATAGAAATGTTTTGGGATTTCCGGAAATGAAAATGTACTACTCAGTCAGGATTGGGTCAGATGCTAATCATTCTTTTTCTTGCATCTACATCCCATTGTCCTGTAACCTTGTGATCATTAATCACATAAACAGTATCATGGCGGTCAACAGTAGGACAAATATGCCACGGGATACAATAAAGGTGATCACCGGTTTTATATATATTTGCCTGGGTTGTCCGGATAACCATATGTTCTTCGTTATGACTGATAAATGCATATTTCTCCATTCCCAGGATTTTAATTCGTGGATGGGGCATCTCTGATGCAACTGCTTTATGGCCAAGGTCGAGACACAGTAATTCTTTTCCTGGTTTACTTATGATTCTTGTAAGTAATGTTGCTGCATGTAAAAAACTCATATCTGATAAAGAGCTGCTGTATCCATAATCCCACAGCAAAAGGGTACCGGGACTAAGTTCTACTTCTTTTCGTAAAGCATGAATAGGAAATGTCGGAGTACCCCCTGCAACAACTTTAACAGGTGAAATACCTTCATTCTTAAGCTCAGCTATCAGGCCCGTTACTGGTAAAAATGAATCATTGCATTTTTTTTGCCGGATTGAAAAGTCCGGGTCATTAATATGGCCGTCGTATACATGAAGTCCTTCTGCAACCAGCATAGGTGAATCCATTATTCTCTTAAAGAGCCTTCCTGCTTTTTCCCCGGGAGTCACACCTGTACGGTTCATCCCATTGTTAATATCGAGCCAGACATGAGTCTCAAGCCCGGTTTTCCTTGCCTTATCAGATAGTTGAATGATAACATCCTCATTATCAGCTATACAAGAGATTTTTAAATTACTGAATTCTTGTTTTAATTTAAAAAACCTTTCAATATTTGGGCCGACGGGTTGTACAGCCAATAAAATATCAGCTGCTCCGCATTTTGCAACCATTTCAGTTTCTGATATTGTTGCACATTTGAACTTATAGATGCCATGTTTCATCTGCAGTTTGATGATCTCTGCCATCTTATGTGTCTTGACATGTGGACGTAACTGATCCACACTTCCGGCGATTTCAATTATTTTCTTAATATTTGCTTCAATGCGATCGGGATAAATCAAAAGGGAAGGTGAAGATACTTCATTTACGTTCTCCACCTGATGCCATAGGACTGCCGGAGAGACAACTTTTTCCATTCTTGCTTTAATAAAGTTCAAACATAGCTTCAATTTCAACAGCGATATTCATTGGAAGCATGGCACCTACAGCACTTCTTACTCCAACCCCGTTCTCTTCTCCAAAAACTTCAGACATTAATTCACTGAATCCGTTGATGACAGCCGGATGACTTTCGAAATCCTGGGTACTGTTAACCATTCCCAATACTTTGACTATCCGTTTGATTTTTTTTAATTCACCAAAATGAACCTTTATCGTTGAAAGCATTGTAAGACCAACCTGGCGGGCTGCAAGTTTCCCTTGATTAATATCCAGTTCTGCACCAAGCTTACCTTTCATCATCGATCCATCAGCCAAAAGAGGTCCCTGACCGGATACGTAAAGAAATTTATCAACTACCAGAACAGGTTTATAAACTCCAACTGGTTTTGGTGCCGGAGGTAAGATCAGACCTAACTCAATGATTCGCAAATCAGTATCTTGTTTCATATTCAGAAATATTGGATATGTGAAATATACAAACTATTTACATGAGTGCAAAGATGAAATCCGTTATTGGATTTCAATTACACAAACAATTCCGCCTTAAATATGGTTTTAGCCTGCCCTGATATTTCGACTCTGTCTCCTTTAAGTGATACTTTCAGAATACCTTCTCTTTTTGATACCTGGTGCGAAATGAAATCCATTCTGCCTGTTTTAGCTGACCAAAATGGAACAAGTGCACAATGCGCCGATCCGGTTACAGGATCTTCATCAATTCCAAGCGCGGGGGCAAAGAACCGAAGACAAAAATCATATTTTTTATCTGATGACAGGGCAGTTACCATCAGGTCACCGAATTCAGAGTTTTTCATAGCGTTGAAATCAGGTTTCATTTCACGGATTATCTTTTCCTCACTTATCAGCGCCAGGGTCAATCCATTATCACATTTATAAAACTCCTGAGGTATAACACCAACAACTTTTTCAAACTCTGCCGGAACAGGTAACTGATGTATACTATATGAAGGGAAATTCATTGTAATCCAGTTTCCTGATTTACGTATTTTAAGAATTCCTGCTTTAGCCAATAGTGATGTTTCTTCACTGCCAGTTACATGTCTATTTTCATATAAAATGTGAGAAGCAGAAAGTGTAGCGTGACCACAAAGTGGTACTTCGACTTCCGGTGTGAAGAATCTGATCCTTCGGAAGTCTTTTCCCGGGAAGACAAATGCAGTTTCTGAAAGGTTCATCTCCATTGCAATATTTTGCATCCATTCAGATTCTGGTTCCTTATCAAGAATACAAACTCCTGCAGGATTCCCTTTAAATGGTTCGGTAGTAAATGCATCGACCTGATAAATAATTTTAGGGGTTTTCATTATATATCTATTAATTAGTGAACGGCTCAATGGCTCAAAGGCGCAAGGGCACAACGGCATTCAAAAGATTAAAATAAAATATTTTATCCCGTTTTAAAATATTTATCATGCTTATCCGTCTACGAATTTATACACATTTTTTAATTAAGAGAAAAAATATGTCAGCCTATATCGCTTTTACAGTCTTTCCAACTTATATTTCAATCATGCCTTTGTGCAGTTACGCCATTTTTTGCCACCCCTGCAGTCAGGCTCCTCCCTAAAATCAGCCAAAGGGCTGATTTTTTAACGGTCGTCCCTGCCATTCACCGGTAAATTTTCCTGTTTAGCAGAATTTATCCGAAACTTAACAGATATAACTATATAAACCAGCTCAGTCTTCGCATTTTTGCATTTTAGTTTAAATTGGCTTGAATGATACAAGAGATCAGATAATTGTTGATGATGCACTTGTGGAAACAGTTCTTGAAAAGGTAAAAAGGATAGATGCCGTCAATGAAGAGGTTGGGATCAGGGCATTTGTGTTGGAATATTGAAAATCAAATTTCCTATTCTTCCTCTTCTTCCTCAGCATATGCTTTGATAACCTGATCCTGCACATCACCAGGAACCTGAGCATATTCGGCGAACTTCATAGTATACATTGCACGACCACCGGTTATCGAGCTGAGAGCCGTTGAATATTTATTCATTTCAGCAAGAGGCACTTTTGCTTTAATAACCTCAAAACGTTTTTCACTTGCCATACCGAGAACCATCCCACGACGGCCCTGAAGGTCGCTGATAACATCACCCATACGGTCGGAAGGGACCATTATCTCAACATCATAAACGGGTTCCAGAATTTTGGGACCGGCAATTTTGAAAGCCTGGCTGAATGCATTTCTTCCAGCCAGACGGAAAGAAATTTCATTTGAATCAACCGGGTGCATCTTTCCATCATACACATAAACTCTTATATCGCGGGCATATGATCCGGTAAGAGGACCTGTCTCCATCTTCTCCATTATACCCTTCAGGATTGCAGGCAAAAATCGGGCATCAATAGCGCCTCCGACAATACTGTTTACATACACCAGTTTCCCACCCCATGGAAGAGTAATCTCCTCTTTATCGCGAACGGATATCTTTATCTCTTTACCATTAATCTTTTGCATAGTGGCTTCTTTAGAGCCTTCTTCATAAGGTTCAATAATCATGTGTACCTCACCGAACTGACCAGCACCGCCAGACTGTTTCCTGTGCCTGTAATCGGCCTGGGCTGATTTTGTAATTGTCTCACGATAGGGTATCTTGGGAGAATTGTAGTTAGTGTGAATTTTATATATATTATCAAGGTGCCACTTCATAATATTAAGATGGTATTCACCCTGTCCGTGAACTATGATCTGTTTAAGTTCTTTTGAGTATTCAATGATGATTGTAGGGTCTTCGAGATGAATCTTGTTCAAAGCTTCACCAAGTTTCTCGTCATCACTTTCACTCTGTGCTTTGATAGCAGTCCTGTATTTAGGATCAGGAAATTTAACTCCTTCATATTTCCAGTCATTACCCGGAACATTGAGCGTGTGACCCGTTTTTGTACTTTTTAGTTTTACAAATGCACCTATATCGCCCGGGTGAAGTTCCGGAACCCTTGTTCTGTTCTTACCGGCAGAAACATATAATTGTGCGAGTCTTTCTTTTGTACCATTATTACTGTTTACAACATCAAGGTTCTCCGTAACTTTTCCGGAATATACTCTGAAATAATGTATCTCGCCAATATGTTCTTCTATTGATGATTTAAATACATAAACTGAAGCTGGTCCGGCAGGATTTGGTTTAACCTCATTTCCTTTACTGTTAACCGGGGCAGGCATGTCTGCAATTGAGGGAGCTTCGTTTACTATGAATTCCATCAGTCTGTCGACACCAATATTGTGTTTGGATGAGAGGCATAATACAGGGAACAGTCCTCTGGTTCTTAGTCCTTTTGCAATACCTTTTTTTATTTCTTCTTCAGTAAGAGTATCATTTGTAAAAAACAGTTCCATCAGAGCTTCATCGCTTTCAGCTGCTTTTTCTACCAGAGCACTGTGCAATGCTGCAGCTTTGTCGGTCTGGTCTGCAGGTATATCAACTATTTCTGCTTTGCCTCCTTCTTTAGCGTAACGGAGCATTTTCATTTTAAGAACATCAATGATAGAATTGAATCCGACTCCTTCATTGACAGGATATTGAATAAGAATTATGTTGCTGCTTAACCTTTCCTTGAGCATTTCAAGGGACTTCTCAAAGTTGGCTTTTTCGTGATCCAGGCCATTAATTACAATAATAAGCGGTTTGTTTTCTTTTTCGGCGTGCCGGAAATGGATCTCGGTTCCCACTTCAACACCATTCTGTACATTGATTGTCATTACTGTGACATCGGAGGCAAAAAGAGAGGAGATAACTCCGCCACTGAAATCATCCAGACCAGGGGTATCAAAAATATTTATTTTATTATTCTGAAATTCAGTATACAGAACTGTCGAAAAGATTGAATTTCCGTTTTCATGCTCAATCGGACGATAGTCAGAAACTGTATTATTTCCTTCAACTGTACCTCTCCTTTCGATAATGCCGCCATTAAAAAGCATTGCTTCTGCAAGGGTTGTTTTTCCCGACCCCGAGTTACCCAGAAGGGCAATGTTTTTAATCTGGTCCGCCTGGAATGTTTTCATGTTTTTCTGGATATTATATGTTATACTTATTTATTATATACCGTAATGAGGAGGGGACAAAAATAATAATTTTTTAAAAACAGCATAGGAAAGAGGTGAGAATTCCAATTTTTTTATTTTCTTTGCACCAGTTTTTTGAAATACAGGAGTACCGGTTTTTCTTTCAAAGTAAGTTTACAAAACGTTTTTCGCAGGGAAAAGTCGGGAAGGAACCTGTTGATAACTTACATTTTTAGTAAGATATACTGATACTGAACATGCATTAAAGCCTGAATATTTATAATATTCAGGTATTTAAATTGTGTATATTATTATGTTTCAAAAAATAATACAACATGATTTTGAATTAAAAAATAAATTCAATACCTTTGCAAACCATTTTTTTAAGTAAAAATTAATGCTAAAATAATTGGAAATATGCCGACAATTCAGCAATTAGTAAGAAAAGGCAGGAAGAAACTGGTAGATAAAAGTAAAGCACCAGCTCTGGATTCATGTCCTCAGAGAAGGGGTGTTTGCGTACGTGTTTACACAACCACGCCAAAGAAACCTAATTCAGCTATGAGGAAGGTAGCCAGGGTAAGGCTTACCAACCAGAAAGAAGTCAACGCTTATATTCCGGGCGAGGGTCATAATCTTCAGGAACACTCGATCGTTCTGATCAGAGGTGGCAGGGTTAAAGATCTTCCCGGAGTTCGTTATCATCTGGTTCGCGGTGCCCTCGACACTTCAGGAGTTGATGGCCGTACTCAGAGAAGATCAAAATATGGTGCTAAAAGGCCTAAGAAGTAAAAGTTAAAGGAATAAGATAATGAGAAAGTCAAGACCAAAGAAGAGGATTCTGTTACCGGATCCAAAATATAAAGATCCGTATGTAACAAGGTTTGTGAATAATCTTATGTTCAGTGGTAAAAAAAATCTTGCTTTTAAGATTTTCTACGACTCACTTGAAATAGTCGGGGACAAATTTAAAAGTGAGGGCAAGACGCCGCTTGAAATTTTCAAGCAGGCTCTTGATAATGTTACCCCTCAGGTTGAAGTTAAAGCCCGCAGGGTTGGAGGTGCAACTTTCCAGGTACCAATGGAAATCAGAACCGACAGGAAAGTGAGCATTAGTATGAAGAATATGATCTCCTTTGCAAGAAAAAGAACCGGTCATTCCATGGCAGAAAGGCTCGCTGCAGAACTTATGGCGGCATATAAGCTGGAAGGCGGAGCATATAAGAAAAAAGAAGATACTCACAGGATGGCTGAAGCAAACAAAGCTTTTGCACATTTCCGGTTTTAGTTGGAAATAAGAGGAAGTTGTATAAAAAATAGATGGATAAAAACCTGAAATATACCAGAAACATCGGAATCATGGCCCACATCGATGCCGGTAAGACCACTACGACAGAACGTATTCTGTTTTATACCGGTCGTACGCATCGTATGGGTGAGGTACATGATGGAAATGCCCAGATGGACTGGATGGTTCAGGAACAGGAGAGGGGGATAACAATAACATCTGCTGCAACTACAACTTACTGGAAATACAGGGGAGACGATTTTAAGATAAATATTATAGATACTCCTGGCCATGTTGATTTTACTGTTGAAGTAGAAAGGTCACTAAGGGTTCTTGATGGAGCAGTAGCTGTCTTCTGCGCTGTAGGGGGTGTTGAACCTCAGTCAGAAACTGTTTGGAGACAGGCTAATAAATATGTAGTTCCGCGAATTGCATTTATTAATAAGATGGATCGCGCCGGTGCAGATTTTTATAGTGTGGTTCAGCAGATCCAGGAAAAACTTGGTGCGAATCCTGTACCGGTTCAGATACCTATCGGTGCTGAGGAGAATTTCATCGGGGTAATAGACCTCGTTGAGATGAAAGCGATCATCTACTATACCGACAAAGAAAATGCTACCACTTTTAAAACCGGGGAGATTCCTGCCAATATGAAAGAGGAAGCCGAAGAATGGAGAGGTAAACTTATTGAAGTAGTAGCAGGTGTTGATGATACTCTTCTTGCAAGATATCTTGAAGATCATGAGTCTATTACAGGTGAAGAAATCTTAGTTGCGCTCAGAAAATCAACAATTGACGGACTTGCAATCCCTGTGATATGCGGTGCAGCTTTTAAAAACAAGGGTATTCAGAGTCTTCTCGATTCTGTAGTTGCATTTCTTCCATCACCCGTTGATAAAGGTTCTGTGATTGGTGTTGATCCGAGAAATGATGAAGAAATTATACGTGAGCCCGATGATGAAGCTCCAATGGCCGCTCTCGCATTTAAAATTGCAACGGATCCATTTGTAGGCCGTCTGGCTTTTCTGCGTATTTATTCCGGTGTTCTCAAAGCAGGCGATACAGTGTTGAATGTGCGTACCGGGAAAAGGGAACGTATAAACCGTCTTTTCCAGATGCATGCCAACAAACAGAATCCAAAAGAGAGTATTTCAGCCGGCGATATCTGCGCTGGTATAGGATTTAAAGATATTAAGACAGGTGACACATTATGTGCTATAAATAAACCGATATTACTTGAATCGATGGATTTTCCCGAGCCGGTAATCGGTGTTGCGATCGAGCCCAAAACTCAGGCCGATGTAGATAAATTATCGATGGCACTTAATAAACTTGCTGAAGAAGATCCGACATTCCAGGTCAGAACTGATCCCGATAGCGGGCAGACCATTATTAACGGGATGGGCGAACTGCATCTGGAAATTCTTATCGATCGTCTTAAGAGGGAGTTTAAAGTTGAATGTAATCAGGGCGCGCCCCAGGTTGCTTACAAGGAAGCCATTACAACCAGCGCTGAATTCCGTGAAGTGTTCAAAAAACAGACAGGAGGCCGCGGAAAATTTGCCGATATGACATTTGATTTAGCTCCGGCAGATTTGAACGTAAGAGGACTTCAGTTCGTTAATGAGGTAAAAGGTGGACATATTCCAAAAGAGTATATTCCATCAATTGAAAAAGGATTCCGTGAGGCAATGGTCAACGGACCACTCGCAGGATTCCCTCTCGATAGCCTTAAAGTAGTACTCAAAGACGGTTCTTACCATCCGGTTGACTCTGATGCTCTTTCATTTGAAATTGCTGCGAAACAGGCATTCAGGAAATTTGCGGGCAAATGCAATCCCGTGATCCTTGAACCAATCATGTCTACAGAAGTTGTTACTCCTGAAGAATATGTTGGCGATGTTATCGGCGATTTTAACAGGCGAAGGGGCAGAGTGGAAGGTATGGAATCGAAAGCAGGCGCAAGAGTCGTTAAAGCAAAAGTACCTCTGGCCGAAAAATTCGGTTATGTTACAGTACTTCGGACTCTTACCTCGGGAAGAGCAACTTCAACAATGGAGTTCTCCCATTATGAAAAGGTACCTGCAGATATATCAAACAGAATTGTAGAAATTACAAAAGGAAAAATTCTTTAAAAGATGAGTCAGAAAATTCGTATCAAACTGAAATCTTACGATCATAACCTGGTGGATAAATCTGCCGAGAAGATCGTAAAAACAGTAAAATCTACTGGTGCAGTAGTTAGTGGTCCAATTCCGCTTCCAACCCACAAAAAGATTTATACAGTGCTTCGTTCACCGTTTGTAAATAAGAAAGCGAGAGAGCAGTTTGAACTCTCTTCATACAAAAGGTTACTCGACATTTACAGCTCAACACCAAAAACCATCGATGCACTGATGAAACTTGAGCTTCCAAGCGGAGTTGAGGTAGAAATTAAAGTGTGAAACCAGTAAAGTAATAAAGAGATGCAGGGATTAATTGGTAAAAAAGTAGGAATGACGTCCATTTTTGATGAAAATGGAAAGAATATTCCATGTACGGTTCTGCAAGCCGGTCCATGTGTTGTCACTCAGATTAAAACAGTGGATAAGGATGGCTATTTTGCTGTACAGCTTGGATTTGATGACAAAAAAGAAAAGCACACCACTAAGGCCGAAATGGGCCATTTCAAAAAAGTTAATACAACACCAAAGAGGAAACTCATTGAGTTTACAGGATTTGAAGAAGGCCAGGTCAAAGAAGGTGAAGTGCTTACAGCGAAGTTATTTGAAACAGATAGCATTGTTGATGTAAGAGGCTGGTCAAAAGGAAAAGGATTCCAGGGTGTAGTAAAACGATACGGTTTCAGTGGAGTAGGTGGAACTACTCACGGGCAAAGTGATAGGCTCAGGCACCCCGGTTCACTCGGTGCTTCTTCATTTCCTTCAAGAGTATTGCCTGGTATGAGAATGGGAGGGCGTACCGGAGGAGATCAGGTGATGTCTATGGACATGAAGGTCGTAAAGCTTATGGCCGAGAATGATATAATAATTGTAAAAGGATCAGTACCGGGTCCAAAAGGTGGTTACGTAATAATTACAAAATAATGGAATTAACGATTCTTAATAACAGTGGTAAGGAAACCGGAAGGAAAGTTAATCTTAACGATTCAATTTTCGGTATTGAACCTAACGACCATGCCATTTATCTGGATACCAAACAGTACCTGGCCAACCAAAGGCAGGGTACACACAAATCCAAAGAGCGTGGCGAAGTGGCTGGAAGTACCAGGAAGATTAAAAAACAGAAAGGAACCGGTACTGCACGCGCAGGAAACATAAGGAACCCACTGTTTCGCGGGGGAGGCCGGGTATTCGGTCCTAAACCAAGGTTCTATGGCTTCAAGCTTAATAAAAAAGTTAAACAATTAGCCAGAAAATCAGCACTTTCATATAAGGCATCTACAAATAATATTATTGTACTGGAAGACTTCTCATTTGAGTCTCCTAAAACAAAGGAGATCATCAAAATGGGAAATAACCTGAATATTACAAATAAAAAATCAGTATTTGTTTTACCGGAACAAAATAATAATATATATTTGTCATCCCGAAATGTACAAGGGGTTGATGTTGTAATGGCCAGCGAGTTAAGTACTTACAAGATTATGAGGGCTTCAACATTAATACTTGTGGAGAGTGCAGTTGACGTTTTGCAGGCAACATTTGAAAACTAGAAAACTTTGAGTGATGAATATTTTGCTTAAACCGATTGTAACGGAAAAGATGACAAGCCAGGGCGATAAATTTAACCGCTATGGTTTTCTCGTTGCCAGAAGCGCAAATAAGTTACAGATAAAAAAAGCCGTTGAAGAATTGTACAGCGTTACAGTTGACTCGGTAAATACGATGCGCTATGGCGGGAAAATAAAATCCCGTAATACCAAATCGGGACTTCTTACTGGGAAAACAGCAGCAACCAAGAAAGCTATTGTTACTCTCGCAGAAGGAAATAAAATTGATTTCTATAGCAATATTTAAAAACCTATATGGCAGTCAGAAAGATCAAACCTGTAACACCAGGTCAGCGACATAAGATCGCGAGCACTTTTGATACTCTCACAAGTGCTACGCCGGAGAAATCCTTACTTCGACCGCATAAAAATTCAGGAGGAAGGAACGTTAACGGCAAAATGACAATGAGATACATCGGCGGCGGTCATAAAAAGATGTACAGAGTTATCGATTTCCTGAGGGAAAAAGATGGCATGCCGGCAACAGTCAAAACAATCGAATACGATCCGAATCGTTCTTCGAGAATTGCGCTGGTTGTCTATAAAGATGGTGAGAAAAGATATATAGTAGCTCCTGTAGGACTTCAGGTTGGTCAGACTTTATTGTCTGGAAAAGAGGCTGCTCCGGAAATCGGGAACACATTGTATCTAAGTGATATACCTATGGGTACTATCATTCATAACATTGAGCTTAAGCCTGGTAAAGGCGGAGCAATTGCCCGCAGCGCAGGAACTTACGCCCAGTTGTCGGCCCGCGATGGAAAATATGCAACGATCAAACTTCCTTCGGGGGAAACCAGATTGATTCTTACTACATGCCGGGCAACAATCGGAACTGTTTCTAATCCGGATCATAATCTCGAGAGATCAGGTAAAGCAGGCCGCTCACGCTGGCAGGGACGTCGTCCGAGAGTTAGAGGTGTAGTTATGAACCCAGTTGATCACCCGATGGGTGGTGGTGAAGGAAGAGCCTCAGGTGGACATCCAAGGTCGCGTAAAGGAATTCCTGCAAAAGGTTTCAAGACCAGAGATAAGAAAAAGTACTCTGCAAAATTTATTATTGAAAGAAGAAAAAAATAGCTGATATATTATGAGTAGATCAATTAAAAAAGGCCCTTTTATAGATTTCAAACTCGGCAAGAGAGTTCTTGAAATGAATGAAGGACAAAAAAAATCGGTGATAAAGACGTGGTCCAGAAGATCAGTGATCTCACCTGATTTTGTCGGACATACTATAGCAGTTCATAACGGGAACAAGTTTATCCCTGTTTACATTACCGAGAATATGGTAGGCCATAAGTTAGGAGAGTTCTCACCTACACGTACTTTCAGGGGTCACTCTGGTAATAAATAAGTAATGTAAACAATAAAACATTTAGAAATGGGTGCAAGAAAAAGAAATATGGCTGACCTCAGGAAAGAGACCGCCAGGAGCAGATACCAGGCGATCCTTAGAAACTGTCCCACATCTCCTCGTAAGATGAGATTGGTAACCGATCTGATCAGCGGAATGGATGTAAACAAAGCACTTGATGTCCTCAAGTTCAGTTCACAGGAGGCATCGCGCAGAATGGAGAAACTTCTTCTTTCAGCAATTGCCAACTGGCAGTCGAAGAATGAAGGAGTCAGAGTCGAAGATAGCAACCTCTTTGTTAAACTGATACATGTTGACGGAGGTCGTTCATTGAAAAGACTGCAGACAGCTCCTCAGGGTAGAGCTTACAGGGTAAGAAAAAGATCAAACCATGTAACTCTGGTGCTCGACAGTAAGATTAACGAAGTTGAAAAAACATCAAAATAGATCAGATGGGACAAAAAGTAAATCCGATAGGTAACAGATTAGGTATAATCAAAGGATGGGATTCAAACTGGTATGGTGGAAAAGATTTTTCCGGTAAACTGGTTGAAGATACCAGGATCAGGGAATATCTGAACGCCAGGCTTGCTAAAGCCAGTCTCTCCAAGATTATTATTGAAAGAACACTGAAGCTTATTACCGTAACTGTGAATACTGCTCGTCCGGGTATCATTATTGGTAAAGGAGGACAGGAAGTTGATAAGCTGAAAGAAGAACTCAAGAAAATCACCAAAAAAGAAGTTCAGATAAACATCTTTGAGGTAAAACGTCCCGAACTGGATGCAAACATTGTAGCAAATAATATTGCACGTCAGCTTGAAGGAAAAATTTCGTACCGTCGTGCAATCAAGATGTCAATAGCTTCTACAATGCGTATGGGAGCTGAAGGGATAAAAATAATGATCTCCGGTCGTCTGGGTGGTGCCGAAATGGCGAGAAGCGAGTCATATAAGGAGGGCCGTATTCCGCTGCATACTTTGCGTGCTGACATTGATTATGCTTTAGCTGAAGCACATACGAAGGTTGGCCTGCTTGGAGTTAAAGTATGGATTTGCAATGGAGAAGTTTTTGGTAAGAGAGATCTTAGTCCTAATATCGGTGCAAGAAATGCCAAGAGCAAGAGCCTGAAAAGAAAAGCGAAAAAATAAGACACTTAGTAGTATATAATTTTATAACAATATTTGAGCAATGTTACAACCGAAAAGGACCAAATTCAGGAGAGCCCAGAAGGGAAGAATGAAAGGCAATGCACAAAGAGGCAACCAGCTGGCATTCGGGTCATTTGGTATCAAAGCACTTGAGGAGAGCTGGATCACCGGAAGGCAGATCGAAGCAGCTCGCCAGGCCGTAACACGTCATATGAAACGTGAAGGTCAGTTGTGGATAAGAATTTTCCCCGATAAACCTATAACAAAGAAACCTGCAGAGGTTAGAATGGGTAAAGGAAAAGGAGCACCTGAGGGTTTTGTTGTACCGGTAACTCCAGGCAGGATACTGCTCGAAGCTGAAGGAGTTCCTTATGAAGTTGCAAAAGAAGCACTTCGTCTGGGTGCTCAGAAACTTCCGATAACAACAAAATTTATTGTGAGACGCGATTACGTACAGGAATAATACTTAGACAGAAATGAAAACTTCAGAAATAAAGGAATTAAGCACATCAGATCTTCTCGAAAGAATTGATACAGAGAAGACCATGCTCGTTCGAATGAAGCTTAACCATGCAATCACACCTCTTGATAACCCGCAAAAGGTTAAAAATGTGAAACTTACGATTGCACGTCTGCTAACTGAATTGCGTACAAGAGAAATGAATAAGAAATCTAATAGCTAGATCAGCAATGGAAAGAAATCTTAGAAAAGAACGAATAGGTGTAGTTGTCAGCACAAAAATGGACAAATCTATAGTGGTAGTCATAAAAAGGAAAGTTAAACATCCTATTTATGGCAAGTTTATTAATAAAACTAAAAAGCTGATGGCGCACGATGAAGCTAATTTATGCAATATCGGCGATACAGTACGTATTTCGGAGACCAGGCCTCTAAGCAAGAACAAAACCTGGAGATTAATTGAAATAATCGAAAGAGCTAAGTAATCATGATACAGCAGGAAAGCAGGTTGACCGTAGCCGATAACTCAGGTGCAAAAGAAGTTTTATGCATCAGGGTCCTCGGGGGTAGTAAAAAAAGATATGCTACCGTAGGTGACAAAATTGTTGTGAGTGTGAAATCCGCACTTCCTTCGGGTGAAGCAAAAAAAGGTACTGTGAGCAAGGCAGTTGTTGTCAGAACAAAGAAAGAGATCCGTCGCCCCGATGGTTCTTATATTCGATTTGATGATAACGCAGTTGTTCTTCTCAGCAATGTGAACGAAGTGCGCGGAACACGCATCTTCGGTCCGGTTGCAAGGGAATTACGTGACAAGTACATGAAGATTGTTTCATTAGCACCTGAAGTGTTGTAATATAATTAAATACACAACGATGCAGAAGAAGTTACATATAAAAAAGGGAGACTCGGTTATGGTGATAACCGGTGAATCGAAAGGTCAGAAAGGCCGTGTTCTGGAAGTCGACAGAGATAAAGACAGAGCTATTGTTGAAGGTGTTAATATGGTATCAAAACATACGAAGCCAAACTCGAAAGCACCACAGGGAGGTATTATAAAAAAAGAAGCACCGATACATATTTCAAATCTGATGCTTATTGATCCCACAACCGGCAAACCTACACGTGTTGGAAAAAAACTTAATGATAAAGATAAATTAGTGCGTTATTCAAAAAAATCAGGAGAGGAGATCAAGTAATGTACATACCTGCGCTACAAACCAAGTATAAAGACGAGATCGTCCCTGCATTGATGAAGGAATTCGGATACAGTACCATAATGCAGGTCCCAAAGTTGAGAAAGATTATTATCAACCAGGGGGTAGGACAGGCTATAGCCGATAAAAAACTACTTGAATTCGGAGTTAAAGAACTATCGGATATTGCCGGTCAGAAAGCTGTTCAGACAATGTCGACAAAAGATATCTCGAACTTTAAGCTGAGAAAAAACATGCCAATTGGTATAATGGTAACATTGCGCAGAGACAGGATGTTTGAATTTCTCGAGAGGCTGATATCTGTTGCTTTACCGCGTATCCGCGACTTTAAGGGCATCAATTCCAAACTCGACGGACGTGGTAATTACACACTGGGAATTACCGAGCAGATCATTTTCCCTGAAATCGACCTTGATAAGATTGCAAAGATTATGGGTCTTCAGGTAACCTTCGTAACCTCTGCCGATACGGATGAAGAAGCATTAGCTCTTCTTAAGCACTTTGGTTTACCCTTTAAAAATAATAAAAACTAGTAATATGGCTAAGATATCCATGGTAGCCCGCGAAGTAAAACGCGCAAGACTGACCCAGAAATATGCTGCAAAAAGAGCCGCGCTTAAAGCTGCCGGCGATTACGTCGGACTAAGCCGTCTGCCCAGGAATTCGAATCCTAACAGGATGCATAACCGTTGCAAATTAACGGGTCGTTCAAGAGGTTATATGAGACAATTTGGTGTAAGCAGAATAACTTTCAGGGAGATGGCATCATTCGGGCTTATTCCGGGTGTAAAAAAAGCCAGCTGGTAATTTGAGAATATTTATAAACTTTATTAAATAATAAAAGATGACTGATCCAATTGCAGATTTACTGACCAGAATAAGGAACGCCATTATGGCCGGTCATAAGGTTGTGGAGGCACCAGCATCCAATCTTAAGAAAGAGGTCGCCAGGATTCTGTTCGAAAAAGGTTATATCCTCAGCTATAAGATTATTGATGGTGAAGGACCGCAGGGTATATTAAAAATTGCTCTTAAATATAATTCCAAGAGCAAGAAACCTGCTATTAAAGAAATACAAAGAGTAAGCCGTCCCGGTCTCCGTCAGTATATCGGAGTTGATGAAATGCCAAGGATACTGAATGGACTGGGTATTGCAATTATTTCTACCTCAAAAGGTTTAATGACCGATAAAGAGGCAAAAAAGGAAAAAATCGGTGGTGAAGTATTATGTTATGTTTACTAATTAGGAGGATAGCTTAATGTCACGAATAGGAAAATTACCTGTAACCCTGCCTAAAGGAGTCACTGTAAGTGTCAGTGATACTAATATGGTCAGAGTGAAAGGACCCTTGGGAGAGTTGACTCAGGCAGTTGACAAGGACCTGAAGGTTGAACTGGTGGAGAATGAAGTCATATTATCGAGACCCTCAGAATCGAAAAATCATAAGTCGTTGCATGGTCTATACCGGGCACTGATTCATAATATGGTTGTAGGAGTATCGGAAGGTTACAAGAAGGAACTTGAACTTGTCGGAGTAGGTTACCGTGCAGAAGCAAAAGGACAAAACCTTGAGATGAGTCTTGGCTTTTCGCATGAGGTAATTCTTCAGCTTCCTAATGAAGTTAAAGTCGAGACAAAAACTGAAAGAAGGGCTAATCCAATTATAACCCTTACATGCATCGACAAACAACTGATCGGACATGTTGCAGCAAAAATCAGATCTCTCCGTCCACCTGAACCTTACAAAGGGAAAGGAATTAAATTTGTAGGAGAACAGCTTAGAAGGAAGGCTGGAAAATCTGCTAGTGTATAATCTGGTAAAAGTAAAAAATCATGGCCTTAACTAAGTTGGAAAGAAGAACAAGGATCAAAATGAGGATCCGAAAAAAAATAAACGGTACTGTCGAAACACCACGGCTTGCAGTGTATCGTAGCAATAAACAGATATATGTTCAGGTTGTTGACGACCTGAATGGAGTAACTCTTCTGTCGGCATGCTCCAAAGAAAAAGAGGTTGCAGCCCAAACAGGTATTAAGAAAATTGAACAGGCTAAACTGGTTGGAAAGCTTCTTGCTACCAAGTGCAAAGAAAAAGGTATTGAGAAAGTCGTTTTCGACAGAAGTGGATATAAATATCATGGCAGAGTAAAATCATTGGCTGATGCAGCCCGCGAAGGCGGATTAAAATTCTAATGAATTATGGGAAACGGTATAAGAAAAGTTAAAACCAGTGATCTGGAACTAAAGGATAGACTTGTTAGCATCCAAAGAGTTACCAAAGTTACCAAAGGAGGACGTACATTCAGTTTTTCAGCCATTGTTGTGGTTGGAAATGAGGATGGAATCGTTGGCCATGGTCTTGGTAAAGCAAGTGAAGTAACTACAGCTATTGCTAAAGGTATCGAAGATGCAAAGAAAAACCTGATAAAAGTACCAGTTATTAATGGTACAATACCTCACGAACAGGTTGCAAAATTCGGTGGCGCAAAAGTATTCATGAAGCCTGCATCAGATGGTACTGGTGTTAAGGCAGGCGGTGCTATGCGTGCTGTTCTTGAAAGCGTTGGCGTGAAAAATGTGCTTGCAAAGTCAAAAGGATCATCAAACCCTCACAACCTTGTAAAAGCAACATTCGCAGCTCTCCTCGAATTAAGAGATGCATTCTCGGTAGCGGAACACAGAGGTGTTACAATGGATAAAGTTTTTAACGGTTAGAAAAAAACATTACGATGGCAAAAATTCGTATCACCCAGGTGAAAAGTAAAAACGGTAAACCCGAAAGACAAAAGAGAACTATCGAAGCTCTCGGGATACACAAATTAAACCATAGTGTTGAGCATGAAGCTACTCCTGCTATTTTAGGCATGGTAGTGAAAGTAAGACATCTGGTTAAAGTTGAAAATATTTAAGGTATTAAACATATTTATAATACAAGGTTATGGATTTGAGTAACTTAAGACCTGCTAAAGGTTCAGTTAAAAAAGGTAAGCGTATTGGTCGCGGACAGGGATCCGGTAGAGGTGGAACTTCGACCAGAGGACATAAAGGCGCTAAATCCAGATCAGGTTATCACAAGAAAATCGGTTTTGAAGGCGGCCAGATGCCACTTCAGAGACGCGTTCCAAAATTTGGGTTTAAAAATGTTAACCGCAAAGAGTATAAAGGTATCAATATAAGTACCCTTCAGACACTTGCTGAACATCATAACATTGAAAAAATCGATTTTGAGGTGCTTGTAATGGCCGGACTGGTTTCTAAGAATGCAATGGTGAAGATCCTGGGAAAAGGAATTCTTGAGAGGAAACTCGAAGTTCACGCTCATGCATTCAGCAAATCAGCAATAGAAGCAATTGAAGCTAAAAAGGGAACCGCTGTAATACTGTAATTTCATGAGACTGATTCAGACTATAAAAAATATCTTCAAGATAGAAGACCTTCGGGCAAGACTATTCTATACTTTTGGGATAATTTTGTTATACAGGTTGGGTAAATATGTAACCCTTCCGGGTATCGACCCATCGCAGCTTGCAAACCTTAAGAATCAAACTTCATCTGGTATAATGGGTCTGCTTGATATGTTTTCAGGAGGCGCTTTTTCACAAGCTTCCATATTTGCCCTTGGGATCATGCCTTACATTTCTGCTTCAATCGTAGTACAGTTATTGGGTATTGTTTTCCCTTATTTCCAGAAACTGCAGAAAGAGGGTGAAAGCGGAAGACGTAAAATGAATCAGTATACAAGGTATCTTACAATAGCTGTTCTTGTTCTTCAGGCACCTACTTACCTGGTTAACCTGCATGCACAACTTCCGGCCTCTGCATTTATTATTACAGGTACATTCTTTACAATATCCTCCGTAATTATTCTTACAGCAGGAACGATGTTTGTTATGTGGCTGGGAGAAAAAATAACTGATAAGGGAATTGGTAACGGTATTTCACTCATAATAATGATAGGTATTGTAGCCCGGATGCCGGCTAACTTCATTTTTGAATTGGGAACCAGAATGAACGGCGCCGGAGGTGCAATCGGTATTATTGTTGAAGTATTATTTCTGTTCCTTATTGTTCTTGGCGTTATTCTTCTCGTGCAGGGTACCCGAAGGGTTCCGGTTCAGTATGCAAGAAGAATTGTCGGAAATAAACAATACGGAGGTGTACGTCAGTATATACCACTTAAGGTAAATGCTGCAGGCGTAATGCCAATCATTTTTGCGCAGGCAATTATGATGCTCCCTATGATCATTGCAGGATACTCAAATAGCGGTTCAGGTTTTGTTACAGCATTTTCGAATATGTACGGATTCTGGTATAACCTTGTAACTGCACTTTTAATCGTTGTGTTTACTTACTTCTATACTGCTATTACCATTAATCCGGTTCAGATGGCAGAAGACATGAAGAAAAACGGAGGGTTTATTCCGGGGATCAAACCAGGAAGAAAAACAGTGGAATTCTTCGATACCATTATGTCGAGAATTACTTTCCCTGGTTCAATTTTTCTGGCTATGGTTGCTATTCTGCCTTCAATTGCAGTAAAGGCGACTGTAACACCTCAGTTTGCTCAATTCTACGGAGGTACATCACTTCTCATTCTTGTCGGGGTTGTTCTTGATACCCTTCAGCAGATTGAAAGTCATTTGCTTATGCGTCATTACGATGGTCTTATGAAATCAGGTCGTATAAAAGGCAGATCTGGTGGATCGACCTCGATATAATAAGTTTAACGTTCTTTGATGTTGTATTTTAAGACTGATGAAGAGGTCGGGTTGTTAAGAGAAAGCAATATGCTGGTGTCGAGAACACTTGCTGAAATGGCTGCCCTTATTAAACCCGGGATCACTACCCTTTATCTTGACAGAATAGCCGAAACGTTTATTCGCGATAATGGAGCAACTCCGGCATTCAAGGGATATGGTGGTTTTCCGAATACACTTTGTACATCTGTCAACGAGGAAGTTGTTCATGGCATCCCGTCTGATTATGTTCTAAAAGAGGGCGATATAATTTCAGTCGATTGCGGTGTGATATTAAACGGATGGTATGGCGACAGCGCTTTTACTTTCCCGGTCGGTGAGATAAAAGAGGAGGTAAAACGTCTTCTCGATTATACCAGGGCCGCTCTTGAGGAAGGGGTTAAAGAAGCAGTTGCAGGGAACAGGGTAGGAGACATCTCTTATGCAGTACAAACCAAAGCAGAAAGCGGCGGTTACACTGTGGTCAGAGAACTTGTTGGTCATGGACTTGGCAGAAAACTTCACGAACAGCCTGAAGTTGCTAACTGGGGTAACCGGGGAAGCGGACCAAAAATGGAGAAGGGACTCGTAATTTGCATAGAACCAATGATAAACGCCGGGAAGAAAGAAACATTGCAAATGAAAGACGGGTGGACCATTAAAACAGCAGATGGAAAACCTTCAGCGCATTTTGAATATGCTGTGGCAGTTGACAAGGGAAGAGCTGATGTTTTAACAACTTTTGAATTTATTGATAAAGTTTTGAATAAAAAATAAATGTATTTGTATGGCGAAACAATCATCGATTGAGCAGGATGGTACTATCATTGAAGCCCTTTCCAATGCAATGTTCAGGGTGGAACTCGAGAACGGACATGTGATAACAGCACATATCTCGGGGAAGATGAGAATGCATTATATAAAAATCCTGCCAGGCGATAAAGTAAAGGTTGAAATGTCACCATATGATTTAACAAAAGGAAGAATAACATTTAGGTATAAATAAGAAATATTAACGGTAATGAAAGTAAGAGCATCTGTAAAAAAGCGTAGTGCTGATTGTAAAATCGTAAAAAGAAAAGGTCGCATTTACGTCATTAATAAGAAAAATCCCAAGTTCAAACAGAGACAGGGATAATTTAACTAATTTTGCAACTCATTTAAGAAAAGTTTTATATGGCACGTATTGTTGGTGTAGATTTACCAAGAAACAAAAGAGGCGAAGTTGGCCTGACTTACATCTATGGTGTAGGCAGGAGCATTGCACAAAAAGTACTTGATGAGGCTGGTGTTGACAGGAATGCAAAAGTTCAGGACTGGACTGATGATCAGATCAATACTATCCGAAGGATTCTGAATGATAATTATAAGCTCGAAGGTGAGCTCCGTTCGGAGACACAGATGAATATCAAAAGGCTTATGGATATTGGCTGCTATCGTGGTGTCCGTCATAGAATTGGTCTTCCTTTAAGAGGACAGAGCACTAAGAATAACGCCAGAACCAGAAAAGGGAGAAAGAAAACTGTTGCAAACAAGAAAAAAGCTACTAAATAAATAGATTATGGCAAAGAAGACTGGAGCATTAAAGAAGAGGGTCGTTAAGGTAGAACCTTCAGGCCAGGCGCATGTTCATTCATCATTTAATAATATTATTGTTACACTGACAAACAATTCAGGTCAGGTTATTTCATGGGCATCAGCCGGGAAGATGGGATTTAAAGGTTCAAAGAAAAATACCCCTTATGCTGCTCAGATGGCATCTGAAGAATGTGGTAAAGTGGCGTATGATCTTGGACTAAGAAAAGTAAAGGTGTATGTTAAAGGTCCGGGTTCAGGTCGCG
>Ga0209748_1000278_pt1 | contig 29254 bp, 25 predicted proteins | sample BarGraIncu00421A_FD_185490 | JGI IMG/M metagenome (GOLD analysis project Ga0209748, IMG submission 185490) | Arctic peat soil microbial communities from Barrow, Alaska - Barrow Graham LP Incubations 004-21A (SPAdes) (version 2) | ecosystem: Environmental > Terrestrial > Soil > Wetlands > Peat... | reverse complement strand
GGTAGTTGCTATTCCTGCAATCATCTATACACTCATAAAAGAGACTACTTCTTCAGGAGAAATATCTGCTTTGATAGGATTGGTAGGAATAACCGGTCTTCTGATTTGGATCTTCAGATCTATAACCCATGATGGTGTAGCTTTTCGTTTCATTTTAAAGCTAAATCCGGAACTATCTTTACTCCTCGATGAAATCAAATCGCAGACAATTAACCGGAAATCTTTCTTCTGGAATCTGATCATATCTGTCATTATTGAGTTTTGCGGTATTGCCCATCTGATGATTGCAATGATTGCTTTTGGTTTTGTACCAAACCTTGAAGCTGCAGTGATTGCTTATATTGTTTCGGTCATGTTTCTCATCCTCTCTCCTTTTATGCGTGGACTGGGAGCAATAGAATTTTCTTTAGCTTTCATCCTTACAAGATATGGTTTTACGACTGTAGAAGCAGTCTCGATTACTTTGCTTTATCGAATATTTGAATTTTGGATTCCCCTGGCTGCTGGCCTCAAGAGTTTTGTATTTGTAAAAAATCATATCGTTCTGCGTATCATTCCTGTTATATTGACATTTACTCTTGGGATTGTCAATATTATATCTGCCATCACTCCTGCCATTCCTCAACGTCTTGCTTTAATTTCTGATTTACTGCCACTCCAGGCTATACATGCAAGTAACTATTTCACACTTATTTCCGGACTCTTTTTGCTGGGGCTAACTGCGTATATGATTCGTGGACTCAAAACAGCATGGCTCATTGCATTGGTGATTGGTATTGTTTCAATGATTGGGCATCTCGTAAAAGCTATCGATTATGAAGAGGCATCGTTGGCATTGTTCCTTTGCCTTTCGCTTTGGATGACCCGTAAAGAATATTATGTTAAAGGCAATCCGGAAATGAGACAATTGGGAATTAAATCAGCATTAATTGCAATCGGAGCTGTATTGTTATATGGAATCATTGGTTTTTATTATCTCGATAAAAAATTCTTTAATATTGATTTCGGGTTATGGCAATCGATTGGTTATACTTTACAAAATTTCTTCCTCTTCCATTCAAGCGATTTAATTCCAAATGACCTGATTGTACATCGTCATTTTGCCCGAAACTTTTTGTTATCGATCAACATAGCAGGATTTATTTCGATTTCTTTTTTACTCTATACATTGATCAGACCTTATATAATGAAGATTGAAACGGATGGCGATGAACATTTCAAGGCTTCGCAGTTGGTAAGTAAATACGGTCGTTCGGGACTCGATTATTTCAAGACCTATTTTGATAAATTGTATTATTTTGCAACCAGTGTCAATGGTTTTATATCATACAGAATAAAAGGCACTTTTGCTGTTGTTCTTGAAAACCCGGTCTGTGAAAATGATGAGACACTCAAAAAAATAGTGAAAGAATTTGATATGTTTTGTTTTGATCATGGCTTGAAACCATTGTATTACAGGGTCCCTGAAGAAAGTTTAAGCATCTATCATTCTTCTAAGAAAAAGTCTTTGATCATAGGTCAGGAAGCAATATTGAATTTAAACGAATTTTCTCTTGAGGGTCGTTCACGAAAATCGCTTCGGAATTCCTGTAATAAGATGAAAGAAGAGGGGTGGTTTATCCGGATTTATGAAACTCCTGTCAAGGATGGCGTCCTGCAGAAATTAAAATCTGTTTCGGACGAATGGTTATACGAACAAGACTACTCGGAGTTGGTTTTTGCGCAAGGGAGGTTTAATATTGCTGAATTAAAGCATCATACTATCGTCGCGGTTGAAAATGAAGAAGAGAAAGTAGCAGCATTTGCCAATATCATTCCTGATTATGCACCGGGCGAAGCCACGTATGATCTGATCAGAAAAGCTGAAAATGCTCCTAAAGACAGCATAGATTTTTTAATGATTGAAATGTTCCTTTATCTGAAGTCGAAAGGATTTGAACGGGTTAATATGGGCCTGGCTCCTATGTCAGGTATTGAACAAGGAAAAGATTTCCCGGAGAAAACAATTAAGTTTGCGTATGAACAAATTCGCTCTTTCTCGCATTATAAAGGGTTAAGAGGATTTAAAGACAAATTTGATCCTGAATGGCAAAACCGGTACCTAATTTATGAACATGATTATGATTTATTACAGGCTCCCGTCATTCTATCAAAAGTATTCAAACCATAAACTGCTTTCTAAATGAAGAATATATTCTTCCTGATTCTTTTTTTACCATTGAGTATGATAGCGTCAAATATTATCACCGAGGATAGTATTTCGCACAGTCATTTTGGACTGGTTCATATTTATCGAAATTCGAATCCACCTGAAGGTGTTCTGATCTACATTTCCGGGGATGGAGCATGGAACCGTGGAGCAGAGAACATGGCCCGCCCTTTCGCAGATATGAATGTTGTTGTAATCGGTGTCAATTATGTTCATTTTATGAGATCGTTGATCAGCAGCAATGAAAAATGCCTCTATCCTGCAGGTGACTTTGAAAACCTCAGCATGTTTATTCAGAAAAAATTAAAACTCACAAAATATTTCAAACCTATACTGGTGGGCTTCTCTTCCGGAGCTACACTTGCCTACGCATTATTGGCCCAGGCACCCGCTAATACATTTAAAGGGGCAATCGGAATCGGTTTTTGTCCTGATGTGAAAATCTCAAAGCCTTTCTGTTCGGGCAATGGATTAAAATCGCATGTTCTTAAACCGGGTAAAAGTTATTATCTGGACCGTTTCGAAAAACTCACTGCCCCTTTTATTGTCTTTCAGGGTGAACGTGACATGATTTGCAATCCAACAGAGGTCAATGAATTCGTTAAAGGAATGAAGAATGCAGAGATTTACAACCTGCCAACTGTTGGACATGGTTTTGTTAATCAAAGTAAATGGATGCCTCAGATGAAGGAGGCTGTAAAAAAGATTATTGACGCTCAAACATTTGGAAACAAAGCTCCGATCGAAACTGCTCCCGGAGTAAATAATTCTGCTATTTCACAACTTCCACTATATTTAATAAAGGCTGTTGATAATCCTGACAAACCACTTTGCATTGTGATTTCTGGTGATGGTGGCTGGACGGATTTCGATCAGTCAATCTCTGAGGCCCTGGCTAAAAATGGGATTTCCTGCATTGGTCTGGATACTCAAAAGTATTTCTGGGAAGCAAAGACGCCGGATGCAACGGCACAGGATATTACCAAAGTACTGCAATATTACCTGCCACGGTTACAAAAGACAAACTTTATGCTGGTTGGTTATTCATTTGGGGCCGATGTGATTCCGTTTATTGCAAATCGTCTACCGGCTGATCTAAAGAAAAGGCTGTCTATGGTTGCGATGCTTTCACCCGATGATAAGACAGATTTTGAAGTGACGATCAGTAGTATGCTTGATCTTGGAACTGAAGACACATATGATGTATTGAAAGAGATCAAAAAAGTAAATTACACAAAGAAACTCTGCATTTTTGGTTCAGAGGAAGACGATGAGGATATGCAAAAGTCTTTTAAAAACAATGGCGCTGAAGTGACGGTCTTGAGTGGCGGACATCATTATGATGAAAATTATCCCCTTATTGTTTCATCGATATTGAAGCATTTGTAAAATTAATTTTTCTTTTCTTTTAACAGATCTCTGATTTCGGTAAGTAAAAGCTCTGATTTTGTTGGTGGTGCCGGGGGAGGAACAACTGTTACTATATTCTTTTTACTGGCATTCATGAGTTTAATCAACATAAAAATAGAAAAAGCAACAATTAAAAAGTTGATTATACTTTGAATAAATGAGCCATAATTCAGTGTCACTGTCTTATCGGCAGCATGTAACATAACCAATTTATAATCCTTAAAGTCAAGCCCCCCGACCAGAACACCAATAGGCGGCATCAAGATATCATTTACAAAAGAATTGACTATTTTACCAAATTCAACTCCAATAATAACTGCAACTGCCAGATCAATAACATTCCCCCGTAATGCAAATTGTTTAAATTCCTGTCCGATACTCATGATAAAAGGTTTTAAAGGTTTATTATGAATCAAAATTTTTACAAACATAAAGATAATAGAATAAATAATGTTCAACAGTTGATTTTAATCTTAAGATACACTTACTTTGGCTTCTAATAAATCTGTTAAAAACCTTATCGGATATTTATCATAAGCCCTCACTCAACAAGACACTTTTCAAACAAATTACTATATCATGAAAACTTTACGAATTATTATCCTATTATTTATTCTTCCTTTTATGTCTTTAGCACAAACGCCTGAAACAATGAAACTTTGGCCAGGAACGGCTCCATATTCAAATGGGAATATCACTCCGGAAAAAGAATCCAGACCAGGTAGTATTTCTAATATTTGTGAGGCGCAACTGATCATTTATCGTCCTGAACAAGGCACTGCAAATGGTTCAGCTGTTATTATCTGCCCGGGTGGTGGATATACGAACGAATCAACAATTAAGGAAGGTCATGATGTAGCCAAATGGTTTAATACTTTTGGAGTAACCGGGATTGTTCTTAAATATCGTTTACCGGGAGCCAGCAATATCACAGAAAAGGACAAAGCGCCTCTCTCCGATGCACAGAGAGCAATACGGTATGTGCGCTCAAAAGCTGCCGAATGGGGTCTTAAACCTAATCAGATTGGCATCATAGGCTTCTCCGCCGGGGGGAATCTGGCTGTAAATGCCGGTACACATTATGATGCAGGAAATGTCCAGTCTACTGATCCTATTGAACAGCTTAGCTGTCGTCCGGATTTCATGATTTTACTTTATCCTGTAGTTTCTATGAAATATAACCTGACACATGGCGGTTCTCGTATGAACTTGTTGGGTAGCAAACCGGATACCGCAAAGGTTGTTTATTATTCGGGGGAAGAAAATGTTACAGCAACGACCCCACCTACTTTTATTGTACACGCTACAGATGACAGGACTGTTAAAGTTGAAAACTCTATTAACCTTTATCTAGCCATTCATCAATTGGGAATCCCAATTGAAATGCATCTCTTCGAAAAAGGAGGTCATGGATTTGGTTTGAATCAAACCACCGGTACAGCATTATCATGGCCTGACAGATGCAAGGGATGGATGGAACAAAGGAAATTATTATAAAATTTAATTATCCTGAATTTTTGCTTTTGTTATTAATACACTGACAGGCAATTATCTACTATTTCGCCGTAGGCGATTAATGACAATAGTATTACACCTTAAATATAATTTTTCCCGTAGGGAATTAACATTTTAAATAATATTTACTGTTAATTCCCTACGGGAAAAAATGATATATAAATGATTATTCTATTGTCATTAAAGCCCTACGGGCTATGTTTAGAATTTCTTAAACCCTATTATTTCTCTGACTTCTTTAATTGTCTTTGCAGCGCTTTCGTGTGCCTTCTCGGCACCCATATTCACTACTTTACGCAAATATGCTTCATTTGAAGTGAGTTCAGCGATCTTTTCACGGAAAGGAGCTGTAAAATTGATCATGTCCTCTGCCATTTGTTTCTTTAAATCACCGTAACGAATCTGACAACTATTGTATAAGCCATCAAAATGAGCAACTGTTTCTGGTGTAGAAACTACTTTCATTAATCCGAAAAGATTCAGTATAGATTGAGGCTTTACCTGATTTGGCTCAACCGGGCCACTATCTGTAACTGCCTTCATCACCTTTTTTCTGATTGCTTCGGGAGTATCCGATAAGAATATTGCATTTCCTTCTCCTTCGGATTTACCCATCTTGGTGCTTCCATCAAGACCGGGAATCTTGACAAGCTCTTCTCCAAAATTGTAAGCAACTGGTTCAGGAAAATAATCCACATTATACATCCGGTTGAACCTGTTTGCAAAAGTGCGGGTCATTTCCAGATGTTGTTCCTGATCTTTTCCTACAGGTACCTTATGTGCTTTATGAATAATGATATCGGCCGCCATTAATGTAGGATAGGTCAACAGACCGGCATTGATATTATCGGGTTGAACACGGGCTTTATCTTTAAACGAGGTACATCTTTCCAGTTCGCCCATATAGGCATTCATATTGAGAAAAAGATACAGTTCTGCTGTTTCCGGAATATCGCTTTGAAGGTATAATGTAACTTTCTCAGGATCGAGTCCTGCAGCAAGATAATCAACCAGTACACTTCTCACATTTCCATGCAGATCACCTGGAGTTGGGTGTGTGGTTAATGAATGATAGTCGGCAATGAAGAAAAAGCATCTGTTTTGCTCCTGCATCTTGACAAAGTTCTTGATAGCTCCAAAGTAATTACCCAGATGTAAACTCCCTGTAGGTCTTATTCCGCTGACAACAATTTCCATAAATAAAGGTCTTTAAAACAAGTTCATATTTCGGAACAGGTCCGTAGTTTCTTTTACACTGATGGCTGATTGATCTACCATCGCACGTTCTTCATCATTTAATTCGATTTCGAGTATTTGTTCTACTCCATTTCTTCCAAGCTTAACAGGGACACCAAAAAAGATATCATTGATACCATATTCACCTGTGAGATAAACACTGCAGGGGAGAATTCGTCTTTGATCAAGTACAATGGATTCTACCATACGGGCAGTTGCAAGTCCCGGTGCAACCCATGCAGATGTACCCATCAGGTTGACAAGCTCACCACCTCCATAACGTGTGCGTTCACAAATCAGATGGATCGTATTATCGTCCAGGAATTGATTAAGAGGAACACCACTAACTGTAGTATATCGTGGCAATGGAACCATTGTGTCGCCATGACCTCCCATTGTTACTGCCTGAATATCTTTAACGGAACAGTTTACTGCATCGGCAATAAAAGCACGGTAACGTGCAGTATCAAGCAGTCCTGCCATACCGATAACTTTCCTCCTGTCAATATTGGCAGTCAGATATGCACAATATGCCATTACATCAAGTGGATTAGAAACCACCAGGATGATTGCATCGGGTGAATACTTCATCACATTACGCGTCACATGATGTACGATTTTAGCATTCTGAGAAACGAGATCTTCTCTGTTCTGACCGGGTTTCCGGGGACTACCCGAAGTAATCACTACTATATTTGAATTTGCCGTAGCACTAAAATCATCTGTAACGCCTATACTGCGTGTGTCATACAATGCCAGTGGCGAAGACTGCCACATATCTAGCGCTTTTCCTTCGGCAATTCCTTTTCTTATATCAAGCAGAACCAATTGATTGCAAAGTTCCTTTTGTGCGATTGCAGTAGCAGCTGTCGCACCAACATTTCCAGCACCTATTATGCTTATCTTTAAATCTTTCAATGTAGTTGAGTTTGGTGTACTTATGCAAAGGTAAAACATATAAACTAAAACTGACCTATGAAGGCCAGTTTTTAGTATAGAATAAGGTAATAATCAGATTTTAATCTCGTCGTCATGCTTATTAAGAAAATGATATTCAAGCATATGATGCGACGGTACTTCTTTAACTCTGATCCACTGTTTGAACTTAAAGAACCATTTCATTTGGATGGAGTACATCCCGTGGGTAAGGTAAGCAAAAATAAAAGGATGCACTGTCAGGGTTAGTTTTTGCTCATTCTGATCCCTGATCAGATAACGCAGATTGTTCTCAATCTCATCAACCTGTATAATACTAGGTTTTATCTCTCCGGTTCCATCACAGACGGGACATTTCTCAAGAATCTCTACATTCATTTCGGGACGAACACGTTGTCGGGTGATCTGTACCAGTCCAAACTTACTTGGGGGAAGGATAGAATGTTTGGCTCTATCTCTTGCCATTTCATCTTTTAGTTTCTGGTAAAGTTTACGACGGTTCAATCCCTCGTGCATATCAATAAAGTCGATCACGATAATTCCACCCATATCACGAAGACGCAATTGTCTTGCAATTTCTGAAGCAGCTTCGAGATTTACCGAAACGGCATTCTCTTCCTGGTTGCTTCCTGAGTTTACACGATGACCACTATTTACGTCGATGACGTGTAATGCTTCGGTATGTTCGATAATAAGGTAAACACCACTCTTGATGGTAACGACTTTACCAAAAGAGTTTTTTATCTGTTTGTCAACCAAAAAGTTCTCAAAAATCGGTACTTTGCCCTTGTATAACTTAACAATTTCAGTCTTTTCAGGAGCAATAGTTCTTATATAATTGCGAACTTCTTCATAAATAACAGAATCGTTAATATGAATAGAGTTAAACGATTCATTCAGAAGATCACGAAGAATGGCTTGAGTCCGATCAAGTTCGCTGATGACTTTTTGAGGTGGTGTTGCAGTTCCGAGTTTCCGTAGAGCGGTTTCCCATTTAACTGCCAATGTCTGTAAGTCAGCATCAAGATCGGCAACTTTTTTACCTTCAGCAACAGTCCGGATTATTACTCCGTAATTCTTAGGCTTAATGCTTTGTATCAGACGTTTCAATCTGTTCCGTTCTTCTACGCTCTTTATCTTCTGAGAGATAGAGATCCTGTTTGAGAATGGAACCAGTACGAGAAAACGTCCTGCAAATGATATTTCTGATGAAATTCTTGGACCCTTTGTCGAGATGGGTTCTTTTGCTATCTGAACCAGTACAAACTGATTTGGAGTCAGTACCTGAGAAATCTTTCCAGTTTTCTCGATATCCGGTTCTGCTTCGAAATCAGCCATAGTTAGCTGTGTTGCTCTTCCCCCGAGCGCCTGTTTAAGATATTTATTCAGAGAACTTACCTGGGGTCCTAAATCCAGATAGTGCAAAAAAGCATCTTTCTCGTATCCAACATCAACAAAGGCTGCATTTAGCCCGGGCATTATTTTCTTTACCTTACCAAGGTATACATCTCCAACCGCGAAACTGTTATTGTTCTTTTCTTTATTGAGTTCAACCAGATTCTTATCCTCAAGGAGAGCTATGCTCACCTCAGTAGCACTTGAATCAATGATTAATTCTCTGTTCACCGGTTATTGAATTTTAGGAATAATTCCATTTATAGTTAGTCATTTCTCTTCACGAAACAGACAAACCTTTATTCCAAAAACTAAATTACATAATGTCTCTTTCAAGACATTATGTAATTTAAATTTCTGAAAAAAGACAAAAAGTGTTTTTATTTCTTCTTGTGTCTGTTCTTACGCAGGCGTTTTTTGCGCTTGTGCGTCGCCATTTTGTGTCTTTTTCTCTTTTTTCCGCTAGGCATAATTCTGTTACTTTAATTATTTTACACTTGTCTTAACCTCGTTTACGAAGCTCTTTGCAGGCTTAAACGCTGGGATATTATGAGCTGGAATAATGATAGTAGTATTTTTTGAAATATTACGACCAGTTTTCTCTGCTCTTTCTTTGATTGTGAAGCTTCCAAATCCTCTGAGGTACACGTTTTCACCTTGCTCAAGTGATTTCTTAACGGTTTCCATGAATGCTTCTACTGTTGCTTGAACTGCAACTTTTTCAATTCCTGTTTTGCTAGCAATGTCAGCTACGATTTCTGCTTTTGTCATATCATTATCGATTTAATAATTTGATAATAAATTTTTTAATAGGACTGCAAAGATAAAACAATTTAAGTGATTGTGAAAAGAATTTTAATTTTTTTTTCACTTAAACCTCTCTGTTTATTATGTTTGCAAAATATGATAAAATTCAACAAACAACTCGTCAACTGGTATGGTCTTAATGCACGTGATCTACCCTGGAGAAACACCCGAAATCCTTATCAAATATGGATTTCAGAGATCATCTTTCAGCAAACAAGAATAGACCAGGGCTTTCATTATTGGCATCGATTTATCGATCGGTTCCCCACTATCGATCTTTTAGCCAATGCTGAAGAACAGGAAGTTTTAACAATATGGCAAGGCCTTGGGTATTATAGTAGGGCCAGAAACATGCATTTTGCCTCAAAACAGATCATGTCTGAATTTGGTGGTGTATTTCCTGATACATATGAAAAAATACTCCGGCTGAAAGGGGTTGGAACCTATACTGCAGCAGCTGTTTCAAGCATTGCATTTGGAGAAAGACAAGTTGTTACCGATGGAAATGTCCTTCGTTTTCTTTCAAGGTATGCCGGTATCTCAGATCCTGTTGACTCCAGTCAGGGCAAAAAATCAATAACAGATCTGGCAATGACTCTTTTAGATGATGCAGATCCGGGAACTTTTAATCAGGCATTGATGGAGTTTGGTGCACTTTATTGTGTCCCCCGCAACCCTGATTGTAAGAACTGTATATTCAGTAATGACTGTAAGGCTTATGAAATGGGTGCGACGAATGAGATTCCTGTTAAAAGTAAAAAGGTTATTGTAAGAAAGCGATTCTTCAATTATCTTTTTCTTTATACATTAGATCAAAACAATCAACGCAGTTTTCTGATGCAAAGACGAGGTGAAGGAGATATCTGGCAGGGTTTATACGAATTCCCCATGATTGAAGAAGCTTCATTGCTGGAACCGGATACAATTATCTCAACTGATTTATGGCAAAATGATATTCTCATTCATCAGCCGGTTCTGTTTTCAGACTATAAAGATTTTGTTCATCAACTTACCCATCAACAGCTTCATACACGATTCTTTAATGTTCAACTTCAAAATGTGGACTTTGGAAAATTAAAGACTGAGTGGATTCTTGTTGATGAAGACAATCTTCATACATTCCCTATTTCGCGTTTAACAGGAAAATTTCTTTTTGCATTATCTGAAAAATAAACCGGGTTTTACTTTTATTCTGTATTTTAATTGATTATATTTGTTTAAAGTATTATAAAAAACATTTAAAAACAGTATATTATGTCATTAGGAATCAACAAAGTCATCCTGGTCGGAAACCTTGGGAAAGATCCGATTTTACAGGACATTGGAAATGGTGTCAAAAAAGCCACCTTTAGTTTAGCAACCACTGAGTCAATACCAGGTCGGGATGGGACAAAAACCGAACATACCGAATGGCACAATATCATCGTTTGGCGGGGACTTGCTGAAGTAGCTGAAAAATATTTAAGAAAAGGCCATACAATATATATTGAAGGACGCCTCCGCTCCAGACAATATGATGATAAAGATGGCAATAAACGGAATATTACAGAGGTGCTTTGTGATAATCTGGTAATGCTTGGAGGTGGAAAACAAGCCGGACCGGCTCCAATCGTTACATCTCAGCAGGGTGAATTTGGAACCCAGCCTATCAATCAAAACAGTCCTACTGAGGAGAATAATCTTTCATATTCAAATGAAGGGTCAAATGATGATCTTCCATTTTAAATAACTTCTTCATTTTCTTTATGGGCAGTCAGTTGAGACTGCCCTTTTTATATGTAATTTAGCACCCTAAACCAATAAACAAACTGTTCTTGGAACCCGTCAGTCATATTACCGAACAGATTCCTGTGTTTTCCGGCATAATTTTCACTGAAGTATCCTTACTAATTATCCCGCTAATCTTTATTTTGTTGCTGATTGTATTGGCCGGTATGTTATTATATCCGCTTAATTCAACAATGATCAGTCTGTTCAGAGCATTAATCCGCCTTAAGATAAAAGGCAAAACCAGGCTTACCACATCTGACCTTGTTGAAACCATCAACGGACTTGTAGATACAGATACTACTGTTGAAGAACAACAACTCATGAAAGGGGTTGCCCGTTTTGGAGATATCGAGGTAAAAGAAATCATGCGCTCCAGAATGGATATCACCGCGGTGGAAATCAAACAACCTTTTGATAGTCTGATACAAACTGTTATAAGTTCTGGTTATTCAAGGATCCCTATCTATGAAGGAACCATTGATCAGGTTCGTGGTATCGTTTATGCCAAAGACTTGCTGCCCTACATCAAAAGTTTTGAAGCAAAAGAATGGCAACGACTGATCCGTAAGGCCTGGTTTATTCCCGAGAATATGCAAATCAGTGATTTGCTGCATGAATTTCAGGAAAAGAAAACCCATATGGCTATTATTATAGATGAGTTTGGAGGTACTGCAGGTATTGTCACGATGGAAGATGTACTCGAAGAGATTGTAGGGGAAATAAACGACGAATATGATAATGAAGCAGAAGAGCTGATTTACCACAAGCTGGGTGAGTACGATTACTTGTTTGAAGCCAAAGTGACGTTGAATGATTTTTGTAAAATCACAGGTCTGGAAGATGAGATGTTTGATGATCTCCCTGGTGACCCTGATACCCTGGCAGGTTTAATACTTGAACTTACAGGGCGCATCCCGGAAGCCGGTTATGAAGTTAAATTCCTCAACCTGCTTTTCATCATTGAATCTGTTGACAAAAGAAGAATCAGGCGCATCAGAGTCAAGCTCCCTGAAGTTGTTGTAAGCGAGGAATAATATTCTATTTACTACTCTATGAATAAGCTGATCTTTTTAACGATAAGAACCATAATGATTTTGGTAATATTTATTTTGCTTACAACAGCTTGTCAGCAGAATTATGCTCCAAAGCCCAGAGGTTATTTTCGAATTGAATTGCCTGAGAGAGCTTATAAGGAGATGGATTCCACTTTGCCCTATTCGTTTAGTTATCCTGTTTATTGTAAGATCACTCCTGATAAATATGCCCCAAATGAACCGGCCTGGATCAATGTTGAATTTCCAACGCTGAATGCTAAGTTACACCTGAGTTATAAAAAGATAGATAAAAATCTAGCAAAGTATCTTGATGATACGCACATGCTGGTTTCCAAACATATCCCAAAGGCAACGGCAATCGAAGAAAGTCAGATCAGTAATCCGGAGCATCATATGTATGGTACAATCTATAAGATTCAAGGTTCGGAGGTAGCTTCAGTTTATCAGTTTTATGTAACCGATAGTCTACATCATTTTATGCGTGGCGCTCTTTATTTTAATTCCGAACCAAATAATGATTCATTGGTTCCGGTTATCGATTTTGTTTCCAAGGATATTGACCATATCATAGAAACTCTTCGCTGGAAAAAATAATGCCCCATCACAAGTGACAGGGCATTATTCCTCAATCCCGAAGGGATGGCATTATTATAGAAAACAACCCACCCCACCTATAAACCCCGAAGGGGTGACATTATTATTCGTTAGATGCTTTACCCAATGAAGCCAAAATACCTCCATCAACATACAAAATCTGCCCATTTACAAAATCAGATGCGGCTGATGCAAGGAATATAGCTGCTCCCTGCAAATCATCAGGATTTCCCCATCTTGCTGCAGGAGTACGGCTTATGATAAAATCATTGAAAGGATGTCCTTTTTCTCTCAATGGTGCAGTCTGTGAAGTAGCAAAATAACCCGGTCCTATACCATTAACCTGAATGTTATATTTAGCCAATTCAGTAGCCAAATTCTTTGTCAGCATTTTCAAACCACCCTTTGCAGAAGCATAAGCAGAAACAGTCTCGCGACCCAACTCACTCATCATCGAGCACATATTGATGATCTTACCACCGGTTTTGCGACTGACCATGCTCTTTGCAACATGTTTTGAAAGGATAAAAGGTCCTACCAGATCAATATCAATCACCTGTCTGAAGTCTTCAACATCCATTTCCATTGCAGGAACACGTTTGATGATACCGGCGTTATTGATGAGAATATCAACAGCACCAACTTCTTTTTCAATAGCTGCAAGACCTTCTATAACCTGTTTTTCGTTTGTTACATCGAACAGAAAAGTTGAAATTATAAGACCTTGCCTAGCATACTCAGCTTTTGCAGCTGCCAGCTTTTCAGCATTTATATCATTTACAACGATCTTAGCTCCGTGATTAGCCAAACCTAATGCCATCGACATTCCAAGTCCATGGGTAGCACCTGTTACAAGTGCAACTTTACCAGTTAAATCAAATAGATTGTTTGTCATTTTATTTTAATTCTTGAGGTTTAACAATATCCATATCTCCATAATCCAAATTCTCACCGGCCATACCCCATATGAAACAATAGTTTGATGTTCCTGCTGCAGAGTGAATAGACCATGCCGGAGAAATAACAGCGTCTTCATTCTTCATCCAGATGTGCCTTGTTTCCTGTGGCTGTCCCATAAAATGACAAACCATCTGTTCAGCAGGTAAATCGAAGTAATAATATGCTTCCATCCTGCGTGAATGGGTATGAGCAGGCATCGTATTCCAAACGCTTCCGGGTTGGAGTTCAGTCAGGCCCATTTGCAATTGACAAGTCTCGAGGAGTTGATTTACTATAAGTTTGTTGATTAGACGCGCGTTAGAAGATTCGAGTGATCCCATCTGAACACTGATAGCTTCTGAACGTTTGATGCGTTTTGTTGGAAACACAGCATGAGCAGTTGCAGAATTAACATAAAAACGTGCAGGATTCAGAGCATCCATACTTTCAAACATTACTTCGCGAACACCTTTACCAATATACAATGCATCCTTATTCTCCAGATTCCAGGCGAGTCCGTCAGCATAAACAACACCCGAACCTCCTGTGTTGATGATACCCAGTTCGCGACGTTCAAGAAAATACTGTGACCTCAAAAGATCGAGAGTTTGAAGTGATAATTGTTCTTTCACCGGCATGATTCCTCCGACCATTAAACGGTCATTGTGAGAATAAACCCATTTAACGGTGTCGGGCTGCATCAATCCTTCAACAAGAAATTCCTTTCTGATGACTTCAGTGGTGTAACCTTTAAAGTCTCCCGGATGAGTTCCAAACCTTTCTTCGATTAACGTTTTCATTATAACTCTATTATTAAATTGTTCTTATTGACGACTTTCTGATTTTCAATTCACTTGTCAGGATGATCATTTCTGCCGATTTAGTTCCTGAAAATAGTTTTAATATCAATTCTGCTGATTTCTTACCCATCTCTCCCGAAAATTGTTCTATCGAAGAAAGCGGTGGATCCATAATCTCAGTAAATAATTCATTGGCAAATCCAACAACACAAACATCATCGGGTATTCTGATACCAACTTCTTTCATGAAAAGGATACTGCCAAGAGCAGCGAAATCTGAAGCTGCCAACAGACCATCAGGAACTTGTTTCGATTCATATAAATTACGAAAAGTTTCAAATCCCTTATTGCGTGTTAACAGTCCTTCAAAAACATGAATATCTTCATTTGCAAATCCATTATCAAGCAATGCCTGTTCAAATCCTTTTCTGCGGTTACGATACATGAACAGATTCTGTGTTCCGCCAAAGTAAACAGGCTTACGGCAACCATTAGCTAACAGATGTTCGGTAGCCTTATATGCAGCATCGTAATCATCAATCATTACTCTGCAGGTATCGGGATCGTCCATGCACCTGTCAAAAAACACTACTGGTCTTCCACTTCTGCTGAATCGTTCAATATGACTGATATCTTTTGTTTCAACCGATAGTGAAATCAACAACCCTTCAACGCCGGAATTAAGCATTGCCTGAACACCCGACTTCTCATTTTCATATGACTCCTGAGTCTGATAAATAAAAGTATTAAACCCATTCGTCCTCAAAACCTCTTCAATGCCTCCAATAATATTTGAAAAGAATTGACGGTCTACACGTGGCACGACTACCCCTATATTATTCCCATGACCTTTTCGCAAAGCTGCAGCGGGACCATGAATATAGTAATCCATCATTTCGGCAGTCCTTTTGACAGTAGCTACAGTCTCTTTGCTGATCCGGGGATGCTCCTGCAAAGCCCTCGAAACAGTAGAAACCGAGAGATTCAGAACCTCTGCAATGTCACGTATAGTCGTTCTCTTCTGATCATTCAACATAGACTACTTATCAAGCAGCTTAACCATTTCAGTTCCGGCAAGAAGATAAGCACCTACGCCATAGATCTCAGTCATCTCACGGGTAACTTTTTTAGGATCAGCACCAATAGGCTGAACCCAGCAAAGTTTTCCATCGGGATCAACTGAATGAGCCAATGCATCCCATGCCTTCATAACAATCGGAAGATATTTTTCTTTTGGCAGATAACCATTGTTGATTCCCCAGGCCAGACCATAGCAATTAAATCCACTGGCACTGGTTTCGGGATTAGGATAACTGTCGGGATCAAGAAGACTTGCATGCCAGTACCCATCAGGCCCCTGCAAAGAAGCCAGCTTTTCAGCCATTGCCAGATATACTTTTTCATACATCTTTCGGTTTTTATAGTCTCTGGGAAGTTCGGTCAGAATAATGCTTAATCCTGCAAATACCCAACCATTGCCACGACCCCAGAAAACCTTTTTACCGTTCTTTTCTGTCTTGGTAAAGTATCCGCTATCACGAAAATAAAGATGTTCGTCCTTATCATACAAATATTCGGTAGTGGCTTTGAATTCATGATCAAGAAATGTCGAATAGCGTTTGTCCTTAGTTATATTATACATTTTAGCCCAAACAGTGGGAGCCATGAAAATAGCATCACACCATGCCCATCTGTCCTGACATCCTTTTATACTAAAATCCAGACTATTGTTTGAAGGATATTCAGAAATATAGGTAATCGTATTCAAGGTAGGTTGCATCATGTATTTTTTATCGTATTTCCTGAATAATTCAACATACACCTGCCCTATACAAAGATCATCAGCATGATACAGTCTTGGACCATCACCCCAGTTTAGTCTTGTTCCAATACCCTTCAGATAATCCCAATAAGTATCGTTTCCGGCTATCTTTGCCCATTCAGCCATACCTGCATATAATGCTCCTGCTGTCCAATCGTATTCAGGGTATTTAAACTTATGCGCAATCTGCCAATCGGCAACAAGCTTCATGCTACTCTTAACACCGACTTTTGTAATGGTGTCTCCTGCCAACGGCTTGGCATTAATATTAAATGATGACATCAATAGTGCTATCGCACAGATGAATAAAGGCAATAGAAAGTTCTTATTTGTTCTCATAAATTTAAATATTGATTGTGAATACAGGAAAATATGAATACAAAAAATGTTTGCGCAATCGTTTCCACAAAATTAAATAATAATTCAATCAAATAATTAAAAATATTTTCAGTGTCGAAAAAAACAGCCTTGTAAGAGTCATCTTACAAGGCTGAAAAAATAAAAAAAAAGAATATTGTATTTTCTCAATCTTCAACGGTCCAAACAGATCCGTCTTTAGTGTCCTTTATCTGAATGGACAATCTTTTCAATTCATCCCTGATCAGATCTGAAGTTGACCAGTCTTTTGTCACTCTTGCATTCTGACGGATATTGAGAATAAGTCCCATCAAACCTTTTACAGTATCGCCCTGGCTGCCCGAAGTCACTTCATCTTTTAACCCCAGAACATCAAAAACGAAAGTATCAAATGTATTCTGAAGCAGTATAAGATCTTCAGCCGTAATGGTTTCTTTTCCATCGTTCACAACGTTAATGATTCTGGCTCCTTCAAACAGGGCAGCAATCACTAAAGGACTGTTGAAATCATCATTCAATGCATCATAACATGCTTTTTTTACTGCTGAAACATCCACTGAAGACACTTCAGAAGGCTTCAGCTTTTTGAGTGTCTCTGTTGCAGTCAGTAACCGATGAAATCCTTTTTCTGATGCCTGCAATGCCTCATTTGAAAAGTCCACAGTTGAACGATAGTGTGCCTGAAGAATAAAGAACCTGATCGTCATAGGACTGTAAGCCTGTTCCAAAGCAGCATGATCACCTGTAAAAAGTTCATCCAGCGTAATAAAGTTACCCAACGATTTACCCATTTTCGTTCCGTTGATGGTAATCATATTGTTGTGCATCCAGTAATGGACAGGGGCTTTCCCATTGGCAGCCATGCTCTGGGCTATTTCTGCTTCATGGTGTGGAAACATCAGATCCATACCTCCACCATGAATATCAAACTGATCGCCCAGATACTTACAACTCATCGCTGAGCATTCCATATGCCATCCCGGGAAACCTTCTCCCCAGGGTGAAGGCCACCGCATAATATGTTCAGGTTGTGCCTTTTTCCAAAGCGCAAAATCAAAACTATTGCGCTTCTCATCCTGCCCTTCCAGCACACGTGTATTCGAAAGCATGTCTTCAAGCACCCGACCTGAAAGAATCCCATAATGATGTGATTCATTGTAACGGGCGACATCAAAGTATATGGAACCTGCCGACTCATAAGCCAATCCAACAGCAAGAATCTTTTTAATCAGTTCAATTTGTTCAATGATATGACCCGATGCCCGAGGTTCAATACTTGGTTTTCTTACATTGAGTTGATCCATGTTATCGTGATAGCGGTCAGTATAATACTGAACTATTTCCATGGGCTCAAGCTCTTCAAGACGGGCCTTTTTCCCAATCTTGTCTTCACCTTCATCGGCATCATTTTCCAAATGGCCTACATCAGTAATATTGCGTACATATCTGACCCTATAACCCAGATGTGTCAGATAACGAAATACAAGATCAAAAGTAATTGCAGGTCTTGCATGACCTAAATGAGCGTCCCCATATACCGTTGGTCCGCATACATACATTCCGACAAAAGGAGAATTGATAGGAACGAATTCTTCCTTTTTACGACTAAGGGTATTATAAATGAGTATATTGTTGTCCATACCGAATGTAGCAATTCAATTTTAATGCAAAGTAACAACTTTTTAGCGAAAGTAAACACTCTGTGTTATCTTTGGTTTAATATTCAGCATTTGATTCAATTTTCATGTATGAGAAAGAAAATACATAAACCGCGATTTGGAGCGCTTGATTTAATTCGTTACATAGGACCTGGGTTGATTGTAACTGTTGGGTTTATCGATCCCGGTAACTGGGCTTCCAACCTTGCTGCCGGTGCCGATTTTGGTTATCAGTTGTTGTGGATGGTGACATTGAGTACCCTCATGCTGATCGTCTTACAACACAATGTTGCTCACCTTGGCATCGCTACCGGTTTATGCCTTTCAGAAGCTGCAACCATTTATCTTAAACCCCGTACTTCAAAAGCAATTCTCAGTACAGCCATTCTTGCCTCTGTTTCGACCTCTCTGGCCGAAGTTATTGGAGCAGCAATTGCTTTGAACATGCTTTTCAAAATACCAATTGTTCTTGGATCAATACTGACAGTCTGCTTTACACTCATCATGATCTATACCAATACTTACAGGTTGATCGAGAGATGGATCATAGCTTTTGTTTCTATCATTGGTCTCTCTTTTATTTACGAATTATCTCTTGTAAATATTGACTGGGGTGCTGCAGCACAAGGATGGGTTACCCCTTCATTTCCCCAAGGCTCTATGTTGATCATCATGAGTGTTCTGGGTGCTGTAGTTATGCCCCACAATCTGTTTCTTCATTCTGAGATCATACAGAGTCGTCAATGGAATCTAAAAAACGAATCTGTCATCAGACGACAACTTGACTATGAGTTTTTCGATACTTTGTTTTCAATGATTGTTGGATGGGCCATAAACAGTGCAATGATACTGTTGGCAGTTACGACTTTCTTTGTTCACAAAACACCTGTTTCTGAATTGCAACAATCCAAAGATATACTGGTTCCTTTGCTTGGGGCCAATGCAGGTATAATCTTTGCTGTTGCTTTACTTTTTTCAGGATTGGCAAGCACCATTACATCCGGTATGGCAGCAGGTTCTATTTTTGCAGGGGTTTATAAAGAGCCTTTCGATATCAAAGACAATCACTCAAGAGTTGGTGTTTCCATTTCACTAATTGGGGCTTTGTTAATCATCTTTCTGATCAGTAATCCCTTCAAGAGTCTAATCATCTCGCAGATGATTCTCAGTATTCAGCTCCCTATTACTATTTTCCTGCAGATCCATCTGACATCATCCCCACAGATAATGGGTAAATATGCCAATAAGTTACGTACCAAGATCTTGTTGTACGCAATAGCCGCCATCGTCTCCGCACTCAATATCGGGCTGTTTGTCAGTTTCTTTGTTTAAATTATCGTGCAGGATAAATTGAACAAATTTAAATCTGTTTCAATAGATTAGCCATTTCAATAGCCGTTACTGCAGCATCAAAACCCTTGTTTCCCCCTTTGGTACCTGCTCTTTCGATGGCTTGTTCAATAGAATCGGTAGTCAGAATACCAAAGACGACCGGTAAACCTGTTTCGAGACCAACCAAAGCAATACCCTTTGTAACCTCTCCTGCAACCAGATCAAAATGAGGAGTAGCGCCACGAATAACAGCGCCCAGACAGATGATGGCATCATATTTTCCACTCTTAGCCATCTTCTTTGCAACGATGGGAATTTCAAAAGCACCCGGAACCCAGGCAAGATCTACATCATTGTCGCTTCCCCCATGACGGCTGATGGCATCCAGAGCTCCGCTTAAAAGCTTGCCACCAATAAATTCATTAAAACGACCAACAATAATACCAAAGCGCAATCCTTCAGCAATCAGTTTTCCTTCAAATGTTTTCATTTACTCTTTTTGTTTAGGTATGATATTCTTCCTACTGCCTTCGTGGAGTTGGAATCAAAATTACATTATTTATTTAAAAGTTTTAGTCATGCATCAAATGACCCATCTTTTGAAATTTGGTCTGCATGTAAAACTCGTTCGTTTCATTACAAGTCATCTTAATAGATTGGCGGTCAATAACCTTGATTCCATATCCTGCCAATCCTGTTATCTTCATCGGGTTGTTTGTCATCAAAGTAATCTTCTTAACACCCAAATCAGCAAGGATTTCTGCAGCCACTCCATAATCTCTCAGATCAGATTTGAATCCAAGTGCAAGGTTTGCTTCAACGGTATCCATCCCGTTTTCCTGAAGTTCGTAAGCCTTCAATTTATTGATCAATCCTATTCCGCGGCCTTCCTGCCTTAAATAAAGCAATACACCACGTCCTTTTTTCTCAATCCTGCGCATAGCTTCATGCAATTGTTCTCCACAGTCACAACGTTTCGAACCAAAAACATCGCCTGTCAGGCATTCAGAATGAATTCTTACCAGAACAGGTTCATCTCCACCCAAATCACCTTTGACCAATGCAACATGATGATCGCCATTGATCTTATCCACAAAACCATATGCCAGAAAATCTCCATCTACAGTTGGCAAGTCTGCTACTGCCTGTCTGGAAACAATATGTTCCTTTGTACGACGGTAACTGATCAGATCTGCAATCGTAATGATTTTCAGTTCATGTTTGTCCACAAAATCCATCAGTTCAGGAACCCTGGCCATTGTTCCATCCTCATTCAATATTTCACAGATCACTCCTGCCGGATAGAACCCAGCCAGCCGTGAAAGATCAACAGCTGCTTCAGTATGACCTGAACGTTCCAATACCCCAAGATCCTTTGCCATTAATGGAAAGACATGACCAGGTCTGTTAAAATCATTTGGTTTTGAAGCAGGGTCAATAACCTTTAAAATTGTTTCTGCACGTTCAAAAGCAGATATACCAGTAGTGACACCGGTATAATCAATCGAGACAGTAAAGGCTGTTTGTTTTGATTCAGTATTACGGCTAACCATCAGATCAATATGTAGTTCTTCCAGTCTTTTTTGTATGATCGGCATACAGATTAACCCACCTGCATGTTTAACCATAAAGTTTATCGCTGCGGGGGTTACCTTTTCGGCAGCCATGATGATATCGCCTTCGTTCTCGCGATCCTCATCATCAACAACAACAACCATCTTGCCCTGACGTATGTCGTCTATTGCTTCCGCTATGGTATTAAAATTTCTCATTTCTTATTCTCCATTAAAAATAACCATTGTCTTCCAGAAAACTCATGCTGATCTTAGAAGATGAACTCTCAGCAGAGGTTTGTTTTCCAAACCCGGAAAACCTTTCAATATATTTTGCAACAATATCACATTCAAGATTAACCTTGCTACCCGGAGATTTACTGCAAAGTGTTGTCTCGTGGCGGGTATGAGGAATAATAGAAACTTTGAAAGTTCTCTCCTCAACAAATGCCACTGTAAGACTGATGCCGTCAATAGCAATAGATCCTTTCTCAACAATGTAACGCAGCGTTGCAGGTTCGGCCTGAATCGTAATCCAGATTGCATTGTCGTCTTCTTTAAATTTGAGTAGGATGCCTTCGCCATCGACATGACCACTCACAATATGTCCGCCAAACCGATCGCCCAATTGCATTGCACGCTCAAGATTCAATGGATGACCAGGAAGCAGATTGCCCAGGTTACTCCTTTTGAGTGTTTCAGGCATAGCATCAGCAGTGAAAGTATTCGTCCCAAGAGTAGTTACCGTAAGGCAAACGCCATTCACCGAAATACTGTCACCAATCTTTGTATCGGTGAGCACCTTTGTTGCCTTTATCTCAAGCACAGCCGATTTGTGTCCATGCCGGACAGATTTCAGTGTACCTATTTCTTCAATAATTCCCGTAAACATGATCAATCGTTTAAAGTTTTTATAACCCGTCCCGTTACCAGAATATCATCACCAATCCGGCTTGTAGTCATATGATCAAGTCTGATTCCTTCATCAACAGTGTTGAATCCTGTTCCCTCGATGGGTGTAATGGCATCCCGTCCACCTAATAACAAAGGGGCCAGGATAAACCGGATCTCGTCAACAATACCACTCTTTAGAGCCGACTCATTCAGTGTACCACCACCTTCAAGTAAAATGCCATCAATTCCAAGTTTTCCTAACTCAACCATCAGCTGAATTAAATCAACTTTTCCATAGTACTCAGCCAAAATCAATACTTTATGTCCTGCCTCTTCAAGAAACAATCTTTTCTCTTTTGGAGAACCCAAAGTGGTGGCAACGATAACAGGATTCGTGGCGCCATCTTTCAACATCCTGGCAGACAAAGGAATCCTTCCCTTGCTATCAACAACAATCCTTATGGGATTGCGATCTGTTTCACCATTTAGTCGTGTAGTCAATTCAGGATCATCCGTAATCACTGTATTGACCCCAACCATTATCCCCTTCAGTTCATTGCGTAACCCATGAACATATTGCCTCGATTCCGGTGAGCTGATCCATTGAGAGTGACCGGTAGCCGTAGCAATTTTACCATCGAGAGACATTGCTGTCTTCATGACTACATAAGGAAGTTTGGTTTGGATAAACTTTATAAATACACGGTTCAGTTCAAGAGCCTCTTTTTCAAGCAATCCAACCTCCACTTCAATACCGTTTTCTTTTAGTCTATCAATTCCTCTTCCCGAAACCCAGGGATTAGGATCTGTCATGGCAATCACAACCTTTGCAATCTTTGCATCAATCAATGCATCTGCACAGGGAGGTGTCTTTCCATAATGGCTGCAAGGCTCAAGCGTAACATACATGGTAGCGCCTTCCACACGCTCATTGGCGTTTCTGATGGCATTGATTTCAGCATGAGGTCCTCCAAACTGTTCATGATATCCGGAGCCGATTATATTGTTTCCACGTACAATAACAGCCCCTACAAGCGGGTTAGGATTTACTTTTCCTAAGCCTTTGGAAGCCTGAGACAGTGCCATCTTCATGAATCTGTTATCGTCGTTTCTCATTTTGGTTTAAATATAAAAGCCCCGAATGATCAATCACCCGGGGCTTTATTAAATATCTTTTGACACGGACAACAGATAGTATTTCTACTAATAATTGCTCCGTTAATACAAATGATATTTTCTTCTTCCATCCAGACTTTACTGTCGGTACCGGAATCTCACCAGTTCAATCCTTCTGTTACGAAGGAGTCGCGGACTATACCGCCGATCGGGAATTTCACCCTGCCCCGAAGAAAATTGTTTCAGTTTTCAATTGCAAAGATACAACAAAGTCAGATGAATTTATTCGCAACCTTTTATGTTTTTAAATTTCTGTAAATAAATGGTGCCAGGCACCATTTATTTCTCTCCCTGATTGGAAACAATGTGGTGAACTTGAATTCTTATCGAAAATTGTTTACGACCTGTTTTTAAAGAACCATCAGAGTAGCTCATTAACTTAAATATCCTTAATGATATTTAAAAAGTCATCCAGTTTATAAGCTCCGTCCACACTCCGCCATTCGTAAACCATGAAATAACGATAATTATTTCCGGCTTTACTTTTCCAAAGATTGCCAAGTTCAATTTTTTGCAAAGCATCAAGATGATCGCCTTTAGTCTCCAGTAGAATTGTCTTACCGCTCTTGGTCTGAATAATAAAGTCCGGATAATGATTGATAAAACCATTAATTCGGAAACCTCTTCGTTCGATATTCCTGGTCCAGAAAGCAGTATTCGGCATATTCCCAATTTCATTGATCACCCTCTCTTCAAAACCATTAATCTTGCCTTCTTTTTCATACAGCGATTTGGTAATATCTTTTGACGTTTCACCCGGTGAAATAGTATTGGGCAGCGTAAATGAAGGTTTTATAAACACTTTATCGGTGTCCAGAAATTCTTTAAACTTCTTCTCTGCAAAAGCTTCTGACAACAATCTGATTTTCTGTTTTATTTTATCTGTATACGAGTATTCATTATTTGCAAAAGCACCAAATTGCTCGTCTTTGAAATCCTCTAAAATCCTCACAATGTATTTTTCAATTTCTTTATCCGGAATAGGATACATATTCCCGATAATATCCATGATTCGTCTTGTGAAATTCTTAACCCGGCTCTCTTTTCTTGCCGGATCCAGGATATAAGCAAGAATGTTTTCTTTTATATTCCCATCAAGCTTTACAAATGTAGGGGTATGCTCTTTTTTAGTTTCATCCAGGTCTACTTTATAGAGTTCCGTTGAAATGCTTTCAAAAGCAATATTTGTATCGGCTTTACTCAGGGCAAAACCATATAACAAATTTTCTTTTTCCAATGGAACGCTGTTAAACTCTTCACCCAGGTTGAACTGAGAAGCAGGAACATCCAAATAAAACTGGGGCAAATTAATTTCTCCTGCCTGTTCTTTAAAAATATCTTTTATGCTATATGATTTCACAAGCTTTTGTATTTCATTGGGTACTGCAGTTATATTATTCGTTTCCATTTCAGAAACTGTTTTTTCAAATTCCTCTATTTGCTGTATTGCTGTATATTCAATTTCTGAGACCTGAGTATTGGGACCGGTTTCCAAAGAAGGAACCATGATCCTTGCTGAATCTATATCTGAAGTTATATCCTCAGGAATCATTTTATCATCAGCAACACCATTGTCGTCCAAAGTTAATGGGAATATTGAAAGCTGCTCAAAAGGATCTGTTTTCTTTGGCTCTTCCGAAATAGAAGAATCAGTCGTTCTGAAATCTTTATCGCTGAAACCGGCCTTGTTTAATCCTTTGACAATATTGTCTAATGTTTCAAGAAATTTTGAAGAGGCAGTCAGGACATAGCATAAATTGAGCAAAGGGAAATTATGTCTCATTACATAAGGCTGCCTTAAAACACGTCCGAGAATCTGTTCAACATCAATAGCTGAAGATTTATCAGCCAGTGAAGCCAATATATAAGCAAAAGGACAGTCCCAGCCTTCCTTTAATGCATTGATCGTAATGATAAACCGAATTGTACATTCTTTGCTCATCAAATCTTCACCTTTTATTTCATTGACATAAGCAGTTTTGATCTTGATCTGGTCAGCCGGTATCTTTAATTCAATCAGCTTTTCTTTTAGTCTTTGAACATTCGATTTTTCTTCATCTTCGTTACTGAAGTTTTTCCCGTTTTTAGGTTGCACCTGGAACAATACGATGGGCCGGATATACTTGCCACCCTTTTTTTCTTCTTCAATAGCCACTAATTCCAGACGTCGTTGCAATTGTAAAGCCGAATTAATCACTTCAGTTTTATCCTGATGGTTGTAGACAATCACCGGAAGTTTTACCATGTTTTCCTTCTTCAGCTCCATGGCATCAATAAAACTAATGATGTTACTATTGTTCCTGGGCGTTGCAGTAAGGTCGAGAATGAAACATGGGTTAATCTCCTTGAGCATATCAACGCTAAGCTCGCTTTCGGCATTATGGCTTTCATCCACAACTACCAATGGATTCAAGTATTTGATAATAGCGCCTAATGTTATTTCAGTCTCTTTAGGCAACAAATTTTCAAATGATTGCAAGTTACCGTTCTCCTGAAATACCTTTCTATCCTCTTTGTTTTTAGCTCTTAAACTATCAAAGCTAAAGACCATAATATTTAATTGTTCTTTTACAGAGGTTGCATTAAACCCGCTTCCCTGTAATAAAGTGGCTTTATCGAAGATCTCAACCTTATTACCGAAATGAGAATTGATCTTTTGTCGATAAGGATGTGTAGGATCTTTTAGGTTTTTAATGGTCTGGTCTAAAATAGTAATGGATGGAACAAGCCAGACTACCGCTTTAGGTCTGTCATAATCAAAAGCATCAAAGATTGTTTTTATGGCATTACAGGCAATAAAAGTCTTCCCTCCGGCTGTAGGAACCTTCATACAAATATGTGGCACCCTTTTTACATTGTTTTTGTAAGGTTCAATAGCCTCACCCGGAAAAGGATGCAATGGAGTTCTTGGATGGAAAGTCCAGAAATTATTAAAAGCAATATTCACATCCCTGGTTTCCTGCACCTGATCTAAAAACAACGAAAGGTCGTTTATTACTTGCTGTTGATATGGTTTTAGTTCCATTACTCTATTTCATTATTGTTTTCAAATAATTCATGCAACTTTTGTTGCAATAACTTTTTATTTTGTCCAGGTTATTTTAGAAAGGATAGTTTGTCTAATATCGTTTAATTCTAATTGTGTCACCAGTGGTGACACAATTATATTTTCTTGATATTCCGGTGTTTGTTTTTGTGTCCGAAGAGTGGACACAAATGCCATAGATGCATATGTTCCATAAAATTGTTTCATCCTGTAAAGCCCCCTACGATTGAACCCTTTCAATTCAGGATGATTAATTTGGATATAATCTGCCAATTCATCAACTGTCTTTTCGCCCCAGCCTGCAATGGCCAATTGCCTGGAAATGTATTCCCCAATATTCCAATAAAGGTTAATCAATTCGGTATTAACAGTTTTTAAAGCGTTAGACCGTGATTGCTTAATGAGTTGAATAATATCTTCAAATTGCTTTTGAAACATGGCTTAAAATCTTGTGATATCTCTTGGGATTTTCTTGAAAATGATATGGTGCCTGGTCATGAAATCCTTTGTAAGCAAACAGTTGTCGGCATAAACAACATATTGCTCAGCCTTGGTTTTCATTGTGGATAAAAACAAATGATCCAGTGTAGTGATTTCGTCCTGTTCGTAATTGAAATAATATACGGTGTCGTTGTGTTTGCCTAAAAAGTGTTTATTGTCCTTATGTTTCGATTCAGCAAGTGCTGTTTTGGTTTCGGAATAATAAACATATTGCCGGATTCTTTCAACGCCTACTGTTTCATTCAACATGCCACCTTCAATAAACATGGGTTGTCCTAATTCGTAAAAATCAAAACTCCCTCCAGTACCTTCTTTTTCAGCATATCCGTTAATGACTCTTTTTACCCTTTCTGCTGTTATGCTTTCGGCATAATCTTCCATTTCTATTAAAATGAATTTACGATCTCCGCCATCATTTTTGTTGAGATTTAAAACAGCTTGTGTTGTTGTTCCAGACCCAGCGAATGAGTCTATTATGATCGAATTTTGATCAGTAACTTGCCCTATCAGTCCTTCAATTAAATCAATTGGTTTAGGATAATCAAAAATTTGAGCACCAAAAATATTACGTAATTCTTTTGTGGCAACAGAATTAATGCTTGAGCTTATACCAATAAAATTCTCTTTTGTGTTTGAAGGGAATATCCAGGATGATACTGGTTTACTTAAATTCCTTAATTCAGAAAGATGTCTTTTATATTGTGGAGTTCCTTTTCCATTCTTCGGAAAAATCACTTTCCCTTGTTCTATCATTCGTTGCATTCTTTCTCTTTCATAAACCCAAACTCTATTTCTGTTTGCTTTATAAGTAATATCTGTTTCAGGATTTGTTATATCATAATAAAGATTTGGTCTTTCATCTTTTGTTTTATTACAAGTTAAATTATCAAATGCCCAAGCTCCTCTAGGATCATTATCAGGATTCTTATAATTTTTCAGATCCTTGAATACACCATTTAATATTAAATTATTAGATTTTTGATATGAAACTATATACTCATGATCTACTGAAAGAAAATTCTTCGCATCATTTGAGCCACTCCTTCGTTTCCATATAAAACTTGTCAAATAATTATTTCCTCCAAAAATCTCATCACAAATAAGTTTCAAGTTAGCCTGTTCATTATCATCAATTGAAATGAATATTACTCCATCTCCAGCCAACAACTTATGAAGTAATTTTATTCTAGGATACATCATGCAAAGCCATTTATCATGTCTGCTCAAATCCTCACTTTCTTTTCCTACAACCTGTCCAAGCCATTTTTTGATCTTCGGGTCATTTACATTATCATTATAAATCCAACCCTCATTTCCGGTATTGTATGGCGGATCGATATAAATACATTTAACCTTTCCTTCATATTCCGGCAATAAAGATTTTAAAGCTTCAAGATTATCTCCATGTATAATTTTATTCCCACTATTTGTTTCTTTATCAGATTGTTTGCCATTGTCAAAACCATAAGAATGTTCCAAAACCTTAAACGGAACATCCATATGATGATTAATAACCTTGTCTTTCCCTATCCAGTGTAATGTCGGCATGTTTTAAAATCTCTTATTAAAATTGCTCTCAGATTGAACCATTAATTGTAGCTTGATCTAAAATTAGATTTCTTTTTACGAAGATAATTCAATTATATTTAACACTATGTCATTAAAATATAAAAATCTTCATTGAAGAAGGTCAAAGCAATAAAATGGCTTAATGATAAATGGGAGCAATCATCAGTAAATTTAATCACTCAATTTGATCATTCAAGGCCGTATCAAATTCAAAAAAAAACTAAATTTGCTTATCCAATTGGAAATGTTTAATCAAGAAAATAAATTTCCTGGACAATTCTTTTCTGATTGTCTTTAAATTGTTCGAAAACTGTGACCTTCTTCATAGTTTCTCCATAGTTTCTCAAAAGTTCCTGAATAGTTTCTACATTCATAGACTATGAAGGAACATTTCAGAAACTGTGAAGGAATTTCTTACAAACTCTGAAGAAGAAAAGAGATGTCTTTTCATTTTCAAACTTTCAGGTCAGAATTATTGGAAGAAATGAATCAGGAACTACTTTCCCATTAAAAGAATAAGAAAGCAAAAGTAAGGGACAACCAATTTCAGTAAGGGACATACCTTGAAAATGGCTTTGAGTCAGAAAACGAAATACAACATCAGCCATATCCACCATTCTGATAGGGGAGCCCAGTATTGTTGCAGCAACTATGTGAATTTGTTACTGGCTGCAGGATTA
>Ga0209748_1000274_pt1 | contig 29478 bp, 19 predicted proteins | sample BarGraIncu00421A_FD_185490 | JGI IMG/M metagenome (GOLD analysis project Ga0209748, IMG submission 185490) | Arctic peat soil microbial communities from Barrow, Alaska - Barrow Graham LP Incubations 004-21A (SPAdes) (version 2) | ecosystem: Environmental > Terrestrial > Soil > Wetlands > Peat... | reverse complement strand
GCAGCCAAATACAAAACTTCGAAAGCGTCACAATTGATGGCGACAAGCTTTCTGTTATTTCATACGAAATAGACCAAAACATTAAAGATGAAAAGGGCGTTGCACAACCATACATTATTGATACGTTTGGTATTTTAAAAACCAAAGACAAGGTTAATTGCAACAATAATTTTTAGGATCAAAATAACATTTTTACTATTACATCTTACGTAAAAAGGGGATGTCTCTTCAAATGATTTTCCAATCATTTTGAGACATCCCCTTTTTCCTGTTTATTTTAATAAAAGACAAAAAACCACTGAATGTTCCAATCGGATAGTGGTTCTTCCATGAAAGAAAAATGTTAAATAAATATCAAAGTATTCTTTATGACCATAACTCTTTTTTTAATTTCATAATATTTCAATAATATAAAACTGATGATATCCTTTGCATATAGTCAGGAAACACAAAAATAATTTAAACATGAAAGGAAAGAACAAAATGAATTATTCTGAAGAAAGTTTGAAAATGCATGAAACGTATCGGGGAAAAATTGAGGTCGTATCAAAGGTAAAAATTCAGTCAAGAGACGATTTGAGTATTGCTTATACTCCAGGCGTTGCAGAACCATGCAGAAGAATTCACGCGGACGAAAAAAATGTTTATAAGTATACTGCAAAAGGAAATCTCGTGGCAGTCGTTACAGATGGAACAGCCGTACTTGGATTAGGCGATATCGGTCCTAAGGCTGCTCTGCCTGTTATGGAAGGAAAAGCAATCTTATTTAAGGAGTTTGCAGATGTCGACGCATTTCCAATCTGTTTAGATACAAAAGATGTGGATGAAATCATTAAAACGGTTAAGCTCATCGCTCCTGGATTTGGCGGCATTAATTTAGAAGATATCGGAGCGCCAAGATGCTTTGAGATCGAAGAGCGATTAAAGAAAGAATTAGATATACCTGTATTTCACGATGATCAGCATGGAACAGCTATCATTGTTCTTGCAGGAATAATCAATGCTTTAAAAGTTGTCAATAAAAAAATCGCTGATGTAAAAGTGGTCGTCAACGGAGCAGGCGCTGCAGGGACTGCCATAACAAAATTACTTCTTTCTTCAGGGGTGAAAAATCTCATTGCCTGTGATAAGTTCGGTATTCTTTACCGAGGCATGGAAAATGTGGATGATGCTAAAAAAGAACTTTCAAAATTAACGAATCCCGACAATGTACAGGGAACTCTCGCTGATGCATTGGTAGGGGCAGACATATTCATCGGCGTTTCTGCACCGGGAATCGTCAGCCAGGCCATGGTAAGTTCCATGAATAAAGATTCGATTCTTTTTGCAATGGCAAACCCAACTCCGGAAATTATGCCGGATAAGGCAAAAGCTGCCGGAGCCAGAGTCATCGGGACCGGTCGTTCTGATTTTCCAAACCAGGTTAATAACGTATTGGCTTTCCCGGGAATATTCAGAGGAGCATTGGATGTAAGAGCAAAGGAAATTAATGAGGAAATGAAATTAGCTGCTGCTTATGCCATATCTTCCATGGTAAAAGATGCCGATTTAAATGAAAACAATATATTACCAAATGCACTGGACAAAACGGTTGTAGTCAACATCGCTGAAGCAATAAAAAAAGCCGCCAGAGAAACTGGCGTAGCGCAAATATAAGAAAGTAAAAGGAGGTATACAGTATGCAAATTCCAATTAAGAAAACACTGGATAGAATTCCAGGTGGTATGATGATTGTTCCTTTATTCTTAGGCGTATTAGTCAATACGTTCTTTCCACAATTTTTAAAGATTGGTGGATTCACAACTGCATTATTCAGTCCCCAGGCAGCATCAACCATCCTCGGTTGTTTTATGTTTTTGATCGGTTCACAGATTAGTTTTAAATTAGCACCAAAGGCACTTAAAAAAGGTGCGCTGTTGATTACAGGAAAATTCATTGTCGGCGCGGGTATCGGTATCTCCGTAGGCTTAATATTCGGTCCTGCAGGTATCCTTGGTTTATCGCCACTGGCAGTTCTTGCTGCTTTAACAAATTGTAACGGTGGCTTATATGCATCGCTTGCATCACAATATGGTGATGAGACGGATGTCGGTGCTTATGCCCTCCTTTCACTCAAAGACGGTCCATTTTTCACGCTCGTCGCTTTGGGTGCATCAGGTCTTGCTCATGTACCATTTATGGCACTTGTAGCCGTAATCATTCCAATCGGACTCGGGATGATTTTAGGTAATCTCGATCCAGATATGAGAAAATTCCTGGGCAGCAGCAAGATGTTGTTAATCCCATTTTTCTCCTTCCCTCTGGGAGCCGCAATGAACCTTCAAACAATTGTAACGGCTGGCGGTCCTGGTATCTTATTGGGAATCATAGCTGCCTTTACAGGCATAGGCGCTTATATCTTATTAAAATTATTTAAAGAAGAACCCATCATTGGTTTAGCAACAGGATCAACAGCAGGAAATGCCGTAGCCACACCTGCATTAGTTGCTTTAGCAGATCCTTCCTTAGCAGTTATAGCAACAATAGCGACCGCTCAGGTTGCAGCATCCTGTGTCGTATCTGCAATAGTTTGCCCATTTATTGTAAGTTTTGCCTACAAAGCTTTGAGTAAATACAAAGCGAGCAAGTTAATTGGCGAAACTGCCGTATCCTAGATAGAAAGCGATAAAGAAAAGATTATTATCTGAAACACGGAAAATGTGAGACAATCATGGAAGACTTGATATATAATATCATTCATTACTAATCTTTCAAGTTAACAATTGTCTTTCATGATTTCCGTGTTTTTATTTTTATTTTTTTAAAGTGAGTTGATGATATGAGAAAAAAAATTAAACTGCATACAAAGATTACCTTACTCGTTACAATCGTCGTATTTGTTTCAATATCGGTCATCAGTGTTTTCGCAGTTTCATGGATGACAAATATTATTGAAAACAAAGCTAAAACCAACGTTTTGAATATAGCAAAGATGATCGCTCATTCTGAAGAAATCGTAAATGCTTTGGAAAATAAAGATCCAGAGGGAAAGATTTCACTTTATGTCGATCTGTTACTCAAAAATTTGGAACAAGTTGATTATATCATTGTAGTCGATAAGGAAGGCATTCGGTATTCTCATCCAAATCCTGATATGATCGGAGAAAAGTTTGTTGGAGGAGATGAAACCAGAGTCGCCGAAGAAGGAGAAACCTATATTTCAGAAGCCACAGGTACTCTTGGAAAAGCTTTGAGAGCGTTCGCACCGATATATGATTCAGATAATAAGGTCGAGATTGGTTTTGTTGCGGTGGGAACACTCACAAACAGTATTGAAGCTGCTAAAAATACGGCCGTTATTTATATCATTTTAATTAGTATCGGAGGATTAGCTGTAGGCATAATCGGAGCTTTTATATTATCAAACAATATAAAAAAGATTTTGCTTGGGCTTGAACCTGAGGAGATAAGTAAACTTTATACTGAAAAAATGGGTATGCTGGATGCTATTCATGAAGGATTAATCGCCGTTGATAATTTAGGAAGGATTACCCTGATCAATGATGCTGCAATCAATATATTAAAATTCGGAACGAAATACAACAAAAACAATCTTATCGGCCAAAATCTTGAAGAAGTGATTCCCAACACTGAAATGATTAATATTGTAGAAACCGGAAAATCCGAATTTGATAAAGAGCAGAGAATCGATAACACAATCATTGTAACCAATCGAATTCCCATCATGAATGACGGTAAAGTTATAGGAGCGATTGCAAGCTTCAGAGACAAAACAGAAGTTAGAAAAATGGCAGAAGAGCTTACAGGCGTTACAAAAATGGCATGGTCATTAAGAGCTCAAAATCACGAATTCATGAATAAGCTTCATACGATCTCAGGACTTATACAGCTTGAAGAGTACAATGAAGCCCTTGAGTTTATTACAGATGTCGCTAAAGTCAGAAATAAAATAAGCAATGTTTTAACGAAGAACATAAAAAGCTCTTATGTATCGGCTCTTTTATTAGCAAAATATAATAAAGCTGAAGAATGCAGGATTAAGTTAATGATCGATGAAGAATCAAGGCTTACACGATTACCGCACCATATGACTTCGGAAGAAATTGTTTCAATCATAGGCAATCTTGTGGAAAATTCTTTGGATGAAGTGCGAAATGATGGAACTGGCTTTGTTTATATTAAAATATTTGAGAATGAAAAGCATTTAAATATACAGGTGAAGGACAATGGCGAAGGAATACCTCTTGCCTATAGAGAAAAAATATACACACAGGGCTTTTCAACCAAAAAAGATCAAAGGGGCAATGGCATGTTTATTGTAAAAAAAATAATCGATGATTTTGGAGGAATGATCAGCCTGGAGTGTCAGGACGGTGTTTTTTGGAATATCACTATTCCTATGAAAAGGGGTGACGAACTTGATTGAGGTTATGATTGTTGAAGATGATCCCATGGTTAGAGATATTAACTCTAAATTTTTAAAACGGATCGATGGGTTTAAACTCTGTGCGGCAGTTTCCAATCTTGACGCTGCAAAGAAATTTATTACTATGAAAAAGCCGGATTTGATTTTGCTGGATGTCTATCTTCCTAATGAGAACGGCATTGATTTTCTTAAATGGATCAGAGAAAAAAATATCGATATCGATATCATTTTAATCACCGCAGATAAATCGATTGACAGAATACAGGAAGCCTTTCGATATGGCGCGGTGGATTATCTCATCAAGCCCTTTAACTTTGAACGGTTTAAAGAAGCACTCATTCAATTTAAAAGCAGACATGATAACTTTAAAAAGAATGATGAGATCGAGCAAAAGGATTTAGATTTGCTAATTAATACGGCTCATCAAGAGGAAGATTTTGCCAAAGGATTCAATAAATACACCTATAAATCCATATGGGATGAAATAGAGAAAAGTAATTACCATGTCTTTACTGCAGATGTTTTATCAGAAAAGCTTGGAATAGCAAGGGTAACGGTCAGAAGATATCTTGAACATATGGAAAAAGAGCATAAAGTTGAGAAGCTGGTTGAATATGGTAAAGTGGGAAGACCACAGTATCAGTATTACAAGATTTAATAATAATGCGGTTCACACTGTTTACTCCAATCATTCAAAGGTTTCAGGCACAGGTCTCTGGATGATCCGAGTTTAACCTACTCTTCAAGGAGAAATTTTATTATATTCAGGTGTTGTATCCCATTCCTGCTTCTTTTTTCATTCTTTAAACATCGATTCGAGTTTTTTTGATAGTTCATCTTTATCACCCGTGTTTCAAGTATGCTATGATTAAAGCATGAACATAGCGCGATTGAAACTTTTTGTTCGGGTTTCCAACGATTCAATCAATGTTGTGCTCAATCTGTCTGGAAAATATTTCTCTTTTCTCAGCTTCCAATCCTTTTATTTTAACTGGTGCTGTTTCGGCATGCCATGCCGTTGCTTCAAAAATTCAACACATCTTTACTCTTGACGTTGATATTAAATCCTATTGCGCTTTTGGATTATCTCATCATATTTCGAAGAACCAATTCCTGCAATACATCACAAACCCGCATTTCCTCGTATTTTACTTTTGGCTGGTTATTCATATAGTAAAAATCAGAGATCGGACGATAGTCATTCGATTTAGTTTTTCTTTTGCGAACGACTTTTAAATGATCATTTGCTGTGATAATTCCTGCTTCTATGTCTTCAGTGATATCCTGGATTAAATTTTCGTATTCCGAAAAAAAAGACATTTTCTCGTCACCTCGACCTTTTTGCCTCACATGTCAAATCGTTAACATGATCGTTTGTATACATAAATTTTAATTCAAACATAGCCTTCTTTCAAAATCCAGTTATCTAGGACCTTCACCGCCGTTAGTGATTTTTTGATTTTTCTTCAGATTTTATCTCCTTGATTTTCGGAATCGGATCTTTTGGGAAAGGGCGCAAATGATATGTCCTCATGTATTTCTCAGACTAATAAGTTAAGTTGGGCTTGGCACCGTCATTGCTAACAAGTATTCTACTTATTGCATCATGCCGTTTTCCTTTGCATACTGGCAGTCTATTTTTACCCCACACTTTTGACATTTCGGATTCTTCTCTGAACAAATGCACTCAAGTTTTTCCTGATTCAATTGACCATACATCACAAAAATTACATCAATATAGCGAATTGGTATTTTTGTCGCGATACTGAAAGCTCTGCCGATTTTCACTGCCTCAAATAACTCATTTTCATCCGCAATTAAACCCAGGCGGTAAAATATTCTTGCTATCACCCGATCCGGCTTCAATACATTCAGTCCAATATCTGTCATAAAATGATATGAAGTGATTCCACCAAGGTAACTGAAATTCTTTTCCAGGCTTTTCTTCAATTTATTAAGACAATCTTCGTTTAAATTTGGTTCGAATGAATTAATGTATGCTTTCACTGATCCGTATTCCTTAACAATCTCATCAATTTTTTCAGCATTTTTCACACAGGCATCGATCTTTCTTTTGTTTTGAATCATTTTGGGATCATTTTTGATGTGTTCGATCTGTTCGAGGTTATAATCCAAGACAACCTTGTAATCGGGAAAATATGCGTGGATGGTGTCCAAATGCTTTTCCACGGTTGCGGCTTTAAACCCAGAATAAAAGATAATATTGACGATTAATTGGTAATATTCATTGTTGCTCATCAATCTATTTTCATAGTTTTTATATACATCAAACCGCTCGTCAAACTCTGTTTGGGTATAGTTGCTGTTACTGAACAACGTCTCTTTTACCCTTTGAAAAATACCAGCCATCTGTTCATTATCCAACAAACAGGTCTTTCTTACTCCGCCGTCCATCACTTTTCCAGGTCTTTGTCTCTTCAATTTTTCCTTTGCTATTTCTTCATCTCTGTCTATTTGATCCTGGATTTCTTTCAGCCTTAGCGCTTCGATTCGTTTTTCTTCTTCAATGCGGTTTAGTTCCTGCTCCTGAAATTCGATTTTTTCTATCACAATTCTTATTTTTTCCGAAAGATCAGGCGCGCTGATGCTTAAGAAATTTTTAAACGAACCCGGATAAGCAAATTTCTTTTCGAAATCATTGAATAGTATGGTGACAAAACCTTTTTCTAATTTAGTAATCTTCCCATTGCCGAACTTTATATGGGACACTGCCGCATTTAATATTTCAGTCATATTTAGCTCCTACCTCAGTTGTATTTGATTTTTTGACAAATCTATTACCGTTTTTTCACTATCCAATTGTTTTATATTTCATATAATCTATTATTGCATAGAAGAATGTACATTTTTGGGATAAGTTCTGTGTGAAATTATTATTTTCCCCACTAGCTTTATTACTCAAATGTTTTTGAAGTTGAACGTGCAACAGCTTTACATAATATCTCCCATTTAGCAGGGAACTTATTGTCACCATGTTTTTTTATAGTTCTTTTATCAATTATGATTTCAACGCTCCATTGAGTGCCATCACAAACTCCTGGTTCTATGTACTTTGCTTTCCAGTTTAGCAGATCAGCCATTTTCATCTGTTCAATAAACTTGGCTGCCGTAGATTTCCTGATTGTTTTATGGACTGTCGACTCTTCCTCTCCTCCGCCCCAATGACTCCAGATGGTTTTGAGATTAACTAGATCGATTTCCACATTATAATAACCGCCAAAGTATCCACCTGTCGATGCTTTTACAGTTTTAATCTTGCTGTATGCCCCATCAAAAGCTTGCTCATGGTTCCATTCATGCTTGCAGTCATTACAAAAGTATTCCGGTGTACCTTCAATTATGCAACAGCCGCCAAGCTTAACCTTTCCAGCATCAGCTTCCTGAAAAAGCTCAGGTTCAGGCATTCCATAAATGATTCTTAGTGAATTCTTTGATCCGCACTTTGGACATTGTTTATAATTTATTCCCATATCTTAGGCCCCAATCTTCAATTCAAGCATCCTTGATGATCTATTAGCTCCTGCCAAACGTATATTCTGATAGATAATTACACAAGTCATTCTATGTTCTCCATCGCCGATAATGGCATGGATACACCGTGGATTCACGATAAGTTAAGTTAATAATCTAGTGTTAGGCACAGGGCTCTCACAAGATCTTTGACACTTGTGGCAAAGTCTGGCGGTTTTTCAAAGACGTTGTTAGGCGACGTGCCTTTGGACATTAGACCAGCAACGGCGTAGCCTGTTATGCGCCGTTGCGTTCGTTTCATAATCAGTTTATTCAATCACTTCAAAATCAGCTTCAATAATTTCGCCATCTTTCTGCCATTGTATAAACTGTTCCTGTTGCTGTTCCTTTTTCACCATTTCATTTTTCATTGTATCTATTTGTTCTAACAATTCTATATAATTGGGGAAAAATTGAGGAATGAATACTTGCTCATCATCAATAAATCCTAAATATTCCTTCCTTTGCTGTTCAAAATTTGAAACCACTTTATTGATAGCGCGTTGAAATTCCTCTTCCTTTTTCATTTGACTATAACTATCCCACAGGTCAAACCCAATGCCAATGACTGAGCCAACAATAGGTATGGCTTTGTTAAATCCATTTGCAAGTTTAACAGCTCCCCATGGTTTAAACTTAATCGGTAATTTAAGCATATCACGAGCTGCAAGCACCCCTTTATTGGTTATATTGACAGAACTCCTTTTCAAAAACTCACTACCCATTTTAAGGCCATTGAAGGCCATATCACCAACGACACTTGTATATTGTTCAACTCCAGCGTTAAAAATATTTTGCATTTGATTGATTTCACAAGATGTGTTTCCTAACTGACGCTCAAATTCATTATTGATTTTAGTTTCAAGTACTACATCTTCACTACCTATATTGCGCTGAAAAAAATCATTAAAAGTATCTAGACTTGTACCTTGAGCTTGCAGTATTAAATCAGTAAAAATATTTGCAACAAATGCGCGCAAATTTATACGTGTAGCGCTTATTTTACGTTTGGTTTTCTCTAGTTCTTTTTGTATGTCAGCACATACCTCACTAAATTGACTGCATTCTTCAACGGCTTTTGTTACTCTCTCTTTAGCACCAGACATTTCCCTATGCAAAATATCGCTCACAATACTCTTTTGTGAAGACAGAACCAGCGCAGTTGTGTTTCCGGCAGATTTAATCTTATTTGTTGTTGCTTCTTGTAATAATTTTATATGCGATAGTGTTTTAAATTCTTCAAGATGCTCAAGCCAGTAATCAATACCTTTTTCAAAAGGATTGGCGGATACTGCTACAATGCTAACTTCTTCACCTGGACTTATTATTCCGAAATCATTCAAACGACCTAATATATTTTCTTTTTTAATTTTAAGGCCGCGCTCGTAATCATCATTATCCTCAATATCAACCTCTTCATCGAAACGACTTATTACAAATACAGTACGTGGCAGAATATTCAAGTCTTTAAAAAGCCATATTAATTCTTCCTTGTGGCTTTCCTTAATAGGATTATTTGGATTCATTACATATAGAACAAGATGAGCTTCGCTTACATATTTTTTTGTTATGTCCTTATATTTTTCTTTATCTACAGTTTCCTTGAAACCAAACAAGCCTGGAGTATCAATTAAATCAATATCATCAAGAGAATATAATACTATTTCTGTGGAAGATTCGCTCTGACTGATTTTCATTGTCGACTTGTCATAGTATTCAGACCATGCCGCTGCGATTGAAGTTTTACCTTCTGAAAATCCACCAATCAGGGCGACTTTAAGTTTTTCATCGCCAGTTTCATTGATTCCAAGTTTTACTTTTTCTATCAGTCTTTCGTCAATTTCGATGCCAAATTGTTTGCCCTCCTGCAAAAAAGCAAGTGTTTTTTTGAGAATGTCAATTATTTTTTTTTGTTTCTTTTGAAATACATCAATTGTTTCCATTTTAATTTGCTCCTTCCTTTTCAACTGCTATAGTTAATAACTCGAACTTTGTTTCCGCACTGCGAAAAACCTGATTTATCGATTTGATATTATTAACAGATTTAAGCAATTCATCCTTTATAACCGTAATACCTTTTTGTAAAGGATTATGTGCATCTTTAATCCTTGCTATTACTAATTCCGAAATTTCATCACCCATTTTTTCGATATTATCGTCAGCAGCTTTTTTCTGTTGTGAAGCTCTATGCTTGGGATCTAACAATCCCAATACCTCCTTCCCAATACTGATTACAGCCCCAATAATTGATAATGCCAAAACCAGCCATCCCGCTGGACTCAGAATACATAATATGACACCCCCTATACCAACAATTATAGATGATATTGTACCAGTCCAGTTAATATCGCTTTTTATATCAATATTTGGTGTAAAATCAAAATCAAATTGTGCCGAATTTTTATAGGCGCTTAATAACTCCGACGCGTATCGATAATACTTTTCAATAATATCCGCAACATCATTTTTGAATTCAGCCATAATTATGTCAAATTTTTCATTAACAGTATTGCTTAATATATTTATAGCTTCATTTATCCTGCATTTAAAAGCACTCTTAAATTCATCATTATTTAGCTCTTTATCAATATCATTGTAAATATTTATTCGTAAAAGAGTTTTAAATTCATTTACAACCTTATAAGCTTCTGTATCGAGTTGTTGTTTCAGAATTTCAGCGGCTTTATTTAGTTGATTATCTGTCGCTTTTTTATTTTTGATTAGTTTTTGTTGAAGATCATGTAAACTCTTATGAATTTCATGTAATTTACCGCTTGTTCGCTTTAATGCAATGCTAACTTTTTTATAGTTAGATTTTTTGATTTTCGCTTTGCAATTTTTGACCAAGTCTATTGTAATCCAATCGCTAAATTTTTTCACAAGACTTTCCTGTAAAAGATTGTCTTGTGAGTTAAATTTCTCAATAAACTTTTTCTGCGCCTTCTCAAAATCGTTTTGTGAGCAATTAGCAATTGCAAGAAACGCCGGATATGCGCTTAAAATAATATGCTTTTCATATTGTTCACCTAATCTATCGCGCATAATCGTGTCAAGTTCTTTCAGACTTTTTTTTTCATCATCATTAATAAGTCCAGTTTGTAACTGTTGGTAATTTTTAATTCGCTTATTAAAAATAGAATATACCTCTGTTTGTTGCCCAAGATGTTTTTTTATTTTTTCAAGCGTACCTTCATTTCCTGTTTGCGGTGGCGTAGGTTTGCTACTAACGTAAAATACTGCATGGGCCTTTTGTACAGCGGCATTAATCTCATTCAGAACAAGATCTTCATTACCTTCAATTCCAGGAAGGTCAAGTAATGCAAATTTCTGTCCACAATATTCAAACTGATAAGGGGTTACTTTTCGAGTAAAGTCAGGATGTCCATCTCCAATTATTTTACCATCGCAATGTTCTGTTAATTTTCCTGTGAGTTGTTTAATTTCTTCATCCGACCTTTCTTCAGAGAATTTTATGCTCTTGAATTTTGCATCCCATTCTTCTTGTATACTTTCTTTTAAGTGTTCTACTTTTGATTTTTCTTTATCCAAAGATATGATATCAGATTCATAGCTTAATTTTTTTTTCACAAACATCTGAAATTCTTGTTGTTCGTTCAATATACCAAAAAGACCCCTAACGAAATTTGTAATGGATGATTTTCGTTTGACCTTTATCTGAATTTCAATATCATCCATATTTTCTTTCAGTTGGTCAATTTGAGTCTTAATATCTGCTTGTTTTAAATTTATGGAGTTAATATTTTCATCAAATTCGATTATCTTTGGCTGATAATCCTTGCTAGTTTGTTCAAGCAATTTTTCCCCTTGTTCACGCTGCTTTTGAATATCCTGTATTGAATCGATAATCTTTTTAAATTCCTCCCGTTCTTTTTCTTTAGTTGGCTCTCTAAGCAAAATACGCAATGTTTCAATAAGCGTAGATTTCCCAGCGTTGGTTTCACCATAAAAAGCAATACTAAAAACATCCCATTCAGCATTCAACTGGAGGCTTTCAAGGGCACTGTTTACTTCTCTATGAACACCCGCTAATTGTTTTTGGGCATCTTCTTGAGATTTTCTGATTTCATCGTCAGTTGTTTCTGTTTTTAACGAGTGCATGAGATTGCTTATCTCATGCAATATAGTTGCATAAATATCACTCGGAGAACTTGTTTTCAAAAAAATACCTCCTTTATTTATTACCAATTGCAATGGCACCTAACAGCTCGCATTTGCGACGTCTTCGAACTGGTCCCATATTCATACCTCACCCAACCACCTCAACCGCATTCTCCCTAAACCCCTTCACAATCTCCACCAACTTCGCCTGCTTTTTCGAATCAAATAGCCTGCTGAAGCTCAGAGGTTTATCAAAGGGCGGTTTCATGAGCTCCTTGATATTTTCGATGTAGCCGTTCTGCTCCACGTAATCAATGACCTTATTCACAAAAACAACCTGGAGCTGGTCAAGGGACTGGTCGTCAATGAATTCCGAAAAGGCTTCCATGGCCGCTTCGTGATCCAGCCTGGCGATCTTGCGAATCAGCAGTCCCAGAGGGGTGTCGCCGAACTCCCGCTCATAATCATCCTTGCTGCCCAATTCCTTTTTCAGAATATTTTCCAGTAGCAGAAATTCGGTCTGGGTCAATCGTTTGTTCCGGCGCAGTTTCTGAATGGCCAGGGTATCTTTATGATCATTGATATAGCGGTTGACCTTTATCTTGTAATCGCCGTAGTCATAGGCCGCTTCCATGACCGTCCCTTCTGTTCGGGCCAGAACAGGGTCGTAAAGATTGGTGATCACCGGCTTCTTTTGATCCCCGTCATCAATGAGAAACATCATCAGATCCCGCAGCTCAGCCCGGACCTTTTCAAATAAAAGAAGATTGGCCGCTGCCCAGAACTCGTCGGTGGTGACGGTCTGAATCAGGGGCAGTTTTGCCTTGATCTGGGGGATGCTGATCTTTTTCTCCAGCTCGCCCATAAGGTTGCAGAGCTGGCGTTTGGCGGTTTTAAAACTCGGCAGGACTTCCAGCTGGGCAAGGATCAGGCCATACATAAAGTTGTCAAACCGTTTGGCATATTCATCGGTGTCTTCCATAAACACCAGCGGCGCAATCTCAGCAATGAGATCATGTTTGGCCTGCTCACTGATGTACACAAAGGCTTTTTTATGCTTGAACTTTTCCACGAACTGCAGCTTCAATTTCACCCCAATCAGCTCGGCATTGAGGTTATATACCTGTGTTTGCACCAGCCCCGCCAGGTCACTGCGCCACTGCTGAATATCGTCTGCAGCAAAGGCGCTTTCCTGGAGATGCTGTATGATGCGCACCCGTTTGACAAAGACGGCTTCACTGATGGAGAGACTTTCCTTCCCTTCCACCCCTTCTTTGCTGGCCCGGAAAAATTCGAAATTCCCCAGATAGTCAAAGATAAAGAACCGCCGTTTGTCCGTATAGGCGCCATCCTTGATGTCCACACATTCCAGCCCCGGGCAAAGCCGGGTTCCCCGTCCGATCATCTGCCAGAACTTGGTCTTGGACCGGACCTTCTTGAACAGCACCAGATTGACGCATTCCGGCACATCGATTCCGGTATCCATCATATCCACCGACACGGCAATATGCGGGACTTTTTCCTTAATCTTGAAATCATCGATGATGGTCTGGGCATAGGTATCCTCACAGGTGATGCGTTTGGCAAAGCTTCCCTTGAGATGGGGATACAGATGATTGAACCGTTTCAGAATAAACTCGGCATGGTGTTTGTTCTGGGCAAAGATGATGGTCTTGCCGATGCGGTCGCCGCCGGCAACCTTGATGCCGTTTTCCATCAGATCCTGGAGCACCCGGTCCACGGTTTTCTCGTTGAACACAAAGGTATTCATCTGGGCTGACGGAATAAAATCCGGGAGACTGTCGTCATCCTCGATGAAGTCCTTTTCATAGCGTTCCTTATCGGCCTCAGACAAATCGTCATAGGCAATGCCGTTTTCCAGGAAAGCGGTGGTGGTTTCAATGTTGTAGTACGGCACCAGCACATGATCCTTGTTCACGGCAGTTTCGTAATCGTAGGCATAGGTAGGGACGCCGTCGTCCATTTCGAAAAAATCATAAGTATTGTGGTCCACATCGGTTTTGGGCGTGGCAGTCAGCCCCACCAGAATGGCATCGAAATAGTCAAAGATGGTCCGGTATTTTTTGAAGATGCTGCGATGGCTCTCATCGATGACGATCAGATCAAAATGGGCCGGGGTGAACAGCCGCTGACCCGCTTCGTTTTTTTCATTATCGATGGCATTCAGCATGGTGGGATAGGTGGAAAAGACAATCCGGGCGTTCTTATCTTCCTTGTTGGAAAGCAGGTTGCAGAGGGACATGTGCGGAAGATGGTTTTTGAAATCGTCCCGGGCCTGTTTGACCAGGGCGGTGCGATCCGCCAGAAACAGGATATTGGTCACGTAGCCGCCCCTTGACAGCACATCCGCCAGACTCGATGCGGTTCGGGTTTTACCGGTGCCCGTGGCCATGACCAGCAGATTGCGGCGATGCCCCAGGGCGATGCTGTCGCAAACCGCCTTGATGGCTTCCTTCTGATAATACCGGTCGGTGATGGCGTTGCTGATGACAATGGTGTTCAAATCTTTGCGTTCTTGCCGCCGATTCATCAGCTTCTGGAGATCGGCCTTGCCGAAAACACTGCTGACCCCGCGCTGAGGATAGCTTTTATCGTCCCAGAAATAGGTTTCAAACCCATTGGTATTGAAAATCATCGGCCGTCTGCCGATCTTTCTTTCCAGACAGTCTGCATAAAGCACCGCCTGCTGCCTGCCGATGTTGGGGTCCTTGCTGGTTCGCTTCGCTTCGATGACCGCAAGGGGCAGGCCGTCTTTGCCGTACAGCACATAGTCCACATAGCCGGACTGACCGGGGTTTCCCGCCATGTCATCGACTTTTACTTCTTCCAGGACATCGTCCCCAAAGATCCAACCCAGGAGTTTGAGATCCACATCAATATAGGTTTTTCGGGTGCTGAATTCCGACAGATCTGCGGCGGTGAAAGCGCGGTGTTCCCGGTGCTGGTCTTTTTCTGCGGTATACAGTCCGGACATTGCCGCTATTTTTTTGCGGAGTGCGTCGATTTCGCTGTCTTTCTGAAAAATCAGGCTTTCCTGTTCTTTGATTGAAGCCTCGTCCACCACCACTTTCACACTTGGGATGGCGGTTTCCGCAAAGGAACGTTCTGCATAATCCGCACCGTAGCTGTAGTCGATCCACTGGACAAACTCAAACAGACCCTTCAGGGCCAGCACCGCATCGCTTCTGGATACGGATTTCTCGGTATGCACCGCCAGATTTCCTAGTTTGACGATAAAGGGCATCTTTTTCCAGGTATCTTCAACCACCGCAAAGCGGAAGCTTGGTTCGTGAATCAGCGACTGGAGATTATCCTTGTAGGGCATTTCGATGGTATTGTCCGCCGAATAGACCCACTTCACCCCCAGTTCCAGGGCTTTGCGACAGCCCACGGCGCACATGGCGGGTGAGGATGCAAAAACTTTTTCCGCTTCAATACAGGCGGCGGAAAAGAGGATATATTCGGGTTGATCCTGGAGATATTCAAAGTTTTCAGTCATGGGTTTGTCCTCGCTTTATAGAAAGTTTTGAGGAAACCGCCAAGCCATTTCGACAGGTGGACTCCTACAGAAGTCTGGTTTGTTTTCAATCAAAATATGCGCAAAGTTAATCGGTGCCACGGTCCGCTACCATGGTTAACCTCAGTTACAGTTGTATCCAAACATTGGATTTCTCGTCCCCAGCGTTTCTTTCCACCAAGTTTCGCGTTTAAGGATAAATTCATTGGCAACTTTAGCATTATAGTTTTCCAGAATTGAATATTGAAAATTCTCTTTAACATAGTCAAAACCATTTGAAAGTACGATTTCAAGTAATTCCTTATTGCCGCCGTGACCATTTTTAATATAATTTTTCCAAGTCATAGAACTCACTAACGTTTCCCCAATCATTGGTTCGCACTGTACGTCTGTTATTAAATACATTGTCGATATATCGATAGTGAATATTATGACGGCTGTCAGATTCTGAAATATCATGAAACGTTTCTTTTAAACCATCAGGTAAAATGATCAGTTTGTTATATTGGCTCATTAACCACTTATACTTAAGAAAGATTTGCGAGCATTCAAAATTGGCATCTAAACCTTCAATAATCACATCCTTTGATTTTTTCAGGGCTTCTCTGATTCTATCATCTGAAATGATCGTAGAATTTTGCAGAACCTGATAAAAAATCAATTGGTGTATGCCAACGCAACCATCATCAAATCGATCTAAATACAAATGATATGGGTATCTACTGCTCTTTTCTAATAATGGGTAATTTAACTCAGATATCAGATTCTTTGAAACGATAATCCGTGGATATTTAGCTGCGTTTGATTCTAATTCATATGCATTAATGAGACCCTTTCCAAAAATGACACCATTTTCATGATAGACCTCTGCTAAATCAATACCGCCTCTTATAAGAACTCCTTCACATAGCAACTCAGCTCCTATGCGCGCAAGATTCGCAATTAAAGAAGAAAAAACCTTGTTAAGATCATTTTCTACTTCAATAGACACCACTATCGAATCGGAGAAACACGTGCACTTCGTTTTACTACTTATATCAAACCCTTCCAACCCTTTCATCTGAGCATCTTCTTCAACTTCAATCAAATCATTTGGCCATGAAAGAGGATCTTCTAAGCTCTTAAATTTCATAAGAGTACGTTGTATCTTTCTAAATATTTTTTCATGAGTTTCTGATTGTTCGACTAAACTTTTAAATCCCAAAATATCAATAAAAATTACAATGCTTTTTTTATACATAACACTCCTCCAATTCAAATATTAGGGACGATTCTTTCGGAAAAACTTACAAAAAAGCCGAACCTTGAATTTCATTATTTTTACATTGACTACATCACTCAAAGAATTGGTTCATCAGGCTGTCAAAGAGGGTTTGGGTTTTGTCGATGGATTGCTGAACCAGGGATTTTTGTTCTTCTATTTTTTTGACGATTGATGCGAATTTTGTTTGGTTGGAAATTGGGGGAAATATAAACTCTAAATTGGATAACTGTCCTTTACTTAAAATGCCTTTTAAAGCCATATTAATAGAACTTTGTATATATGGTTTTGAATAATATAACATCCAATATGTAAATTCCAAGGTATCATCTTTTGGTACTATCCCATTTATTTGTTGATTAAATGCGACCCTCCGATTTGCAATGCCTATATTACCAATACATTTCTTACTCCCTGCTATACAAGTCATTAGAATGCTTCCTTTTTCTACATAACGACCTTTTTCAAAACCATTTACTGATAAATATTCTACAGCAGTTGTTAAAAGAGAGCATGAAGTATTAATATTGTCTGATTTTATCCACTCAATAAAATCACCATAATTTTCTTTTTCTTTTCTCGGTGGTGTATTGCCAGTAATAATCGTGCATCTATCTTCAAGTTTTAATTTATTCCAACCTTTTTCATTCCTCATAGGATCGCCAAACAGCTCATAGAATACGGACTGGATCAGCTGATCCAACTCGGCAAGCTGCTGTTTGCAGAGCTTCAGCAAATCAGAGGCGGTATCCAGTGTTTTGGCGATTTTTTGCTGGATTTCTATGGGTGGGAGGGGAATAGTTAACTCTGAAATATTTTTAAGTGATAAATTTAACTGTGCTACACCTTGCTTTTGCTTTTGGAACTGCTGATAAACATAATCTGATTTTAATGTATATTGTATGTATGGGTGATAGATTTTCTCTTTTTTAATTCTAATAATTGCGAGTGCTTGATTAATATTTGCCGGTAAAACATCCTCGGTTACTATAGCAGTTCTTCCCAAAGCACCTGCGATTGAAAATAAGATATCGTCAATACAAAGACGTGATCTTCTAAGTTTATCATCACATTCTTGTGATATATGTTTAAATTTTTCTTTTAAAAATTCGCCATTTTCTGAAATACTTTCAATTTTTATAAAATTGATACCTTGAACTTGAAAAGCGAAGCCTAAAGTTGTAGGGGTCGTTCCTTTTGTTATAACTGAACTAACATCTCCCAACTTTACCATTTTCCACTGACTCATCCAATCAACTCCCGCAGCTCTTTCATCTTCTCCCCGATATCCAACCCCAGCTCATCCAGCCGTGCTATAATAACTTCCGGGGCATCATATTCGACTTTCTCGTAGACCGTTTCCTTATAGCGGTTGATAGGACAGGTCGTAGTCGTTGTCTACAATCTCCTGCTTGTCCACGAAAAAGGACTGTTCGGTTTTTTTCCGTTCCTCTTCACCCTCAAGGTTATGGTAACGGGCAATGATATCCGGGATATCGTTGTCGACAATCTCATTGCGTTTATCGTCCAGGCTGTAGCCGTCGGCTTTCATATCGTAGAACCATACCTTGTCGGTTCCCCCGGCTCCGGTTTTGGTGAAGACCAGAATGGCGGTGGAAACCCCGGCGTAGGGCTATGAACACCCCGGAGGGCATGGAAATAACGGCCTGAAGCTGGTGGTTCTCAACCAGTTCCTTGCGCAGGGCCTTATGAGCGTTTGATCCGCCGAACAAAACGCCATCCGGGGCAATGCAGGCGCAGCGGCCGCCTTTTTTGAGCATCCGCAGAAAAAGGGCGATAAAAAGCAGTTCGGTTTTTTTCGTGCTACTCACTGCTTTTAAATTGTCATTTATGCTTTCGGCATCTACGGTTCCCTTAAACGGCGGATTGGCGAGGATCACGTCGTATTTGCTGGCAATCTCGTTCTGCTTGGACAGGCTGTCCTTGTAGTCGATGTGGGGGTTGGTGATGGAGTGGAGCATCAGGTTCATGGCGGAGAGCCGCAGCATGGTCCGGTCGGTATCGAAGCCGGAAAAGGCCTCGCCGACAAAATGGTCCCATTGTTCGGCCGTCATTTTCGCTTCATGAATTTCTCTGATGTATTCGGCAGTGGACACCAGAAAGCCGGCGGTTCCGCAGGCGGGATCGCAAATCATATCATCCGGTGTCGGCGCCACCAGACGTACCATCAGTTCCCGGATCTGTCGGGGTGTCCGGAACTGACCGTTCTGGCCGGCGGTGGCCAGCTTGCCCAGCATGTACTCGTAAAGATCCCCCTGCATGTCCCGTCCTGTTAAATCATGTTCATACAATTCATCCAGGCCGGTAATGACTTTCTGGAGCACCTGGGGGGTGGGCATGAAAAACATGGCATCGTCCATATATTTGGAAAAGGCGGTTTGGGACTCGCCGTTCATGGTCTTGATAAAGGGAAATACCTGCTCGTTGATGATCGCGAAAATATCCCTGGGGTCCTTCTCCTTGAATTGGCTCCAGCGCAGGTTCTGACCTGCTTCGGTTTGCGGGAAAATCCTGGGCATGGATTCCCCGGTGAGATTTTCAAAGCTTTCATTTTCCAGTTCTTTTTCGTCCAGTGACCGGATAAACATTAAATAGGTCAGCTGTTCAATGACGGTGAGGGGATTGGTGATGCCTGCCGCCCATATATCGGTCCATATTTTATCGACTTTGTTTCGTACTTGGCCTGTGATCATTTTTTCTCCTGATTTCGTTTTTTTGTCTATCTCATTTTTCATTTATTATTTCATCGTTCTATTTTGCTTTATACCTTGAATTATACCCTTCTCTCGATAAAATGGCTATAAAAATTTCCCTTTTTACGCCACGGTTATTCTTTTCATTCATTTCTCTGTTGCGGTGCAACGGCCATTATTTTAACGGTGTTCATCATTGATTCTACTCCCTACCACTGTCCGAATTTGGTATGGGTTGGAAGAATTATTTAATATAGGGTATATCTTTATGACAGACATAAAAAAAGCCTCGGGCGTTAGCCGGAGGCGTGGGAAGATTCAATCTAAGTTTTCGTTATACTAATTCGGAAATGCAGAATTAGTTGTAACACCATGAATAACGAGACTTCTTAAAATCACCTGAAGATTGGCATTTTTATCACCTTTGTGAAAGTAAAGCTGATTATTTGATCCTAATTCGAATTCTAAGCCAGTCGGTAGGGTAGCATCTTCCAGATATATTGGAAATACCGGTTTTTTACTTTTAATGGCTCTGAAAACTTCTTTTTTTACCCACTCTGACTGAACAGATTCTTTTGATACGAAAAACATAAGCACTTTGCAGCCATCAATGGCATCAGCTATGACAGTCGTGAATTCCAGGGCACCATCAATACTTCCCTGATCAAAAAATACATTGTTTCGAGAAACACCATTATTATTCAGCCATTTCAAAATGTTCTCCACTTCCTTTGTGTCTTTACGGGAGTAACTGATGAAAAGATCATATTTTCTATCTTTCATATATATATTGTTTTCTTTTGCTTCTTTTGTTTTCTTATCACCAATATAATTGCTATCCGATAACCTTGGTTTAATCATATTTACGTCATTTGCGGACAACCCTAAAGTCTGTTTTCTTTTCTTGCGTAAAAACAGCAACAGTACCAAAGCACCTGCTGCAATAATAACAACGGCTGCTCCTGCCACAATCAACAGCACTGATGTGCCATTAACAGATTTTATCAGCGCTGGGGGACTATCCGCTGATGTTGTTTTGTACCCATTCCAGGGATCTGTAAAGCCCGATTTTCCATTGATATAATGCACCATAAAATTGGCAGCTGCACTATCGAACACACCAACTCCCATCTGTGGTGCATTGCCTAAAAATGACGCCGTCTCTAATTTTCCACAACTATCAAAGGCTAAATCACCAATACTGGTCACTCTGTTTGGGATGATCACACTGGTCAGAGCGGTACACTCACTGAACGCACTTCCTCCGATACTAGTCACGCTTTCCGGGATCGTCACGCTGGTCAGACTGCTACACTCACTGAACGCTGCAAAACCCACGCTGGTCACGCTGTTTGGGATAGTCACACTGGTCAGGCCGGTACACTTCAGGAACGCGGTATCCCCAATGCTCGTCACACTGTCTGGGATCGTCACGCTTGTGAGGCCACTGCTCAGACAGAACGCATTATCACCGATACTCGTTACCGGATAACCACCCAGGGTACTGGGAATGGTGAGATCACCACCTGTACCAGCGTAATAGGTAATGGTGGCATTCCCATTGCTGATATCGAAGTCATAATCCCCTTCCGTTTCCGCTGAAACAGGGAATGCTCCTAATAACAACATTACCAACACCATGATGATCACAACTGGTACTGCTATCCTCTGATTACTTTCCACTTTCATCTTTTCCCCTTTCCAGCGTTCGGATCAGTTGGTTTTTCAACCACAATATTCCCACGCTGTGGAACGCCTCAACCTTATCTTTAACAACAATGCTGCGTTTATTAATCGTTGTCCTGTAAATAAAAATCAGTTACTTCAGCAGCACTCATTCCTCATGGGTTTTTTACCTAAGTAATCTTGTATATTTCAAAACCGGCATTGGCCAGCAGTTTCGGGATATTTCTTACTTCTGACCGATCGAGTTCTTTAATGGGTTCTTCAAGAAGATCATAGGTTACCAGATATGGACTGATTTTATTTGCTATATCCTTTACAGGACCCAATCGCCAGCCAGCTGCAAGTCTTTCACTCACCCATCTCGCATGCTCTTCTTTTGCCATTCGTTCAATTTCATCAAAAGTAAATTCATGGAGATGCGGTTCTCCTGTTACAGGTCTGAAGCCATATCCCGATTTCTGAAGCTTTTGAGAAATATCCTCTGCCCCGGCTCGACAGGATTTCTTCAAGCTTTCCGGAAGCTCATCGTAGGGAACCATGGCAGGATCATCCTTTTCAGCGGTATCCTTTTTCGTCTTTAAATATTCTTCATGACTGCACCTTGCAATTTTCTCTTTTGCAGCACTCAGCAGAACGTCCTTAATGACAAACCGCAAAAACATATCACTGTCAACATGAAGCGACAGCTGTTCCTTCACCGGCAAATAAGCCGGCTCCCAACAATCTTTGCCATTGAGCATGCTCATATCGATGATCGCCTCCATGGAGCGCACCCCATGTTTATATTTGGTTATATGAAGAAGCGCACTTAAAACCCCGGGATCAATGTTGGCAACCCCTGCTGTGTCAAAAATCTGACTGGCTTTCCTTTCAAGAAGGGCTCTGAGCAGCATGGCGCGCCGGAGGATAAAAATGGCATCATGGTCATCCACTGCATTCGGCCCCATGATATTTGCAAATCCTCTCAAACGGCTGATGAAATCCGGACCTTTGGCATTGATAAAATCATGCATCCAGGCCTCCTTCTCCTCTTCCCTGACATAATCGCCACAGAAAGCCTGAAAGGTACTGCTTGTTCCTCCTGCGAATATGAAAATCGCCTTCCCTATTGGGTGCATGGTTTCACCTTCCTTGAATTCCCCATCCTGCATGGGTGCCAGGAAGCACTTCAGCCAGCCAAGCCTTTCATGGTAAGCCGAATCGAATTCATCGAAAAAGACAAGCGGTATCTTACCCTTCAGAACACTATCCCGGACCTTATGAAATGCGCCGGCAAACTCATCTTCCGATACAAACTGAGAAATATTGAACTCCAATTTTACCACCAGTTCCGGTGCAATGCTTTTTGCTATTTCCGTAACGCCAAAGGATTTACCCGAGCCGGGTGAACCAAAAACAGCAATCGAAAGAGGACGTGAGGAATTGGAACCTTTCAGGTATTCTTTCATGAGATTGCTGATGCTCCGGAAACTTTCAATCTCTGTCCGGTCAATGGTGCAAAGCTTGCCGAAACGCCCGGAAGGCACCCTGCTTCGTATGACATCCTGGCCTTTGATGACAATTTCTTCGGCAATCCTGTCAATGGAAAACTCATTGATGTTTTTAACCATGCACCAGTAATCGGGATCCGGCGCATCCGAAGCAGTAGTCTCAGGTATGTCCACCTCGGCCAGCCTGTCATCCGTTTCCTGACCGGAGGCTGCAATGGTCTTGAAGTCATATCCGGGCTTGCCGAAGTCGCCTTTAAAGCCATTAACAAGAAGTCTCCTGGCAGCGGCTATACCTTTACGAGCACCGCATTTTACTGATTCATGAATTTCCGTGCCATTTTTCAGGCCATCTGCGATTGACCCAGCCATCGCTGCGGTAAATGCTGCATATTTTCCCTGCATTCTTCCTGCATACCTGCTTTTATAACCATCTTCCATTTCTACCGGATCATAAACAAGCGAGGCTTCCATCGTGCCTGCACTATTCCTGAAACAAACTGCGCCATCAATGCCAAAGAGCACCACCAGGTTCGCACATTTTAAAAGCGGCAGCAGCTTATGGTTGTAAGTCAATTGCCATTTGAGATCCATGGCCGTTCTCTCCCAAGAAAGGCAGCGGCTGATATTAATTCCATAATCTCTCAGGGCATTGGCATTAATGATGACCACTGCTTTTTCATGGTGATGTTCAGCGATGTATTCCCAACTTTTCCATGAGGCAGGCGACGTACTCATCCTGTAGATGACAATCGGCTTCTTATCCGGTGTTGTCAGCGCAATCGGCCATTTGCTGCGGTCTTGTAAAAACCCTTTCCCTTGATCAAAAAATACGACTATATCCGCATTTTCATCATCCTGAGCCATTTCCAATTGCATTGCCTTGCCTGAATCCGGTAATTCAAGGCCCCTGAAGTTTTTTATCCTATAGACCTTTTTTTTTGAACCAGGGGTTGAAGGAAATAAATCAACATCCATATGAGAATTCAGCAATTTCTCTGACATATTCACCTCATTATCCGGTTCTTGCTGAGAAAGGACCTCTATATCAGCCTTTTCCCTGAGAAAATCAGCCAGCAGCAGCGCACCGCCATCAACCTTTCCACTGCCTATAGAAACTAGCGTACCGCTTTCCCAGTGTATGTCCTCCCTTTTTAATTTTATCGGCCATGTCAGTGTATCTCTTGAAACATCTCCCGCTACTACAATTCTAATTTTTTTGTCACTCATACTCACTCCCATCCTTTCTGATCAATGAAACCAAATTTCATCTATTAACTTCAACAGTTAAAGGTGTTTTACAATTACCTTTTTAATAAGAGACAACATCTCTACCAATCTGATTGATATTTATATTCTTGTAACTGATTATCGTTCTCTTTGAGTTCCGCCTCTAATACCTCAACTGTGTAGTCCAGGCTCTGAAAATAACGGTTATCGTATTCAGTACTGCCAAATAAAAAGCCCTCTTGCGTCGGCAATAGTTTCGGTGCTGTGTCCGGTTCTTTTAGTACTTGTTTACACCTCTCCAGCAATTCTCTCAATTGTTCAGTACTTACATAGTACGGTTTGCAATCGTCCTCTCCCGCTTGTACATTATTGACAAACCATTGATGTATGGCGTTAGCTTTTCGCCAAACAGCTATTTCTTCGGTTATGTATTTTACTCTGTGAACTTGTATCTGACTTGTTATGCCAGTTATTTTTAATTTATTACCAGAACTTCCGACGTAAGTATCTTTGCTTAAATCCATATCCAAACTCATTTTTATTCTCCTTCGGTGCCAGAGTTAAGACGTTGCTGGCTTAGGTTTCGTTATTTTATTTTATTACAACGTTAATGATCGATCGTCAAGTAAAATGGTTTTTATTCACACTATATTTGACCTGTATTAACGATTTTGATTTCATCAAAATTCAGTACAGCATCCGCCCCTTTGTAATCACCTTTTTCAAAAAGGCGGTAGGCTTCGATCTGGCGTTCGGACATTTTTCCGCTGGCAATGTCTCTGGTCATATTTTCGGTTGCGGCGAAGACATTTTGGGTGGAAATCCATTTACTTCCTTAAAACTATTATTGGATATATTTTTAAACATACCCATAATTTAACGTTTTACACATCAAGGTAAAAGTCAAAACCTAGAATATTAAGTGAACCTAATTTTGAGTATGGCAAACAAGCCATCGGTAACAGAAATAGTGAAAATCCATTTTTTTAAAAAATAAAAAAAGTCACCCTTTTTAAGGGTGAACACTTGAAATTTCATTAAAGTTGTCGTGCATACGCAGGTATTTCTCAATCTAATTATTCGAATTTATTTTATTTATCCTTTAAATTGATTTCCATTATATCAGTATGCAGGCTGCTAATATAATAATACGCTACCTTTTCTCCGACCTCATAAATATAGCATACCGCTAAGTTCCAATACTATTTAAACGCCACCGATTTTCCTAATCCTTTATCAATAAATACCTTAATCAGTTTAGGATCAAACTGACTCCCTGCTTTTTTTTGCAGCGCTGCTAATACAACTTCTTCTGATAGAGGGCTTCCATTCTTTATTTTACCAGAGATAATATCATAGTCATCCGCTATCGCGATGATTCTTGATACGAGAGGTATTTCCTCTTCTTTTAAACCGCCTGGGTATCCTGTTCCATCCCATCTTTCATGATGATACAATACATCCTTTGCCACTTCTGCCATATCGTTTACTGTACTTAGAATCCGATAGCCTATTTCCGGATGGCGCTTAATTTCTTTCAATTCAGCCTCATTAAGTTCACCTTTTTTATTAATAATATTATCATCTATTGCTATTTTACCGATATCGTGAAGTAATCCTGCCAACTTAAGTTCTTCGATTTTATTTTCAGGTAGTCCCAGGGCTTCACCCATGCTTTTGCAGAGTTCTGAAACTTTATTGGAGTGTTGCTCTTCTGTATTGTTTATTTTATGAAGAGCATTAATGATTCCACTGATTGTCTTCGCTTTCATACGCGGACCTTCAAAAAGTTTTACCTTATACATATTATCTTCTGCCTTTTTCAGTACAGTTTGAACTTTTTCTTCTTCAATATGCTTAGTTCCATAACCAAAAGAAATAGATATATCTATGGAACCTAATTTTTCCTTTAATAACAGATCATTGATCCGTTTAATGATTTCCTCTGATTCAGAAGCATCCGTTTTAGGCAATAAAATAACAAATTCATCCCCTCCGATTCTGGCGATAATGTCATCCGCCCGGCATCCCAACCTGATCACTTCTGCTACTTTCTTAAGCATTTGGTCACCAACGGCATGTCCAAAAGAATCATTGGTCAGTTTTAATCCGTTCACATCACCCATCACAATGGTCAGAGGGAGGTTTATTTTTGTATCAAGTCGCTTTAACTCTTCTTCGTAAAATCTGCGATTATATAACCCCGAAAGTTGGTCGTGAAAGCTTAAAAATTCAATTTTCTCCTGCTTATGCTTTTTCTCGGAAAAATCTCTGAACACCACGACGGCACCAACAACTTCCCCGTTTTCCTGAATGATAGGTGCAGCGCTAGCTTCGAGGAATCGCTCAATACCATCTTTCGAAATAAATAAGGTATGGTCGGCTAATTCATGTGTCTTTCCGCTTTCAACCACTTTTTTTACGATATTTTCTCTCTTTTCCCGTGTAAATTCATCAACAATATCAAAGACTTCTTCAATCGATTTTCCCACTGCCGCTTCCTGGTTCCACCCCGTTAAAAATTCAGCAATTCTATTCAAAAACATGATATTCCCCTTATTATCAGTGGAAATGACGCCGTCGCTTACCGATATCAGTGTTGTTTCAAGAAGTTTTTTCTCATTTGATAAAGCATTTTCCAATCTTTTACGCTCCGTGATGTCTAAGATAACACCGATTAATCCTGTGACTTTACCGTGAGCGTTGGCCATTACTGCTTTGTAAAAAACAACATCATGTATAACACCCCGGGTATTTTTGACTTGGGATTCATATATCTGAGTTCCCTTGTTTTGGAATAATTCCATATCTTTATCATGGTATATTCTAGCCAAATTGAGTGGGCTGATGTCAAAAACACTCTTGCCGATCAGCGCTTCTTTTGTTTTACCAAAAAAGTCTTCATACGCATGATTAAATCCCAAATATCGACCATTGATATCCTTATAGAACACCGGTGCTGGAATAGATTGAAGTAATATCTCCATGAAATTTTTACTTTCCAGAATCTCTTCTTCTTTATTCTTATGTTCCGTGATGTCCCTGATGCTTTCGATCGCACCGATAATGTTGCCCGCCTGATCATGGAGAGGTGAGGCTTTGGCAAAAACCCATGCCCCTTTATTATTGTTGAGTGCAGAGCAAAATACTTCCGCCGTGAGGGAGTCCCCTTCCCGGGTGAGGTTGGGATATCGGTTCACAATCTTTTCATCTTCCTGAAAGATTAAATCCATTAAATGCGGTCGTGCCTCCCCATAAAATGGAATCGTGTAGACGTAGTCGCCTTTACCGATCATCTCCGAGGCAGGAATGCCCGTCATTTTTTCAATCGCCTTGTTCCAGATGATGACATGCCCGGTCGTATCAATGGCAAGGGTTGCATCCGGCAGAAACTCAATGATATCCGTCAATTGTCTCTGGTTTGACCTTAATGCTTCCTCTGTTATGGTTAGCTCTAGCGTACGTTCTTCTTTTTCTTCAAGTCTCGTCTTTTGCTGCTCTGTCATTGGCTACTCCACTGTCTTTTTTGAAATATTATCATTTATATGACACTCCCTCCAATTTATTTGGTAGTGTCAAGTATGACACCCCTTTTTTCATTTAAAACCTTTGTATAGTAAGGGTTACAGCGTTTTTTAAACAAAAAATCAATGACCCCTATTTTCTATTATAATTGTATCTCCAACAATTGTATCTCCAAAATAAAAACACAACAGAAAGGATGAGTCATTGTTATGTCTTCAATTATAACCTGTTTACTGCTTTATAATCAATACCTTCAAAATCAAATTTCTTATTTGCTTCTTTTTATTGCGACGCGTATTCCCATCAGGCAAATGGCTTTTGATGAGTGGAATGATATCATAAAAGTCCAGTCCCAAGCCGCAAGAATCAGAAAAATACCACAGACGGATATGAATACGTTGTGGATATGGCTCCGGAAAGTTACTTTGATACAGTCAACCACAGACGACTCATTCAGATTCTGTCTGAAACCATCAAAATTTACTTTGCATAATATCCGAACTGGATAGGTTATACTAAATAGACAGTTTAAAAATATAACTTATTTAAGCTGATCATTATCTGTGACAAGAGGGATGATTAATAAAAAGGTAGCAATGAGCCCTCCAACATAGGTAATTATTTCAGTTTCCTGTTGAGTCCAAAGTCGGTTATTGCCGCATTGATCAAAGCCGATAAAACCTTTGAGATTATTTTCAGAAATGATGGCAACCTGGAGGGTTGATGAAATATTTTGGGATTCTAAAAAAGGAGAAAGGGTTGGATCTGAATCCTTGATATTTGAACAACAGAAGATGCCATTTTCGTCGAAATGAGCATAGTATTCTTTAACTTGATGAAAGGACAACTGCCGGAAATCATTTTTTCCTGGAGCGACACCCTGGCTACACCATTCGTAAATATCTGAAAAGCTGGAATCATCAGAAAAATTTTTTAAAAAATAGCACCGACTCACATTAAATTGCTTACCAATAAGGGCGAGGATGAGATCAATACTAATGTTAATATCCTTTGCCTGGTATAGAAGATTAAACAGATAGCTACGGATTTCATTAGGTGGAAATGTTGCATCAGAATCTATTAAGGTATCTCTTTTATGGGAAAGAGATGTACTAAGCTGCATGTTTTTTATTTCATCATAAAAATAGAATTGGTCTTTTCCCATTTTTTTTGCATAATAAAGGGCGCTTTCCGCATGATAGTAAAGCTCATAAAAAGTGTTGCCATGCTCTTTGTAAAGGGCAATACCAATACTTCCTGATATGGCAAAATCTTTTTTAATTCCAATAAAGATTTGTCTGAGAACGGTGCAGATTTTCACAGCTTTGTCTTTGATTAAATTCTTATCATGAGCACCCTTCATAAAGACAACAAATTCGTCGCCCCCAACCCTTCCCACAATGTCCACAGAGCGAAAGAGATCCCTAAGCTTGTTAGAAATTTCGGAAAGTACCAAATCACCAAACGTATGCCCTAAATCATCATTAATAGACTTAAAATCATCAATGTCAATAAAGAATAAGGCATGACCATCCAGGGGATTATTCTCAAGACAATCGTCAACGAGTTTCTGGATCGTCATTTTATTATAGACCTTGGTGAGAGGATCCAACTGGACTTTAATTTCCAGGGAACGCAGTTTTCTTTTTTGCTGATCAATGTCACTAATGAGTCCGACGGCCTTATAGGGAATACCATTTTCATCAAATACAGGGCTCGATTGAATCCGAACCCAGAAATAGGACCCATCAGCTTTTTTTTGTCTGAATTCAAGGCTCGTTTTATTGGGCGAGCCATAGGTCTTTTTTATCCAGACATGATACGCCGACAAATCATCAGGATAAATGGTTTGTGAGTCAAACAACCCGGTACCCAGGGGTTCTTCACTGGGTTCGTAACCGAAATGTTTTTTATAATGATCAGTATAATGAATTTTATTAGATGTGAAATTCCATTCATAA